>QWCT01000607.1_pt1 | contig 35042 bp, 27 predicted proteins | sample 1972681 | NCBI WGS metagenome assembly QWCT01 (sample SAMN09866701, study PRJNA288562) | Human oral metagenome isolate pre3_saliva, whole genome shotgun sequencing... | isolation source: mouth | host: Homo sapiens | place: USA: California | reverse complement strand
TCATGACCTCCGTTGTGACGGGGAGATCCTCAGCGAGCTTCTCGTTAACAAGAGCCTCAATGTCGTTCAGCTGGGATCCGGCAAGCGCGCTCGAGTGACGGAAGTCGAAGCGCAGGCGCGACGGCGAGTTCTCTGAACCCGCCTGATCCGCATGCTCGGACACGACATTACGCAGGCCTGCGTACACCATGTGCGTCGCGGTGTGCGCACGCGCAATCGCCAGGCGGCGCTCACCGTCGATCTCGGCGTAGGCCTTCTCGCCCACCGTCATGCCGCCCTCGGTCAGGGTGCCGCGGTGCACGCTCAGGCCTCGGATCGGTGCCTGCACGTCGTGAACCTCGACGACACCGCCGCCGGCGAGGCGAATCGTGCCGTGGTCGGCCAGCTGGCCACCCATCTCGGCGTAGAAGGGGGTGCGATCGAGGATGACCTCAACCTCGGCGGGGGCGCTGGCCGCAGGGGCCTCAACACCGTCGACGAGGAGGGCCTGGACCGTGGCCTCACTGGCCTGCTCCGTGTAGCCCAGGAACGTCGAGCCGCCGCCCATCGCCTTTTCGATGTCGTGGAAGATACGCACATCCGTGTGGCCGGTCTTCTTCGAGCGCGCGTCGGCGCGAGCACGCTCCTTCTGCTCGGCCATGAGTGTGCGGAAGCCCTCCTCGTCGACGGACACGCCCTGCTCGGCGGCCATCTCGAGGGTCAGGGCGATCGGGAAGCCGTAGGTGTCGTGCAGCGAGAAGGCCGACTCACCCGAAATCATGGGTGCGCCCTTCGACTCCTTGGCGGTGGCCACGGCGGCGTCCAGGATCGTGGTGCCGGTGCTCAGAGTGCGACGGAAGGCCTCTTCCTCCGCGTAGGCGACCTCAGAGATCGTCTTCCAGTTGGTCTCCAGCTCCGGGTACGAGGCCTTCATGGCGTCCTTGGACGCGGTCAGCAGCGTCGGCATGGTCGCCTCATCAACACCGAGCAGGCGCATGGAGCGGACCGCGCGACGGATCAGGCGGCGCAGCACGTAGCCGCGGCCGTCGTTGCCCGGGCGCACGCCGTCGCCGATAAGCATGAGGGAGGAACGCACGTGGTCGGCCACGACGCGCATGCGCACGTCGTCGTCGTAGGCGGCCCCGGCCTCGGGACCGGCGGCGCCCAGGCCGTAGCGCTTGCCGCTCATCTGCATCGCGGCGTCGATGACGGGGAAGACCTCGTCGATCTCGTACATGTTGGGCTTGTCCTGCATGACGAACGCCAGGCGCTCCAGGCCCGCGCCCGTATCAATGGCCTTCTTGTCCAGTTCGCCCAGCAGCGGATAGTCCTTGCCGACGCCCTCGCCGCGCATGTACTGGTCGAACACGAGGTTCCAGACCTCGAGGTATCGGTCGCCGCCCGGGTCCACCGCGCCACCCACGGCCTCGGGGCCGTAGGCGGGGCCACGGTCGTAGTGCCACTCCGCGCAGGGGCCGGCGGGGCCGGGCTGGCCGGTGTCCCAGAAGTTCTCCACGCGCGGCAGGCGCACGATGTGCTTGGGGTCCATGCCGACCTGCTTGGTCAGCACGTTGAAGGCTTCCTCGTCCTGATCCCAGATCGTCACCCAGAAACGATCACCGTCGAGGCCGTACTTGCCCTCGTCGCGCGAACCCGTCAGCAGGTCCCACGCGAAGTTGATGGCACCTTCCTTGAAATAATCGCCGAACGAGAAGTTACCGTTCATCTGAAAGAACGTGCCGTGGCGTGTGGTCTTGCCAACGTTGTCAATGTCGTTCGTACGAATGCACTTCTGCACCGAAGCGGCCCGAGGCCACGGGGCAGGTTCAACGCCCATGATGTAGGGAATGAACGGAACCATGCCCGCGATCGTGAAAAGGATCGAGGGCTCAGGGGAGACCAGAGAAACGGAAGGACAGATCTCATGACCCTGCTTCTCGAAGTAATCGAGCCAACGGGTGCGGATTTCAGACGTACGCATAGTGCCCCATGTTAGTCGGTACCCACCCGTTGAGGCACATCGGCACGCATATGCGAACTGTGGGATAAAGAAAACCGTGCCCCCGAGCAAGGAGCTCGGGGGCACGGAATTGACAAACGTCAGCGCGAGTAGTGCTCGACGACCATCTGCACGTCGACGGTCACGGGGACCTCGGCGCGCTTGGGGCGACGAACCAGGGTCGCCTTGAGGCGGGACAGCTCGACGTCCAGGTACTCGGGGACGGCGGGCAGCACGTCGCGGTGAATACCCTCAGCGGCGATCTCAAAGGGAACCGTGGTCTGCGACTTGGGCTTGACCTGGATGGTCTGGCCGGGCTTGACGCGGAAGGAGGGACGGTCGACGATCTTGCCGTCGACGAGGATGTGACGGTGGACGACCACCTGGCGGGCCTGCTGGATCGTGCGTGCGAAGCCGGCGCGCAGGACCAGGGCGTCCAGACGCATCTCGAGCAGCTCGACCAGGTTCTCACCGGTCAGGCCGGCGGTGCGGCGGGCCTCTTCGAAGGCGCGGCGCAGCTGCGACTCACGGATGCCGTACTGAGCGCGCAGACGCTGCTTTTCCTTCAGACGGACGGCGTAGTCGGAGTCCTGGCGGCGGCGGGTGCGGCCGTGCTCACCGGGGCCGTAGGGGCGCTTCTCGAAGTAGCGGACGGCCTTGGGGGTCAGGGCCAGGCCCAGGGCGCGGGACTCGCGCACCTGCTTGCGGGAACGATTCGTTGCCATGAAATCTTCTTCCTGTTTCTCATGTCATGTCGGGGCGGATCCCCGACATGGGGCCAACTCCAGTACCCGAGTGGGTTCATCGGCTAAGGCCCCAGGTGCCCGCGTGAGCGGACAACTGTTCCATCCTAGCGTCTTTTCAGCAGATTGCGAATGGCACCGAGTCGCTTCGTGAGCATCGCCTCATGCCCGTTCTCGGTCGGTTCGTAGTAGTGCGTCCCCTCCAGGTCGTCGGGAAGGTACTGCTGGGGGGCCACATGATGGGGATAATCGTGGGCGTACAGGTAGCCCTCCCCGTGCCCCAGCGCCTGCGCTCCGGCATAGTGAGCGTCACGCAGGTGCTCGGGCACCGCTCCCCCACGCCCCTTTCGAACGTCCGCGAGGGCGCGATCGACCGCCAGGTACGTCGCGTTGGACTTGGGCGCAGTCGCCACAGCCACGACCGCCTGGGCGAGGAGCAGGCGCGCCTCGGGCATGCCGATGAGAGCCACGCCCTGCGCGACCGCAACGCACGTCGACAGCACCTCCGGCGCCGCCATGCCGATCTCCTCAGAGGCCGCGATCATGATGCGCCGCGCAATGAAGCGGGGGTCTTCCCCCGCCTCAATCATCCGCGCGAGGTAATGGAGGGACGCGTCCACGTCAGAGCCGCGCATCGATTTGATGAAGGCGCTGGTCACGTCGTAGTGCTGATCGCGTCCCCACCGCACGAGCGCCTGGTTCGCGGCCGCCTCAACACTGGCCACCGTGATCTCGCCCGAACCATCATCACTGGCCGCCCCGGCAGCCGCCTCGAGAAGCGTCAGGGACTTACGCGCGTCCGACCCAGCCAGCCGCACGAGGCCAGCCACGGCCTCGTCGGTGATCGAAAGCCGACCGGCCAGGCCACGCTCATCGCTCAGCGCTCGCCGGATAAGACCCTCAAGGTCCTCGGGTCCCAGAGGATGCAGCGTCAACAGCAGCGATCGTGACAACAGGGGCGCGATGACCGAAAACGATGGATTCTCCGTCGTCGCGGCCACCAGAACCACCCAGCGATTTTCGACCGCGGGCAGGAGAGAATCCTGCTGTGACTTCGAGAAGCGATGCACCTCATCAACAAAGAGGATGGTTTCCTCACCTTCGGTTGCGAGCGTTCGACGGGCCGCATCGACCACACGGCGAACGTCGCTCACGCCCGAGGACACCGCCGACAGCTCGACAAAGCGGCGGCCCGACGCGCGCGCGATCAGGTAGGCGAGAGTCGTCTTACCAGTCCCGGGTGGCCCCCACAAGACCACCGAGGACACGGCGACCCCATCGCGTGACTCGGGAGACAGGAGCCGACGCAACGGCGCTCCCTCACCCAGGAGGTGGGCCTGACCAACGACCTCCTCCAAGCGCGAAGGCCTCATACGAACGGCGAGGGGCGCACCCGCGGAAAACGCGGGCACGCCCAACTCGTCGAAAGATTCAGAATCGAACAGATCCATGAAACCTAGCTTACGTCAGGGTGACTCCATCCGAGGTAGACCCAATCTTCGGTCCGGACAGAACCTGCAGGACGACGAGACCACCGAGAATCAGCATGCACGCGCCGGCGCCCAGCAGATACCCGTTGAGCCCTTCAGACTCATCAACGCCGTTCGAGGCCGACAGAACCTCCGCGTGGAGCTTGAACGAACTGGAGGCATCCACCGGCGCACCCGCGCCGGCTGCCGCGACAGTCGACGCGACCTTGAACTCGGCCCAGCCGACGAGCTGGTGCGAGCGGTTCGCGACGACGACCTTGTAGTCGCCCATCGGCAAGCCCGCCACATCCATCGTCACCTGGTTGTCGCTTTCAACCTGGAGCCAGCGAGCCTCACCCGTCTGCATGATGTTGGCGCTCACCCACTCACCGGCAACCGCCTTGTCCGCGGGGACGTTGATCGTCAGCTGGCCGCCCGTGAAGGCGGCGCTCACGCCACCCTTGTTGGCATCGGTGAGCTGAGACTCGTCCGAGATCGGAGACACGGGGGTGTCCGAGGGCTGGGTCGCGTTGGCCGAAGCGGAGGGGGTCGGCGAAGGAGTCGCCGACGCCGACGGCGAGGGCTGAACGGGCGGGAGCTGCGGGTCGTCAGGCTGCGGAGCGGGAACGGGGATCACGCTCGGGGCGGGCTGGGGATCCGCGGTGGGCACAGGCTGCGGCTCAGGCACCGGATCAACGGTCGGCTCAGGCTGCGGCTCAGGCACCGGATCAACGGTCGGCTCAGGCTGCGGCTCAGGCGCCGGATCAACGGTCGGCGCAGGCTGCGGCTCGGGCGCCGGATCAACGGTCGGCTCAGGCTGCGGCTCGGGCGCCGGATCAACGGTGGGCACAGGCTGCGGCTCGGGCGCCGGGTCAACGGTCGGCTCGGGCGCCGGGTCAACGGTTGGGTCGGGAGTCGGCTCCGGGGTGTACGGCTTGTACACCGTGACGGAGTAGCTCACGTTCTCAGCAAGGGTCTTGTCGTCCTTATAGGTGACGATCGTGATGCGGTGATTCGTGCCGGGTTCCCAGGTGACGCCCTCGATATTGTTGGTGCCGTTGGGCACGGGAACAATCATCGTGTAGCTATTGAGGGGAACCGCCTTCCACAGGTCGTTCGCGGTCGGGGTCACGATCTCGCCGTGACGTTCAAACGACGGCGGATCGTTCGGTGTCACGCGGCCGTTGTCCAGGATGACTCCCCAGTACCCGGTCTTGCCGTACTTCGCTTCGAAGTCGAAGGCATCCTCGAGAGTGACGAGGAACGTAGTGTTCGGGATGACGTAGATACTGTCATCTGCGTGTGCACGCGCGGTGAAACCGGGAATGGCAAACGCGACCGCGCCGAAGAGGCACAGGGCCATGAGCACGCTCATTACCCGGCTGCGGCCGATAAACCCTCGTGCGGCGAGGGCGGATGTGGGCCGTCCGTGCTGCATAACGGTTCTCCTTAGGAACTTAATACTCAGAAGATATTGTCTGATAACCAGGGTAACAGGTGTGACGCCTGTATGGGAAGCGCGAACACGCACCATGCGGTTAATCGTGACCGCATTGGCATGACAGGAAGATGGGCCAGTCTACTGGAGGCCGCCGTGCGGCTTGCGCACAATACTGACCGTGACGACGGCCCCGAGCAGAGCAAGCAGGCCCCCACCTGCGAGAATCCACCCGCTCAGACGCCCCTCCTCTTCGCGGGCGGCCTGCTGGGTGGCCTGCTGATCCTGATGAGCCTTCGGTCGAATCTCGGAGGCGGACACGACCTGCGGAGAGGTAGAGGTGGACGCCTCGGGGGTGGGATCGTCGGAATTATTGGAGCCGAAGCCATTGCCCGAGGATCCCGCACGGCGCGACGGGGCGGCGGATGACGAAGGGGAGGGCGCGGCGCCGGGCGCAGAGGACGAGGCCGGGGCATTGCTCGCCGAATCGGCCGCGGGCTGAGCGGGCACGGAAGGACCATCCTGCTGTGTTGACGCATTAACCTCCTCGGGGGCAGGAGCAACGGGGGCGTTCGGAAACGCCGGTTCGCCCGGGACGTCGGGAGCCGGTTCGGCCGGAGCAACCGGATCGGCCGGATCGGGCTCATTGACCGACAGCGAGCACGCCTGTACACCCACGGCGGAGTCGACGACGCTGACCTGGACGCTGACATAGGTTCCGCTCACACCATCGCCGATGGCGACCTGATGGCTCTCGCCCGCGGCCCAGGCAGAGGGGACGGGGATATCACCGGAGAAGGCGCCCTCTGAGTTGACCTCGAGAACGGCCCACGCACTCCTGTTGCGCGCCACGCCGGTCGGGACCCATTCGGGCAGCTCCATGTCAGCACCGCGCTCGACCGCGCCATCATCGAGCGTGACGACGACGAACCCGCGCGATTGGTCCGTCCCCGCGGTCCATCCGCGACCTTCTAGGGACAACGACTCACCCGCATGCACAACCGAGGAAACGAAGACGCTGGCCTCACCCTCCGATTCAACCAGGCACGAAGCGGCGGGAACCTCAGGAGTGTCATCACTGTAAGCCGGTACTGCGGTCGCGAACATGCCGACGACGATCGACGCTGATGCGGTCAGCGCAAGCAGGGACATATGCAGTCCCCTGTTGCGCGAATGCGACCGTGTCGTCATGCGTGTTGCTTCCTTCTCTTGTGGATAATTTTAGCAAATCTGCCCAATTGGGAACAGATCCTCTATGTCAGTGTTCGGGTAACTAACGGCTGTACGCACAATAGTATTACCTCGCGTCCGCAACGCAATTGCGAGCAACAAGCAAATTCACGGACCACTGCATCAAAAGGCCATTTTACCGGGAAAAGCAAGCCCTTTCATCTAAAATTGTGAGCTATATTATCGGACAACTGTTGTCGGACATAACCTATTGGTCAGCATTTGAGACTATGAAAGACATTCCCCACCCCGCTAACGACGGGGCACCACCAGAGGCGCACCTGTCTCAGGATCAGGGATGACGACGCAGGGCACGTCGAACACACTCTCGATGAGCTCAGGAGTCACAACCGTGCCCGGTGCCCCCTGGGCGATAATTCTGCCTTGCCTCATACACACCAGGTGCGTGGCGTAGCGGAACGCAAGGTGCAAGTCGTGCAACACCGCGACGATCGTTCGCCCCTGGCGTTGCAGCCGTTGCGCAAGGCGCAGCACCTCCAGCTGGTGATTGAGGTCCAAGTAGGTCGTCGGCTCATCCAGCAGCAAAATATCCGTCGACTGCGCCAGAGCCATCGCAATCCATACGCGCTGGCGCTGCCCACCAGAAAGCTCCCCGACCCTTCGCCCCGCCAACGCACTCACCCCGGCGTCGCGCATCGCCCCAGCCACGGCCTCGTCGTCGACCGCGCTCCACTGGCGCACGAGGCCATGGTGAGGGTAGCGGCCACGCGCCACCAGGTCCTCCACGAGCATGTCGCCAGGAGCGACCGACGACTGAGCAAGGAGGCCAAGCCGACGCGCCAGAGCCTTCTGATTCATCGTGCCCAGCTCGACCCCATCCAACTCGACGACGCCCGAGCGCGCGCCCAGGACGCGGGCGAGGCAGCGCAGGAGCGTCGACTTACCGCACGCGTTTGGGCCGACAATGACGGTCAACTCCCCCTCTAAGACGTCGAGGGACAACCCCTCCAAGATCGGCGCATCCTTCCCGTAGCCGACCGTAATCTCGCGGGCCGACAGCCCGCTCGCACCACTGTCACGTCCCATGACCTCACCTCACCTCACGAACCAACAAGAACAGGAGATACACGCCTCCCACGACGCCGGTGACCACCCCAACCGGCAGCTCGTGGGGCGCTAAGAGTCTTTGCGCGACCACGTCAGACACGAGCACGAGGAGGCCTCCCAGCACTGCCGATGACGCGAGCCCCACTCCCCCACCTGCGCACAGGCGACGGGCCACGTGAGGGGCGGACAGAGCAACGAAGGCGACCGGACCCGCAACCGCCGTCGCAAGCGACACCAAGACCATCGCCGTGGCAATGAGCGACACCCGAAGCCTGCGCACGCGAACGCCCAGGCCAGTCGCGACATCGTCTCCCATCGCGAGCAAGCCAAGCGGCGCCGTGCAGGCTGCGAGCGGTAACGAGACAGCGAGGAGGACAACGACGAGCACGCTGACGCGAGGCATCGTCACCCCCGCGAAGGAGCCGGCGCTCCACAGCTGGGCGCGCTGGGCAGCCTCCAGCGGGGCCTTGACGATGAGCAGGGAATTAAGGGCGCGCAGCGCGGCCGAGCAGCCGATACCGACGAGCACGACGCGCACACCCGTGACACGCACGCCGCCCGCACACGCCACGATGAGAGCCCCCGAGGCCAGGCCGCCGATCAGCGCGCCCGCGGAGGTGGTCGCCGGGTTGGCGCCCAGCACGATGATCGCGACGAGCGCGCCGGTCGCACAGCCCGTCGACAGCCCGACGATGTCGGGACTACCGAGCGGGTTGCCCGACAGGGTCTGGAAGATTGCACCCGCCACACCGAGCGAGCATCCCACCGCCACCGCCGCGATAACGCGGGGAAGACGGACAGATTGGACGAAGTACACGCCCAGGAAGTCATCCGTGGGGCCACCGTCTCCCACGAGGCGTCGCAGCGACTGCTCGATGCTGAGCCCGTAGTCTCCGAGCGTCAGCGAATACAGGGCAAGCGCGAGAAGAGACAGAAGTCCGAGGCTCACGACGAGCGCACTGCGCCGGTGCAGGCGCACGGAGAATGACGCGTTCGACAGGAGCGCGTAGCGGCTGGAGGATTCCCTCATGACATTCCCTTCCCGCGCGCACCCAGGACAAAGAAGGGGGCGCCAACCAGGGCGACGACAACGCCGACGGGAACCTCCTGCGGGGCCAGCACCAGCCGCGAGGCAACATCGGCGGCGCACACCCACGCGGCACCAACCACCGCAGACCACACGGCAATAGCACCCTGGCGAGCACCGACCACGCGACGCACGAGGAGGGGCACAGCTAGACCGACGAAGGTCAGGGGCCCACCCAGCGCGGTTGCCCCGCCCGCCAGAGCCGTGACAGCCAGGGTTGCCAAACACCGGATCAGGCGCACGCGGACCCCCAGTCCGAGCGCCGCATCGTCGCCGAGGGTCAGAACGCCGAGCGCGGAGGTCAGCAGCGCGCCCAGCACCGCCCCGCAGGCGATGATGGTACCCGCCCAGGTTAGCGAGGCCATGTCCACGCCTTCGAGGGATCCCGAGACCCAGTAACGAAACTCATTGAACGCAAATTGATGACCGGCCAGGACAGCCTGCGTCAGGGACGCGAGCGCAGCGGAGACGGCGATGCCGGCCAATGCCAGGCGTGCCCGCGACCCCGCCCCGCCGCGACGAGCGCGGCCGCCACGCCCGCTCCGACGAGCGCTGCACCCATCGTCACCGCGCGCGTCGATACACCCGCCACTGCGGTTGCCACGACGACGAGGAATGCCGCCCCGGCGTTGACGCCGAGCACGCCGGGATCAGCCAGCGGGTTGCGAGTCACGGCCTGCATGATCGATCCCGCGAGCCCGAGGGCAGCACCGATCACGAGCGCGGCAAGCGTGCGGGGTACGCGCAGCGAGAGCACCACCCGCGCGTCCTGGGTCTGGCCTCCGTAGCGAAGCGCGTCCCACACGAGGGCAGGTTCAATGTGCCGCGACCCCAGCGCCAGCGACGCAACGATGATGAGGGCAAGGACCAGCGCCGCCACGGCGCAAGCGGTGGCGGCGCTGGTCACGCTGCGGGCTCTCATGTCAGGCCCGCGCCTGATCGGGCGCGCTCATCTCCAGCGTCAGGACGCCGGGACAAACTGGGCTTCGATGGAGGAAACGATGCCGTCCATCAGGAGGTAGCCGCCGGTGGAGGTCCACAGGGAGCCGTCGACGGGGATGACGTGGTCGGCCTGAACGGCACGAAGCGAATCAAAGCCGACGGTCGACTTGGCTTCCTCGAGGGCAGCCGCCGACGCCTCAACGCCCGTGCCGCCGCCCGCAGAGGGGTTGTTGACCGAGGACTTGCCCAGCGTGCCGAAGAAAATCCAGTCCGCGTCGATCTGGTCGATATTTTCCAGCGAGACCGGCTCGGAATGGCCCTCACCGTCGCGGTCCTGGTTCGCGGGGCGCTTCATGCCGAGCGCGGTCAGCGCCTGGCCGGCGGGCAGCTCCTTGAGGATCAGGCCCGCGCTGTCACCCTGCCAGCGCACGACGGAGTAGGTCTGGTCGAGGTATCCAGCGTCCTTCAGACGGGCGCTGACGGAGGCAACGTGCTTGTCGAATTCCGCGAGCTTGGTCTCAGCCTGGTCGGCAACGCCGAGCGCGTCGGCCGTCAGGGTGAAGGTCTCGCGCCAGTCGCCGCCCTTTTGCGTGGTGAAGAAGACGGGGGCAATCTGGCCCAGAGCGCTCAGGGTTTCGCTGTCGTTGTCCTTCACCGACGTTCCGTCGACGAGGATCAGGTCGGGGCGGGCCGCCCCGATCGCCTCCAGGTTCGGCGCGCCAATCGAGCCGAGGATCGGGATGTCACCCGCGCGATCGGCCAGGTAGTTGGGGACGGTGGTCTGGCCGCGACCCGAGACGACACCGACGGGAGTCACACCGAGAGCGAGCGCGTTATCGGTCGTCGGCTCAGACAGCGTCACAACGCGAGTCGGATGGGCCGGGAGGGTCACCTCCTGCCCGGACGCGTCGGTGACGATGCGGGTCTGGGCAGCGTCAGCCGGATCGGAGGACGAGGCCGGGGTGGGCGAGGTGGAGGAGCAAGCTCCCAGGGTCAGGGCCGCCAGGGCCACGGCCACGATGGCGCGAACTCGTATCGACGTGTGCACGTGTTCCTCGTTTCGTCTAGGTCACGATTAGGACATAGGCAAGCCTAACCTGGTAATGACTGCATATCCTGACAAGTTCCCCAGTCGGACAGGCTCACACACACCACTCGTCGAGTGCAGCCAGTAGTCCCTCTCTCCACCAGGCAACATCATGCCCACCCGAATAACGCTCCAGCCTGACAAGCGCACCGCACTCCCCCAGCAGGGCGGCGCAACGTTCAACGACGGGGGCCATCGCCACCTCGCGCGCACCCACCTGACACCAGATTGTCAAGCCAGACAGTGACCGACATGCACCCCTGCCAAGGTCACCCATCAGCGCGCCCTCGCCCCGGCCTCGTACGTCCCCACCCCACCACAGGGACGGAGACTGTGCGATAAAACACTCGACGGGGACGGAGCCGCCGAGCGCGGCCTGAAGCACCGCGAGGCCACCAAAAGACTGACCGGCCACGGCCACGGAACCAACCCCAGCCACGTCACACACCGCGCCCAGCAGCGCGCTCACCGCATCGGCGTCCGTCAGCTCTCGGCGCCTCGCCTCCACATCACCCGCGCCGATCGTCACGACGCGCAAGCCCGGGTAGCGCCGCGTCAACCAGCCCACGCCGTTGGCACGCCACACGTCGCCATCGAAGACGACGAGCGTACGCGTGGGCGCCTGCTCCCCGTCGTGCACGACGACGCATCGGGAGAGCCCGCCTCCGATCCGGGCACGGACCCTGGCCCCGATATCTTCTTCGCGCGTGGCGCGCATCGATGGGGCATCGACGTCACCGCCCGGCCAGGACATCTGTGCATCAGGTCCAACAAAAATCGACGCGGCGTGCCCGCGCCCGTTGACGAGCCTGAGCGGGTTACAGGCGTCGGGACGCGCTTCCTCGACGAGGCGAACCCAGCTCCCCATGTCGACACGCACGCGCGGATCAATCCCGCTCGGCCCGCACAGGGCAAATTGATAGCTGAGGATCACATCGGCGGGGAGGGCACACTCCAGCTCGCGGGCACCGTCGCGCCAATCCATGCGGAAGGCCTCGATATGCTCACGCGAACGATCCGTCACCGTATTGAGCAGGAGGTAGCACTGCGCGCGCTGCGGCACCTCACACCGGAACGTGACGCGAACGGCGTCAACGCCGTCGATGAGCAGGCGCTCCCCCACAAGGGGAAGCCCGCTCGTACCGACGCGCCGACGCGCCATCGCGCCGGGCGTCAGCCGACAAAAGCCCGTCTGAGAAAAAGACGATTCCTCGAAGGCCACAGATCAGTCGAAGAGCGAAATGTCGCCCGCGCCCACGCGCGCCACGACGGCATCCCCGCCCGCGAAGTTGATGACCGTCGTCGGCTCAGCAACGCCGACCGGCCCCACCACGACCAGGTCGACCTGGTGGCCGATGCGCTCGTCCACCTCGAAGCCGTCCGTCAGCGGCTCGGTCTCGCCCGGCATAATCAGTGTCGAGCAGGCCAGCGGCTCACCGAGGGCCTCGACGATCGCCTGCGTGATGACGTGGTCCGGGATGCGCACGCCCACCGTGTGCTTCTTCTTGTTCAGCATGATGCGCGGGACCTCCTTGGTGCCACGCAGGATGAACGTGTAGGGTCCGGGGGTGAGCGCCTTCATCGTGCGGAACTCGTGGTTGTCCACGATGACCAGCTCGCCGAGCTGGGCGAAGGAGTGGCACAGCAGCGAGAAGTTGTGCTTGTCGTCGAGCTTACGGACCGTGCGAATCGTGTCCATGCCCGACTTGTTGCCGATTCGCGTAGCCGGAGTCCGTGGGCAGCGCAATCGTACCGCCGCGCTCCAGCAGGTCAACGACCGTGTTAACCAGACGTGCTTGAGGATTTTCCGGATGCATCTCAACGTACGACATGCATCTATTGTGCACGAAACCCCCACCGGCCGGGGGGCGGATGGGGGTTTCGTGGACACGACTTGCGCGACCTAGATCACTTCTTGTCTTCGTCGGAGGCTTCCTCGCCGCGCTTCTTCGGCTTCGCGTCGACGCCAGCTTCCTTACGCTGCGCGGGCGTAATCGGGGCCGGGGCCTCGGTCAGCGGATCGAAACCGCCGCCGGACTTCGGGAAGGCAATGACGTCGCGGATCGAGTCGGACTTCGTCAGCAGGGAGACGATGCGGTCCCAACCGAAAGCGACACCACCGTGCGGCGGGGCGCCGTACTTGAAGGCGTCCAGCAGGAAACCGAACTGCGTCTGGGCTTCCTCCTCGCCGATGCCCATCACGTTGAACACGCGGTTCTGGACGTCACGGCGATGGATACGGATGGAGCCGCCGCCGATCTCGTTGCCGTTGCAGACGATGTCGTAGGCGTAGGCCAGCGCGTTACCCGGGTCCTTGTCGAAGGAGTCGACCCACTCGGGCTTCGGCGAAGTGAAGGCGTGGTGAACGGCCGTCCACGCGCTGTGGCCCAGCGCGACGTCACCCTCGGCCTCGGCGTCGCCGGTGGGCTTGAACAGGGGCGCGTCGACAACCCAGGTGAATGCCCAGGCGTCGGGGTCGATGAGGTCGCAGCGCTTGCCGATCTCCAGGCGGGCGGCGCCCAGCAGCTCGCGCGAGGGCGTGGGCTTGCCGGCGGCGAAGAAGATGCAGTCGCCGGGGTTGGCGCCGGTGGCGGCAGCCAGACCCTCGCGCTCGGCCTCGGTGATGTTCTTGGCGACGGGGCCGCCCAGCGTGCCGTCCTCGGCGATCGTGACGTAGGCCAGGCCCTTGGCGCCGCGCGCCTTGGCCCATTCCTGCCACTTGTCGAAGGTGCGACGCGGCTGCGAGCCGCCGCCGGGCATCACGACGGCGCCCACGTAGGGCGCCTGGAACACGCGGAAGGTCGTATCCTTGAAGTACTCGGTGAGATCGGTCAGCTCGAGGCCGAAGCGCAGGTCGGGCTTGTCCGAGCCGAAGCGCTCCATCGCGTCCTTGTAGGTCATACGCGGGATCGGCGTGGACAGGTCGTAGCCGATAAGCGCCCACACGTTCTTCAGGACGTCCTCGGCGACCTCGATGACGTCGTCCTGGTCCACGAAGCTCATCTCGATGTCGAGCTGGGTGAACTCGGGCTGGCGGTCGGCGCGGAAGTCCTCGTCGCGGTAGCAGCGCGCGATCTGGAAGTAGCGCTCCATGCCGGCGACCATGAGCAGCTGCTTGAAGAGCTGGGGCGACTGGGGCAGGGCGTACCAGGAACCGGGCGAGAGGCGTGCGGGGACGATGAAGTCGCGCGCGCCCTCGGGGGTCGAACGGGTCAGCGTCGGGGTCTCGATCTCGACGAAGTCGCGGGCGTAGAGCGCCTCGCGGGCAGCGCGGGAGACCTTGGAACGCAGGCGGATCGCGTACTGCTCGGGCTCGCGGCGCAGGTCCAGGTAACGGTACTTCAGGCGGGTTTCCTCACCCACGTTGCCGGAATCTTCAGCATTGGAGGACACCTGGAACGGCAGGGGCGCGCTGGTGTTCAGGATTTCGATGTCGTCACCCATGACCTCGATGGCGCCGGTGGCCAGGTGCGGGTTTTCGTTGCCTTCGGGGCGAGCGCAGACCTCGCCGGTAACCTTCAGAACGAACTCGGAGCGCAGCTCGTGGGCCACGCGCTCGTCGCGCACGACCACCTGGGCGATGCCGGAGGCGTCACGCAGGTCAATGAAGGCGACACCGCCGTGGTCACGGCGACGGTCCACCCAACCGGTGAGCGTCACAGTCTGGCCAACCAGGTCGGTGCCGAGGGTTCCAATGTTGTGAGTGCGAAGCACTGTTATTCCTTTCGTTGTTACCATCCGCGAGACAGGCGGCGGCAGTATTATTGTACGCGCGCTCGGTCTGGGAGCACGCTCGCCGCGAGTAGGATAGTCAACATGCCCGCTGACGCTACTTCTTCCTCGCACGCACGCGCCTCGTGGACTCCCGCCGAAATCGGGTTGGCGATCAGTTCCGTCCTCCTCATCACGCTCGTCGCTTTTGAGGAGCTGGCAGCCACGACGATCATGCCTGCTGTCGTCGCATCGTTCGATGCGGCCGCCTGGTATCCGGTCGCCTCGGGCGCGGCGTTGGCGACGCAGCTGAGCGCCACGGTGGTCGCCGGTGCGTTGGCCGACTGGAAGGGTCCGCGCCTCGTTCTGTTCGGCGGCATGGTGTTGTTCGCGGTGGGCCTCGTCATTTCAGCCGTGGCGCCGACGATCATTATCTTCGTCGTTGGCCGCGCTTTGCAGGGCCTGGGCGGTGGCCTTCTCGTCGTCCCTCTCTACGTCCTTATCGGCGCCGTGGCGTCTCCTGGCCATCGACCCGTCTTTTTCGCAGCCTTCTCGCTCGCGTGGGTGCTGCCCTCGCTCGTGGGTCCTGCGATTGCCGGCCACGTCACTGAGGTGTGGGGGTGGCACTACGTGTTCGGCGTCGTGCCTCTCTTCGTCGTGATCGCCGCCGTGCCGGTGGTCTACGTGCTGCGCACGGTACCCGCGAGTGAGGCCAGAAAGGCCGTGCGTCTGGCCTCGCTGGCACGCGACGCACTCCTGGCGGGCCTGGGCGTCGTGCTCCTGCAGCTCGCGGGCGCGCTGGCCTCGCCGCTGTCTCAACTCGGTATCTTCGCCCTTGGCGCGGCACTCACAGCGTGGGCTCTGCCCCGCCTGCTGCCGCGCGGCACGTTCCGATCGCGCGCGGGAATGCCGTCCGCAATCCTCTCGCGCTTGTGCGCCATGGCATCACAGGTCGGTCTGGCCGTCATGATTCCCCTGGTCCTACAGCGGGTGCACTCTTGGTCCGAGGCCTCCTCCGCCTGGTGGGTCACGCTGGGGTCGCTCACGTGGTCGGTGGGAGCAGTTGCCCAGGCGCGCGTGCACGATCCGATCTGGCGGCGCCTCCTTCCCGTCGCTGGGGGCGCACTCATGGCAATCGGCGCGATCCCGGTCGGCGTGCTTCTGGTTCCTGCTATTCCCGTGTGGGTGGCCCTCATCGGCTGGCTGCTGGTCGGCCTCGGCATGGGCCTCGTCCACGCTCCCCTGTCCGTCATGGCCCTCGAGGTCACGCCCGAAGCCAAGCACGGACGCGTGGCCTCGTGGCTGCAGGTCGCCGACTCAGCGGGCCCGGCCCTCGAACTCGCCCTCGTGTCGGTGGCCATGAGCGCGTGGGCCGCCACCGCCCAGGCGGGCGGGGCGGCCTACGCTCCCTATTGGGTGATTGCTTGCGCGCTCGCCATCGTCACCGTGGTCGCCGTGCGGCGACTGCGTCCCGCTCAGGAGGCAACCACGGCGGACGGCGCGAGCACTCAGTCGTCGTAGCGACGCTTGCCGAACTGGCGGCGTCCGCCCTCACGGCCTGCGTCGCGCTCCCAGCCGCCATCGCGGCCACCCTCACGCTCGCGACGAGCGCGCTTGATGTCCTTCTCCCAGCGCTCGGTGCGCACGCTGCGGCGCGGACGCGATCCGTCGCCCTTCTCAAAGCGGTGCGGGCGCTTCTCGTCGCGCTCACCGTAGCGTCCGTCACGTCCGTCGCGGTCCCCGCCGAAGCCGCCACGGCCTCGTGAATCGCGGTCGAAGTCGCGGCGCTCACGGCGCTCGAAACCATCGCGATCACCGCGCGCGCCCGGACCCTCGTCCACGCGGATGCGCAGCTGGCGGCCCGAGACGTATCCCTTGGAGATGCGGGACAGCTGCTCGCCGGACAGGTCGGCGGTGATGTCCACCAGGGAGAACGTCGGGTAGATCTCGATGTGGCCGATGTCGCGGCCGTCGATACCGCCCTCGCCAGCGATAGCGCCGACGATAGAACCGGGCTTGACGCGGTCCTTCTTGCCAACCTCGACGCGGTAGCGCGTACCGGAGCCGGGGGCCGGACGGCCGCCACCGCGGCGGCGCGCGCCGTTCGCCCCGCCCTTGATCGGGCGGTCCTTGTCGCGGCCCGCCTCGAAGGTGGCGCCCACGAACTCGCCGGACTCGTCCAGCTGCTCCTCACGGCGGATCTTGCCGTTTCCGCGGCGATCCTTCTCGTGGCGGGGCGCAGGGCCCTCGTCGCCCACGGCCGTGGCCATCAGGGCCGCGGCGATGTCCTCGACGCTCACGTCCTCACCCATGTCGGCCAGCAGGCCCTTGTACATGTCGAGGCGGCCGCGCTCGATGCGGGCGGACAGGCCCTCGAGGAGTCGGCGGGCACGGAATTCGGAGACGGCGGCGGGCGAGGGAATCTCGACCTCTTCCATCTCGGTGCCCGTCAGCTTCTCGATGCGGCGCAGGCGGCCGTGCTCGCGCGGGGTGAAGAAGGTCAGCGCGCGACCCTCGCGCCCGGCGCGGCCGGTGCGGCCGATACGGTGCACGTAGGCCTCGGGCTCGCGGGGAACGTCGAAGTTAACGACCAGCGAAATGCGCTCCACGTCCAGGCCGCGCGCGGCCACGTCGGTGGCGACCAGCACGTCGAGCGAGCCGTTCTTCAGGCGCTCAACCATGCGCTCACGCTCGGTCTGGGCGACGTCGCCGGAAATGCCAGCGGCGCGGAAGCCGCGGCCGGACAGCTCGAGGGACACCTCTTCGACGTCGGCGCGGGTGCGCACGAAGACGATGGCCGCGTCGGCCTCCTCCTGGCCGGCCGCGATGTGCTGGGCGCGGGTAGCCAGGACGCGGGACAGGGCACCGATCTTGTGCTTGTAGGGCACGACCGCATAGGTCTGGTGAATCGTGTCGACCGTCGAAGACTCCGTGGAGACAGCGACCTTGACGGGATCCTTCAGGTGCTCGCGGGCGACCTTTTCGATGGCGGCAGGCATCGTCGCGCTGAACAGGGCCGTCAGGCGATCATCCGGGGCGCTCGACGCGATCGTCTCGACGTCCTCAGCAAAGCCCATGCGCAGCATTTCGTCGGCCTCGTCGAGGACCAGCATGCGCACGTTCGACAGGTCCAGCGCACCCTTCTCGATGAGGTCGATGACGCGGCCCGGGGTGCCGACGACGACCTGGGCGCCGCGCTTGAGGGCGCCAATCTGCGGGCCGTACGGCGAACCGCCATAGACGGGGACGACGTCAAGGCGAGCGGTGCGAGCCGCGAAATCCTCGATCGCCTGGGCGCTCTGCATGGCGAGCTCACGGGTGGGGGCCAGGACCAGAGCCTGGACGTCACGCTCATTGGCGTCGACGATGGCCAGCAGCGGCAGGCCGAAGGCTGCCGTCTTGCCGGTGCCCGTCTGGGCGATGCCGACGACGTCGCGCAGCTCCAGCAGCGGAGGGATCGCAGCGGCCTGGATCGGGGTGGGCACGCGGAAGCCCATGTCGGTAACGGCCGCGAGGATCTCCTCGGGCAGTCCGAGGCTGGCGAAGGTCACGGTGTCTTCTGCCTCCTCGGTATCGCCCGTGTCACTATCGTCCGTGTCATTGTCGTCGACGTCATCGACCAGATCGTTGTCCTCGTCCATGATGTCGTCGCGCTCATCGCGCTCGTCGAGGTCCATGTAGTCCTCAGAGGGCATAGTTATTCCTTGCTGTTGCATGTGTTGGGGTAGCAAAACCATCGGGGCGGGCCATCTGGGCTCCTCAGCGCGGCCTCACCCATAACAACAAATCCCGCATCCCGCGGGGCACCATAACAAGGGGCTGCGCCTCATCGCTGCCACCAGCATAGCGCGGGCGTGCGTGCACAAGGCACGCGTGGTCGGCGAACTCACTGTTCAACCGTGCTGGTGAGTGCCGCTTCACACCCTTTCATCAAGGTGCAAGCGCGCCACGAAGGAAGCAATGCTCACCTGCCGGTTGTCCTCCGCGCGCAGCGGCACAATAACGCAGCGTTCGACCTCATCGCGGCACATTGAGCGGATATCCTCCATGACGGCGCGCTTACGACGCGAGGCCACCCACGCGCAGCAGGCCCGACTGAGCCCGGCACACAGGAGGCTCACCGCCACAGCACAAGCAATCACCGCGGTCGGAACGGGAACCGGACCGATGGCGGGAACGACCGCGTCGATGAGGACCGCTCGACCCAGGTGGACGAGGACGATCCAGGCAGCGCCGATGAGAACACACAGCCAGGCAACCAGCTGAGCGGCGCCGAAAACACGCGCGGCCAGGGGCGGGGCTGCGCTCACGCGCAGATTCGCCGAGAGCTCGCGGTGGGCTGCCGCCGGCACGTCGTTGGCGCCCGACAGTGCCCGCTCGATGAGGAGGCCGCGCCAGCGGTCGGGACGCCCCGCAGAGCGCACTGCGACCTCGCGGCGCACAGCATTGGCGAAAGCGGCGTCGTCGGAAGCACGGCGCGTGGGCAACGTCGGGGTCGTCGCGCTCTCCTGACTGCTCTCCTCGCCCAGGTGCAACCGTCGCAGCGGATCGACCCCAACGCGCGCAAGCCAACGCAGCGGGAGCCAGCCGCCCGCACGCCTTCCGGCTCGCAGCGTGGAGGCGGCCACGGCCTCGGCGATAACGGGCGCCCCGGCCAGGTCGGCGGCCTCAACCGCCAGGTCGGACGCCATCCCCTCAGTCTCCACGCCGCGGATCGTGCCAGACACGCCGACCGCGTCGCGCACGAGCCGTGCGGCCTCGGCCAGCGCGGCGCGGGCCCGGATCGCCTGACCCGACACCCGCGCACTCTCCCGGGCCAGGTGAGCGGCGAGAATGTCAATCCCCTCGCCCGTGACCGGCGAGACCGCCACGATCGACGCCCCGGCCAGGCCGCGCGCATCCAGGAGACGGCGCAGGTCAGCCTCGATGGACGCGCGCTCATCCTGCCCGAGCGTGTCGATGTGGGTGAGCACGACCGTCACGGACGCGTGCGAGGAGCGCAGGCGCGCGAGCCATTCGTCGTGCAGGCGCGCATCCGCATACTTCTGCGGATTGACCACGACGACCAGGGCGTCCACGCGCGAAGCCAGGCGCCCGGCGACCTCGCCGTGCGAGACCTCAACCGAATCGATGTCAGGCAAGTCGATAATGGCCGTCTCACCAGCCAGGTCCCCCGGCGCGTCCACGCGACGGCTGACGCCCAGCCAGCCGAGCAGTTCCTTGGGCGCGCGGCCGCGGGGCAAAACCGCGCATGGCTCGTTGGTCGTGGGCCGCAGGACTCCCGCGCGCACGACCTCTCCCCCGGCCAAGGCATTGACCAGCGACGACTTGCCCGCGCCGGTGCCGCCGAGCATGCCGATCACGCACCACGTCGGATCGATCTCGGAGCGATCCGAGGTCACGTCGATGAGCTCCCGGATGCGCTCCAAAGTCTGGGGGGCGATGTCGGAGGCGGCGGCAGTGGCGATCTGGTCCAGATCTGCGGCCGCTGAGGCGATCGGTGTCGAGGCGCGCCTCATGCCAGCACCTCCCTGGCCAGGCCGAGCGCTGCCTCGAGCGACTCAAGGCGAGAGCGTTCATCGAGGCGCTCCAGGCGCCCAGAAATCGGCGCGACCACCTCGGTCAGCGAGGACGCCGCGAGGCGTTCGAGGGCCTGACGTGCCTGCTTCGTCAGTGAGCGCACGGTGCGCTCGCCAAAATAGGATTCGAGAATCGTCTGCGACAGGGCTGCGGACGCTCCGGCGACGCCGACCTCCACACCCGTCACGCCACCTGTCATCGCGAAGGCGCTGACCATGAGCGAGACGGTCACAATGTTGATTCCGCCAGCCAGTAGGCGGCCCGTCACCCGCGAGGACTCCGCCTGCCCGCGCACGATCTCGGTGATCTCCGCCGTCCACTCCTGGGCTGTCAGGCGGGCGCGCTCCAGAGCCTGGTCCGCGTCGATCATCGTCTCCAGGTCGTGCGCTTCGCCCACGGACTGGGCCAGCCGCAGGGACTGGTCCCACGCACGGTGGTACGTATCCGCCAGGCGTTGGGCGAGGCCGCCGGTCAGGTCGCGGCGCACCTGCACCTCCGGCGCCGCGGTGCCGCGCACGGCACCCCAGATGCGCTCACGCAGGCCACCAACGACGCGCGCAAAGGTCCGGGTCATATCCCACGACCCCAGGACCTCGGCAATGCGAGCGCTCACCTCTCCGCGCAGGACGTCGTTGCTCGAGGCCGAGGCAACCTCGCGCGCGCCCGTGGCCACGAGCGACTCGATGCCCTCACGCGCCGCTTCCAGGCGCCGGTAGCTCTCGCGGGCACCGTCCAGCGCACGCGTCGCCTCCGCAAGAGACGAGGAAATTGCACCCGTGAGGGAGCGCCTCACAATGGCCGCGCGCTCCGACGCATCGTGACCGATGCTCTCCAGGAAAGAGCCGAGAGGAGAGATCGCCGCGATGGGCAGGCGGCCATCCGTCAGCTCCTGCTCGGCGATCGTGATGATCGGAACGTCACCCAGGCCTCGTCGACGGGCCAGAGCAGACAAGTCCGCGCGCACCTCGTCCTGCGCGCCGGCGGGCACTCGATTCAGCACAATGGCAACGCGCAAGCCCCGCCCGGCCGCCTCCTCCAGGTGAGTCCACGCAACGGCGTCGGCGTAGCGCGCGGCGCTCGTGACAAAGACCCACAGGTCCGCGCCGTCAAGCAGCTCCGACGCCAGGCGGCGGTTGCCTTCCTCGACCGAGTCGATGTCGGGGGCGTCCAGAATACCCACGCTCGGCCACATCACGTCGTCGACCGCAACCGTCACGGCGTCCAGACTTGTGCCCTCCCCGCCCTCATGCTTGGCCAGGCGCGGCAGCACACGATCCGATAGGAACCACGAGCGGGCACGAGGCGCGCACACCAGGACCGGACGGCGCGTCGTCGGGCGCACGGCACCCGCACGGCTCACGTTACGGTCAAGAAGGGAGTTGACCAGCGTCGACTTACCCGACCCGGTCGACCCACCAACCACGACGAGCAGCGGTGCATCAGCGTCCTCCAGGCGCGGCAGTACCACGTCCTGGAGGCGGCGAAGCGCGCGCTGCGCCTGCGCGCGGCTGCCCGGAGGCATCGCCTCGCACGCCTGCTCGAGCGCGCCCGCCAGAGCGCGGGACGCCTCAACCGCGGTGACCGACACTCAGGGCATCACCCTCTCAACTGAGGGGGCCACGTCCGCGTCTGGAAGCATCCACGTGGCGGCGTCGGCGTCCACCTGCTCGCCGGTGCGAATGTCCTTGACAGTATCGCTCGCGCCGTCCTCGCCCGGGAACCAGACGAAGGGGATGCCGCGCTTGTCGGCGAACTTGATCTGCTTGCCGAACTTGGCGGCGCTGGGGGCGACATCCGTCGAGATGCCTCGGGCGCGCAGGGCGGCCGCGATCTCCTCGGAGCGCTCGCGACGCTCCTCGTTCGTCACCGCCACGACGACGGCGGTGGGCACCTTGCGTGAGGCGCGCGCCAGCGGCGCCGAAATCATGCGGGAAACCAGACGCGAGACACCGATGGACAGGCCCACGCCCGGATAGGTGCGCTTGCCGTCCTTCGCCAGCGAGTCGTAGCGTCCGCCCGAACAGATCGAGCCGAGGTCCTCGTGGCCTTCAATCTCAGACTCGTAGACGCTGCCCGTGTAGTAATCCAGGCCTCGGGCGATCTTGAGGTCCGCGACGACGGCGCCCGGCATGCGCTTGTTCGCGGTGTCGAGCAGCGCAGTCAGCTCGCTCAGGCCCTGCTCGAGCAGCTCGCCGCCCACGCCCAGGGAGGCGAGACGCTCGCGCACCTCGCCCGAATCCGCGGTGCGGATCTGGGCCATCTCGAGCAGCACCGAGGCCTGCTCGGCGTCGATGCCGGACTCGGCGAGTTCCTTGGCGACGCCCTCGGGGCCGATCTTGTCGATCTTGTCCAGCCCGCGCAGGGCCGCCTCGACGTCGGTAACACCCAGCGACTCGCACACGCCCTGGACGACCTTGCGGTTGTTTACGAGCACGCGCACCGGCGGGATCGGCAGGTTGTTGAGAGCCTCGGCCATGACGAGGGGCAGATCCACCTCGAAGTGGAAGGGCAGCTCGCCGTTACCGACAACGTCGATATCGGCCTGCGTGAACTCGCGGAAACGGCCCTCCTGGGGCCGCTCGCCGCGCCACACCTTCTGGATCTGGTAGCGCTTGAAAGGGAAATCCAGCTCGTTCGCGTTCTCCACGACGTAGCGGGCGAAGGGCACCGTCAGGTCGAAGTGCAGGCCCATGCCCTTGTCCTTGGGCGCACGCGCCCCGGACGCGGCGGCCTTGAGGGCCTGGAGGCGATCCAGGACGTAGATCTCCTTCGAGGTCTCACCCTTGGCTTCAAGCTGGGCCAGCGTCTCGACCGCGCGCGTCTCGATGCCCGCGAATCCGTGCAGCTCAAAGACACGGCGCAACTCGTCGAGGACATGCATCTCGATGATGCGGCCCTCGGGGAGCCATTCGGGGAAACCTGACAAAGACGTGCGAGCCATAACGTAATCCTTTGAAAACAAACGGTGCCGACGCTAGCCAATGCGGCGAGCGCGGATCAAGTATTGGTTGGAGCGTATCTCATCCGCCATCGTGGTTGCCGGACCGTGGCCGGGGATGAGGATGGTACGCGGGTCCACCGCGTTGGAAATAGTACGCAGCGAGTGACGCATTTGCGTTTCGTCACCACCGGGCATGTCCGTGCGCCCCACGCTGTCCTTAAAGAGCACGTCGGCACTCAGTGCCCACGGCACCTGCTCCTCGCTGGCGTAGAAGGACTGGTTGTTGACGCGAATATCGAGGGGGCTGTGCCCCAGGAACACAGCAGACCCCTCCGTGTGACCGGGGGCCGGGACCATGCGAATCCGCACGCCGGGGCTCAGCTCGACTGAATCCGCGGGCACCTCGCGCAGATCGGCGGGCTTGACCCACTCGCCGACGAAGTCGGGCGGCGGCATCGGCAGGAACGAGGCCGGGTCATCCATGCGGTACATGTCCGGTCCGGGCAGGTACACCGGGACGGTGGCACCATCGGCCCCCCACGTGGACACCTCGGCGGCGTCCCACACGTGGTCGGGGTGACCGTGAGTGAGCAGCACGGCTCCAACGCTCACGCCCTCGGCCTCAAGGACCTCGCGGATCAAGTGCTGGATGCCGGCAGAAGGGTCGACAACAAGGGCTGTGCCCGCCCCGGAAGGGACGAGCACAAGCCCATTCGCCGCGTAGAAAGGCGACGGAATAACGTGAAGACGCATGTCACTCCATGGACGAGGAGATCTGCGCGAGCCAGGCACGCTTGGTCTCGAGGGTTTCACGAACGGCGGAGGCAGCCTTGTTGTCGCCCTTGGCCTCAGCATCGGCGAGGGAACGCTCGAGCTGAGCGATCTGCTCCTCAAGCTGGCCCACCATGCCGGCCGCGCGGGCGCGCGTCTCGGGGTTGGTACGGCGCCATTCCTTCTCTTCGGCCTCACGCACGGCCGCCTCGACGGCGCGCAGACGGCCCTCGATGCGGTGCAGGTCGGAGGAAGGCACGCGGCCGACCTCTTCCCAGCGGTCCTGAATGAGGCGCAGCTGAGCCTTAGCGCGCTCGATGTCGGTCACGGGCAAAATCGCCTCGGCGTCGACCAGGATGGCCTCCTTGGCGACCAGGTTCTCGCGGTACTCGGCGTCCGTGGCCTCGTCCTTGGCACGGCGGGCGTCGAAGAACACCTGCTGTGCAGCGCGGAAGCGCGCCCACAGGGCGTCGTCTTCCTTGCGCGAGGCGCGCGGGGCGGCCTTCCAGCGGTTCATCAGCTCGCGGTAGGCGCTCGAGGTGCGCGACCAGTCCACGGAGGAGGACAGGGCCTCGGCCTCGGCGATGAGGGCTTCCTTGACGCGCTTGGCCTCGGACTGGGCCTGGTCGAGCTGCGAGAAGAACTGGCGGCGGTGACGGTCGAACTGCGTGCGCGCGGAGGAGAAGCGCTTCCACAGCTCGTCCTCGACAGCCTTCTCCAGGCGCGGGCCGCGACGCTGCAGGGTCTTCCACTCTTCCAGCAGATCGCGCAGGGTCTGGCCCGACTGCTTCCAGTGGGTCTTGGCGGGATCCTGGGCGACGATCTCCTCGGCGCGCTCAACGACGGCCGTACGGTCGGCCAGTGCCTGAGCCTTGGCGGCCTTGCGTTCCTCGCGAGCGATCTCCTTGCGCTCCTCGGCGGCCTTCGCGGCGGCCTCGACGCGCGCGCGCAAGGCCGGGATGTCGCCGACGACGTTCGGGGAAGCGACCTGCTCGCGCAGCGTGGCCAGCGTCTGATCGATGTCGCGCGGGCTCAGCGAGGCCAGGCGGTCCTCGAACAGCTTGATGGTGGCCTCAAGGTCGGCGAAGCGACGCTCGTAGAGGGCGTACGGCGACGCGGGAATCCCCTCGGGGAAGCCGCCGATAACGCGCTCCTCGTCTCCATCCTTGACATAGACAGTCCCATCCTCACCGATGCGGGCGAAGGGGTGCTCGGGCACCTCCGACGCGGGAATCGTCGAGGCCGTGGCCTCCTCGGGAGCAGCCGTGACGGCTTCGGGGGTGGTTTCGTTGGTCGGAATCGACGTCTCGGTCACGATATTCCTTCTAGGACGAGGGCTGACGCCCGGCGCGGTCGCGTGCCGATGTGACACACAAGGCTAGTGTGTCACATCTAACGGCAAAATGAGCGAAAAACACCGCAAAAGGGGACGGATGTAACACCTAACTTCCTGCCCGAGCGGGTCGGCACCACGGCCTCGTCTATGAATCCGAGCCGATACGCACCGCCTCGAAGACCCCGTCCACCCGGCGCAACGCCGAGAGCACCGCATTGAGGTGGCCCAGATCGGCCAGCTCGAAGGAGAAATTGCCGGATGCCACCTGGTCCCCGTCCGTCTTGAGGGCCGCGGCCAAGATATTGACGCGGTAATCCGACAGCACCCTTGTCAGGTCCGACAGCAGCCCGCCGCGGTCGAGCGCACGCACCTCGATCTGGACACGGAACGGGGCCGTCATACCCTCAGAGTTCCACGACACGTCGACGAAACGCTCGGGCTGAAGCTGAGCCAGGCGCTCCGCGTTCGCGCAGGTCTTACGATGCACGGACACCCCCTGGCCTCGGGTAATGAAACCGACGATCTCATCGCCTGGAACGGGTGTGCAGCACTTCGCGAGCTTGACCCAGATCTCGTTCGGACTCAGGCCCGCCACCGTGATGGCTGCGTCGCCCGATACCTCCGAACGAGGCTTCGCGTATCCCGGGGTCACGCCCTCGGACAGCGTCTCCTCGGTGCCGTCTCCCCCACCCAGGTTGTCCATGAGCCGGTTGACGACGCTCTGGGCCGACACGTGCCCCTCGCCCACCGCCGCGTACAGGCCCGACACATCGGGATATCCAAACGACGTCGCGACCGACATGATCGACTCGTGGTTCATGAGGCGCTGGAGCGGCAGGTTCTGCTTGCGCAACGCGCGGGCCAGCGCCTCCTTGCCCGATTCAATGGCCTCCTCGCGGCGCTCCTTCGAGAACCAGGCCTTGATCTTCGAGCGGGCACGCGGAGATGCCACGAACGCCAGCCAGTCGCGCGACGGACCGGCCTTATCGGACTTCGAGGTCACGACCTCGACCGTCTCGCCGGACTCCAGGCGCGTGTCGAGGGACACGAGGCGCCCGTTGACCTTCGCGCCCACCGTGCGGTGGCCGACCTCGGTGTGCACCGCGTAAGCAAAGTCGACGGGGGTTGCACGCGCGGGCAGGACAATGACCTCGCCCTTGGGCGTAAAGACGTACACCTCGTCGCCGGCGATTTCGTAGCGCAGCGAATCCAGGAACTCCTCCGGGTCCCCGGTTTCGCGCTCCATCTCGACCAGGGCGCGCAGCCAGTTGGCCTGTTCCTCCGAGCTCATGCGGTCCGAGTCGCCGCTCGTCGCATTCGGGTTCTGCTTGTACTTCCAGTGAGCGGCGACGCCATGCTCGGCGCGCTCGTGCATGTCGAAGGTGCGGATCTGGATCTCCACCGGCTTGCCACCCGGACCGATGACCGTCGTGTGCAGCGATTGGTAGAGGTTGAACTTGGGCATCGCGATGTAGTCCTTGAAGCGGCCCGGAATCGGGTTCCACCGCCCGTGCAGCGCGCCCAGGACGCCGTAGCAGTCCTTGATCGACTCCACGAGGACGCGCACGGCCACCAGGTCGAAGACCTCGTCGAATGCCTTGCCGCGCACGATCATCTTCTGGTAGATCGAGTAGTGGCTCTTGGGTCGGCCACTGACCGTGCCCTTGGTGCCCGAGCGACGCAGATCCTCCTCGATCTGGTCGATGACGTCACGCAGGTACTCCTCGCGCTGCGGGGCGCGCTCGGTGACGAGGCGGTCGATCTCCTCGTAAATCTCCGGGTACAGGGTCTTAAACGACAGCTCCTCGAGTTCCCACTTGACCATGTTCATGCCGAGGCGGTGGGCCAGCGGCGCGTAAATCTCCAGGGTCTCCTGGGCCTTCTTCGCGGCCGACTGAGCGGGTACGAAACGCCACGTGCGGGCGTTATGGATACGGTCGCCGAGCTTGATGAGCAGCACGCGGATGTCACGGCTCATCGCGACGAGCATCTTACGCAGGGTCTCGGATTGAGCGGCGGCACCGTAGCGCACCTTGTCGAGCTTGGTCACGCCGTCGACCAGATTCGCGATCGGCTCTCCGAAGTCCGCGGCGAGTTCTTCCAGGGTGTAGTCGGTATCCTCGACCGTGTCGTGAAGCAGCGCGGCGACCAGCGTCGGCGTCGTCATACCCATCTCAGCGAGAATGGTGGCGACCGCTACCGGGTGGGTGATATACGGTTCACCGGACTTGCGCATTTGCCCCCGGTGACATTCTTCGGCCTTGCGGTAGGCGCGCTCAACGACACTGATGTCGGCCTTGGGATGATTGGCGCGCAAAGCCCGCACAAGCGGCTCAATCTCGGGAATTGTGGCGCGTCCGCGAGAACCGAACCACACGAGGCCGGAGCGCACTCGGGACACGGCCGCAGGCAGTGCGGCCCCTGACGTCGTGTCATCGCTGCTCATGAACCAATAATAGCGACGAACGAGCGGGTCCGGGGATCAAGTCGATCCCCGGACCCGCTCGTCTCTCACAACTGGTCACTCAGACGTGCAGGGCGGTCTCCACCGTGACGTCGTCGAGCTTGGCCCGCCCGTTGAGGGCGTCCAGCTCCATCAGCACGGCCAGGGCCTCGACCGAAGCGCCGCACTGGTTGAGCAGGTCCACGGCGGCGCGCGCCGTGCCGCCCGTGGCCAGGACGTCGTCGATGATGAGGACGCGCTGGCCCTCATGGACCGACTGGGGGCGAATCTCCATGCGGGCGCTGCCGTACTCGAGCGAGTAGTCGACGCCGATGACCTCGCCGGGCAGTTTGCCCGCCTTGCGGATCGTCAGCATGCCCAGCCCAAGCTCGGCGGCCACGGGGGCGCCGAGAATGAAGCCGCGCGATTCCAGGCCGGCCACGGCGTCGATGCGGCCCGCGTAGCGCGCGCCGATCAACTCCACGAGTTCCTTGAACGCAGGACCGTTGGCAAACAGGCCCGTGATATCACGGAACAGGACGCCCGGCTCGGGAAAGTCCGGGATCTCCACCAGGTTGTCGCGCACCAGTATGGCGACGCGATCGCCGAGTTCACCGATCATCGATGAGTCTTCTTCCTCTGAGGCTGATTCTCGTTGCCCAGACGCTTGCCGGGCTTTATCGGAGCCACCTTCACGGCCTTCGCGGGCGAAGACTCATCGGTGGTGTGGCGGTGCTCGCGCTCGTGCGCGACCGCCGCGTCGTGCTCGCGGGTCTTGTTCGACATCTCCTGGAAGGTCACCAGGAGCGGCGAGGCGATGAAGATCGACGAGTAGGTACCCGCGATCATGCCGATGAACAGCGCCAGCGAGATATCCACCAGGATACCCGGGCCCAGGGCCACGGAGCCGATGATAAGAATCGCACCGACAGGGAGAAGGGCCACAACCGAGGTGTTAATGGAGCGGACCATCGTCTGGTTGACGGCGAGGTTGACGTACTCCGCGAAGGTGAAGTGCTTCTGGTCGTACACGTCCGCGGTCAGCTCACGCACCTTGTCGAAGACAACCACGGTGTCGTAGAGCGAGTAGCCCAGAATCGTCAGGAAGCCGATGACGGTGGCGGGCGAGACCTCGACCTGCAGGATCGCGAAGACACCGACCGTCACGGCGATGTCGTGGACGAGGGCCAGCAGGGCCGAAGCGGCCATGCGCCACGAGCGGAAGTACACGGTCATCAGCAGGGCCACGAGGGCCATGAAGATGACGAGGGACTGCGCGGCCTTGGTGGTCACCGACGAGCCCCACGAGGGGCCAATCGAGGAGGACTGAACCGAGGTCGTGTCAACGCCGTACGCGGCCGCCAGGGCGTCGCGCATCTGGGCGGTGGTGGCAGAATCCAGCGACGAGGTCTGGATACGCACGGAGTCGGAGCCGACTCGCGTGACCTTCGGAGCGCCCTCAACGAGGCCGGTGTCGGCAACGACGCGCGAGGCGAAGGACTCGCTCTGGTCGCTGACACGAGTCACGTCGAACTGGGAGCCACCCGTGAACTCGATCGAACGGTTCAGGCCCATGATCGCAACGAGCGCGAAGCCGATGACGAGGACGGCAGCCGCCAGGCCCACGAACTTCTTGCGGTTGGGAACGACGGCGTAGGACTTCTCGCCGGAGTACAGGGCGTTGCCCCACTGAGCGAAACTCATCATGTCAGTTCTCCCCTTCCTCGGTCACGCCAGCGTTGGCCTCGGACTTTTGCGCTGCCAGGCGCGCCGCGCGGCGACGCTCGGCGATCGACATGCCGTCCCCGGCCTCGTCCTTCTTGGGCGTCGAGGTCGACTCGCCGCGCGCGACGACGCGACCGCGGCCCGCGTACACGAGGAGGTTCTTGGCACCCAGGTGCTCCGGATCCAGGCCCGAGAGCTTGTGGCCCTGACCGAAGAAGCGCGTGCGGATAAGCAGCTCCATCATCGGGTGCGTGAACAGGAAGATCACGGCGATGTCGATGACGGTCGTGACGCCGAGCGTGAAGGCGAAGCCCTGAACGCCACCCACGGCCAGCAGGTACAGGACAACGGCTGCGACGAGGTTGACCGCGTCGGAGACCAGAATCGTGCGCTTGGCGCGGTCCCAGCCCTCTTCGACGGCGGCGCGCAGCGGACGTCCGTCTCGGACCTCGTCACGGACGCGCTCGAAGTACACGATGAACGAGTCCGTCGTCACACCGATCGCCATGATCAGGCCAGCGACGCCGGCCAAGGACAGGCGATAGCCCATCCACCAGGACAGCAGTGCGATGACCAGGTAGGTGATGATCGAGGCGACGATGAGCGAGCCAGCGGAGATGATCGCCAGGCCGCGGTACTGCCAGATCAGGTAGAGGATGACCAGGAGGAAGCCGATGAGGGCCGCCCACAGGCCCACCGTCAGGTGGTCGGTGCCGATGGTCGCGGAGATCTGCTGCTCGGACTCGACCTCGAAGTTCAGGGGCAGTGAGCCGAAGCTCAGCTGGTTGGCGAGCGTTCGTGACGACACTGCCGTGAAGTTACCCGTGATCTCGGCCTGGCCGTTGGGAATAATCGCGTTCATCGAGGGGGCGGTGATGACCGTTCCATCGAGAACGACGGCGAAGTGGTTACGGTCCGGGGTGCCCTGGCCGGACGTGGGACCCTGCGGATCGGAGTTGTGGTAGCCGTACAGAATCGTGGAGGTTTCCTTGAACTTCTCCGATCCCGCGGCGTTGAACTGCAGGGAGACGGACCACTGGCCGGTCGAGCCGCCGGTCTGCGTGCGCACGAGGCCCGCGGTGGCCGACGAGAGGTCGGAACCGGGGACGGCGACGGGGCCGAGGATGTACTTGATCTGACCGGAGTCATCGCAGGCTGCGTAAGGCTTGTCGGCCGGGCCCTCTACGCGCTTAACGTCGGCGGCGGCCGAGCAGTCCAGGGTCAGGAAGTCGTACTGGACCTGCTCGGTCTCCCATGCCGTGTCCGAGGCGTTGGCCGGCTCGGAAGCGGGGGTGTCCGACAGGACGCCGTCGCCGTTCTTATCGGCGATACTCATCGCAGTGGCCTCGTCGAGGGCGGTCGAACGCACCTCGCTCTGGCCGGACTGTGCGGCGTCAGCCGACTGGGTGGCCTCACCCGACTGGGCAGCCTCACCCGACTGCGCGGCCTCACCGGACTGCGTGGCCTCACCGGACTGCGCGGCCTCACCGGACTGGGCAGCCTCACCGGACTGCGCGGTCTGGTCAGCCGTCCCGATCTGCGTCTGTCCCTGTGCAGTCGGCATCAAGTTCTGGGCCAGGCCCATGCGCAGCACCGGGCGGAAGTTCATCTGCGAGGAGGCGCGGATCAGGTCCAGCTGCTCCTGGGAGGGGGTGCCAGGGATCGACACCATGATGTTCGAGTTGCCCAGAGAGGAGATCTCGGACTCGGACACGCCCGAGGCATCGATTCGGTTACGAATAATCGAGATTGCCTGAGTGATGTCCTCGTCGGTGATCTCGCGCTGTCCCTCGGCCGTCACGGTCGGGGTCAGGATGAGCTGGGTGCCGCCCTTGAGATCGAGGGCCAGGTCGGGGTATGGCGATACCCCCTTGGTGAAATGCCCAAGCGCAAGCGCCGCGCACGCCGCCACGATGGCGACGATCAGCGTCACGAGCGCGCGCACAGGGCGTCGCTTATGAGATGCCACGGTTCTACTTTCCGTTCAGCCTTGATGACTTACTTCTGCTGCTCGTCGGTGTCCTTGGACGAGGAGGTGGTGTCGTCGAGACCCAGGATGGCCTCGCCCTCGTCGCTGGCGTCCTCGACGTCGGCGCTCTCGGACGCCTCATCTTCTTCTGCACGGGCGAGGGGCGGCTGGCCGCCGATCTCGGCGATCATCTCGCGCTCCCAGTACATTTCGTGACCATCGGTCGTCTCCAGGACGACGATGTCACCATCCAGGTCGACGAAACGGCCCCAGAAGCCGACGCGGGTACGCACCCACTTGCCGGGGGTCACGGCAGCGAGCTGCTCACGCTTCTCCTCCTCCATCTTCTCCATCTGCTTCTTGCGCGAGCGCGAGCTCCACCACATGAAGGCGATCATGACGACGAGCAGGCCCATGAGGGCGTAGTTGTTCATAATGGCTGGTTCACTTTCGATGACGGTCGGGCGCTTGAAGCGCACTGTGACAGTTTAATGCCGCAGGAGGTTTTTGCCTAAGTGATGTCCGTGTGGCGCGGCGCCGGCCACCACTCGTCGCTCCTTGTCATCGTCGCACGACGAACGGCGGGGCTCGATCGACGAGGCCCGCTCCCCTAGTCGAAGAGGGCGCCGTCGGGCGCGGGCGGGTTCAGGCCGAGGTGTGCCCAGGCTTTCGGGGTTGCCATGCGTCCGCGGTTGGTGCGCACGAGGAAACCCTCGCGCACCAGGTACGGTTCTGCGACAGTCTCGACGGTTTCCGCTTCCTCACCGATGGTGACGGACAGAGTTGTCAGGCCCACGGGTCCGCCGGCGAAGCGACGGCACACAGCCTCGAGAACCGCTCGGTCCAGGCGGTCCAGGCCGGAGGGGTCCACCTCGAAGAGCTCGAGGGCTCCGCGCGCGGCGTCCAGGGTGAGCGTTCCGTCACCATGGACCTGCGCGTAGTCGACGACGCGGCGCAACAGGCGATTGGCGATGCGTGGCGTGCCTCGCGAACGCGAGGCGATCTCGTGGGCGGCGCGCGCGTCGATGGGCGAGCCGAGCAGGGAGGCCGAGCGCGTGACGACAGACTGGAGTTCGTCGGTCTCGTAGAACTCCAGGTGCGCGGTGAAGCCGAAGCGGTCGCGCAGCGGGGCGGGCAGCAGGCCGGAGCGCGTGGTCGCACCCACGACCGTGAACGGCGGCAGCGTCAGCGGGATCGAGGTCGCACCGGGGCCCTTACCGACGACGACGTCGACGCGGAAGTCCTCCATCGCGAGATAGAGCATCTCCTCGGCGGTGCGCGCCAGTCGGTGAATCTCGTCGATGAAGAGGATGTCGCCTTCCTGCAGGCCCGACAGGATCGCGGCCAGGTCCCCCGCGTGCTGGATCGCGGGACCCGAGGTCAGGCGCAAGGAGGTTCCCATCTCTGCGGCGATAATCATGGCGAGGGTCGTCTTGCCCAGGCCAGGAGGGCCGGCGAGCAGGACGTGGTCGGGTGTGGCGGCGCGCATGCGGGCGGCGTCGAGGACCAGCTGCAACTGGCCTCGCACGACGCGCTGGCCCACAAACTCCGACAGCTTCTTGGGACGCAGGGCGGCCTCGGCCGCGCGCTCCAACTCGCCCGCGTCCGGGGCGACAATGCGCATCGTCTCGATGTCGGGCTGTTCAGCCACGGCCGCCTCCCAGGCTCACTAGAGCGGCGCGCAGCATGTCGGAGGCACCCAAACCGCTGCCCGCGAGCTTCTCGATGGCCTTGGCGGCCTGCGCCTCGGACCATCCCAGACCCACCAGTGCGGCGCTGACTTCGGAGGCGACCGCATCCTCGGAGGGCGCGGGGGCGGGGGCGGCGTCGACGCCGGGCAGCGCGGCCGGCGTGCCGAGCTTGTCCCCGATTTCCAGGGCCATGCGCTGAGCGGATTTCTTACCCACACCGGGGATACGCTGGAGCGTAGCCAGATCCTGGTCGCGCACGGCGCGGCGCAGGTCGTCGGGGCGCAGGACGGCCAGGGCTGCCAGCGCGATCTTCGGGCCGATTCCCGACACCGACAGGAGCTTAGTGAAGACGTCGCGCTCGTCGGCCGACTCGAAGCCGTAGAGGGTCATCGAATCTTCGCGCACGATCATCGAGGTGTACACGGTGATCTCCTCATCGCGCGGGGCCGCCTGCGCGAAGGCGGGCGTCACGTGGACGCGAAAGCCGATGCCCCCGACCACGATGTCAATGTGGTCGAGTCCGACGCTTGCGACGATGCCGCGCAGAAGCGAGATCACTGCTGTCCTTTCCCTGGTCACTCACCCGCGAGACCGCGGGCGAACATATGTACGATTCTAGCCGCGCCTGCGCCTCGGGTCGACGGCACCCGTGCGGCGTTGCGCGGCCTGGGCCTCGGCCCACGCCCGCTGAGCGGGCGTCATGGACCCGCGCGAGGTCAGGCGGCCCGATATGGAGACCGCGACCGACGAGTCCTCGGGGGCACCAAGCAGGCCGGTCCCCCGCCAGGCGTGCGTGATCGCGATTGCGAGCGCGTCGGCAGCGTCCGCGGGTTTCGGTGCCTTGGCGAGGCCGAGGATGCGCGCGACCATCGTCTGCACCTGCGCTTTGTCCGCATTGCCGTTGCCGGACACGGCGGATTTGACCTCGGAGGGCGTGTGGACCGCCATGGGAAGGCCCGCCCGTCCCACGCAGGTCATGGCCGCCCCCATCACCTGCATCGTGGCCGTCACCGACTGCAGGTTGTCCTGGGCGAACACGCGCTCGATGGCGACGACCTCGGGCTGGTACTGCTCGATGACGGAGTCGATCGCGTCCGCGATCGTGCGCAGCCGGAAGTGCGTCGCCAGGTCCTTGTCGGTGCGGGCGACGCCGACGTAGACGAGGCTCGCTCGACGCGAGGGGTCCACGTCGACAACGCCCAGGCCGCAGCGCGTCAGGCCCGGGTCGATGCCCATGACGCGCATCAGGCGCGGGTCACCATGTCGACGAACATGGCGTGAATACGGTCGTCTCCGCCGACCTCGGGGTGGAAGGACGTCGCCATGACGTTGCCGCGGCGCACCGCGACAATCGGGCCGTCGGCACTGTTGCCCGCGCGCGCAATCACCTCGACGCCCTCGCCCACCGATTCGACCCAGGGGGCTCGAATGAACACGGCGTGGAAGGGGCCGCCCTCCAGTCCCGCGACGTCCAGGTCCTCCTCGTAGGAGTCCACCTGGCGGCCGAAGGCGTTGCGACGCACGACCATGTCGAGGGCGCCGAAAGAACGCTGGTCCTCGCGCCCATCCAGGATCGACGAGGCGAGCATGATCATGCCCGCGCACGTGCCGTAGACGGGAAGCCCCGCGCTCATGCGCGCGTGCAGCGCATCAAAGAGGCCGAAGGAGAGCAGCAGATTCGACATGGTCGTCGACTCTCCGCCGGGGATGACCAGGCCGTCGACCTGATCCAGCTCAGAAACCCTGCGCACAAGCAGCGCGCGGGCGCCGGAGTTTTCCAGCGCCCGCACGTGCTCTGCGACGTCGCCCTGCAGGGCGAGAACGCCGATGGTC
>QWCT01000274.1_pt1 | contig 35165 bp, 34 predicted proteins | sample 1972681 | NCBI WGS metagenome assembly QWCT01 (sample SAMN09866701, study PRJNA288562) | Human oral metagenome isolate pre3_saliva, whole genome shotgun sequencing... | isolation source: mouth | host: Homo sapiens | place: USA: California | reverse complement strand
AACAATAACAACAACTTATAGTGTAAAAGAAAATGATGGTTCAATCACAGAAAATAAAGGAAATCCTGTTATTGTAAATCCTACTGATACTATTATTAAAATTGCTGCTAAAAATAAAGTAGAAATAATAAAAAATAATGATAAAACAATAGAAAGAACTACTAGTTATACAGTCAATGAAAAGACAGGTGAGATAAGTGAAACAGTAACAGATAAATTAATTTCAAGTAATACACCAATTAATGATAAAGGAAATCCAATACTCCCTCCTATTGTTGATGATTTACCTGAATATAATGGAGGCGCAAATCCTACTGATTCACTTGTAAATGAAAAACCTGAATATAAAGGTCCGTTATCAACAAATACACCGGTTGATGATAAAGGTGAATTAGTATTGCCACCTACTGTTAATGAACTACCTGAATATAAAGGTGGAGCAAATCCAGTAGATACTCCAATTCATGAAATTCCTGAATACACAGGTACTTTATCAACAAATACACCAGTTAACGATAAAGGTGAATTAGTATTGCCACCTACTGTTAATGAACTACCTGAATATAAAGGTGGCGTAAATCCTGTAAATGCGCCAATTAATGAAGTTCCTGAATATACAGGTTCATTATCAACAAATACACCAGTTGATGATAAAGGAGAATTAATATTACCACCTACTGTTAATGATTTACCTGAATATAAAGGAGGGGTAAATCCTGTAGATTCGCCAATTCATGAAATTCCTGAATACACAGGACCTTTATCAACAAATACACCAGTTGATGATAAAGGTGAATTAATATTACCACCTGTTGTTGATGATTTACCTGAATATAATACACAAACATTAAATAATGAGAAAAGTGAAAAAACCAAAGAAGAAAGTAAACAAGAAAGAGAATTACCTAATACTAATTCAACATCTATTCTTACAACTTTAGTCTCATCTGTAATTGGTACTTTAGGTTTAGGATATAAATCTAAAAGAAGAAAATAACAAATAAAGAGATAGTTTAATTACTATCTCTTTATACATTTTAAAAATAAAAAAATCAATTTTTATTTTTCATAGATGTAATTTTCAACCATAATACGTACTATCTATTAACCATGAAAAGTACCATTTTTCTAATTTATGTATAATTCATCATAAATATGAAATCTTACGTCTACATGGAATCTACAGACAAATAAACAATTTAAGGTTTGATATTTTAAATAAAAATTGGAGGTCTCAAAATGGCAAAATACCATGTATCTAGAAGTGGAAAAGCTGTTTTATGTCGAGCAAAAAATAATTGTCCTTTGGGATATTCTTATGGATCTCTAACTGAAACAAAAGCAGCTGCAATTGTTATAGATGAATATAAAGAAATAAAAGCAACTGAACCTGCAATAACAAAAGATTTAAAAGATTTAGCAAATAATGAAGATATTGAAATGGTTGGATTGAAACATCGGTTAAAATCAAAAGAAGGTACAGTTGAAAAAATAGTTAAAAGAGAAAAGGCAAAATCAGCTAAGGATTTATACGATGTTGTAAGATACACGATGCAAGTTGAAACAAAAGATTATTACAATAAAAAAGAAATAATTTTAAGTCATTTAAAAGAACAAGGTTATGAGATTGTTAAGGAAAAAGATACTTGGAAATATCCAGGTTATAAAGGAATTAACATAAAAATGAGGACTAAAGAAGGTTATAATTTTGAATTACAATTCCATACAAAAGAAAGTCTTGAAGCTAAAGAAATAGCTCATAAATTATATGAAAAACAAAGGTTACCTGAAACATCTGAAAAAGAAAAAGAATCTCTAGCTAGGGAAATGGATAAGATTTTTAATGAAGTACCTATTCCCCCAAAAAATGTTTAATAAAACTATTGACAAATAAAATATTTTTTTGTATAATGAAAATATAAAGGAAAAAGGTAAGAATTATGAAATATTTAAAATTAACAAATAAAGAAAATGAAGGTCAATTGGTTTTCTTAAATCAAAAAACTAATGGATATAATCTTGTTATGATTGAAGATAATAAAATTGAACTTGTCTTTATTTCTCTTGTCCCATACTATTTGGAAGATACAGATCTATATGAAGAATATGAAGAACTAGAAGAAGATGTTTTTATGGAAGAATTAAATAAACAAGTAAATAATAAAGATTTCATCAAAGAAATTGAATTATTAATTAAGGAAAAATAAATGAATAAAAGAAATAGATTTAATTATAACTTATTAGAAAATATTTTAAATGATGATTTTGATTTTTTAAAAACAAAAATTAAATTGTCTGAATTTAAAAAATTAACAGAGTCAGAATATTGTAAAATAAAAAAACTAATAAATGAAACATCTAACATTGGATATATGACGAAATACTTTGATAATAAAAATGATTATTTCGTTTGGATTGACCCTGAATTTTCTGATTGTGGTTGGATTTGGGCTGATGAAATTTTTACAGAATTAAATATTGATTTACAATCTCATTTAAAACAAAATGTAAAAGACATTCTAAAATCATCAACTAAAAACAATCGATTATTTAAATTTTATAAAAATGAATCAACTGATGAAATTATTTTAATTGTTATTCCTAATATTAAATATTTAAAATCAGGTCGTGAAATTCCAATATTTAATGTCTATTTTAATTATAAAGAAGAAGGTTAAAAATATTAATTTTTAACCTTTTACTATTGATAAGAAGTAGGAAAAATGATATAATTAAAATTGAAAAACAGGAGGTAAAAAATGGATTTTATTTTAAATATTTTCACACCTACAAATCTAATTATTATTGGATTTACAGTAATTAGTTATTTGTTAGGGAACTATGCTATGAGTAAAGTTGTTGAAAGACATACAAACCTGACAACAGTATTTTTAAGAAATGCAATTAGGACATTTATTGTTGCAACGGGTGTTTTTATTTTTCTAAATCAATATTCAATATTTGAAAAAGCATTAAGTTCAATTCTAACAAATAGTGCTTTAATTGTTGCAGTAATTGGATTTATTTTACAAAACAGTTTAAAAAATTTATTGGCAGGTTTAATGCTGTTATCATCAGAAACCTTTAAAATTGGTGATAGAATTAGGATTCCAGAGAAAAATATTACAGGTGAAATCGAAGCACTTACAATTAGACAAACAACAATAAAACTTATTACAAATGAACGTGCTATTATTCCAAATAGTATTATGAATGAAGCTATTGTAATTAATAATGACATTATTGAATCTATTACTAAATACCCATTAAGTATTCTTGTTCCTTTAAATTATAATATTAAGAAAGCTAAAAAAATTGTAGAAAATGCAATTAAAGAAGATAAACGTATTATTGAAGCTGAAAATTCTATTGTAACCTTGTCTCATATTACTGATAAAGGTACTGAATTAAAATGTCTTATTACAACAGAAAATATTAATACGAGTTTTAAAGTTATTTCTGATTTGAAAGAAGAAATAATGGCAATGTTATATTCAGATAATGCTTTTAAATAGAAAGAAGTAAATTATGGAAAAATTAAAAATTATTTTTAATACAGGTTATCTGTCTGATGAGGTTCTTGCTTTATCTAAAACCTTTAAATTAAATGAATTAACAAATGAAAAAGATATAGTTCAAACTATTTTTAATTACTTAGATAAAAAAAAGAAAAGTAATAAAATTATTCGTTTGGCTTCAAATAGTTCAATTGTTTTTTATTCTTTTAGATTATATGTCGCAAAAAACTATGAGGATATAGATATTACTTATCAATTTAACTTTAAAAATGGCAAACACATTCAAATTAAACAAAATAAAAAAGGTGATTTGTTTACAATTACAGGAGAGGATTTACCTGATGGCTTTTTCGATACTATTGATAATATCTTATTGGAATTAATTTTAAATTAATCAATAAAAAACCATTGACACCTTCATTTCTTTGGTGTATAATAAATACATAAAGAAAAATAAAAGAAGGTTAATTAAAATGAATAGGAATCAAAAAGAAATTAATAGCTTGTTAGTTGAAATAAATAAATTTGCTAAAAAATTTGTTGAGGATAATTACGATATTAAATTAATTTTAAAATTTAAACAAAATAATCGTTTGAAACGTAGTCTTGGGAGATTTATTCATTCAAGAAGAAAAATTGATTTACTCATTGTTGGTGGATTAGAGATTTCAGGTCAAGCATTAAAATATATGACTATTGAAGAAGTTTATGGGGTAGTAAAACATGAGCTAATTCATTACTCATTATATTGCCTTGATAAACCTTGTGATGATAAAGATACATATTTTATTAATGAATGTAAGAAACATAATGCACCTATTACAGGTGACTATAGATTACCTATTAAACATGAATATAGTTGTGAAAAGGGTTGTCATATTGCATTAAGTAAAAAACTATCTTCAAGAAAGAAATATGTTTGCACTATCCATAATAGTAGATTACATTATGAAGGTAAATTTCACGAAAACGGAGAAAGAGTCGCTTAATAAACAACTCTTTCTTTTATTTGAGGTATAATAATGGATAAAGTTATTTATGGGATATAAGGCATTTGATAAAAATTTAAAATCAATACTTGGGAATCAATTTGAAATAGGTAAAACTTATGAAATTGAAGAAGATAATTTAAAAATAAGAATTAACGGATTCCATTTTTGCGAAGATATTTATGATATTTTTAAATATTATCGCCCGAAAATTCGTAAAATAAGGATTTGTAAAATTAAAGAAGAAAATATAGTTGTTAAATATGAAGATAAATACAAAATAACTATTATTGAAGATATTAATTATAAAAATAAATTTTTATTTAATTTTATTAATAAACCTGATAACGAAAAGAATTATTTAGGTGATTTAATTTTATGTTAAAATTATAAATAAATGGAGGTTAATAATGGTGACAATTAATGAACTAAAAAAACAGAAAGAAACAACTGAAAATTCAGTTAAAAAATTAAATGAAAAGATTAATGAAAATAAAAAATTAAAATTACTTTTAAATTATGCCCTGAAAGAAAATCTTAATTTTATTCACATTCATAAAAATGAAAAAATTAAGGTTGAAACTCATGACCATGAAATGACTTTATATTATAAAGGTGAAAAAACTTTTATTAAACCAAAAGAATTGTTTTCATCTTATGAGAATGATAATTTATTTGTTTTACATGTTGCTAATAATGAATTATCTAAAAATGGGGATGAATTATTTGTTGACTTTGATTATTTAGATAATAATTATGAATATAAAGATGAAAAAATTATTTCAATTTTAGAAAGTATATCTTATTAAAAAATATTTTATTTTAAATAGAAAGAAAAGCTTAAAAATGAATCAAAATATTATTTTTTCTACTTTACAAAAAGAACAATTATTTCTTGATAAGAAAAATTTAGCAGCAGAAAGATTTTTAGACATCGATTTTTTTAATTCAAGAAAATCAAGAATTGCAGAGAATATAAAATCTGAAAATGAATTTAAAAAAATAAATGGAATTTATATAAATAAATTTAAACAAGTAAATTCAAAATAAAGAAAAAGTTTAATTAAAAATAAAACGCATAATATTTAGGTTGTTTAACCTTATACTATGCGTTTTTTATTTTTGAATAATCTTCTGCTGCTATTTAGTAAAACTTTTTATCCATTCAAATATAAATCTAAAACAATAAATAATCAAATCATCAAAATTATTATAGAACAAATAGAATAATATTAATAAAAATAAAGTTACTATTTGTGGAATTAAATGAAAAAAGAAATAATAAAATAAATTAATTTTTTCTTTTTTTATTTTGTTATCCATTATTAACCCTCAACCAGAGAAAATATTTTTTTGAAATATCCAGAAACTAAAGAATAAATATTATCTTCATTTCTGCTAATATAATATTTCTTTAATGTGAGATTGTGATTTTGTCCTGTAACATTAATTATTATATCTAAATAATTTGTTTTAAAATATAATGAAAAATCTGTTTCGTTTAAATCTCTTTTTATAAGGTAAGAATAATCGTCTAGCCAAATAATATCTTTAATTTCTTTTGCTTTATTCAAAAATTTATCTTGATTAATTCCAATTATTAAAGATGGTAATTCCTCAACATTCTCAGAGTATAAACCTTCTCTATGTATATCTTCAGAAGAAACATTACTAAAGAAATCAATTAAATCTAACATAATATATTTAGGGACTAATTGATGGGGAGAATTATCATTACCTTCAATAGAAATATGGTGTTTAGAATTTCCATAAAAAACATTTAAAAGAGGTCCAATTGAAAAATTTAAATATCTATTATTATTTGTTTCAATTGTCCAATTCCCCTTATTAGGTTGATAATAAATATTCCCCCAATAAAATTCTTTAATTTTAATTTTATTATAATAGCAAAGATAATATGTGTTTAATTTAATATCTAAATTTTGGACAATTTCAATTAATTGTCTTTTTTGTTTTTCTTTATTAGATAATTTTTTAACCATTATTTAACCTCTTCAATAATAATATAATCCTTATTTTCTAATTTAATTTCACATGGGAACTCAGAATTATGAACATCATATTTAGTTTTAGGTATAGCTTTAAACTCCTTGAAATATTTATCAGAACTAACTGCAAAAATCATTACTTTATAAGATTTAGTTTTAGTTTTATTTTCTTCTTCAATTAAAGTTTTATAATAATATAATGCTGTTTCAAAATACATAATTTCATATTCTGGATATTTAGAATTTAAAAATTCTTCAAAAAATTTCATCATTTGAAAATCGGAACGAGTTACTTTTGAATCTTTAATTACATTTATTTTATTCAATTTTTATTACCTCTTTCATAAATTTAGATATATCTATTATATACTATTTTTTTAATATAATCAATAGTAAAATAAAAAAATAAAATATTTATATTGAATTTTTATTTGTCTCGTGTTACAATAAAAGAAAAAAGATATTTTATAACAGAAAGGGAATAAAAAATAAAATAATAAAGGTACAAAAATATGGAGCAGGATAAAGTAAAAAATATTGGAGATTTAATAAAAAGAGCATCTAATTTTAATCATAAAATAGATATTTATAAAGAAGAACTGAAAAAAAATGGATATTCGATATTGGAATGTATAGATAAAAGTAGCTTGTTAATTAAATATGATAAAGCTGAAATTCTATTACTTAATTATAGTCAATTTTATATTGAACCCACAATGATTTATTATTTAGAAGAAGAAAAACATGATAAACTTATGGATTTATCTTTAATTCTACTAAAAAATTTAAAAGATATTATACCTGAGTAAAAACAGGTAAAATAGAAATAATAAAAACAAAAGGAGTAATAAATTGAAAGACTGGCTTATTTCAAATAAAATCTACGGAAAGGTAGATGTTAAAAAACTCACATTATCAAACAATAAAACTTTAACAATTCTATCAGGTGAAGTTTATTGTAGTGATAAAAAATATAAAGAATTTTATGAAGAAATTTTAAATCGGTATTCTGCTTTAGGATTACAATATTCTGTAAAACATAATCCAGTAGAATTTAAAGAAAAAGAAAATATTGAAGTTAAAAATATTATTGAACCAGGTGATGAATTAGACAAAGTTGAGACTCTATATGTTGGAATGATTAACATTGATTTAATTACACCTAATAAAGAATACAAACTAATTAATGCAACAAATAAATTGAAAATTGCAAATGTTGTTAGAGTATTAGGTGTTATTAGTCCTATTTTAGTTGATGAACATTTAAGAGTAATTGATGGAGATCTTAGACTTGAACTTGCTCATGAATTTAAAATGAAAGAAATTCCAGTAATGGTAGTTAAAGCTGGAAAAGACAAAGCTGATACTTTGAGATTACTTTTAAACCGTTCATGTGAATTTCAACGTTGGAACTTTAAAGAAGTTGACCCATTTGTTGATTCTATTCCACAAGTTCAACCTTTAATGGAGCCTTTAGGATTCTTTGGGCAAACATTATTACCAACATCATTCTTCTCTAAAACTGTTATTGAATATATTATTGACCCATTCAACAAAAAACAACAACAATACAGACAAGAAATTCCACTTGCTGAATGGGCAGAATTTAGACGTAAGCAAATGGAAGAGGCAGTAATTGAAAAATATAAAAAGAAACCTGAAAAGGATAAGAAAAAATTAGTTTCATTATTTGATTTGAAACCTAAAGAATCTGATTTTATTCCAGTTCATAATCCTTATCCAGAGGGTAAATCTCTTATGGATAAATGGGATAAAATTGGAGAAGAAATTACTGAAAAGAATGATGAAATTAGAAGAGCTTATGGTGAAGAGCGTGGTTTAGATTGGCAAGTTGAACATTTAACATCTAAAGATGTTGTGAATAGAGCTAAAGAAGAATTTATTGAGAAAATCCAAAATAGTGATTTAACTCAAGCACAAAAAGAAGAAGTTATTTATAATGCTGAAAATTATGCTTTAATGTCTTTACCTGAAATTTATAAAATTTTCCATGTTAAAGAAAATTCAAAAGACAATCTTATCAAGGAATATAATAAAGAATTAAAAGCTATTGTTGGTAATTTCTTATTAATTGATAAAAAAGATAAAAAAGAGTTAAATAAAACACTAAAAACATTTATTACTAATTTAGGTAAACAAGACCTTGATGAAGAACAAATTGAATCTTTAGTAGAAAACTTTAAAGCAATTATTGAAGGTAATCATGAAAAAGAAGTTGAAGAACAACTAGAAATTATTGGCAAATTAAAAGAATTTGTTGAAACTGGATATTTAGATTTAATTTCGGAGGTTTAATATGGCAACAGAATTTCATAATATACCTGGAACAAAATTAGAACACGTTCAGATTAATGACAATGGAACTACTTATTATGAAAGTGGTATGCAAAAATGGTCTAAAGATGAAATAGAAGAAATGAATAGAAAATTCTTTGAATCTTGTGAAGAATATGTTCAAATGGCTTTAGATGATGGGTTTATTGAATTTCCTATTATGTATGAAGAAGGGCCTGATAAAGTTCTTTGGTCTAAATGCTGGTTACCACCTACATTTGTTCCGTCAGGTTCAGAAGGATTTAAAGAAAAATATGGATTTGATTTTAATATTTATATACCTTCTTATAAAAGGGCTGGTTTCGCTGCAACTGGACCTCTATTAGATACTTATGGTATTACAAATTATTATTATTGTGTGGACCCTGACCAATATCCTATTTATAAAGCAGAATATGGACCTGAAAAAGTTATTATTAGGGACCCTACATTTAAAAATGATGAAAAACTTTATCAGGTTCTTTCTACTAACGTTGCTTATAATTTAGCAGGTGGAGCAAGTTTCATTAACGCTATTTTATATATGGCAAAAGCGTTAGGTGAAGATAAATACTTTATTGCTGATGATGATATTTACGGTATTGGATTAAAAGCACCTAAATCAAAATTTGGTATTGTACCTGGCGGTGTTAAATATTATAAAGACAACTTTTTAAGATGTTCTAATTTAACACCTGAATTAGGATTTGATTTAAAAGATTATCTTACTGACTTGGAAAAAGTATTTGATTTAGGTAGAAATAGATGTGCTATTGCTACTGAAAAATATGGTCTTGTTTATAATGTACCTATCAATCATATTAGGTATGGTACTAGGTCATATACATTCTACCTTTCTGACACTCACATGACTGCTGACCATGAAGGTCTATTAAATAATGACATTTCAACATCATTAAGAAATGGACAAAGAGGTTTAGTTAATATGTTGTTAGAAGGTTATCAATATAATTCATGGGACACACAACCTAGAATTACTAAAAAGGATGCTAATACTGGAGAATTAAAAGTATTAGATGGTGGTGGATGTACAGATTCTTATAGGTCATTTGGGACATTAGATAAAGCTAAATGTTTAGTACAAGCACATCCAAACTTTAATAAAATCACTTTCTTATTTAATCGTATTCATCATGTGTCTGATTTCTCACAATATACAAATCAGCGTTTAGTTGGCGCTCCCGTAGATGGAAATAGAAATTGGTAAAAAATTTTTAAAAAACTATTGACTTTTGAATTTATTTTTATTATAATAGAATAGATTCGCAGTCAGGATGCTTTTAACAGTTGAATAAGGAACTCGTAAAAACATACTTTAAGGAGGATAAATTTATCCTTCTTTTTTTATTTTATTTTTAACCTTTCAAAATAAAAATTTTAACATTTGTTTTTCGTAGATGTAATTTTGAACCATAATACGTACTATCTATTAACCATGAAAAACACTGATTTTGTATTTACTGTATAATTCATCATAATTAAAGATTTTAATGTCTACGTTGAATCTACAGTCAAAAAATTTTTTCATTTAAGCATTGACAAACTGAAAATTTTGGTGTATAATTTAAATATAAATAAATAAGAGGTAAAGAAATGAATAAAGAACAAAAGAAACAATATAATAAAATTAAATTTGGATTTAAATTTGATGAAGAGCAAGAAGAACAAATTGAAGCTGGAATTAAATTAGATTTAAATGTTGAATGTTATGCTAACCCAAAATTTACTGCATGGCAAATGGGTGAAATTCGTTTAGGGTTAGAACAGGGATTAAATGTTTCATGGTACATTAATCCAGAATTTGATTACAAACAAATGGGACAAATTCGTGAGGGTCTAGAAAAGAACCTTGATGTAGAAATCTATGCTAAACCTGAATTTAGTTGGGAACAAATGGCTCAAATTCGTATTGGTTTAGAGAATAATCTTGATGTCTCTATTTATTCTAATCATAAATTTAATTATAATCAAATGAATGAAATTTTAAATGGATTACAATTAGGTGTAGATGTTTCCATTTACGCAGATCCAGAAATTGATTCTACAACAATGAAACAAATCAAGGAAAATCTAAAAAGAAATATTTAAAAATTAATTTATAAATTTCATAAATAATAATTTAAAATTAGTGTTGACGAACTGGAAATTTTAATGTATAATATAAATATAAATAAAGAAAGCAGGTGATTAAATGACAGAATTAAAAGTAATGGTAGGAGTTGCAGGTTCGGGTAAATCTACATATATTGAATCTCATGTAACTGATAAAGATTTAGTTTTAAGTTCTGATTCAATTCGTTTAGAATTATTTGGTTCATTAGTAAAAGGTAATTCACCTGAAGCAAACAAAGAAACATTTGAAGTTTTACATAAGCGTTTGGAAGAAGCAGTAAAATCAGGTAAATATGAAACAATTTACTATGACGCTACAAACTTATCTCGTAAACGCAGAATGGCACTTTATCAAAAATATTCAGCTAAAGTAAAAGTTACAATTGTAATTTTTATTAAACCTTTAGAAACAATTCTTAAACAAAACAGTACAAGGGATGAAGATAAATTTGTACCTGAAGAAGTTATCAAATCAATGTACGAATCTATGGAAGTTCCACGTTTGACTGTTGATTGTGATGATATTGAAGTAGTATCTGATTTCAATGATTTTAAAGATGAAATTAACTTAATCCCAGGTTTAAAACATGATTCACCATATCATGTAGAAGATGTTGATAAACATATTCTAATGACTGTTATGGGTGTTAAAAGATTAACTGATTTACCTGTTCATGATTATTTTGATTTACAAATTGTAGCAGAATTTCATGATTTAGGTAAAGCTATGACTAAAAAACCTTCAAAAGCAACTCATGCTGCTCATGATTATTTTATGTCAGTAAATGGTTCTCATTCAACATTTGTAGGTCACGAAAAAGTATCAGCATTCTATGTTTTATCTTATTTCCATACTTTTGAAGAATTGACACCAAGAAACTTGTCTATTGTTGAAGTTATTTATCAACACATGAATGCTCATAACGGAGTGTCTGATAAAATGATTAGAAAGTATCATTTGACAGATCGAGAAATCAGAATGTTAAAAGTTTTTGCTGAAGTGGACTCAAAATCAAGAATTGTTGATAAAGATGTTTATGATAAATACATTGAACTTTTAAATACTAAATAATTAAATTCAGGTAAATCAAAATATTATTAGGTTTACCTGAAAATTTTATTGGAGAATAACATGGGAAATAAAGAAGAAATTTTAAATAAATTAAAACTCGCATCTCAAGCTTATTATAACAATGAAGAAAGTATTCTATCAGATGAAGAATATGACAAATTAGTTTTATATGCAAAAGATAAGGGTTGGTTAGAGCAAGACAAAGAATTAAATGACGGGGCTGAAATTAATATTAATACTGAAGATATTATTAAACATAAAGTACCTATGTTGTCTCTAGCAAAAGCAAATAGTTTAAGTGATATTGAATCTTATTTTAATTATATGCTTAAAAATAGTACGGGTAAAAATATTTATTTTATTGAACCTAAACTTGATGGTTTAGCTGCTTCTATTGTGTATAATAAAGATACAAAAGAAATTGAATTAATTAAATCTCGTGGAACAGGTGAATATGGAGAAAACCTCTCATATTTAATTTCTACTAATGATTTAGAAATTGAAAATCTACTTTTGAAATTACCTGAAAATTCTAATATTACAGAATTAAGAGGTGAATTGTATTGCCCTAAATCTGTATTAGAATATAATAATCAGAATCGTGGAGTTCCATTTAAAAATGAACGTATTGCAGCAGCTGGTATTGTTAAAAAAGCAAAACTTGGATTGGGATATAAAGCAAAATTGAGATTTACACCTTATTTTGCATTTAATGAAAATCAAGAAGTTGAATTACCTCAAGAATTTAATTCATCAATTACATTATTCCCTAAACAAAAAGGAGCAAAAACCCTTGAAGAATTGAATAATATGATTTCATTAGGTAAAATTTGGAAAGATGAAATTGACGCCCCTACAGATGGTATTGTAATTAAATCAAATGTTATTTACAATGATTTTTCTTCTACTAATCATCACCCTAAACAATTTATTGCTTATAAATATCCAGGGGAATCTAAAATGTCTAAAATTATTAAAGTAAATTGGCAAATGGGTAAAACTGGTAAATATACACCTGTTGCTAATATTGAACCTGTTGTAATTGACGGGATAGAAATTAACAATGTTACTTTAAATAATATTGAATGGCTTAATGAAAGAGAAATTAAAATTGGTTCAATTGTTGAAGTTGTAAGAGCAAATGATGTTATCCCTAAAATTTTAAAAGTAATTTCAAATGGAGATGATACAGAAGAAATTACACCACCTGAAAAATGCTATTACTGTAATCAGAATTTAGTTAATATTATTTGTGAAAATGATGATTGTGAATTTAAACAACAGCAACAAATTATTAATGCAGTAGGAAAAGGTCTTTTAGATATTGAAGGTTTAAATTCATCTTTGATTACAGCTTTAAAAATCAATTCTTTAAAAGATCTATTTGATGTGGAATTAGAAAGTCTAAGTAATTCTAAATATGAATCTGGTGTATCATTAGGTGAAAAAAGGGCAAAAGAAATTTATGATAAAATTCAAAATGCTAAAAATAATAGCTATGATTATGTATGGTTATCTATTTTTAATATCCCATCTGTAGGTAAAACAACTGCAAAATTACTTTTAAAAGAATTAGACTCAATTGATAATATTTTAAATTCTGATATTACAACATTATCAAATATTAAAGGTGTAGGATTTATTACTGCTCAAAAAATTGTAGAATCTCAAGATAAATGTAAATTACTATGGGATTACTTATTAAAAGAAGTAAATATTACCCCATTAGTAGAAGTTAAAAATTCAAATTCAACTACATTTGCAGTAACTGGATCTGTTCCTGAATCCTTTAAAAATAGAAATGAATTTGTTAAATATATGGAAGATAAAGGTTATACTTTCCATTCATCAATTAAAAAAGATACAAATATTTTAATTACTGATAACCCAAATTCTAACTCTAGTAAAATTGTTAAAGCAAGAAAATTAGGTTTAGAGATTAAATCTTTTGAAAATTTCTAAAAAAACTATTGACTTTTTCAATAAAATTTGTTAAAATGTATATTATAAATAATTACTTTTTTAGAAATAAATAAAAATCTTTTAAAGGCACTAAGTAATTATTTACCTTTAAAATTAGCATTGAAAAATGTTAATTTTTACTTTGTCGGTTTAGCCAAGTGGTAAGGCAGCAGTCTGCAAAACTGCCATCGTGGGTTCAAATCCCATAACCGACTTTAAAACAAAAAAAATAAAACGAGGTATTTATAATGACAACATTCATTCAAGAATTAAACAAAATCAATAATATTACTCTTACAACAAATGGCGATGTTGCATTTAAAAGCACTCTAAATGCAAACTTAGATTTCTTTGGATTGTCAGGGTCTGTTTATGAACCTGAAACAATCATTGATTTGTTTGTTAAAGCATATAGTGAAGATCCACTTACAGCAATGAAGAACATTTTCTATTTGCGTGACATTAAACATGGTTATGGTCGTCGTTATAATTTCAGATTGCTTTTGACTTTACTTTCTATTAAAGAACCTGAACTTACAATTAAATTGCTTCCTTATATTCCTGCATTAGGACGTTGGGACGATCTTGTTGTTTTGGTAGATTCAATTTCTGTAAGGAATGAAGTCCTAGCAATTCTTTCTGAACAAATCAAATCAGATCTTAAAAATGATAATTGTTCATTACTTGGTAAATGGTTGCCTACTGAAAAATCTCCAAACAAATTCACTAAAAAATTAGCAGTTATTATTGCAAATGAATTGTTTGAGGGTAATAGAAAAGCTTATAGAAAAACTTGTGTTGCTTTACGTTCAAAAATCAATATCCTAGAAACTCATTTGGTAAACAAGGATTATTCTTTTGATTACACAAAAATTCCAGGTAAAGCATTGTTGAAATATACTGAAGCATTTAAACGTAATGATTACAATAGGTACCAAGAATACCTTGACAGTTTGAAGAAACCTGAAAATTTAGAAAAACTATCTGAAAAAGCATCTAAAATGTACCCTTATGAAATTCTTAAAAAAGTTAGATCTTATGATTCAACAGATATTCAATTGAGTAATTCATTATGGGAATCTCTTCCAAAAGATAAAGAGGCTAAAGTGCTTGTAATTCGTGATGGGTCAGCATCTATGACCTGGAATTACAATTATCCTGTAACTCCTTGTGATGTTGCAGATGCTTTGACATTGTATGCTTCTGAAAGATTGGAAGGCGAATTTAAAAATAGCTTTATCACTTTCTCTTCTAGGCCTGAATTTGTTAAAATTCCAAGCAACTTAACAACTTTGAGAGAGAAAGCTGATTACCTCAGGAAATTTAATGATTGTTCAAATACAAACATTGAAGCAACTTATGATTTGATTTTGGAAGCATTTAAAAATTCTCCAAAAGAAACTCACCCTGAAACTATTGTAATCATTTCAGATATGCAATTTGATGGTGCAACAACAGATCGTCATCGTTACTCAAATACTTTTGATATTGTTAAAAAGAAATTTGAAAATGCTGGAATTGAATTACCTAAATTTGTCTTTTGGAATGTAGCCGTAAATGGTAATTATACATTCACAACAAATGACACATTTAACGCATTATTCATCTCAGGTTTCTCTAAGAACATTTTTGATGAATTGTTGGAAGGTGATATTCCAGATGCGGTTGGTTTAATGAATAAAGTATTATCAAGATACGATTATTTAGATGAACTTGTTTAATAAAAAGGGTTTCATTACCCTTTTTAATTTTAAATAAATAGAAAGGGTGATTAAAAATTACGGATTATTTTATTTCTGATACACATTTTAATCATGATAGAATTATTAAGTTTGAAAGAACTCAATTTAAAACAATTGAAGCTCATAACAATTTTATTTTAAATATTTTAGAAAGAACTTTAACTAAAGATGATACACTTTATCATTTAGGTGATTTTGGGTATGATGTTCATTCCAAAAAAGGTTCAAATGAATTAGATAAAACAGTAAGAGAAAGGTGGAAAAAATTACCATGTAAAAAAATTCTTATAAGAGGTAATCATGACCAATCTTGGGTAAAAGATTTATTTGATGAAACCTATGAAACACCTGTATTCTATAATGGCAGTAGAAGAATTTTATTGTCACATGAACCATTTCCAACATCTCCAGGTGTTCTAAATGTTCATGGCCATTTACATGGTGCTATTCTTTCCTTAAAAAATCATTATTGTATTTCTATGCACATGGTTAATTATCAGTTATTAACATCTAAAGCTTTATTTAGAAAATTGAGTGAATTACCTAAAGATTCCATTAAATTTATGGAAGAATGGTGGGCACCTTATTATGTTCCAAAAATAAAAAATAAAGAATAGATTTAAATTCTATTCTTTTTTTTATTTGATTTTAATTTAAATTTATGTTATAATAAAAACAAAAACACGAGGTATTATTAAAATGGATTTATTAAATTTATCAAAAGAACAATCTTTACAATTGTTAGATTTAAGAAAACAACAAGTTAGAGCCATTAACACGGATAAATGTTCACTTGTTAATCATAAAGCTAGAGTTGCTTTAGTTTTTGATAGGTCAGGTTCTGCTAGACAGTATTATAAAAATGGAACAATTCAAGCTATTTTAGAAAGAGTATTTCCTATTGCATTAGAATGGGATGATAATGGTGCAATGGATTGTTGGATTTTTGATGATGATTTTGTTCGTCTACCTGAAGTGACAATGGATAATTATTATGATTATGTTGATAAAGAAATATCTAAATATAAATTTGGTGGGACAAAATATTCACCAGTAATTGAAGATATTATGAAAAAATATTTAGAAGAAGATCCTCAATCATTACCTAATTATGTATTATTCATTACTGATGGAGATAATTTCGATAAAAGGAAAACAACAGAATCAGTAATTGAATCTGCTAATTATCCTATTTTCTGGCAATTTGTAGGTTTAGGTATAGGCCCATTTGATTATTTGGAAAAACTTGATGATATGGGAAATAGATATGTTGATAATGCTGATTTCTTTATGGTTTCTAACGAAAAGGATTTCTATACAAATGACGCAATTTATCAATTCCTTTTAAATGAATATCCATCTTGGCTAGAAAATCCAAAAGTTAAAGACTTAATTGAAAATAAATATATTAAACAAAATCAAAATCAAGAAAATAACAACCCGGAAAGAAAGAAATTATTCGGTTTATTTTAATAGGTGAATTATATGAGTTTTGTTTATATTACTGTTGGAATAGTATCTATTTTATTGGGTATTACTGGTATTATTTGGGATAAAGAAAGATTAAGACTTTTAGCTGAAAAGAATGAATTTCCTAAGAAAAATCAATATAAAGCAATGGCATTTTTATTGATTAGTTTAGGTGTTATAGGTATTATATTTGGATTAATTTCATTATTTATATAGAAAAAAGAAATCTTTAAAGATTTCTTTTTTTCTATTTAATATTAAAAATAAAATTATTTTTATTAAAAGTTGTAAAAAATTAAAAATATTGAAATTTTAAGCTATTTTTTACTGATATAAGAAATAAAACATTTTATTTTTATTCTTTTTTATGAATATTTTATAAAATACATTCATTTTTTGGATAAAAAATAAATATTAAATAGGAAGTGAATTATGAAGAGACAAGAAAAGAATGAAATTTATTCAATTCGTAAATTTAAAGTCGGTGTAGGTAGTGCTTTAATTGGCTTGAGTTTTCTTGGAACAACAGGATTAATTAATGAAGTTCCAGTTATTAACAGTTTATCTCCAACAGTTGTTCAAGCTGCTGAAATCACACCTGGAACAAATGGTTTTACAACATCTGCAACATTAATGAATGACCAGTCTGTTAAATTTACAGGTGCATTTCAGAATTATACAATTACAGGTTCAGTAGCAAGTGCAAAACCTGGAGATACAATTGTTTATGAAGTTGAAAATGTAGATCTTTCAAAAATATCAGGCCATGTGATTATTGATGATAAAACTGGAAGAGAAATTGCAAGAGTTAGAACTGAAGAAACAAGATTTGATGCTCATTATAGGTCAAAAGAAACTATAACAGATGCTCAAAAGAATTTTAATCCTTCTACTCAACCTGTTAAAAAAGGTAAAATCATTTTAACTTTCAGTCAAGGTGTTGAAAGTGCTAGGGATATTAATTTTAAAATAGATGTTAAAAAAGCACAACTTGTTTTAACTAATTTTAGTAAAACTACAACTTTACCAACAAAAATTAAATCTGGGGGTAAAGAGCTAGCATCTTCTACTGTAACTGTAGAAAGTAATGGTAAATATGAATCATCTTCAGAGGTTTTATCAGAATTAAATTCAGAAATTACAGGTAAAAATGACATCGTTATTAATGGTAAATTAAATATGCAAATTGCCACTAATCAAAATAATGTTGTAAGAAAAATTTATAAGGGTGATACTTTAACTTATAAAATTACATCTAATGATTTGCAATTTAATATGGACCAACTTAAAAAAGATGGAAAGGTTTATAATAACAGATTAATTAACAATTCTAATAATACAACTTATGATAATGCTCATGGAGTTGTTTTGTTCCAAAGTAATGATGTAACCTTTAAAGTTAAATCGATTAGTCCTAAAGAAGTAACTTTAGAAGTTGTTGAAGTTCCAGATGCTTTTAATGTTGGAGAAGTTTTAAACCTTGATTTACCAATTAATGTTGTTTCTTTAAGTGGTACAGTTAATTCAAATCAAGGTACATTAAATAATCAATCTGCAACTTTAACTTATAACGGTAAAGAAAATACATTTACTGAATCTAAAACTGGGAATGTTAAAATTACAGGTGTTAACCTTAAAGGTGAATTAAAAGTAGTTGATACAACTCCTACAATAACAGAAGAAGATGTTCCTTTTGAAACTGAAAGAAAAGCTAATGATAAGTTGTTACCTGGAGAAGAAAAAGAAATTCAAAAAGGTGAAAATGGAAGAAGAAAGAAAATTGTTACTTATTCTGTTGACACGGGTAGAGGTGAAAAAGTTGCTAATACTCCAACTTATGAATTAATTAAACAACCTAAAAATAGAATTGTTGAATATGGTACAGGTAAAGCTGGGGTTATACCAAAAGGTACAGTTTATACTGATGATAAATCAAAAGCCACTGAGGGTGAAGATGGACAAAGGCACCCAAATGGAAAAGTTATTAAAGAGCCAAAAAACAAAGTAGTATTTGTTGATACTACTTCAACTGTAACAACCGAAAAAATCCCATTTGAAACTATCCGTAAAGCAAATGACAAAATGTTGCCTACAGATAAAGAAGTAGAAAAAGTTAAAGGTGTAGATGGAGAAAGAAAGAAAACTGTTACTTATACTTTTAACAAAGTGACAGGTGCAAAAATACCAAATAAACCAAGCTATGAAATTATTAAAAATAAAATTGATAGAGTGGTTGAATATGGTGCTGGTAAAACTAAAGAAGGTAAAATTCCTATTGTTTACACAAATGGGCCTGATGAACCTGGAAGACCTGAAATTTTACATCCTAATGGAACTGTAATCCAACAAGGTACACCTAAGAAAGTTCATGTAAATGACACGCCTGAAATCACAGAAGAAAAAATACCATTTGAAAAAATCAGAAAAGGCAATGATAAAATGTTACCTTCTGATAAGGAAATTGTAAGTGTTAAAGGTATTGATGGAATTAAAAAGAAAACAGTGACATTTACTATTGACCCTAAAACTGGAGAAAAAGTCTCTGGTCAACCTACTTATGAAATTATTAAAAACAAAATTGATGAAGTTGTTGAATATGGAACAGGAGTCACATCAATAATTCCTAAAGGTGATTACAAATTAATTGAAGACCCAAATCTTCCTGAAGGCAAAGAAATAATTGATAATAAGGGAGAAGATGGAGTTTTACATCCAGACGGTAAAACAATTATTAAAGAGAAAGTACAACCTGTAAAACGTATTGGTAAACCTGTAACTTCAAAAGGTACAGAAACACCTCCTGTATTAAATGTTGAAGATTTAACTCTTACTCAATATTTAGATAAAGATGGAAATCGATTAAAACTTGTAAAAGATAAAGTTAATAAACCAGAAACATTTATTAAAAATGACAAAGGTTTTGTTACTCATGAATTGGATAAAGACAAATCTAGTACAGAAGAAAATGGAATAACTACTTATTACTATAAAGAAGTGGCAACTTCAAAAGGTCCAGAAATTACTCCTGTATTAGATGTTGAGGATTTATCATTTACACAATATTTAGATAAAGATGGTAACAGATTAAAACTTATAGAAGAAAAAGTTGGAACTCCTGAAAACTTTATAAAAGATAATAAAGGTTTTGTTACTCATGAATTAGATAAAGATAAATCAAGTACAGAAGAAAATGGAATAACTACATATTATTATAAAAAAGTAGAAACATCTAAAGGTACAGAAACACCTCCTGTATTAAATGTTGAAGATTTAACACTTACACAATATTTAGACAAAGATGGGAATCGACTAAAACTTGTAGAAAAGAAAGTTAATGAACCAGAAACATTTATTAAAAATGACAAAGGTTTTGTTACTCATGAATTGGATAAAGACAAATCTAGTACAGAAGAAAATGGAATAACTACATATTATTATAAAGAAGTGGTAACTTCAAAAGGTCCAGAAATTACTCCTGTATTAGAAGTTGAAGATTTAACACTTACACAATATTTAGACAAAGATGGGAATCGACTAAAACTTGTAGAAGAGAGAGTTAATAACCCGGAAACATTTATTAAAAATGACAAAGGTTTTGTTACTCATGAATTAGATAAAGACAAATCTAGTACAGAAGAAAATGGAATCGTAAGTTATTATTACAAAGAAATTCAAACATCTAAAAGTACAGATTTACCACCAATTCATGAAGTTACAGAATTAAAAGTTACTGTTCTAAAAGATGAAAATGGAAAAGAAATCACAACTTTCATAGGCGATGAATTTGATAAAGCTAAAAGTGAAATTGAAAAAGAATATGAGCTTGTAGAAGGCCCTATTGAAATTGGAGATGGAATTACTAATTATATTTATCAAACAAAAGTAAAAACACCTAAAGATAAGATTGAGATTGAAAATCCCGAAAAATTAACAGGTAAAGAAAAAGAATTAATTCTTGAAAAAGTTAAAGAATATAATCCAAATAAAATTATTGAGATTACTGAAGATGGTTTTATTAAATTATATGATAGAGGTGATAAAACTGATAAAGTTCAAACTCTAAAAATTACTGATTTAATTAAGAAAAAAGAAATTAAAGAGGAATCACCTAAAAAAGTAAATTTACCAAAAATTGAAGATGTGGAAAAAGTTAAACCTGAAATTGTTTCACAGTCTGCACAAGTTAGAAAAGAAGAGCCTAAAAAGCAAGAATCTTCTACAAGACAACTACCTGAAACAAATTCTGATTCCATTGCAAGCTTAGCTGCTTTATCTGCAGTATCAACATTAGGTGTTGGATTTGCAGCTATCCGAAGAAAAAGACAAAGTGCTTGATATAAATAAAAAGAAACCTATTAGCAGGTTTCTTTTTATTAGGTAAAATAAAAATATAACACTGTAGATTCAACGTAGACGTAAGATTTTGTATTTATGATGAATTATACAGAAAATACAAAATTGTTATTTTTCTTGTTTAATAGATAGTACGTTTCATAATTAAAAAATACATCTACATAAAAGTTGGACAATAAAAAAACAAATAACAATTTTGATATTTAAAATAAAAAAGTAAGGGACAAAAATATGTTAAATTTTAGGAAACGAATAAAAAGTGATTTAGGTTTTATGGGTCCAACTCATGCTTTATCAGCAATTGCTATTGCCCTCTTGTTATTAGCATTAACACCTGGTTTTGTTTATGGATTTCTAAAAACATCTGATTTGTTGATAGTTTCATCTTTTATTATAGTGTCAGCTGGATTTGCTTTATTCCCTGATTTTGATAATACTCAATCAACAGCAATTAGTACATTAGGGTTTTTAGGAAAAGGTATTTCTAAATTAATGAGGTCATTTGCAGTATTTGTATATTTAGCAGTGAAATCTAAAAGAGATGACCCAAAACCAAATCCACATAGGGGGTTTTGGCATACATTAGTAAGTGCATTTTTTGTAGGATTTATTGTTTTATCAACAACGTCTTTACCATTTAAAATTTCATTGGGTATTTTGCATAAAGATGTAACTTTAGGATTTTTATTTGCTTTAATATGGATTTATATTGCAATTATAATGGCTTGTACTGGTTTATTTGCTAAAGAAATTAAAAAGTTAAAGAAAAATTTTATTACTCATATAGGTATTCATTTTGTTGCAATTTTATTTACATTAGCAGTATTGATATTATCTCCAGGTACATTAGGCTATTCATGGTTAGCATTTTCTGCCGTTTTGGGATATACAGTACATATATTAGGAGATACATTAACAATTGCTGGTACTCCTTTATTATGGCCTTTAAAACATAAGGGTAAAAGATGGTGGACATATAGATTTTTAGGTGTAAGAGCAGGAGGAGAAATTGAAAAATATATATTCATTCCTGTATTTATATCTATAATAATATTAAGCCTGATTAAAATAATATTTATAAAATAGTGGGGTAGAAAAATTATATGAAAAAAGGTGGTATTTTTAAAAATATTAAAGCATTGATTGTATTTATTGTTTTATCAGCATTGTTCTTAGCTGCTTTATCTCAATTTAATTGGGATGTATTTGAAATGATTACATGGTGCTTGAATAAAATTTGGGAAGCTATTACTAGATTGGCAGATTATTTTGCTAACTTGCCATTTTTTAGAAGTATTTTTGGAAGATAATAAAGGTAGCTTTTTGCTACCTAATTTTATTTAAAGGATTTAATATATGGAAAATAATAAATATGAAATTTTAGTTAATAAATTATCTAATAAACCAAAACATTTATTAACAAAAAAAGAAAAAGAAAATTTAAATTATTTACTTGAAAATAAAAATTTACATGAAGATAAAATATTGGAAATTTGGAATTTTCATAATAAAAATTCAATCCAAACGTTCTTTTCATGAAAAATAAGGTAAAATAATGAAATAAAACAAAATTAAAATAGGAAAGGTAATAAATGGCTAAAAAAGAAAATAAAAACTCTATTAGAGCTCTGACACCTAGACAATTCTTAATTAAACGTATCAATGTTTATTTTGGAAGAGAAATTGGTGATGAAAGTTATCCATATTCTAGCCAAAAAGGAGTATTAATTCGTGAAATTATTGATAACTCTGTAGATATTATTGGTAAATTCTCAAATGGTAAAGGGAATATTAGAGTTACTTTTTATAAAGATGGTTCAGTAGAAGTTTATGATTCAGGTATTGGTATTCCTACTGAAATTAGAGAAACATCCGATGGTAGACCTGCAAGTGAATTATACTTATCAATGGGTGTTCTAAATGCTGGATCTAACTATGATGATGTAACAGATTCTATTGGTACAAATGGTGTTGGTGGTTCTGGTGCTCAAATGCTTTCCGAATATATGAAAATTGAAGTTTATAAAGACAAAAAAGTTTATAAATTAGATTTCCAAGATGGAGAGCCTGGATTTTTTGATGATAAAGATAAATTTAAACCTCTTGGTAAAGATTTAACTAAAATTCTCATTGAAAAAGACAAAAGAGATAAAACAGAAAAAGATTTATTTCCAACTGGTACAAAAATTAAATTTAAAATCAATAATAACTTATTGAAATCTCCTTATCCTTATGATGTTGAAGATCTTAAAGTCAGAATGAAAGGTACCTCATTCTTAAAAGATGGATTAACATTCTATATTAATGATTATTTCTCTGAAAAAAATGAAGAGTTGGTATATAATTTTGGTGGAGGATTAAATCATATTGTTGATTTAGAGAGCGCTCAGAAATTAACTAACATTTACAATATTTCTAATTCATCTACTTTTATTGATGATTCCATTCATATTGATGAAAAAGGTAATGCTAAAAATGTTCATATTGAAAAATCAATTAAAGTTGAAGCTTCATTTGTATGGCAAAATAATTATGAATATACTTTAGACTCTTATGTAAATACAGTTAAAACAAGACTTGGTGGTGTTCATACAGATGCCTTTGAAAATGCTTTAGTAAAAGTATTTAATGAAAAACTTTTATCTATGAGGGGTTATTTATCCAAATCAGATAAAAATGTACCTATAGACCAAGACTATAAAGAAGGTCTTGTTGCTGCAGTCTCTGTTAATATTCCTGAACCTGAATGGACATCTCAGATTAAAGAAGGTTTGGCTGGTAAAAAAGCTTTAAAAGAATTTACTAAATTATTTACAGAAGCGATTTCAGAATGGGTAAATGATAGGAAAAACCAAAATGATGTAAAAATTATTGCTGATAAAGTAATGGAAGCTTACAAATTAAGGGTTAAGCGTAAAGAAGAAATTGAGTTAAAAAGAGAACAAAAGAAAATTGAAAGAACAGCATCTATGCCTATTAAATTAGTTGACTGTGAAATTACTCATGACGACAACTCTGAGTTGTTTATTGCCGAAGGTGATTCTGCCGCTACTGCGATTAAATCAGCAAGAAATTCAAAATATCAAGCAGTTATCCCAATTAGAGGTAAAATTTTAAATGTATTGAAAACAACATTAAAAGCAAGTTTAGCCAATCAAGAAATTCAAGATTTAATTAAATGTATGGACGCTGGTATTGGAGACGAATATAACCATGACGATGCTCGTTATCAAAAAATTATTATTGGCTCAGATGCAGACCCTGATGGAGACCAAATTGCTTGCCTTCTTATAGTTGCATTTTGGAAATTATTCCCAGACGCATTCAATAAAAAAGCAGTATATAGAATGTTGACACCACTTTATATTATTGAAACTAAAGATGGACCTATTTACTGTTTAAATTCAGAAGAAAAAGATGAAGCTTTAGCAACTTTAGGAAATAAAAAATATAAAATTACTAGAGCAAAAGGTCTTGGTGAAACTGGTGCAAAAGCGCTTAAATTTACTGGTACAGATCCTGCTACTAGAAGAATCCAACAAATTACAATTGATGATGTAAAAGAAGCTGAAAGAATGTTAGATACTGTAATGGGTGATAATATTGAAGCCAGAAAAGAGTGGCTAGAATCAAACCCTATTGATTTTGAAGAATAGAGAGGTTAAAATGGCAAAGAAAACAATTAAAGAAGAAATCCCAATTATTCCTACTGAACCTATTAAAATCTCAATAGAAGAATTTTTACATGAAAATGGTTTGAGTTATGCTCATTATGTATTAACTCAAAGAGCATTATTAGGCTCAGCTGGTTTAAAACCTGTCGATTCTCGTATTTTATATGGTATGAAAGAAATGAATCTAAAACCAGGTTCAACTAAAGCTAAAGCTGCTCGTATTTCAGGTGAAGTTATGGGGAAATACCATCCTCATGCTGCATCCTCTATTGAGGGTGCTTTAGCTAGGATGGGACAATCATTTAATACAAGAGTTCCCCTTATTGAATACCAAGGTGAATTGGGAACTGTACCTGGAGATTCAGCTGCAGCACCAAGGTATTGGGAGGCAACATTAAATTCAGCTGGGTATGAACTTGTTAGAGATGTTGATAATCATGCTTGTGACATGATTTATACAGAAACAGGTGAATATATGGAACCTGCTGAATTACCAGTACGTTGGCCTGTTGGAATTATTAATGGCTCAAATGGTATTGCTGTAGGTTATGCTTGTAGTTTACCACCGCATAATCCAGATGAAGTTATTGACGCTTGTATTGCGTTTTTAGAAAATAAAATTAAAGAACCTGAAGATGTTTTAAACTACATTAAAGGTCCCGATTTCCCAACTGGTGGACAATTAATGGGACTTGATGGTGTAAAAGAATATATGACAACTGGTAAAGGTACCTATATTGTAAGAGGTAAATATAAAATTGACCAGTTACCTAGAGGAAGAACTCAAATTACTTTTTATGAGTTGCCTTATCAAGTTTCTCCTGAAAGTGTAAAAGAAGCTATTGCTAAAGCTCAATCTAAAAATGGTTCATTTAAAGAAATTTCAGAAGTAAAAGAATTATCATCAGGTGAAGAAGGTACAAAACTAGCCATTTATATTAAATCTGGTTCTAATATTGAAAATGTACTTAATGAACTTTGGAAAAAAACTCCTTGTGAATCAAAACAATCAGCAAATATTACTGTATTGTTAGATGGTGTACCTGCTCCAAATACAACAATGATTGAACTGATTAATCAATTTATTAATCAAAAAATTGGTTCATTTGTTAAGGGTAATTCTTATAAAGCTGAACAATTATCTAAACAATTACATAAATTGAATGGTTTAATTGCTATTCAAGTAGATATTGATAAAGCTATTAATATTATTCGTAATTCTAAAACTGATACTATTGCAAAAAAAGAATTAGAAAAAGAATTTAATATTGATGATATTCAAGCAGATGCTATTCTTGAAATGAAATTGAGGCAATTAACTCAATCTGACAAACTTGAATTAATGAAGAAAGCTAAATCAATTGAAGATGAATTAAATTATATCCGTAAATGTTTAGAAGACCCTAAAACTCAGAAAAAAGTGATTATTAAAGAATTACAAGCAGTTAAGAAAATTATTTCTGATGAAAGAAGAACCGAAATTTTAGGTATTACAAATGAAGAATTAGCTAATAATGCTAAAGAACAAGCTAAACAAGAAAGAACATTACAAAAAGATATAGAATGTTATATTAACTTTAAAGATAATCAAGTCTGGAAAACAACAGCAGAAACTAAAGATTCTTATTTAAAAACAACTTCTTTAGGGCAAATTTATAGTGTATTATCAGATGGTAATTTAATTCCTGTTTCTGTTGAATCTATTCCAGTCTCATCTAAAGCTAGTGTAGAAAGTCTTGTTAAAGGTGCTAAAAACAGTGTAGCATTGATTTCTGCTATTAATCCAGTATTTATTGCAACAAAAGAAGGTAATGGTAATATTATTAAACCTCCATTTAAAGAAGGTCCATTTGCCTCATTATTACCTGAAGATGAAATTATTTCTGCTTACGAGATTGTGAGTGTTGACGATTTTGATGTTGCAATTGTGAGTGAAGAGGCAAAACTTTTAAGATTCCCTCTTAAATCAGTTCGTCAAACAAAACAAGGTGCCGGTTTAGTTAAAATTAGCGGACTTGAAACACCTATTGTTGATGTATGTTTAATTAAAGAGTTTGATATTCTTGTTACAGAAACACCTAATGAAATTAAATATACTGATGAAGAAGATTGTCCTTCTAAAAGCAGGGGTGGTAAGGGTTACCTTATTCATAAATCAAAAGAAAAAATTAATAGTTTCTATATTTTAAATGATGTACCTAAGGAATATATTACACCTAGGAGTGGGAAAGGGCAAAAAAAATAATTTTTTTGAAAATTTTTGAAAAAACTTATTGACTTTTCAAAAATACTTTGATATAATAAAAAAAATATAAATTCAATTAAATTTTCGTACCCTATAGTTTAATTGTAAAACACTTATTAAAGAAACGTAGATTCGTTATCTACTGGGGTACATAGTGAACTAACAGCAAAAAGTAAATAAAAAATAGAAATTATTAAGATATAGTTTTATAAAGTTAAGTTTAATTATGTTTGGTCTCTTGAAGACAACCTCGTTTTGTTTTACTTGTTCACTGTAAAAATCGGAATTAATTAAATTAACCGAAATTAAATCAAGTAAATTAGATTCACCTCCTAATTTACTTTTTTTATTTAAATTTTAATAAAAATGGAGGGAAATTAAATGAGAGCTGAATTGATATTTGAAGAGGCAAAAAGTATTGGGAAATTGGGATTTGGTACTTTTAATGTTGGAAAAGATAAATGGTCTATTTCAAGATTAATTGATGTATTTATTGGAGTTAATGGTTGTAACCCTTTTAAAAGAAAAGATTTACAATTCCATTTTGATAATAGTAGCAGAGAAGATTTAGTTAAAATAGTTGCAAATTGTTTAACGAATGAAAAGCTTAAAGAGTTATCTAATAAAACTGGAATTTCTGAAGATGCTATTTTTTCTAAATTGTCTAATATTTACTCTGTTTATATTCTGATGTCTTTATCAATACAAGAAGATAAAACAAAAGGTAATAAACAAAAAGAAATTTATACACCAATTTTAATTGATGAAGATGAATACGATGAAGATTTGATATTTTAAAAAAATAAGGTAAAATAAAATTGGAACTCACAAATTCCAATTTTTAATTTTAATAAGAAGGCAAAAAATGAATTATGCAGAAATTAAAGAACATGATGTAGTAAATGGACCTGGAGTAAGAGCAACCTTATTTGTATCAGGTTGTTGGCTAGATTGTCCAGGGTGTTTTAATAAAAAAGTACAAAACTTTGAATATGGTAAAGAATTTACAGATGAAGTGTTAGAATACTTAATGTCTGTATGTGGAAGAAAACATATAGCAGGATTAAGTATATTAGGTGGAGACCCTTTTGCACCTGAAAATCAAGAAACAGTATTGAAAGTTGTAAAAACATTTAAAGAGAGATATCCAGAAAAAAATATTTATTGTTGGACAGGTTACAAATTAGAGTACCTAGCAAAATCAAAAAAAGAATATACAAGGGAACTTTTATTATCAGTTGATACACTTATAGATGGACCTTTTATTATGGCCTTGAAAGACTTAAAATTAAAATTAAGAGGGTCTAGTAATCAGAGAATTTTATCAAAAAATGATATAAGAAAAATTTTATCCGAAATTGATAAAAAATTATTGACTAAAAGACAAAAAAATGGTAAAATATAATTATAATTAAATAAAAAACAAAAGGAGAATTTAACATGGTATATGTTATCACACAAAAACTTGACAATGGATATAAAGTTCACACACTTGGATCTGACTTTAATGTAACAAAAGAAGAAGTAGAAACAGCAGTTAAAAATGGTCAAGCTTACTTTAAAGCAAATAAGCCAGTTGAAAATATGGCACAACTTGACCGTGTGCTAACTAAAGCTTAATTTGAAATAATTCATTATTAATAAGTCTCTTCTTTAGGGACTTTTTTTTATAAAAGAAAGAGGAAAATTTTGAAAAAAATTAATATTTTCTTTGATATGGATGGAGTTTTAGCCGAATATCACCCAGAAACTTATTTAAGAATGTACGAAAAGAATTTCTTTAAAAATAGACCTCTAGTTAAAAGAATAGGTAATTTATATAAAGAATTATTATATTTAACTAAAACTAATAAGGATATTTCAGTACATATTTTATCTAAAGTTATTGATAGTAAATATATAATACCTGAAAAGGAATATTGGCTTGATAAATATTTTGGAGATGTCTACGAAGATACACCCGAAAGAAATAGAATATTTTTTGTTCCTATTGAAGAATCAAAAATTGAATATATTAAAAATCAAGATATAGAACTAAAAAATAGTTTAAATATTTTATTAGACGATTATACAGAGAATCTTAATGAATGGATTAAAGAAGGTACTAATTTTAAAGGTATAAAAATTAAAAATAAAATCAATGGAACAAAAGGGAGCTGGTTTAAAAGAAAATTACCTGAAATCTCAATTAAAGATTCTTTAGGTGTAGGTTTGTCTAAAATAGGTAAACTTATAAAGGAGAACTAAATGGTAGTTGGAATATTAGTAGAAAAACCCACTGCTTATCAAAATTTCATTAAAGCCCTTGGTGGTGATAAAGGTATTTTCAATGGAGAAGAATATATAATTGCTCATTCTGTTGGGCATATATACGAATATAAAAATGAAAAATACCAAGTTGATAAATCATTGGAAAAGAAATATAAAAGTTGGGATGTTAAAGATCTACCTTGGAATTATAATGATTTTAACTGGAAGAAGAAATCTGTATCAGGTCATACTCAAACAATTCAAAATATAAAAGATAGATTAAAGAATTGTTCGGAATTAGTAATTGCAACGGATATAGACCCATCTGGTGAAGGTGCTGTTATTGCTGGGGAAATTTTATTAGAAAATAAATTAATAAAGAAAAATACAAAAATTTCAAGAATGGAATTTATTGATGAATCATCTAAATCATTACAAATTGCATTTAAAGAAAGAATCGACATATCTTCTTTATTGGACTTTCCTGAATACAAAAAAGGTATAGTTAGATCTAAATGGGATTTCATGTCTCAACAATTTTCAAGGGTTTTAACTTATTATGCTCCTATTAGGTGTACTCTTAGAACAGGTAGACTTAAAGGTGTTATAATTGAGGAAGTTGGTAAAGCTTTAGAAGCCTTAGAAAATTATAAAGAAGTATTTTGGTATCAGAATAGATTTAAAGATGAAAATGGAAATGTTTATATTGACCCTAAACAACCTCAATTTCCAAATGAAAATGAAGTTCCTAATATATATAAACCTTCTAAAACTCAATTGGATTCTAAACAATTAAAATATTCAGCTCCACCTTTGCTCCCTGATTTATCAACAATTACAGGTCATTTATCAGCAAGAGGTTGGAGTCCCAAATCAATTTTATCTACTTATCAAAAAATGTATTTGGATGATTATTTATCTTATCCTAGAACTGATGATAAAACAATTAAACCAGAGCAATTTAAAGAATTACTACCGCATTTAGATGAATTGGCTGATTTAGTTGGAGTTGATAAAAAAGAAATTAATTATAGAAAAGAACGTAAAACACATATTAATGTTATTGGTAGTCACGGGGCAAATAGACCTGGGACAAAAATTCCTAAATCATTAGCTCAACTAGAAAAGAAATATGGTAAATTAGGTGTAGCAATTTATACTTATCTTACTAAATATTATTTAGCTATGTGTATGTCTGATTACAAATATGAATTACATAAAGGTTCATTAGTTGATTATCCAACATTTAAAACATCTGTACAAGTTCCCCTTGAATTAGGATGGAAAAAACTTTTAAGTAATTTAGATGAAGATTTCAACGAAGAAAGTTCTGTAGGTTTAGGTAAAAATGCTTCACCATTTATTTATAAAGGTCAAGAACCAAAACCACCTGTTCCAACAATTAAATACATTAATAAATTATTATTGAAATACAATATTGGTACTGGTGCTACTAAATCAAGAATATTTACTGAACTTTCAGACACATCTCATAAATTCCCTCTAATTGAAATAAATAGAGGTAAAATAAACTTGACAACCTATGGTCAAATGAGTTATCAATTATCAAAAGGTACAAGTATGGCAAATCCTGTAATTACCAAACAAATACAAGACGTATTAAAACAAATTGGAGAAGGTAATGATTCTAATACTTTAAATCTTTTAAATGATATTGAAAATCTAGTTAAACATGATATTGAAATTGTAAAAGAAAATTCTAAAAATGTTGCCAAACCTGAATTTAAAAAAGTAGAAAAAGAAACTGTTAAATCCGAAACAGGTGAAGAACTTTCCTTTAAGAAGTCTTGGGGTAAATATGATTTTACTGATGAAGAGATTGAAAAATTAAAAAATGGAGAAGAAATCAAAATAGGTCCATTTAAAAATAAGAAAAAGAAAGAATATTACGTTAAAGGTAAATTAGGTTGGGGAACATTTAAGGGTAAAAAATATTACGGTTTCCAAGCTGAATTTGTTTAGATTAAAATATTAGGTCAATTGAATTATTAACAAATTTTATTGGCCTATTTTTTTAATTTTTAATTTTGTAGAAATAAGGAGAAAAAATGTCGTTAAGTAAATTAAATAATGTTAGTTATTTTGTTTTAAATAATAAAATCAATAGACCTATTAATGGTAAAATTCCACTAGAAAAAGATAAAGAAGCATTAGAAGCTTTTTTTAAAGAAAATGTTACACCAAATTATTTAAAATTTGATTCATTTGAAGATAGATTAAATTATTTAATTAAAGGTGATTATATTGATAAAGAAATGTTAGAAAAATATTCACCTAGGTTCATTAAAGAATTAAATAATTATATTTACACTAAGAAATTTAGATTTAATTCATTTATGGCTGCTTATAAATTCTATCAACAATATGCTCTTAAAACTAATGATGGGGAATATTATTTAGAAAATATTGAAGATAGAGTATGGAATAATGCCTTATACTTTGGACAAGGTAATGAAGAATTAGCAAAACAATTAGCAGAAGAAATGATTACTCAAAGGTATCAACCTGCTACACCAAGTTTTCTGTCTGCAGGACGCTCAAGAAGAGGTGGTTTAATTTCATGTTTCTTGTTAGATATTCAAGATGACATGAATAGTATTGGAAGAAGTTTAAATTCAGCTCTTCAATTATCTAAAGTTGGTGGGGGTGTTGGTTTATCCTTGTCTAACTTACGTGAAGCTGGAGCTCCAATTAAAGGTATTGCTAATGCTGCATCTGGTGTTGTACCTGTAATGAAAATCTTAGAAGATTCATTTAGTTATGCTAATCAATTAGGTCAAAGACAAGGTGCAGGAGCTGTTTATTTGAGCGTTCATCATCCTGATATTATGGCTTTTCTATCAACTAAAAAAGAAAATGCTGATGAAAAAATCAGGGTTAAAACATTATCATTAGGTTTAGTTGTTACAAATAAATTCTATGAATGTGCTAAAAATAATGAAAATGTTTATCAATTTAGTCCTTATGATGTTGAAAAAGAATATGGCGTACCTTTCTCTTATGTAGATATTACTAAAGAATATGATAACCTTATTGCAAACCCAAATATTAAGAAAACATCTATTAATGCTAGGTTATTAGAAGAAGAAATTTCTAAATTACAACAAGAATCAGGTTATCCTTACATCATGAACATAGATATTGTTAATAATTCTAACCCAAGTGGTGGTAGAGTTATTATGAGTAATCTTTGCTCTGAAATTCTACAAAAACAAAATCCTTCTGTTATTAACAATAATCAAACATTTGAAACATTAGGTCAAGACATTTCATGTAATTTAGGTTCATTAAATATGGTTAATTTAATGAAATCTCCAGATATTGGAAAAACAATTTCTACTGCAATTAGAGCTTTAACTTATGTTTCTGATAGTTCAAATATGGACACAGTACCTACAGTTCAAAATGGAAATCAATTAAATCATACAACAGCTTTAGGTTTAATGGGGCTACATAGCTATTTTGCAATGAATCAAATTGAATATGGCTCTAAAGAGTCTCTTGAAATTACATCTATTATCTTTATGATGATGAATTACTATTCTTTATTAGAATCTAGTAGAATTGCAAAAGAAAGAGGTATTTCTTTTGATGGCTTTGAAAATTCTAAATATGCAACAGGGGAATATTTCAATAAATACATTACTAAAAGCTATTTACCTGAAAATGAAAAAGTAAAAGTATTATTTAAAGATCTAAAAGTACCTTCAATTGATGATTGGAAAGAATTAAAAGATTTTGTTAAAGAAAATGGGGTATATTCTGCATATAGATTAGCAGTTGCACCTACTGGGTCTATTTCTTATGTAAATGGAGTATCTTCTTCTATTCATCCTATTACACAAAGAATTGAAGAAAGACAAGAAAAGAAAATTGGTAAAATTTATTACCCTGCCGCAGGTCTATCAACTGAAACTATTCCATATTATACATCTGCTTATGACATGGATATGAGAAAAGTTATTGATGTTTACGCTGCTGCTACTGAACACGTAGACCAAGGGCTATCTTTAACTTTATTCTTGAGATCTGAAATTCCTATGGGTATTTATGAATGGAAAACAAATCCAAAACAAACAACAAGAGATTTATCAGTATTAAGAAATTATGCCTTCAATAAAGGAATTAAAACTATTTATTATGTTAGAACTTATACTGATGATAATACAGAAGTTGGGGCTAATGAATGTACTAGTTGCAGCATTTAATTAAAAAATTTAGAGGTAATTTTGATTACCTCTTTTTTTATTGTCTGAAAATAAAAATTTACTTTTTTACCTTTCGTAGATGCAATTTTGAACCATGATACGTACTATCTATTAACCATGAAAAACACTATTTTTCTATTTTCCGTATAATTCATCATAAATACGAAATCTTATATCTACGTTAAATCTACGAGCAAAAAATATTTTTTATTTTTTTTGATTTTTCTATTGACAAATGAGAAATAATGGGTTATAATTTATATATAAAATAAAAATGAAAGAAGGCAACAAATGCTTAAATTTGATAAAACGAAATCTAAGAAAATTATTGTTCTTGGTGCAGGTGGAACTGGCGGATGGCTATTGACAATGCTTGATAAATTGTCATTGCCAGATGATTCGGTTCTAATTGTAGATGGGGATATTGTTGAAGAAAAAAATATTATTCGCCAAGCTTTTTATCCTGATGATGTAAACAAATATAAAGCAGAAATTTTTGCTGATAAATTTGGATTTAATTATACTACTGATTATTTGGATTCAGTAGAAATGCTTCAGGAACTAATTGATAGTTGTGAGGGAGAAATCCCTATTGTTGTAGGATGTCTTGATAATAATGCTTCACGAAAAATTGTTCATGATTTGTTTGAATCTGAAATTGAAGATCTTATTTGGGTAGATAGTGGTAACGCTGAACGCCATGGACAAGTTTATGTTGCAGTAAAAGAAAATGGAAATGTGGTAGCTGAATCTCCTATTAATCTTGATGAAGCTTTCCAAAATTATGAAGGTGATGAACGTAGGCCTGACCAAATTTCATGTGCTGAACATTCTGAATCTGCTCCACAAAATATTGCTGCTAATCTTACTGCTGCTCTTATTACTTTTAATATTTTGAATAATATTTTATCATCTGGAGCACTTATGAGTAACAAATATGATTTTGATACTAGAACAATTGGATTTAACCAAGAAAATATTTAAAAAAAATAAATTTTTCTATTGACAAGTTAAAAATATTTTGATACAATAATAATATAAAAAAAATAAAACAAAAAGAGGTATATAAATATGGCTTTTGAAAACGTAACAAAAATTTCATATAAAAATGAAGTTTTCAATCTTGATGGTGACAGTGCTGAAACTGTTCTTGAAATTCTAGGTGTTGATACATCTACTGTAAAC
>QWCT01000272.1_pt1 | contig 35269 bp, 42 predicted proteins | sample 1972681 | NCBI WGS metagenome assembly QWCT01 (sample SAMN09866701, study PRJNA288562) | Human oral metagenome isolate pre3_saliva, whole genome shotgun sequencing... | isolation source: mouth | host: Homo sapiens | place: USA: California | reverse complement strand
TTACTCCTCACTAACTATCCTTTAATTCTGATTCAATCCTGTAAAATGATGTTTCTTCTATCATCTTACTTATATCTCTTATTGTAGCATATTAGCCAATTCTTCAAGTCCAATTACAAAACCTTCTTTTGGGCATTTTCTCTCAAATACTTCTAAAATACTATTGGCTTTTTTCATCTCTGATAGAAGCATATCAGTATCCTGTTCCATTTCCTTTTGAATGAGATAAATACTTGTAGTAGTGTCAAAACTTAAATGTTTCGATAACATCAATTTCACTGTGACACCACTCACTTCATCACCAACTCCAAAAATCACTAGTACTAATTCATAATCACCAATAACTTTACTAGCGTATATCATAGATGTCGTGTCATTATCTGCTGGTATCCAACAATCATCAACCTTATCCCAAGATTTGCACTCTAACCAATCTACTGCTTGCCATATTGTGAATAAATCATTTTTATTTCTCATAGTATCTCCCAACCTAGTGATTTAAACACTCTTTCTGCTTTTTAAGGCATTCCTTAATTTCTGTTACAGAGTTAGATATGTTCTGTATTAGCCAAATTATCTCTTCTTCACTCTTTAATGTCTTTGACACTTCAATCAATTCTACACTGTACCAATCATCCTTTAAATAGATGCTACCCATACATCTATATGCACTACCATCCGATAACTCCGTAACTGTCAAACTACTTTTAAATTTTCCTAATGATGATTCTATTACCAACCCAAAATCATTAAGTTCTACTGTCATTCCAGTATACTCTTTTAGACGTTTCTCTAGTGTTTCTAATTTTACCATATCAAATACCTACATTATCTTAATACTTTATGCACATAATTCGAGAAAGTGGTTTCTAATTCTAACTTCACAGCATCTAAACTTAAATTATTTACTTTCTTAATATAGGATACTAACTCATCTATACTGCCAAACACCCTTACCTCATGATGATAATATCTTGAATAATCAAATGTAATATCTACCTCTAGTTTCTCTTTAGAGTTTTTAAATACGTCTATACTAATATAATCATCATCTAATAAATCGTGATACAGTGTGAAGGAAGATGATGTCGAACCACTTAGTTACCATTCACCTTTTAATACCTCCCACACTGAGTTAAGTAATTCTTCAATTGTAATGTATCTTATTTCCATATTTTACCTCTTTATAAAGCAACTTTCTTCGATTGACTCATCTAACTTATCTACACCAATTTTAACATGATTAGTACATACAACAATTACTTTTAAAAATTCGATTGCTTCATCTTCGTTTTTAAATAAAATGTTAAATTCATTAAACACCACTAAATTATCTCTACGACCAAGATTTACCTTCCCCTCACATTTAACAAGAGGTTGTGGTAGGTTTGGCTTAGGTTGAACATAGGAAAACTTAAAACTACCAAAAACAGGCTCACGTGACACTAAGTTAACTCGCAAACCCTCTGTAGAATCTTCAACACACTTGAAATAAGAGTTACCCCCCAATAAACTGTTTTAACTTTTTAAAATTAACCATCTTTGTATTCTCCTCCTAGGCTAATTATTTGTTCTGCACTAAATTTAACCAATCCTCTAATCGCATAGTAACTTTCCACTCTTCCTTGTTTTTTCTATGAAAGACAGTAGGAATAGTATTTTCTTTTTCACTATCTCTAATAGATTGTTGTAATGCCTTTTCTATGTTCAGATGCTCGTCTCGCTTAACTTCTATGTGAAAAATACTCAATTCTTCACAAAGTACATCAGAAGTACCATCTGCTTTACCACTAAATTGTTGGGTACGTCTAGCATTTAAACCTTTTTCTTTTAAGAGATTAACTACTTCTAGTTCTCCGACCTTTCCTTTACGTTTAGAATTTATCACAAATATCTCCTTACTAATAACCATTATATCACATGTACTACATAAATCAACCCATTACATATAAATATATAAGATTTTTTACTTTCCATCTTTCACTAGCATACTCTGTTCACTTATTCGCTCTGGCTCATGTTCACATCGTAGTGTAATTTTAGACATTATACTCATCTACATAAGATTTACTACTATACATAATTCAAATATCAGATTCCTTAAACATTTATTTCTTTAATGTCTAAATTCCACAGGTTATCTTATTATTAATTACTTTATTTACTATAATCCTCATAGCCAACCACTCGTGTTTCAAGACTTTACAGTAAAACACTCGTTAAACCAATTTATGTGGAAAAGTTATCCACAATCGCAACTAAAAACGGAGAGGTGAACTAGGTATGGGAACTGAAAAAGAGATATAATACGCCTATCTGAAAGCACATAATATATCTCTTAAATAATCACACACTAAAAACGTGTGAGTCTGAACAGTTTATGTCCTTCAAAAGAATTGTATTGGTATCTGGTTAACTACTTCCAGTACATCTCCCTATAGCCCAAGCCCAATAGGTATTTTTAACATGAAATGACATGTAGATATAAAAAAGACATAGAGATTACTCCCTATGCGAAGATTGTTATTCTCTCTTATCCATGGTTTCCGTGAGGTCTTATCCTCGCCTAGCAGTTTTTTGAATAGGTTGGTAGTCTTATTTTTACGGACTACACTGACGATGAGAAAGTAAAATACAACTAAACTCTCTTACACCGAGCCTTTTATTAACCAACTAGGGGGGCTAACCTCTGTGTTCACTCTAAATTATACTGTTGGTGAAAAATGCCATATTAAATATGGGTAACATAATGTTCACAGGTACTTATGTTGATAGTGCTATTTACTTTTAAATGATTAATAACCACCTAAGTTATCATTCCTCTAAATTTTTCTTTATTTACAACTTCAAAATAATAGTCTTTCATAAGTATATCTCCTCTACTCTTCAATAAATAGCACAACTTACACCACAGAATACAAACTCTTTAAAGTCTTTACAGTTTCTTTTGCTAGATAGCATGAATAGTTAAATGTATCTAGTGCAACTTCTTTATCTTCACACTTAATAGTATCCTGCCTATCTATATTAAAGTCTGTGTTATCCTTATAGTATATATTAACAACATTATTCTCTACTGAAAGAGTTAATTGACCAAAAATCATATCATACACTTCTTTCTTCTTCTTAGTTACAACTGTATCAACCCTCATTCTACGATTAACAAATATGCCATATAAGAAATCTCTAACAACTCTACCAGCAGCTTTGTCAGCTTCCATAAGTGAAAATGCTAATCTATGTATAACACCATCAACCGTGTTGGGTTTGCAAGAAAAGGTCATTGTAGTTTCTTCACCTAATACATTCATTTTCCTCTTAATATGATACAGATTATCTTCTTCCTGTATAGTTAATTCAAATGTATATCCATCTCTAATATCCTTGATAATAAGAGTTGAACCAACAATCTCTGCATCACCAATCCAAAAATACTCTGAATTTACTAATTTTTCAAGTTCCAATAATTTCATAATTTCTACCTATCTCTATTCTTATTAATTAAGTATTTTTATATAACCCTTAACTTTATCTCGCATAATCACGGTCTATTAACTTTCTAGCAAATTCACCAACTCTATTTCAAGTACAGTACTGGTTCATGCCACCACTCCAGTCTTTTGCATGTTTCATCGTTCTGACTAAGATTCTAGTATTACTATCCCAACCAAAGTATCTGACATCACTAACACTGACATAGACAAACTTTTCACCATCTGTAAGCACAGCACTAAAACAAAAGTGATTTTTATTAAAATCATATAATTCCATGCCATTATCACTTGCCATTTTCTTTAAATCGGACTTGCAATCTTTTTGGAACTGTTCGTACTCCTTGGTTGTAGTACAACCACCATCAAACCACTTCTCAGCCTTTAACATACTCTTTCTCCTTATTGTTTTGGCCTACATTTAAAGTTTCCATACTCCTACAAAAATAAAAAGGACTTATGAAAGTCCTAATAAGAACGCATTGACAATAAACACTAAGAATAAACCAATATTCACAAGTAGCATAATAGCATTTACAACCATTGGTTTAAATCTACTACAGTATAGGTTAGCTGTCATCAAAGCATAATAGCAATCTTGTTGGATTATATTTACCACTACTTCGTTTATGACTGAAATAAAGATTACCTTCCACCATTCTCTTTTCATAATACTTATCTGCTAGTAACCATTTTTGTTGACCATCTTCATAATACCAAACAATGTCATCAGGCATATATTCTCTACCCCCAATTACAAATGTAGTTACCTCTTTACCAATCAATTCGTCTAATGTAGTTACACCTTCATCGCAAATAAACTGATTACGCAACTTCTGTTGTGCCATAACTACATCATGCAAGGATTTTAGTTCTGGCTCGGTTAGAAGATGTTTTTCATTTAATAAATCACCAACAATACCCCTTACATCGTTATAATCTGCGGCATGATAATCCACATAAAGAACATCTAAATTATCATATTCTTCTTTTGCTTTTCTTAAAATTTCCTTAGTTGTACAAGTTTTACCTGTACCACATTTTCCTACAAGCATAATACTTGTTGTTTTGTTTAAATCTAAATTCAATTCTTTACTTTTACCTAAATTAATTTTCTTAAGATAATAAACCTTGTCCTTGTCTAGCTTCATCAATTTGCTCTGTGATAATTGATAGTAGACTTGTGTCTAATTCCCTTAATAGTGAAACGATATTTGAGAATGTATCATCTGCATCATCTAACTCTACAGTTCCATCTGGATTTGTAATTGTTAAAAAGAACTCACCATCTTCATCAATCCTAATCTGAATGGTAGAAGTGTATTCTGCCACAAAATCCCATTGTACGGTACAAATATTCTTATTAAAAGTAACTTTTGCTAGTGATGCACTAGCCTCTAATAATTCTTGTTCAAACTCTGTAAATCCCACTAGAATAGCCCCCATTCTGAAAACTTTTCAAATCCACCTAAATCATCAATAAACTTCTTTGCAATAGCAACAATCTCACTGTAAGGTTTCCCATCAATATATTCATCACCAATAGCACAACTTAGCTCAACTACCTTACCTGTTTCTTGTGCCTTTAAAAATGCATAGATATTAACAGATACGTCTGCCTTGGAACAATCCTTACCATTGATTCCACCACCAGTTACAGAATCTGCCATATCAGAACCTAATTTACGATTTGTGCATCCACTATCTACGCAATATCCACCAGTCCAATCACCTAAAGGATTGACAACTGCATTTGGATACTCCAACTTTAACTTTTCTGTTTCTGCATTACTCTGACAAATGATTAATCGTTCTCCATCTAATACATATTTACCGTCAAATGGATACTTGGCATAAATCTCTCGTGCAATCTTGGATAACTTCTTTTGTTCTTTAGTCAAAGGAACACCCCTAAAAATACCATTATCTCCACAACGGATTTTATCCATTTGATTTCTTGCTAAATGCACATCTTGTGGAACAATAATAACTTCTGTCTTCGCCTTTCCTAAAATACGTTTAACAATAGTCTTAACTTCTGATGTAGCCATCTTAACAGATGTTTCTACGATAACAAAACAACTATTGTGCCCTAATAATACTTCTACTGCAACAGTAGGTCTGTTAGACTTAGAATATGCTAAGTCTACGATTGCACCACCGATTCTATCTGCGCACTTGTCAGGATGCATAGGATTCACTTTCTCAAACATTTTTAATTTCCTTTCTTAGTGAAAAAGAGTGGTTATGCAACCACTCTATCATATCTTTCATTCTGTAATGTAGTTAGCATTACAACAACTGGGTCAATCTTCTGCTTTACAACAGTTTCACCCTTTTCATTAACTGTTTCCTCGTATTGTGTTCCGTCAATGACATTCTTAAACAATACAGGAGAATATCCACTTACCATAGCAACGTTTGTACCATTCTTATCTTCCTGGAACATTCCACAATCGCTTGTTCTTACATTCCAATACACGATAGCAGGCATTTCGTAACCATGTTCTGCAAACTTCTCTGTCCAATCACGATGTAAAGTGTCACGACCACTAGCATAATCAAATTGCATATCAGAGATGACATACAACTTATTAGGAATATCTGATTGTGAACAGTTATTCTTAATAGCAGTATCTAAGATTAGTCCTAACACCTTATTGAAATCAGTATTCATACCCCAGTCTGCTTGTTGCATGTTATGAACCTTATCAACGATATCTTCACCTTGAACCTTTACAAGTTCTGGCCTACTAGAGAATGTGATAAATCTATTCTTAAATGGTCCATTACACTTATCAGCACAGTATAAACCTAAGGAAATAGCAACTTCCATAGGTGTACCATACATAGAACCAGATGTGTCAACTACACAGATTCCAGTTTCATTGCGACCTTCAAACCAGTTAGGTAAGTTCTGCCACATCGCATCGTATAAATAGCGATTTGCTAATGATACGTTATACTCACGTAAAACCTTACCAACAATATCAACTGGGAATAAAGCACCAGCATTAATCTTAGCATTACCCTCACTTAACTGCTTTAAATACTCAATATAATGCTCTTCTGCATGCTTCATGAATAACTCACGATACAACATCTGTGCCTTAGAAGGCAACTTTGAGAAATCAATCTCTTCGTAACGCTTTTCACATAACTTTGTTTCAACAATATCTAAAGCCTTACGTAACTTAGATAAAGTCTTACGATATTCACGTTCAGACATATTAAGACCATTTACAATCTTTAATGCTACCTTACGTGTATTCTTAACACCATTAATAGATGGTAACCACTTAGCCATAAGGCTTGGTAATCCACCTTGTTCAACACTCTTTAAATCTGACTTTAATGTATCATAGATATAACCAAGAACTTCACGTTCAACTGGTGTGTCTAATAAACATAGTAAATCGTCATAACGACCATAGAAAGCAAAGTTATCTAAGTTCTTAACAACTACTTCTGGCTTATTCTTTGCAAGATAATTCATAATAACACGGAAAACTCTACGTTCACCCTGTCCACCACGGATATCACGAACATAAAATAATAACTTCATCGCCAACTCTTTATCCTCTGCAAAAGCAAGATTAAAAGTCTTGATGATTGTATCTTCATCTGTTTCACGGAAAGTTGCTAATGTGCTAAAAGCATCTAATAAACCACTCTTAGTTGAACGTAGTGCAATCGCACCGTTTTCTGTCTCTGTGTAATTTAATTCGTTCTCAATCAAATTTGTAAAATTCATAATAAACTCTTACATCTTCTTTCTTCTTGTTCTGATGGGTTTTCTGACTAGAAAAATAGTTCTTAAATTTGCTGTTAAGTAAGAAACCTCTAAGCCTTTGTCTTTTCTTTATCTGGTAGAAAATTTTTGTTTTGCTGTGTGCTTAGAAAAAGTGAACATTTTATTAAAGGGCGAAAACGTACAAAAACCACTATGAGTGGTTGCTAAGAATTGCACTTAGAATATCCGTATGAAAGGAGGTAATTTCGGATATTTAACTAATACAACCACATGGTTGCGAGAGGTCCGACTTGAACGGACGACCTTCAGGGTATGAACCTGACGAGCTACCAACTGCTCTACTCCGCGATATTGAGAGGAACTAAATCCTCTCGATTTTTGATTTACCGATTAAAATGGTAAGTCATCAGATGCTACATCGAAGTCATTCTGTGTAGCCTTTGGTTCAGAAGTGCTTTCAGACTTATTAGAACCTAATAGTTGGATATTACTTGCTACAATCTTAACATTGTAACGTGTTTCTCCATCCTTAGTTTTCCAAGATTCCTGAACTAACTTTCCAGTTACACCAACTTGTGTACCCTTTACGAGATACTTAGTTAATGCTACTGCTTGCTTTCCCCAAACACTTACGTTGAAGAAACTTGTCTTAGCCTTTTCGCCAAAACCATCTGATGTTGCAATAGAGAAACTAGAAACTACTGTTTCTCCTGCTTGGTGCATTTCAGCATCCTGTGCTACACGCCCTACGATTGTTACTACATTTAAATCCATAAATTTTTTCTCCTTGTTGGGGACATTGAATAGCACCCTCAACTTGCTATGAACTTTATTTAGTGTCGAAGTTCACGAACGCTAGAAAGCATTTTCATTTGGCGGATTCAAAAGTCTGCTTTTTCTTGTTTTTGATTGCTGTTGCTTTCTAATTCTACTACTATTTTAGCACAACGTTATGTAGTTGTCAAGAGGTTTAAGTACTTTTCTAAAATTATCTCTATAAACTTTCAAACTCTTGTTTATCTAAGCCACAAAATGCTTTAATGTGCTTTCCTGTTGTTTGAGAATACTTAAACCACAAGCGCTTTAATTGCCCGTTTGGTTTTCTTGAAATGATTGGTGTGTTGTAACTATACAATGTTTCTGTTCCGTCTTCATCAATATGTACCAATGCTTTGCCATAAAAACTTTCTTGACTCTGTTCTTTTGTAGGTCTCAATTCATAAATTTCTTTCATATCCACCTCTACCATCCGTAGCTTGTTGAGATTACTGAATCATCTGAAAAGCGATGATAACAACGCCCATCCCAATCATCACTTATATCATCTCCTAAAGCGTTTAAGTCAATGAAGTCCATTGGGTTAGGGTAACCATGAAAACTCTGTTCAAACAATCCACAAGAGGAATACACACCCTCTTCAAGTTCATACTGTGCATAATCTGCAAGAGTACTATACCAGATTAATTCTTCCTTTTGCCATGTGCCTTCACTAACTTCATTCAATAATTCTTCTGCGAGTTTAGGGTGTGCATCCTTAAAATCTTCAAAATTACGATATAAGATATAACTCATTTATTACCACCTAATTTGTTCGATATGCGAATAGGTCATCTGCATACTTCTGTAAGGCTCTTGCAAACTATTTTGCTTCCTTTTCACCAATATGTCTTGGTTCTAGGTGAATGGCTTCTCCATGACCTTCTTCAAGGTATGCAAATCCAGTGATTATCCCGTTACATGACACATATACATCAAAGAATCTACGAGTAGGTTTTCTATAAAAACTTACAAATTCGCAAGTTCTGTTATTTACATAAAAGTCAAACTCTGAACCATCATATCCATTCATATAGAATACAGTACCATGTTTCAAAAGCATATCATCAACTATTTGTGGGAATTTATCTCTAATGTTTTCTTTAATATATTTAAGTATTTGTTGTTTTACCTTATTTGCTATTGATATTCTATCCACTATATCTGGTCTCCCAAATCATCAGGGATATTCCAGTTTGTGTACTTATCCATAGCATCTGGTTCATCTGGGGCAGGTCTCTTAAAGTCTACTTGAATATCACCAGTCTTAGGATTCCAAGAAACCCAAGCATCGTAGAACTTGTCTTTCTTCTCAGAATACATTCCCGTAAGATAAACCCATTTTTCACTAATTAGTAGTTGCTTTTCTTCTGGAGTTAGTATATGCTTACGGAAATCCCTGCCAAAGATACCAAGTTTTCTAAATCCATAAAATAGGAAACCTTGATAATCTTGTTTCTGCAAATTTCCAATAAAAGTCATTTCCTCCCCCTTAGAGGTAACCATGTCAAAATAAATGTTATTTCCTGCTAACAGTTCTTTACACTCCTCATCTGAGAAACGGTAAGAACCAAATACTCTACTAAATTTAATGTTTTTACCATTAAACTTACCTTCATATTGTTCTTTTTCATCTCCTAACTTAGGAAGTTTTAACCATTCAGAGATTACTTTTGATAAAACTTCTTTGTAGTTACTATAATCTTCTTCAAAAGCAAGTGGAACTCTAAAACAAGAACAACGAGTAGTTAATACTTGAATTGTATTTCCACCACACTTTTCATCATATCCAAAATAGATGTCTTGAACTCTTTCATCTGGTACTACTTCTTTGGATAGTGCGATATACATTTCATTGAACATATCTCTATGTTTCTTGTATTCTTCTCTGTCTACTAAAAAACTTCCATCTCCATACTCAATTCTAACGATTGACATATTCTTTAACCACCCTTCTAAATATTCTCAATATGTACTCCTTATCATAACTACCAACTGCAATCACCTTAGTTGTTTCTGTATGCCCTAAACAAATTAGTGATGGTTCAATAATATCTAACTCAACACTAACTGCGTTTTTTATCTTCGCACCATCAGAAACATTCAACTCACCAACATCAGTTACGATAGTATTATTATCAATCTTCACCATAAAACACTCCTACAAGTGATTTCTACCCTGTTTCTCATTCTCGTCTGCCTTACAGAGAACAGTGTAAGGTACTGGTATACACAACTCTTGATAGTATCTGACAATCTGAACTACTCTTCCGAACAGGACAGTGATTAACTTCTTTGTTCGATAGTTAAATATCTTGATTGTTCCATCATCATAGATTGCATGTATCTCTAATCCATTCTCATGGTGTTTATCAACGATGAAAGCATTTACTAACTTAATGTTATAGTTCATGTGTTTAACTCGTTCATTTCTGTTGATATAGTGTTCTGTTACGTATTTAACATCATCTAAACCCTCGATAGGGTAAGTATCAAGAACCTTAAAATATTTCTCCATTTGACACCTCACAAATACAGTTTAACATAAGAAAAAGGGAAAGTCAAACATTATTCTTTGCTTTCCCAATTACGAACTTCCTTACTAGCAATAAATCCCTTATTAGTCATAATATCATCAATAATAGAGTTAATATTGTCTCCATTCTTTAAACCGTTTAAGATTGTTCTCTTAATCGTTGGAGAGAAATATAAATACTCTACATCAACTAAATATCTATCTGCCTGGGGAATTAAATGCTGAGATACAATACATCTCATATTGGCAATTAAGTCGTAGGTTAGGTCAGAAGAATTATCTAAATGATACAACAATCTTCTTAGAGTACCTGCCACATCATCTGCGTGGAAAGTGGTCATTGTTAAGTGACCTGTTCTACTTGCTTCTATTGCTGATGAAATAGAGTATTTATCACGTATTTCTCCTACCAATATACAATTAGGATGTTCACGTAATGCAACTTTAATACCGTCTGCAAACTCTCTAAAATCTTCTCCCATTTCCTTTTGGGTAATCTTAAAAGAATCAGTTGACTCAAACCTATATTCAATAGGGTCTTCTAATGTAGACCATACCGTATTATCTAACACATCTCCTTTTTGAGAGAAAGTGTTAATACACGCTGCCATAGTGGTTGACTTACCTCCTCCAGTTGCCGCAGAGAAGATAATGATTCCATCTTTATTTGTAAGTGACTTGTGTAACATATCTTTACAATCTGCTGGATATAAGATGTTATCAAAGGTAATCTTTTTAGGTTTAATCATTCTGAACGTTGCCACATTCTTTTCCTCTGAAAAACCTAATGCGCATCTATAACGATACTTGGAAGTATAATCTTTATCTAACTTATCTTCTGGTACATATACTTCTACAGACAAATCCAACTGTTTATTATGAACATATCCATCGTTTCTTTCATTAGAAACATATAGGTCGGCAAAAGTACTCCACACATCTTTAGAAGTAGGAGTACATGGCACTCTATAAATATTACCATATCTTGATAGGTACGGATATTCAGTAACTTTTATATATAGGTCAGAACAATCATGCTGAGTAGCGAAGATTAGTAATTCCTCAATAGATGTAGTTCTCTTATTAAATTCTTTCTTTAACTCTTCCTCAAAGGAAAGTGCTATCTTAAAAGCCATACTTCACCTCACTAAAAATATTGCTTTAACTCTCTTAGGATTGCTTGTAATACTGGAACAACAATACTATTACCTGCTTGTCTATATAGAATACCACACATACATTCTTTTCCACCTATATATCTTTGTGGATATAAAGCCTGTGCCTTTTCATAATCAGATTCATCAAAACCCATTAGTAGCCATGATTCTTTTTCTGTTATATGTCTATACTTATCTCCAACTGCCAAAATGTTTGAGGTTGGAACTTTTGCGTAGTTTGACACGATTGTTCTAGCATAATCACCAACGAGCATATTTCTACCATTAAAAGGATTCTTAGGTAATTTACCAAACTGAATTGCCATTGTTCTATCTGCAATTCTATACTTATCAGAATAGAAATTCCTGTCTATAAACTTATCTATATTTTCCATAGGTGTAGTTTGTAAATTATCAAAATTAAACTCCTTACCATTAAGAATACTAATAGTAAATACTCGATTTCTTGTTTGTGGGATACCAAAATCCAAAGAATTTAATACTTTATAAGAACTTACATACCCAATTTTATTCAATGCATCAATGTATTGTTTATACTCTGGATAATTCAAAGTGTTCTCAACATTTTCCCAAATAACAATCTTAGGCTTATGGTCCGCCTCTCTAATAATTCTAACTGTTTCCCACATCAGACTACTTTCAGTGCCAGAACCCTCTACACCACCTGTTCTTAGGCCGGCAGTACTGAACTGAGTGCATGGAGAGTCATGTACGAGTAGGTCAATTTGTTCTTCCGGTAAGTGATAATCACACACACTCATAGGTGAATAGTTTTCATTATATAAAGCATTATACGACTTACAAGCATTTTTATCTATCTCTACATATCCTACAGATTCAAACTCTATGTTTTCTCTCTCTAGTGCTTTTCTGACTGCACCTATTCCACCAAATAACTCCACTAATTTAATCACAAAAAATCATTCCTTTCTTCATCTTCTATTTTAATCCAAGATACTCTGACATCTCTTTGAACACTTTTTCACTGTTACCCTCAGAAATCTCACTAACAAACTTATCCAACTCGAAAACTCTGTTCCCATAGGATACAATATAGTGTCCTAACTTCAATACATTAAAGTCAATACAGAAATCTTCTCTAGTGAAACTTAGGTTATTCTTTTCTACATAGTGGATAAACTTTTTCTTAAATTCGCACCAAATCATAAGTGTGATAACATACAACACATTATCCGCATCATTCAGATTACCACAATTCTCGGTAGTTACAACAATTCCTAGTTCATCTGCTTTTTGCACAAGTTTATCAACCTTAAGTTGTTCACTTTCAGAACAGTTCTTAACTTTCACAAATCTATCAATCATACGATTCATCTACCCAAGTCACAATCGAACCATCTGAACAAACATATCCTAAGCTCTTGTCAACTTGTTCTCTCATTACTTCTTCTAAATAGTTGACATCAATTAAATCTACTAAATATAAAGTAGAAAATACCACTGTATCAATACTATTAATCGCTTTAGGATAAAGAATACTCTCTGCCCAGTCTAGTTGATTATAGTAATAATTGATTTTTTTTTCATTTACAATATTCGGATACGATACTAATACTTCTTCTGCAAGGTCATTTCCAATGAGTCCTTGCAATTCTTTAAAACTATGTACTATTTCCATATTTACTCTCCCCAATCTTTCACTAAATTATCCATCTCTTTCGAAAGTTTCATACAATTATTTAAAACGGTTTCAGAAAGTTTAGATATACTCCCTAAGTTATCTACACGAACACGAAATTCTCTAACAGGAAAACGAGTATTAGTATATAAGTTGATGACAACTAAATATTTACCTTTAGCTAATGTGCTAATAGTAAATGTGTAACTAAAATCTTCTTCATACGTACCATAAAACTTAAACACATTTTCATCTACCCCGCAAAAGTCCATGTCAGGGAGAATCTCTACTAACTTATCTAATGTCATAAATAATTTCTCCTTTAGATACTATTTTTCTTAGCTAATCCTAATGAATTAACTAATCGAGTAAACGCATCTCTCTTAGACCCATCGGTGAATAACTCAACTTCTTTATCCACATCAACAATACAATTATCGTAGAAAACTTCAAAGTTCCCATACCCTAATTCATCAATCTCAATACAGAAACCTTCCTCATCAATATCAAAATTGTTGTCTTTAACAAACTGAAGGAACTCTATTTCAAATTCATCCCAAATTGCAAGAGATAGTTTTGTAATTACCTATTGTGCATCGGTTACATCTCTAAAGGCTATTGAACGCACATTAACACCAATAGCAAATAATCTATCACAAAGTTTATCTACTAATTGTTCTTCATCTAAAGTATATTCAAGTATTTCTCTTAATCCACTACTACTCATATCTTTCTCCTAATACAAATGAAAATTCCCTAATATATGGTAATGATGTTGCCCAACTAATGAAATTCTCTAATTCATCATTGTCTTTACCTGACCACTCATTTAACTTATGATTCTTTCTTTGGTGAACCATATTTAAGATATTTTCATAATTCATGGTTACTGTTCTTGTTTGACAATATCCTGATGGTAACCATCTGATTAACTCTTTCCAATATCTCTTATCTTTTGTTTCTAAGTACTTCTGTCTTAACTGTTCTAAATAAGAGATAATTGTATTAACTTCTCCACCCTCAAATTCAATATCTTCAAAATCATCTAACTCAAAATCTTCCAATGTAATTGGCTTACTTGTTAGTTTATGCATTGTCGAAGTTGAGTTAGCAGTAGTACCCACCTTATAAGTATCATACTCCTTCCACCAATAGAGTGGTGCAGTTATATCTACTGATACAAAAATCTGTCTTAAGAACTTTCTGTGTTCAGAACCACCTCTAATTAGAGCAAGGCATAACTTTAAATCATTCTCACCTAATTTAACTTCCGGTTCAAATGTGGAATCTATTCTATCCCAACTGTTTTTTGGATTTCGCATACCACGAATAGCATGTCTAAATCCCCAGACTTCGGTATTTCTAAATTTCATCTATTTCCCCGCACTTTTCTAATAATTCAGCAAATACAGTATCTCTATCTCCCGAAATATACTCGCTAATGAATGGCTCATTAATTGAAGTTTCTCTATATCTCAACTCAATCCAACAATCTCCCTCAATCCTAACTACATCAACCACAAAATCATATAAAGATACAGTTCCGCCAATATCTTCGACATACTGTTCAAAATCAGACTTAAAGGCTCTTGCTATCTTACACACTAGCCACTGAATGATATCTATCCCAGTTAGTGTTCCTAAGTCCAAAGTTATATCTTTTAGCGAGTATTTAATTTTTAGTGTATCTAATTCATTCAATAATTCATCAATGCGTTTATCAGCAGATTTACTTATTCCCAACAATCGCCTAATTCCACTCATAATTTATCCCTTTCATCTAATGTATTCCTAGAATATCTTTCAATTCCACATTTAGTTCATATTTCTTTTTACTCATTCTACGAACCTATCCATCTCTTTTGAAAGTTTCTTACATTTTTTGTAAAGTGTTTCATCAAGTTCTGCAATCTCTGAAAAATTTTCAACACGTTTGACAAATTCACGTACTGGGAAACGAGTATTAGTGTATAACTCAATCTTAACTAGATATTTATTCTTAGTTAATTTCACTGATTGTGAAGCTATAACTAAAATCTTCCTCATATCCATTAACGAAGGTGTATCCATCTTCACATCCCCCATCGTAAGACATGTTATCCAATGCTTTAACTAGTTCTTTATAATTTATCATAAACTCACTCCTATTGATGGGCTAAATATCTCATTAGATGTATCCCCTACATTAGCACCACTGTTCATTTGAGTACTAAGTACCATTCTAACACTTGCGAAATGTGTATAGTTAAGAGGTCTACACTTAACATAACTTTCCCAATAATCAGTTGCTTGATTAAGAGATTTCACAGTAATAATATCCCTATCATTTAATTTATGTATAATTTTACTTACATTCATTTTTAATTCTTCCAAACTAATACCTGTAACGAGAATAGTTACTTCAAACTCTCCCATTACTTCCCCATTTTTAATCTCTCTAAGACCTCTTGTAGTTAATTCGACAGAAGAGAAACTATCTTCATTTGCCTCTATATCTGAACCACTTGTAGTAGAATCCTCAGCCTCATATTTAGCAAAAGAACGTTCTCTCTTTAATTTAACTGCTGCCTTTTCCTTTTGTAAAGTCTTACAAGTAATTACACAGTTTGGAAAGTTCATAGGGAAATTACTATTTTCAATTACTGTAGGGAACTCTTTAATGGTTAAAATCGTTGCATAAGTATCCTGTACAGGTAATCCAAATACATCCACCCCATTGTTATGTAAGATGAAATACCCAAATCTATCCTCATAAACATTTGTTAAACTACCTAAGATTGATTCAAAGGAATCCTCATTAAAGATAGATAGTTTATCATAAGATAACTCATAATTTGGATAAATCTTACTTGCTAAAGTATAGAATACCAATTCCTTAGTAGCACGTAAACACTTATGTCTAATAATGTTATAGATATTCTTTTCAATCTCTAATACCTTTTCAGTATCTAATGTAATATTACCTACATTAGCAATCTTATCAATTAATTGTGACCAAACTTCTTTAATGGCTTCACCTAATGAATAGGCTTCAATATCAGTAAACTCATTTTGTTGAATATCCACGCTTAAAAGACAATAATTCTGTACATCTTCTTTTACAATTGTTGTAAACTCAGGGGGCATTTCTGTATCAGGTAAATACATTCTGATTGTCTCTAAAAGATTAGTTCTAACATCCTTAGCCTTAATGACCTTATCAATTCTTTCAATCGAAAAAGTAATACCATTTCTCTGATTAGATAAAGAAGATAATAGAGTAGTTAATTCTTCAATATTACTCTCTATAACACCTTTACTAGCTACAGAATAATTTACTACTGGTAAAAGATAATAGGCAGATATAATACCATTGTTATATAATACATTATCTCCTACTATCTTGATTTTGTTTTCTGACCTACTTACAATATCACTCATACCTCGCTCCTCACAATTGTATCTACTGAAATCTTACTTCTCTTAAAGAAATGCTTTTTAATATTAGGTTCTGTAGTTATACTCTTCTTCTTACTAAGATAAGCCCTTAAGTATTCACCAAGACTATAATGTTGGACTTTAATATAAGTAAGAGAACAACCTAATATAATACCTATTGAAAGCCAAAACACAGTATAATAGAAACTTAGATTATCTAATAGATTTAACATGTTAATCTTAAATGGCATACTGATAATAAACCCAATCAATAGAGATGCTATAGGGTATAAGAGTATTACTAACTGACTAACAGTAAATCCATTAGGTACTGCTATACCAGCTATAGAGTATAACTTATGTTCACGCTTGATACACTTTGTATAATTAATTAACCTCATAATTACTTCCTTTTTTTTAAAACACTAATTAGTTAAAGACATCTGATGAGTGAAAGTTCATTCGAGGTAAATGCATTCTCTCATGAATTTCAACTCATCGCAAGTCTTGCTAACGCAATCTTGCACTTGGTTATAATAATAAATTGATTGTTGAGTTAGATACTTAGAGTTGCTACAGATATATATAGTTTCTAAGTTCTAAGACTACTCTTCTCTTCAATAAGTAAATAGCATAACTCAGACTATAATCTCTAAGTTAAAGATTGTATTTTTCTATCTCTAAAAACAATACTTTTTAAAACTTATAACCTAATAATAAAACTTCTAATTATATTATTCTTATAAGGACCAATAGTAGACACATGTTAGATATAGACTTAAATATAAAATTTTCTCCTACAAGAAATAACACTTTTTCACAATAACTAAATTTCAAAATTGTATCTTACTTAAAACTTATAGACTTATATTTAAAATTCCAATTCTTATATCCTCTTATAAGGACCAATAGTAGACACATGTTAGATATAGTTGTATTTATCAAGTTTTTCATGGTTGTTTCTGAAAATTGTTTCATAGAGTGTCTTCATAAATTAGAATAAATCCTTTACACATTTTGCTTTCTTATTTCTTCTCTTGCAGTAGTTATATCCATTCTTATACATGTTATTTTCACTTAAGTACATCTGTTCTGCAAAGTAGAATGGTTGATTATATTCTTCCATAATCTTCTCTATTTCTTTTCTATGCTTCTCTTGTTTTGCTAACATTCTATCACACTGCTTTGCAACTTTTTCTGGGGAGTAATCTCTTTGCTGTACATAAGCAATCCATTGATGATACTTCTTCTTCGTCTTTTTAGCACATCTTAACCACACTTCTTCATACAGTTCTTGCCCAATATCACCAATAATTAACTCTTCATCATAAATGTTATACACTTTGTATCCCATATTTGTTAATTCATCAATTATATATATATGATGAACACTTTCCCAAACGAAGATTTCATTTCTAAATAGATTGCTGTGACAATAATCAATTAGTGTGTCTTTATATTTCTGATAGAACTCTAGGTAATCATCGTAACTTGGATTACGATTACTCGTTAAACTAATAATAAGTCCAGTTATCACTTTATGACAACCTAAATAAGATGACTTAAAGATAATGCCATATTTCGCATACATATAGTTATCTAAATGCACGTATTCTTTTTGAGTTTTCTCACTTGTATTAAATTCTTGGATTGCACCACAAGTTCTTGCCATATACTGAACACTAAAATCTCTCATAAATATAGGTAGTACAGTTGTCTTGAACCTCTTTCTAAATACACCATCAGTAGATAAGTCCTCTGCAAAATATGGGTTATTATTCTTATAAGCTTTCTTAACCTTTTCGATAAGAAGTCCATAAATATCTACATTAAACACTTCTGGTGTATCATGTGTTAAGAAATAAGAAGTTCTAATAATACTAGCATTACTATCAAATGTGTTTAAGTTATTTAATTTTCTACCTGTTAATTCTTCTAATTCACTGATTCTTTTGTTAAAATCACTTGAAGTATTACAAGCTTTGTTTGATATACGCATACGACCTTCTCTTAACCAGCCATTACACTCTAGTTCTGGGTTATCTTTTGCATATTTATCCAACATTTCAAGGACATCATCAAATATGCCACTATCTGTCATTTCTTTACATTTTTCAGCATTTGCCTTTTCATTATCTCTTGGGGCGTTCAAACGTAATAAGAGATTTGCTCTTTCACAAATCTCCTTCCCAAAATTAATGTACTCTGCTTTAGGTTGTTCACCACTTTTAACCATTTTACCTTTATTGTATAGGTCAATGACCTCATGGTTATAGTCTTCAATTTTGCTTTCAGGTGCAATTCTTTCATAGACATTGTACCAGTGAACAGATTTCTTACTCTTAACGCTTATCTTAAAGCGAATAAGACCTCTATCAATGAAGTGTTTAATCTCCCTTAGTACATTCGTTTTACTCTTTGCACCACATGTTTTAGCAATATCATAAATCGGTAATACAATTTCCTCTTTGTTTGAACAGAAAATTCTACACACAATCAGTGTATTGATGTCCATTCTTCTAGCGCCATACCCAACAGCTTTCCCAAAATTTAGTTGTGTGTTTAAATCTTTTTTACTCATAGTTCATATCTCCCCATTTTAAGGGGAGAATACTCCCCTAATCCATAAATTTATTAAATAAGATTCTATTTCTTACTGCTTCTACTGCTTGTTCTTCTGTAAGACCTTCATTCTCTTTGCACCACTCATATGCTGCATACACAAGTCCTGGGCAAACTCTATCAATTACAGTTATCCCATAAAGTTCTTCTTCTTCATCCAGTGCCCATTGAGGATATTTAAGTGGGTAATCCTCTTCATCTCCCATAAACAATAGTGCAAGTGCCATTGTCATGTCATCTACCTTTGGTAGTGGTTGTTTCGGTATCTTATACATTCCGTTCTCTCCTTTGTGAGTTATATAGTAAACTACTGTTCTCTTCACTAAATAAATAGCATAACTTATACTGGTAAATACTATTTATTGAAAGCCATTCTTAGGCGATTATAATGCCAAAATATTTTCTTCGTAATTCTCTAAGTATTACATCTTTAGATATTCCATCTTTTGTCATTGATTCTAATAAGAAATTAACCATACGGTCTCCAAGTAAATCTCCCAATGTTTTTCCATAAACATTCTTTTCAAACTTCTTATCTTTCTTTGTGTACATATAATTTCTTCCTCTCTCGTTGTCAGATATTCAAACACTTATCCCACATAATTTTGGCTACTTACTTTTGTAGACACGTTGATGGTTAGTAGAAAAAGCAGGAGTTTACTACCACTAATTCTCACCACCTTTGTATTTATTATATCATTAAAATATTGAAAGTCAATATATTATTGTCCGATAACTACATAGTAATCTGGCATCCAGTTACTAATACTCTGAGTTGTTACCCCAACACTCTCATTCATAGCTTGAACTGTACCACCATTACCTGTGGCAATAGACACATGTGAATCATTATTATAGAAATATAATGCTCCAGCAGGTGCATTCCATACATCATAACGATGTGTTCCTAAGTTTCTTTGGTCATAAGTTGTTCTAGCACCAATACCATAACAATATTGAACCAATCCAGAACAGTCAAATCCACCATTTGCAGGATTATTACTTCCCCAAATATATGAATATCCTATATAAGCCATTGCTCTATCTACGGCCTCATTTCCTGTAGCAGCATAACTAACATTTTGAACTGGTGCAGAATATAGACTTCTCTGTAATAAAGATTGTTGTCTTTCTTGTTCCAATCTTTCTTGTTCTTGTCTTTCTTCTTCTGCAATACGTTCCTGTTCTTGCTTCTCTAAGACCTCTTGGTGTGTCTTAACTGTTACGTTTAAGGTTCTCTCAGTTACTTGTCCTTTTAAGTCAGTTGCCTTATAGTTTACTGTGTATTCTCCATCCACAGAAGTATCTACATTAGATTTAATCTCTAAGGCAGGTAAGATATTTGAATCAGTGTTAATATATGAGATATAACTATTAGGGTTAAATGGGTCACCATTATTTACCACAACACTATCTCCCTTTAATTTAATAACTGGTGCACCATCAACAAACCTAACCATAACTTTCTTTGTCGTTGTTGGAACTAAATTCTTCTCTTCTGTGCCACCTTTATAGATTTCAACAAGCATCTCCTCTTGAAATTCACTTTCGGAAGTTATAGTGTACTTAACTGTTACATTTTTCTTTTCTTCCTCAGTCATGTCTTTAGTAAAATACTTCTTTAACTGTTCTGAAATATCTTCTTGTTTGTTTAGTCTAACTGTTTCTTCTACCTCTGTTACTGTGTTTGGTTGTTTAACTTCTTCCTCTGCTAAAACATTTGTAGTTGCTAAACCACTCATAATCAGTACTGATAGACTAATATTTCTTACAATTCCTCGCAATAAAATTCCCTCATTTCTAAAGTTAGTTTACAGACTTACTTACGGTCCAATAACTAAAAGGGGAAGTAGTTTTCTTCCCCATATACTACATCTTGTTGTATTTTCCAAGTGCTATCTTGGATTTCATCGAAGTTGTTTCAAATTCCTCTGCATCTAACAGGTTTTCTAATGTATTCTTATTTGGTCGATAAATCCATACACCAAATAGGTCAGAGTAATCCGTCATAGATGTTTCTAATGGTCTGAAATACCACTTTTTAGGAGATTTTCTTAACCTTGACAGTAAGATAATCTCATAATGCCTACTTTCAATCTCTTCATCCCATCCAATTTCATCAATAACCTTGTTGATTTGAGTAATAGTATCTTCATAAGTAGAACATTTTGGTAACTTCTTTTCTAAAATTAAGTTAAATGGGGCTTTAGCACCTTTGTTCATACTATCCAATGATGCCTGTGTTGCCTTTTCACATACCATTAAACAAGAGAATAGCCCAATGTTCTTAGGTACAAAAGATGTATCATGACTTCTTCTGTATAGGCCTGCACATTTCTTACAGAAGTGTTGATGATTTTCTACATCTTCCTCACATGTTAGATATGTTCTAACGTGGATAATAGACATATTCACTGTTTTGTCTAAGAAATCCTTGTAATCTTCTATAAATTCGTCTAATTCTGAAACAAAGTGGTTTCTAACCTTATATAAAAATGTAACTTCGTCAATAGGTAATACATATTCAACACCCATTGAACCACAATCGTCAGTTTCTGTGATAGTCATACTGTCGGTTGAACTAGTAGCCTTCTTATATAAATAACCACTATCTTTAATAGAAGTAATATTAGCAGAAATAACATCATTCATGAACTTTCTACTTTCTTCCTCAGTATAAAGGTCATCTTTTCTATTAAGAGATTTATCAATATCATCTTGCTTACCAGTAAAGTTAGTTACCTGCTTAATTCTATTCATAGCTTCATCTGATTTATCGTTATGTTCTCCATAAGCATTAGCAAAATCTGCTACATTAGGGATGTAACAGTTAGAAAACATTTTAGAGCCTAGGAACTTATACACTTCAAAGTACTTATCCCTAGGCAATTTTTCTAGTTTTTCGCAAATCTCATTATAATCCATTAAAGCACCTCACTAATAGAAGAAACATACCAATCCTAATAGAATAAGTTCACTTACACAGATTGTAGCAACAATAGCAGGAATGAATACAATACCATAACTTACTACAAACAACATGATAACATATAGGAATAGTCCTGTTAGAGATAATCTAGTGCCACGTGGCAAATCTTCTGAATCTTCAAATAAGAAGTTCATCAACTTACCTGATTTACCAACTAACACAGCAGACACCAGAGTTATGATGGCAAGAATAGCAAATACCGATGTTACTTCTGGAAATGTTCTAACTGTCTTATAGGATAAGATAGTCATTACCATAAAACTTAATACAGATAAAATTTTCTTTACCGTAATATTCACCCTAGAACTTCACCTTTCCACGACACTGGTTCTTACTAGACCACTTCTTTTTATCTTTCACAACCTTATGACCACAAGCACGTAGTTGCTGGTTTAATTCAAAGTTTCTTAACTTAGGCATCTTAATCATATTCTTACCTCTCTTCATGGTTCTATATTATCACAAAGCACTGCAGTTGTCAATACCTTAATGTATAAAAGAAAAGCACTGTATAACTTAATTTAGTTTGTCATACAGGTGCTTATATAATTCACTACATTTTCCTTAAATACATTATTTCGTGTCTTTATTCTTGTTGCGTGGTGCTTTATCGGTAATAATATCGGCGATACGATAAAACTTATTTGGAATTAATTGGTCTTTAAAGTAGTCATATTCATTGTCAAAGGCATTTGGTAAATAGCCAAAATAGCCTTTTTCGGAGTGACCTTTTTCCATATAACCAGTTTCTGAGTAATAGTAGAGATGATGGTTTCCAAAACCCACTGATAGATATACAAATCCATTATCAATTCTATCCAATAGTTCTTTCTTAACTTCGATAGAACAATCAATAATATCACTATCAAGTGTATAGTCGGTTGATAATGTCTTTTCTTTTAATTGTTCGTATCTTTTCTTTTGTAATGCTTCTTTATCTTCGTACTCTGCAAACGAGAATAATGCTACAATCATAAATGATAAACTTACAATAGAAAGGAAGATGGCAATAAGTTTGATAATAACATTCTCAAAGACCATAAAAGATGCAAAGGCAACTGACATCAATATAGCAAGTACTATAAATACATTCGCTTTATTATTAGGAGGAACAAATAATCCAAGCCACAAATCTATTTCTTTCTGCGACTCTTCTTTTGTTGTGCCAATACCCTTTACTCTTTCTTTAAAGTGGTCAAGTTCTTTTTGCTTTTTTAGTTCTTTCTTCTTTTCTTCTACAACACTGTCAAGTTATGATAGTTCTTCTACCGCCTTTTGCTGTCTGCTGTATGAAATAAACTGTCCTGCCATGAGTTCCACTCCTATCTAAAATTGTTAATATCCAAATTCTTGCTGAGTTCAGGAATATCTTTCTTTAATCCAATCTCTAATTCTTTAATGTCAGAGTTAATACTATCTAACTGTTCAGATACTTTCTTTTCGTTTTCTTCTCTTAGTTGAAGTTGTTTTGCATATTCCCTAGCATCTACCAACTTATTATATAAATCATTTATATATGTTAAAGACTTTTCTTGAATATCTTTTGTTTATTCTATTAACTTACGTACTTCCTTAATTTCTTCCATCTTTTCGGTTGCAAGTTTCCAATCTTCTGAAATCATCAAAGACTCAACATCATTTTTCCTAATTTCAAGGATACATTCTGTTTTTGTGCATGTCGTAATATCTAAGTGAAATCCCTGATATGCTTCCTCGAACATATTTTGTACTTTAGAAATAGAGAACACATGTAAAACTGTATCTCCACACAGAAGAATTGTAGAGTTACAGTGAAAATTAACAACTTTATTTTCTTCACTACTTAAAAACCATTCATTTTTATTAGTAGATGAGTTATATTCAGTATTATTAACTATCACACTTGGTACTTTACCTTGTTTTGCTAAATCTTTTAATATATCAACTGTTAGGTGTTTCATTTTCGTTATTTCTCACTTTTTGAACTAATACCAATAATACTACAAAGCATAAGAATAACAAACAAGGTTTGAAATAAATGAAATCCTAAGAAAGTAGAAATCCCAAACAAACCAAAGAACCATACTAAAGCATAAGTGATTCCTAAAATGAATAACACATTCAATGCAAGTAATAGTATAATAGCACAGATAGCAGATAGTACAATTAAGGGGTTTTTCATATTTTTGTTATCCTTTAATACTATATCACTATACCACAATTTATAAATTTTGTCAAGAAAAAGAGTTGTTTTCTTTCAACAACTCAATTCTCCTGACTATAAAAGGAATTATTCCTTAGTCAGTTGTAGCGTAGAAATAAGATAGCTCTTCACCCTTTAGGTTTTCACAGGCATAAGCATCTGCCTTTTCCTATAAACTGTTATACAACGTTGCTAATTCATCATTCTTTTCGTAGAACTGCCATATCTTCCAATTTAAAATCATAACGAGTTCAGTTAGATACTTGTAATTATTTTTCCACTCTTTAAATGCCCTGTTGTACGTGTCTTTAACAGCATCTGTTCCAAATTTCTCTGCAATCGTAAAATCTTCGAAGAATGTTGTGAAACATTCATATCCTGTTTGGTTAAACATAAGTTCTTTAAATGTCATATATAGCATCTCCTTTTTGTATATTTTATCACAAATGTTTCCTTACTGTCAACACAAAGAAAAAGAGAGGTTTTTATTCCTCTCTCTTCTTTTTAATATTCGTTAGTGCAAGTCCAATAGAACTAATTAGAACCATAAACATACTAATTAAGCTATTCGTATGGACACCTGTAGGAATATCGTCTTTCTTTTGTTCAACCTTCTTATAGATATGCACAATGTCGCCATTATCCTTTATCTCAGTTCTAACAAAAGTATAAGACTTGATTTCTCCATGTTCCTTTACAAGTTTATTATCTTTCTTTAGTTCTTTATTTGTACCCTCTTCTATCCAAGTTGTTTCATAAGGCCTGTAGATATGTGTTCTTGTATTACCTACTTCTCTAGTTTCAACAAATTGGTAGTTTTCAAATGTCTTACTATCCTTAAATTCATCAGTCTTTACAGGTTTATCTAATTCCTCTAATGATGTAGTTACCCATTTAGTAGTGAACTGTTTAAAGATATGTTTAACATTTCCCTTTTCGTCTGTCTTAGATTCAACAAACTTATAGTCTTTAATGTCATTGCCCTTTTCAACCGTGCTAGAACCTTTTACACTGTCTTTTAATGAATTACCATCTTCATCAACCCATTCAGTGATATATTGTCTAAACACATGGGTAACATTACCTCTCTCATCTGTATTTGTAGTTACATAAGAGTAATCAGGAATCTCTCCGTGTTCTTTTACGGAATCCCCTTTCACTAAAGGCTTTAATTCCTTGTTATCCCCATCTACCCACTTAGTAGTATATTGACGGAAGATGTGAGTTACATTACCATTGTTATCAGTTTCACTATTTACATAAGCATAGTCTTGAATAGTTCCATGTTCCTTAGTGTCTTTATCTGTAACCATGTCTTTTAGTTCTGTTCCAGATTCGTTCACCCATTTTGTAGTGTATTGTCTGAACACATGAGTAACGTTTCCATCATCATCTGTTCTACTTTCTACAAAGGAATAGTGTTCAATATCACCTGCAGGTTTTGTAGAAGTATCAGTTACTGGTGTCTTAAGTTCTTTACCAGAAATGTCAATCCATCTTGTATCAACCTGTTTAACAGCAACTCTATTATAAGTAATAGTATTTGCAATCTCACCTACTTGTGGATAATTAACCACAGGTGGTTCAGTAGGTTCTTCAACCAATGGTGTAGGTGTAGGAACTACTGGTTCTTCTGGTAATGTCAAATCAACCTTACCCAACTTAGGAATATTGATTACAGAGTATCCACCCCAACGACTATCATTTGTTTCAAAAGATACATTTAAAGTATTTCCTGCAAATAATGTTAGCCCTTCACCATAAGGGGTTGTCTTTGTATCATCAATACCAAAGTCTGTCTTACCTTTATATGTAACACTTGTACCAGTGTTACTTTCAATTGTTGGATATTTTGTGCCTGTTTCATTTACTGTACCAACATCAGAAGGTAATGTAGGAATAATACCCTTAGCATTTTCTGACGATACTGTAGACTTCTCTGTTTCACCATCTAAGTCAATCGAAAGAATGGTGTTAGCTAACTTAATTGGTTCACCTGTGGCATCATCGTAGAACTGAATCTCATAATGTCCACCTTGTTTGTCTGAACTATTATCAGATTTAGGTAACCAATACATGTGTAATAGCCCATCTTTTACTACGTTGATACTTCCCTCAGTATTGGTTACTGGTGAATCGTTTGTTGCATAATCAAGAACAAACTTAACATGTGCAGAGATAGTCTTTCCACTATCTGTTTCACCAATATTTCTTAGGTTCATATTTAACAATTCTCCTGCTGGAGTTCCTGCTTTAATTCTCCAAGAACGAACCATCTTAACTGGATACTGGTCTAATGTATGGGCACCTATATAACCATTTGTATTGTCAATTAAAGAACTTGAAGCATTAACAACTTCTACAGTAGAGTTTGGTGACATCTCAATAGATTTACTTGTTGTTTCATATCCACCAGTTTCTAATACTTCTTTGCTTGCATCAATTGCAATATTATCGAAGTAGTTAATAGAGTTCTTCTTTGATTCATCATAGTTACCACGTAACTTAATACCATTATCCAACTCTGTGATAACAGGATTGGCTAGTTTCCACCGTTCTACTTCTGCTTTCTTAGCATTATAAGCAGTTAGTTTAGCTTGATATTCTTGTTCCTTTTGTAGGTTCTCTTGTTTGATTAACTCATTTCTCTCAGAAACATCACGTTTATCTTGTTCATACTTTGTGTTTCTTTCCTCTACTGCTTGTTTATAGTTAGCAATAGCTACATTAATTGCTTGTTTCTGTTCTGCAAGATTTGCTAGTGCTTGTTCTTCCGAATCAAATACTTTTGTTTCACCTTGACTAAACTTAAAATTAGGATTTTGTTCCTTTAATTGATTGATATAGTCCAAAAATTCTTGGCTTGTAACTTCCTTATTCTTTTGTTCTGCGTAAACTTGCACAATGCTATTTTGCATTGCAACTACTGTGCCAGCACATTGTCCAAAGGCTAATGAGCCTAATAAAATCGATTTACTTAATTTGTTTTTCCTCATAATTCTCCTTAAAATATTGGGGGGGGGATTAATTATCTCCTTTCCCCCTTTTGATGATGTAAATTACACCAATACCTACTAACAATAGTAAACCACCTACAGGTAATGTAATTCCAGTTGGCACATCAAATCCAAGACTATTGTTTATCTTGATTTCTTTGATTGCATCTCCTGCAATATCTACTGTAATTGTTTTATCTTCAACAACCTTATTATCAGATGTCATGGTAGTGGTGTATGCGTTGTCTTTCTCAGTTAATTCTACGTTCTTAATCATAGAACTGAATCCTGTGAACTGCATGACATCTCCATGTCGCATCTTAAATTCATATTGTCCTTCAGTATTTGGATGTAATACTTCTTTCTTTCCATACTTATCAACTATTGTAACCCCACCATTATATGCAGAATCATCTTCTGTAGTTAATTTAGCTGTGAAGTCAAATAGTTCATTCTTATTGCCTTGTGTTCCCGATACAGTCTTACTAGTTACAAATGTTTGTTCTTTTCGATTGTAGAACGTATAAGCAACATAACTATTATTTACAGTACCTGAAACGTATGGTGTAGCCATTTCCTTACCAACTGTAGTGTTTTCAGTCATAACACCATTCATATCTTGATAGTTAGACACGAATCCCTTAGTATTGGCATGTTCGATAACAGATACCTGTGCATACATAGGAATATTGAACATATCTAAACCACCACCATTAGAGATTTTCACATCAAACTCACTATACTCTCCTTGGTACTTGACTTTTCTTTCTTCTGATTCACCATATATTTGATAGTAAACGAAATCGCCTTCTTTTAGTCCTTTAATAGAAACAGTAAAGTCAAATGGTTCTTCTGTATCACTACCTTCTACTACCTTAGATAAGTTGAACTGATAGAGGTCATAAATATCATTCGTAACAACTGCACGATTAATCTTACCTGTCTTGGCTGTATAAGTCTTAGATACAAAGTCTATTCCCTTTTTACCACCTACATTATCCATCAAAGAAGTATCTTCATAGACCTGCATAGATGGAATAAAAGTATAAGTATCACCTGCTAAAGGTGCATTCTCTTTAATAGAGTATTTAAAACTACTTAAGCCATTACCAATAATCTTAACTGGTGATGTCTTTGATACAGATAATTTCAATGTAGCAAGACCATTTTCGTCAGATTGGAAATCTCTTGTTTGACCATATTGTTCATATTGGTAAGTAGAGTTAGGAGATAAGTTAGATAATGTTATCTCAAATTGGAATCCATTATTTCCGTTAAATCCTTTATAACTCTCTGGTACATTCTTTTCAATATTCAATTCTGTTACACTATCTGACGTATTTGGGAATGTGTCACGTGTATTAGTGAATACTGCCTCTGTATTTAAATCTAATGTTCCTGAAGTATTTTCTTGACTTGTTAATGTCCAGTTCTTAACTGCTCGTTCTGTAATAGTGTACTCTGTTCCCTTTGGTAACTCTAATGTAATCGACTTATTACCCATTAGAGTAATAGTACCTACACCATCTTTAAACAGAATATCATTGATTTTCTTAATACCAGAAAGAGTAGAGTGTTTTAGGGTAACATCAAAGATAAATTGCGTAGAATCTTCAACATCAACGTTCTTTCTGATTGTAAGGTTTCTAACTTCTGTATTCGTGCTATTTATGTACTTATTAACAACTGTTGCTGTTGTTTCATCTTTACCAACAACTGCTATGGATGCTTGTTTACCATTCACTGTAGTTGTGTTATCAGTTCTAATAAAGTTAGGGTTTTCATCTTCTACGATGTAATGTGTGTCTTTTCTATCAAAGACTTTCATGTTATAAGTCATTGAGCCATCAGCGTTTGTTACCCACTTATCATCCTCTGTTTCATAAATTCTACCACCAGATAATGTAGGACTGTTATCTCCTGCTACTGGTTCTCTTACCCAATAACCATCAATACCATTAAAATCTGCATAAGTAGAAGCATACTTTCTATCAGCCTCTGGAACTACTGAACCGTCTGAATAATACTTTAATAACCATCTACCTGTGTAGACTTGCTTAAAACCTATAAATTTATTAAAGATGGAATAACTACCAATACCAAGACCATTACCATATTGAGGATGTAGTTTTGTTCTTGTAGATGTTTTGATTACCTGTACATCTGATTGATTATCTAGCACATTAGTACTTCCTATATAATCAGTACTATAATCAGATAGGTCTAATGACTTCTGATAAACTTCCCACCAACTACTATTATAAGAGAGCATATCCATATAGAATATGTTACTTCCACTACCATTTGAGTCATAACCAACTGGCTTATAAATTAGTTTCGGTAATTTACTTGTATCAATCTGCATACTTAATCGAGAGAAGGCATAACTGAAATCAGCACCTTGTCCAGTATTACTACAAGCATTTCTAAAGTCAAACTTAAATGAAGGTGCTCGTAATGCACTGAACATACCTTGGAAACCACTACCTGAACCACCAGCATTAGCCAAATCAAGACCTGTTACATCAAGCGGTTCATCAGTCACATATAAACTAAACATATACTCACCGCTTCTAATGTTGTTGATATGTTGGCGTGAAAATAAATCTTTGATAGGCACTCTTGCCGTTTCAAACATACGACTTCCATAAAGTAGGTCTGTTAAGTCTAGTTTTGATAAGTCAATCTTATCAATAATTGTGTTACTAAAAGTCTGCTCCGTGCTTGTTGGCTTAATGTTTAAATTTTCAAAGCCAACTACTTCATTAATCTTAGAGTAGATAAATGCACCATTAAGGTCACCGAATTTCAGTTTAGACCAATTCTCACCAAAAATAAGTTTTTCAATGCCGAGTTGTGCAAATGACCAGATAAGTTTAATACGATTTGAGTCTGTGTTTTCTGTTTGCCCTGCATCTGTAATAGGAGTAGTCTTAGATAAATCAATTACTTTTAATTTACTTAAATCGACTTCCTCCCCAGTTGGAGTATATCTTTTCTTTGGGTTAAATTGTTTCACGCTATTAAAACCATCCTCATATTTTAAAGACGACACTAATAATCTAGTATCACTATCATATACAAGAGAAGTAATATCAACAGTAGGATTACTTGCGTAATAACTCTTTACCGCTTTGATTACCCATACGTTATTTATCTTCTGTGATTGTTCTACTGTACTATTAGATTTAACAACTGTATAACCATCTTCATAGATTTCTAGTGTAGCATCCGTACTTGTACCACCTGAATAGTCTGATAAATTCATCTTTTTAATTACGTTACCATGACTAGCAACAGGCAGAATAGGAGAAGAACCACCTTCTGCGTGTACACTATGTGGTAATAGTGCAATAACACATACTACCATAAGTATAAATTTTATTAATTTATTTTTCATGTTTTCTTCTCCTTAATTCTGTGGAATATCTGTCGGGTTTGTGTAAATTCTAATCTTAGGAATATATCCATTCGGATTACCACCTACCCATTGTTTTGTAATCGTAATAACATCAGTTGCGATTTGCGTATTCTTAACTACATAATCATCGCCAACCTTTTCCATATCTAGTGTGAAAGTACCGTCTTTCTTAACTTCAAGGATATACTCTCTACTATCACGTAGATATGACTTGCCATTACTGTCTGTTGGATTAGGGTTTTCTTGAATTGTGTAAATACCTACAGGAATATCTGCACTTACCACACCTTTCCAATTGACTGATAGTTCTTGATTGATAATTCTACCTTCTGAATCTTGTCCTGAAAGTTTAAATGAAATCTTACCAGCAGGAATAGGTTCATTTGTCTCAGCATTTATCTTCTTAAATGAAACAGGCACTAATCTACGATAGTTATATACTGTATCTGTAGTCTTACTCTCTGTTACGTTTGTAATTGTTACAGCACCGGTTGAACTGATTGTTACCTTAAATTCATCAGTAGATTTAGCATATACTGTAGGTGCTTTTGTTTCAAATAACTTATAAGTACCCATTTCAATATTCTTAAATTCTACTGTACCATCATCCTTAGATTTTGTTGTTTCTAGCACATCGTTACCATAATCAGAAGTTCCTTGTAATGTAAATTCAGCATCTGCTACAGGTACACTAATACCAACACTATTAGGATATGACTTTTTGTTGAACTTAATATTTGCACTTACTCTAGGTTTATTTTCAAGGGTAATTGCACTTCTTGCTTGTCCATCAATTAATACTTCTCCATACTGGGTTACTTCCACAATATGCTTTGTAGTGTCAATAAAGTAATTTTCTGTACTATCATGTTCAACTAATAGGTATTTACCAACAGGAATCTTCTTGAAGCTAACTAGACCATTAGAATCGGAAGTTCTTAGCATATAAACATCTTCATTATATGCAGAGATACCAGATAATTCAAACTGAACACCTGTAGCACCTTGTCTTGTTTCACTGTTAATCTTATTGATGAACATGTTTCCTGCAATCTTGTATGTATTTGTTGTAAAGCCATTGTTGATAAATGCTTGTGTTTCTGCACCATCAACGTCAATCGCTGTAACATTCGCATATACATTGTTAAAATTCTTGTAGATTGTGCCATTAACAGGTAAAGAATCTGGTGCTTTCATATTTAACTTAGCAACCACAGCCTTACCCTTTTCTAGCACAAATGGTGTACCATCTTGTGAATTACGACAATCTACTGCAATTGTCTTAATAGCAGAATAATCAGTAAACTCTGTAATAGGTTTAAACTTCTTTAACATATCTGATACTGGTAAGCCACGTAATGTATCTAAATCCATAGCAACATCACTAGCATAAACCACTGGTTTAATACCAAGGTTTTCAATCTGAGTAGTATCAATAGATTGTAAAATACCTTTCCAATTAGATACTTCACCGGAAGATGTAGTATGGTTCTCAATTGTATCAAATAATACAATATCCTTAGATACAGAGTTACTAGAGTTAGCAAATGTTAGTTTGTACTCATATTCTTCATTAGGTGCAACTTGTGTTGTTCTTACATAACTTGAATCTGTACTGTTCTTAATAGACTTCTGTAACCCAGAAGAGAAATAAACTAATGTTGATAGATTGTATGTTGTATCCGCAAATATCATTCTCTCACCAACATCGTCAGTTAGATTACTCATTTCTCGTCTATACTTCACTAAGTTCTTTGCAACACGATATGAGCCATTTGTAATACTGTTATTACCTGTTTCAAAAGCAACTGGGTTATAGATTGCATTACCATAATCACGAACACTATCGTAAGCAAAGTTAGTCTTAAATTGTAAGATACCGTGACCAAACTTATCAGAAGATGAGAATGTGTATAGTGTTCTACCCGTATTCTTGTAGTTTTGCTTACTTGATACTGTTACAGCCAATTCCTTACCAGTAACCTCATCAATTAATTTAACACTATCTTCATCTAAAACAAGTCCAGCAGGCATTAAGTCAAACCACTTACCACCTTCTTGGTCAATGTATTCAAAGCTATTGTTATCTAATTTTGCAGTTTCTTTAACATCAATTTCCCATGTTAGTTCATACTGCTTTTTAATTCTATTATTCTTAACATTAGTAACACTCTTATAGATTTTACTTGTTGTTTCTGTCTTACGTGCATAGTCGTACTCTACTGGTGCAGTATATTCAAATACTTGCTTTCCAGTGCTATCTACCATATCACCAGAGATGTTAGATTGGATTGTGATTTCTTCTTTATTTTTCACAAAGTTATCTACTTTAGAAGAGTGCTTTAACATATACTCTGTTCCAGATAGCATTTTTGTATAAGCATATTTATTAGAAGTAACTAACTTATATGCAACTGCATTATCATCCAATATCAACTTATTGTTTACACTATCTAATCCATCTCTAAGGAAAGTATATGTACCACTCTTAGGGGAATAGTTAGCAACGTGGATATAATCATTATCCTTGTTTAGATACTTAACATGTACCTCGATATTATCCTCATCACTTGCATCTGTTGGTGTTTCCACAAACTTATTAGACATCTTACTAAATGTTCCCTTTCTATATTCGATATATAAAGAGATATTTTTAATTTGATAGTCATTGTAGTCTAGGTTCTCATCAACTGTATTATCTTCTGAAACTAAACCAATTCCATTTACATATTGTGTATATGTTACATTTTCTTTGAAATAATTTTCAGGAATCTTTGGCAACCCATTAGGAACAGTACTAGCAAAAGGTCTACCATATAAATGTTGACCGAAGTCTAAGTTATCATACTTTGTTAATGTACCATTCTGGAAATTTTGCAAATCGTATCTTGAATACTTATCAATCTTAGTATTTACTAAAGACCATTTTTCCAATCCTTCAGAATGCACTCTATAATAGTTATCACCGTTTTGAAGGGTAATAAAGTTACCATTTGGCACTTGCCAAGGTTCTTTCTTATATACAATTTCTGTAGTAGATGTAATAGGGCCACTAGCTGAATCAACCATGTCAATTCCCTGTGTAGTTACATCATTAGTTACTAAGAACTTAAACCCATTCTTTTCACCATATACATCCTTTGGAAAACGATATAGTACGTAATCTTCTCTACCATTTGTGTTGTTAAATAGTAAACTATTTTCTTCTACATTTCCAGTTCTCCAGCCAGATACACCAATGCTATACTTATAAGGAGTAAATTCTTCTCCTGTTTCTGCATCAACTGCTTTTGAGTTAATTGTCATACTATATGGTTGATTACCTGATACATAAGAGGTAACTCTTACTTGTGAATAGATATAATCATCTGCATCATCAGGTTTTTCTCCCCACACATCAGACCATTTATCTGTGACTGCTTGAACATTATCTGCATCAGACTTAGAACCTAATATAGAAACATTAGTATTGATTGTTACATCTTCTGCAACTGTATTAGTATGTAATTCTCCACCAACTGTATCTATCTTAACCTTTGCGTCTAATGTTTTAGATACTTCGCCATCCTTAAATCCACTTAAAACACCAGATAACTCATATCCGAACTCGATATTATATGTACTACCTGTTTTAAGTTGTTTTACACTGGAAATAACAATAGAATTTTCTTTTTCCTCATATACCCACAAAGAATCAACCTCAATCCCCTGCGAGATTGCATTATCATACTCTTCCTTTGTAGGAATAGAAACTTGGAATGTATCCCCAACAGCTCCACTTCTATCGTTGAACAATGTCTTTGGAAGTTCTATTGTTGTACTCTTAATACTTCCATCATCGCCAGAGGTACTTAATGATAAAGTATATTTTACAATATGATTCTTCTCATTTGTTGCAGGACTATATTCCTGCTCTGCATTTGTTATTGAAAAGTCTGTAATCTGAGTAGTATCATTTGATGTTACAGGTTCTTCAGCAGTTACCTTCCTAGGAGTTATACCTATAAATAGGCATATAGTAACTAGCATAATTTTGAATATTTTTTGCATGTAATTCCTTTCTTTTTAGTGGAAATTGTAACTTCCTCATTAAATAAATAGCATAACTTAGAAAAAGAGGATATTTAATCCTCTTAAATTTATTTTTCAATGTGTTCAACTGGAACATCAGTAATTATATCAGAAATTTTATAAAATCTGCTATCAATCATTTGACTTGTTAAATACC
>QWCT01000269.1_pt1 | contig 35320 bp, 28 predicted proteins | sample 1972681 | NCBI WGS metagenome assembly QWCT01 (sample SAMN09866701, study PRJNA288562) | Human oral metagenome isolate pre3_saliva, whole genome shotgun sequencing... | isolation source: mouth | host: Homo sapiens | place: USA: California | reverse complement strand
AACTCCGCAGGGTGCCACCAAGCGCCTCTCCGATTATTGCGGCAAAGGCAACTACGTGCTCGTGGACTTCTGGGCTTCGTGGTGCGGACCTTGCCGTGCGGAAATGCCCAACGTGAAGAAGGCCTACGAAAAGTACCACAGCAAGGGTTTCGAAATTGTGGGCGTTTCGCTCGACAACGACAAGGCCGCTTGGACGGGCGCCATCCAGCGCATGAATCTTACCTGGCCTCACCTCTCTGACCTCAAGGGTTGGCAGAGCGAGGCCGCTGCGCTCTACGGCATCAGCTCGATTCCCGCCACGATGCTCGTTGATCCCCAAGGCAAGATTGTGGAATTCGGTTTGCGCGGCGAACAACTCGAAGTCAAATTGGCCGAACTCTATGCCAACGCCCCCGATGTGCAGACGACCACGCCCGACGCCGTGACCGGTGCCACGAAGGGGGAGCATTCTGCCGGCAAGGCGCGTCCCGGAAAGGGCGTTCGCAAATAAACATCACTCGACTTCTTGTGCCCCCGTGCCGCTCCTTCGCCATTCGGCGGAGTGAACCGGTGGTGCAGTGTCGATCATTTCCCTCAACGGTGGCCGGAATTGCCGGCCACCTTGTTTCATCTTAGCTACACCCCACATGAAACGCATCCTTTTTCTCCTCTTCTCCTTTGTGCTGCTGGCCGTGACGGCTGCGCAAGCGCAGGTCAAGTTCAGTGTTTCCACCAAACGCGTCAGCCCCACGGAGATTGACGTGGTGTTCACCGGCAACATCGCTTCCGGTTGGCACGTCTACGGCACCGACATCGCGCCCGGCGGCCCCACGGCGGCCACCTTTGGCACCGATGTGCTCAAAGGTGCCAAACTCAAAGGCGCCCTTCGCGCCGGAGCGGGCTTGAAGCGCAAGCAAGATCCCATTTTCGACATGCCTGTGTCCTACTTTGAGCACACCGCGCAGTTCACGCAACGCATCGAACTCACCGAAAAGCAATATGAGGTGAAGGGCTATCTGCGTTACGGGGCTTGCAACGACGAAAACTGCTTGCCGCCCACCACAGTGGAGATGAGTGCGAAAGGAGCGGACGGCCCTGAAAAGGCCGCTGCTGAGGCTGCGCCCGCAACGGCCGAGAAGCAGACCGAAACAGAGGCTGAGGCCAAAGAACTCGTGCCGGCCATGACCGACACCGCGACCACCGTTCTGTCGGAAACCGCCGCCGCGCCCGCACAAGCGCAGACTGCCGCGCTCGACAGCGCCACCATTCGTCAACTCTGGACGCCCGTCACCGACAAACTCCAAGCCCTCGGCGAAAGCCACGGCGCAGCCGGCAAAGGATTGCTCTTGATTTTCGGCTTAGGCTTCCTCGGTGGACTCTTGGCGCTCGTGACGCCTTGCGTTTGGCCCATCATTCCGATGACGGTGAGCTTCTTCTTGAAGCGCAACAGTGACCGCGCCAAGGGCATCCGCGATGCGTTGACTTACGGTGCCTCGATTGTGGTGATCTATGTCTTGCTTGGATTGGTCATCACCTCGCTTTTCGGGGCTTCGGCGCTCAACGACCTGTCGACTGACGCCTTCTTCAATATCGCTTTCTTCTTGATGTTGGTGCTCTTCGGCGCTTCGTTCCTCGGCGGTTTCGAGATTCAGTTGCCCACCTCGTGGGGTAACGCGATTGATGCCAAGGCTTCGAACACAACGGGCTTGTTGAGCATCTTCCTTATGGCCTTCACGCTGGCTCTCGTCAGCTTCTCGTGCACCGGCCCCATCATCGGTTTCTTGCTGGTGGAGGTTTCCACCTCGGGCGGCGGACAACTCGCGCCCACCGTGGGCATGCTCGGTTTTGCCGTGGCGTTGGCACTGCCTTTCACCCTCTTCGCGCTCTTCCCCGCCTTGCTCAAGAAGACGACGCGCGGCGGTTCGTGGATGAACAAGGTGAAAGTCACGCTCGGTTTCGTGGAATTGGCCTTCGCGCTGAAGTTCTTCTCGGTGGCCGACCTCGCCTATGGTTGGCATCTGCTCGACCGTGAGGTGTTCTTGGCCTTGTGGATCGCACTCTTCGCCTTGCTCGCGCTCTATCTCTTCGGTTTCGTGAAATTCCCCCACGACGATGCAGACGAACGCGGCACTTCGGTTCCGGCTTTCTTTGTCGGCATCGCCTCTTTGGCCTTCGCCATCTACATGGTGCCCGGTTTGTGGGGCGCCCCCGTCAAGGCGGTGAGCGCTTTCGCCCCGCCGATGAACACGCAAGACTTCAATCTCAATCCGCACACCACGGTGGAACCGAAGTTTAAGGACTACGAAGCCGGCATGGCCTACGCCCGCAGTGTGGGCAAGCCGGTGCTGGTCGACTTCACGGGCTTCGGTTGCGTGAACTGCCGTAAGATGGAGGCCGCCGTGTGGACGGACAACCAAGTGCGCCACCTTATTGATAAGGACTATGTGCTGATTTCGCTCTACGTGGACGACAAGACGCCGCTGCCCGAGACGATCGAGGTGCAAGAAAACGGCAAAACGACGAAACTCCGCACCGTCGGCGACCGTTGGAGCTACTTGCAGCGCACGAAGTTCGGCGCCAATGCCCAACCGTTCTACGTTTTGCTCGACGGCAACGGCGATCCTTTGACCGCCAGCCGCAGTTACGACGAAAACGTGGGCGCTTATCTCCAATTCCTGCAAACGGGTTTGAAAAACTTTGCCGATCGCCACTGAAAAGTGCCTCGCGCAAACCAATAAATGAGTGCTTCGAACGATGAGTTCGGAGCACTCATTATATATATAGGGCACGTTGTCTCGAAAAATAGTTGTATCTTTGCTCCAAATCAGCAAATCATCACACATGAGTTTACAATGCGGCATCGTCGGCCTGCCTAATGTGGGCAAATCGACGCTATTCAATTGTCTGAGTAACGCGAAGGCACAGAGTGCCAACTTCCCTTTTTGCACCATCGAGCCTAATGTTGGCGTCATCACCGTGCCCGACGAGCGCCTCTCGGCGTTGGCCGCGCTGGTGAAGACAACAAAAATCATTCCCACGACGGTGGAAATCGTAGACATCGCGGGTTTGGTGAAGGGCGCCTCGAAGGGTGAAGGACTCGGCAACCAGTTTCTCGGCAACATCCGCGAGACCGACGCCATCCTCCACGTGTTGCGCTGTTTCGACGACGGCAATGTGGTGCACGTCGACGGAAGTGTAGACCCGGTTCGCGACAAAGAAATCATCGACACCGAGTTGCAGCTCAAAGACCTCGAGACGGTTGAAAATCGCATCAAGCGTGTGGAGAAAATCGCGCAAGTGGGCAATGATAAGAACGCGAAGGTGGAATATACCGTGCTCACTGCCATTCGCGAAGCCCTCTTGGAAGGAAACAATGCCCGCAGCGTCACCTTCGAATCGAAGGACGAACAAACCGCCGCGCGCAACCTTTTCCTCTTAACCTCCAAGCCGGTGCTCTATGTCTGCAACGTCGACGAAGGATCGGCCGTGTCGGGCAACGAATATGTGGAGCGTGTGCGTGAAGCCGTAGCCCCCGAAGGCGCAGAAATCCTGGTTGTGGCCGCACAAACCGAGGCCGACATCGCCGAACTCGAGACGTTTGAGGAACGACAAGAGTTCTTGAAAGACGTAGGTCTCGAGGAAAGCGGCGTCAACCGCTTGATTAAGGCCGCATACAAGCTCCTTGATCTGGAAACCTTCATCACCGCGGGCGAAGTTGAGGTACACGCGTGGACTTATAAGCGCGGTTGGAAAGCTCCCCAGTGCGCCGGTGTGATTCACACGGACTTTGAGAAAGGTTTCATCCGTGCGCAAGTCATCAAGTACGAAGACTTCATCAAATACGGCAGCGAAAGCGCCGTTCGCGAAGCCGGTTTGCTCCACGTCGAAGGCAAAGAGTATGTGGTACAAGACGGTGATATCATGCACTTCCTCTTCAATGTCTAATTATCGCACGTCGCGCTTCGCCGATCGCTCTATTTGGGGCTACCGGCGGTGCGCGATTTGCACAATCTCTCCCCTCTTATGATCGTTTGGAACCCTGATTTGGTCGCTTTTCACGTCGGTTCGCTCGTCATTCGCTGGTATTCGCTCTTCTGGACCATCGGTTTGGCCGCGGCTTATGTGATGGTTTGGCGACTTTATCGCGAACAGCGCATTCCGCAAGACAAGTTCGATCCACTTTTCATCTATTGTTTCTTAGGCATCCTCATCGGTGCGCGCCTCGGCCACTGCTTGCTCTACGAACCCGCCTACTTTTTGTCGCACCCCCTCGAGATGATTCTCCCCATGCGCCAAGACGGGATGGGCAATTGGCACTTTACCGGCTATGCAGGCTTGGCTTCGCACGGAGGTACGGCCGGCTTGATGCTCGCCCTCTGGCTTTACGTGCGCAGCACCAAGGTTCGGCTATTACGCGTGTTGGATAACATCGCCATCGCCACACCTGTCACCGCGGGCTGCATCCGTTTGGGCAATCTCATGAACTCTGAGATCGTAGGCACCTACACGCACAGCGATTTCGGCTTCGTCTTCGCCCGTCTTGGCGAAACCCAGCCCAGACACCCCGCCCAACTCTACGAAGCCATCGCCTATTTCGTCTTACTCGTCATCGGTTGGTTGCTTTATCGGACCCATCGCGATAAAGTCGGCACCGGCTTCTTCTTCGGTCTCTGCCTTACCTTTATTTTCGTCTTCCGTTTCGGCGTAGAGTTCTTCAAAGAGGTGCAAGAGCCCTGGGAACTCCACATGCAAGGCTTGATTGGCATCAATCAAGGCCAGTTGCTTTCCGTCCCCTTCATCTTGATCGGGCTTTACTGCATGTTTGGTTGCAAACTCCCCGCGTCTTGGTACGATCGCAGCGGTCGTTACTACGAAGACGAGAATGCAACGACCATCAAATGAACCTTTCCCAACAAACTCCCCATATTTTTCTATCACTCATGAAACAAACCCTCTCTGTCTCCGCGGCATTGCTCGGACTTCTTGCGTTGAGTTCGTGCAGCGGCAAGCTCGGTTCGCTCAGCGCCGACAACTTTACCGTCACCCCTTCGCCCCTTGAAGTGGTGGGCGACGTGGTTCCCGCAACCATCAACGGCCGTTTTCCCGAAAAGTACATGAAGAAAAAAGCCGTTGTCACCGTTGTGCCCGAATTGCGCTATGCCGGTACGAAAACCGTGGGACAAAGTGCCACGTTCCAAGGAGAAAACGTCGTGGGCAACGATCAAACCATCGCCTACAAGGTGGGTGGCAACTATGTGATGCGCACGAATTTTCCCTACACCTCGGCCATGGATCGCAGCGAGCTCTACTTGACGTTCGATGCCCGCATCGGCAACAAGCGCGTAGCCATCCCCGAAGTGAAAGTCGCCAACGGTGTGCTCGCCACCTCGCAGTTGGTCTATCGCACCCTCGCCTCTGCTTCTACCGCCACGGCAGCCGACGGCTATCAGCAGCAGATTAGTCGCCGACAGGACGCACAAATCAAATATCTCATCAACCAAGCCAAAGTGCGCACCAGCGAACTCAACCGCACCTCCGTGCAAGACTTCGTGAAAATGCTGCGCGAGATCAAGGCCGACCGCAAGAATCTGGCGCTCGACAACATCGAAGTGGCCGCATACGCCTCGCCCGACGGATCACTTGGCTTCAACACGCAGTTGGCTGAGAACCGCCGCAACACCGCCGAGCAGTATGTGCACAGACAGTTGAGCAAAAACAAATTAGGTGCCAACGTCGACACGAAATACACCGCCGAAGACTGGGAAGGTTTCAAAGAACTGGTGCAACAAAGCAACATTCAAGACAAAGAAGCCATCATTCGCGTGCTCTCCCTCTACCAAGATCCCGAAGAGCGCGAACAGCAGATTCGCAACATCTCCGCGGCGTTCACCGAACTGGCCGACGAAGTGCTTCCCGAGCTCCGTCGCGCGCGTTTGGCCATCAACTACCGCGTAGTCGGCCGCACCGACGATGAAATTCGCGAGCAGTATGTCAACGACGCCTCCAAACTTTCGGTAGAAGAGGTGCTTTATGCCGCCACGCTCACGAATAACCTTGAAGAGCGCAAGGCCATTTTCGAAAAGGCCGCCCGTCTTTATCCCAACGACAAGCGTGCGCACAACGGTTTGGCGCAAATCGCTTATGTCAAGGGCGATTTGGAAACGGCCAAGGCTGAATTGGCGAAAGCCACCGAACTTCCCGAGGCCAACGCCAACGCAGCGCTCATCGCCGTGCGCGAGCATCGCCTCGATCAGGCCGAAGCGCTCCTCGGCAAGGCGCTCAGTGCCGCCAACTACAACGAAGTGCTCGGCAATCTCCTCGTAGCGCGCGGCAACTTCGTGCAGGCCGCCCAAACGCTCAAAGGCGTGAAGACCAATACCGCCGCCCTCGCACAGATTCTCACCAAGGACTATGTTTCGGCGCGCCAAACGCTGATGGCTGTTCCCAACCGCGACGCGATGACGGCCTATCTCTCTGCCGTAGTCGGCGCGCGCACCGGCGATGTCAAGGGCGCTGCGCAAGCATTGGCCGCCGCCATCGCCGCCGACCACTCGTTGGCCGGATTGGCACAGACGGATCTCGAATTGGCCAAGGTGCTTGCGGCGCACCCCGAGTTGGTGAAATAACTCGGTGCCGTCCATTCGGCATCCCCTTCCCTTTTTTACGACAGGAACGCCGCAACCTCTGCGTTCCTGTCGTTTCTTTTTTGCTCATTCGTTTTATGATTTCACGTTTTCTCCTCTCGTTCCTGCTCCCCCTCGGGCTGCTCGCCTCGTGCGGCCCCGACAAGCACACCGCGCGCCTCACCGGCAACATCAAAGGAGTGGATCAAGCCGCGATCATTGCCTATGCTTCGGCCGAAAGCCCCGCCGACGGGGGCGGCACAGACAGCATTCGCCTGTCACGCGGCGCCTTCAGCTACGATCGCCCCGTGAGCGAACCGATGCTCCTCACTTTGGTCTATCCCAACTTCTCCACGCTCACGCTCGTGGCCGTGCCCGGCGAAGAAGTGCACCTGTCGGGCGAAGCTAACCGCTTGAAGGAGGTGGAAATCTCGGGCGGCGAAGACAACGAACTCTTGCAAGGCTTCCGCAGTGGCAACCATGGGCGTTCCGATGCCGATATTCGCCGCAAGGCCGAGGCCTTCATCCGTTCGCATCCCAAGAGTTTGGCCGCCGTGGCGGTATTTCTCGACATCTTCGCCTCGGCCGAGCGCCTGCGTGCCCGCCCCGACGGCGAACTGCTCGACCTTTTGGTGAAATCGCAACCGAACAATGCGCAACTGAAGCGCATCGCCGCCCACCTTCGTCCCGTATTCGCCACGGCCGAAGGGGCAAAACTTCCCCGACTCGCCGAACGCACCCTCAGCGGCGAGACGTTCACGAACGAAAAACTCAAAGGCCGCTGTGCCCTTGTAGTCTTTTCGGCTTCGTGGGACAGTAGCAACTATCGTTTGGTGTCGAAGCTCCGCACGCTGCGTCGGCGTTTCGGCCAACGCCTTGCGGTGGTCAACGTGCTGATGGACACCGACGAGGAGAAAGCCCGCACCCGCGCGCAACGCGACTCGCTCACCAATGCCATTTACGCACCGGGCGAATACGAAAGTCCCCTTGCCCGCAAATTGGGTGTGCGCTACGTGCCGGGAACGCTGCTGGTTGACACCGGCGGCACGATCGTGGCGCGCGACATCGACGTCGAGCATTTGGAAGCCGAAGTGGAGAAAGTGGTGCGCTGATCCCCTTTTGCGCCGGGCTTCGCCCCTTCTTCGCTGCGCTCGTTTTCGAGTTTCTGCGCCCCGCGGTCTTCTCCGGTCGGTCGACGAGGCAAAGTCTTCCGCCGCTGACTCTCTTTTTCTCGGCTCGCTCTTTTCTTCCACGCGAAAAGAGCGAGCCGTTTTTGCTTCTTCCCCTCTTTTTCATCGCTCCTTCCCCCTTTTTCGCTCGGCAGGGTATCGCTTTCGCGCAAAAGTCCACAATCTTCTTCCAAAAGTCGTGGGCTTTCTTTGAAAACGTCCCTACTTTTGGCGAAAAGTCCACTGTTTTTCTCCGCAACTTCGAAATGTGCCTCCGCGTCGTTCGCGCTTGTGCAGACAAAGTGCAGGACAATCTGCTAAAAGCCGACATTTACTTGGTACTTCCAGCAAAAAAATATACTTTTGCGTATGAAGGCGAATTGTACACACACCGTGTTGGATTCCCTCCTCCACTCCCGGCAAGCGGCCGCTGACTTCTGCCGCCGACAATGCCGTCACTATATTTTTCCCCATGTCACAAACGACCATTCCCGACCCTGCTCTCCGCGGATTCTCGGCCTGCGGATGCGGGTGCTCCAAACATCAACTTAACACTTACGACTACAATAGCGACATTCCCGGCAACAACGAGCTCTCCGATCTCGTGGAAGTGCAATTTAAGAACACCCGCAAGGGATATTTTCGTAACGATAATCACCTCGACCTGCAGAAAGGCGACGTGGTGGCCGTCGAAGCCTCGCCCGGCCACGACATTGGCACCGTAACGCTCACCGGTTCGCTCGTGCCCCTGCAAATGAAAAAGGCACAGCCCAAGAACGCTGGCGAAATCAAACGCGTGTATCGAAAAGCACGCACCTCGGACATCGAAAAATGGCACGAAGCCCGCAGTCGTGAGAACGATACGATGATCCAAAGCCGACAAATTGCCAAATCGCTCGAACTGGATATGAAAATCGGCGACGTCGAATATCAAGGCGACTGCAACAAAGCGATTTTCTACTACATTGCCGACTCGCGTGTGGACTTCCGCAAACTCATTCGCGTGCTGGCCGATACCTTCCACGTGCGCGTCGAGATGCGCCAGATCGGTGCGCGACAAGAAGCCGGACGCATCGGCGGCATCGGGCCGTGCGGCCGCGAACTCTGCTGCTCGACTTGGATGAAAAACTTCCAAACCGTGTCGACAGGTGCCGCTCGTCAACAAGACATTTCGCCCAATCCGCAAAAACTCGCCGGGCAATGCGGTAAACTCAAATGCTGTTTGAACTACGAACTCGACGCCTACAACGAGGCGCACAAGAGTTTGCCCGAACGCAACGTGCCCCTCGAGACGATCGACGGCACGTATTACCATTTCAAAGCGGACATTCTCAGCGGACAGATCACCTATTCGACCGACAAACGCATGGCGGCCAACTTAGTGACCGTCAGTGCCGAACGCGCACTGGAGGTGATGGAGATGAACCGCGGCGGTGAGAAGCCCGAAACGCTCGACAACGGTGCACAACCCACCGAGAAAAAGGTGGTGGACCTCGCCGAACAAGACGATTTGACACGCTTCGACAAGTCGAAAAAGCGCAAAAAGCGTCGTCCCCGTCCTGACAATGCACGACAGACAGCGCCCGAAGAAGGACAGGAAGTGGGCGCTCCCAACGCCCGCGGTGGCAATGCTCGACGTGATCGCGCGCCCCGTCGCAACGACGACCGCAACCGCGACCGAAACGGTAACCGCAATGACCGCAATCGCAACAGTCGCGATGCGGAAGCCCGTGCCGATCAGGCGAAAGGCAACGGACGCCGCGACCCAACGCGCCCGACTCCGAACGGCAATTCCGACAATACTCCGACGGCATGAACCGTATGATTCCAGTTCGTACTCTCTTTTTTCGACACTTAGGGCGACTTTGCACCTTCCTCTTCGTGGGGCTGCTCGCCGTTTCCTGCCGAGAAGCGGAACCTTATCTGCAATATGGTGCCGTTGATCTCCACGGCTGGTCGCGCGACACGTCGTATGTGTTCACGGTCGACAGTTTGCCCGGCGCCCGCGACTATCCGCTCTCGGTGATGCTCCGCAAATCTTCTGTCGAGCCCTGTCCTTTCCGTTCGATCACCTTGGTGGTGCAGCAACGGTGGACACTGGCGGTGCCGGACTCGGCGGCGCAGGCGCGCACCGACGCGCGGCGCCACTTCAGAGCCATCGGACAGCCGCGTCCGCCCCGCTGTTTGCGCGACAGTCTGCTCATGGTGCGCACCGATACCCTCGTGGCCGATCTCACCACTGACGAAGGGCGACTCCGCGCCCGCGGCATTTCGGTGCACCCCTACGCCTTTCCGCTCGTCACGCTCCGACTGCCCGACGGCGCAAAGGGACGAATCACCGTGCATCACCTCATGCGGCGCAACGAAATCCCCGGCATCGAGTCGGTGGGCATCCGTTTGCAATAAATGGCTGCGCTGATCCCGCGCAATCTCTGCGCTTCGCTTCTCCCTCCTCACTCTGTTTCCCCCTATGTCCACAAGGTTGCTCTTCATTCTCCTCCTTTGCTTCACCGCTCTTCGCGGCGGAGCACAGCAACGTGTGGTGCAATACAAACCGTTCATCGACGAACGCCCGTGGCACTACGGCTTTCAGATCGGACTCCACGACCAGGGGCTGAAACTCCTCAACAACGGCTACATCAACGAGGCCGACGGCGCACAATGGGTGGGCGAGAACGACAGACAAAACTTCGGTTTCTCGGTAGGTGTCTTGGGCGAATGGAGATTCACGCGCAATTTGGCATTTCGTGTCACCCCCACGCTGCATTTCGGCTCGAAGCACCTGACCTTTCGCAACATGGCGACAAAACAAGAGTTGACGCAGGACATGAAAACGACGTATATCGCCGTTCCTGCCCTCGTCAAAGTCGCCGGTCCGCGCTATAATAATTTTCGTCCCTATGTGGTGGGCGGACTTGACGTGATGTATGACCTCACCTCGTCGAAAGGCAGTTATATCCGCACGCGTCCGCTGCAAACCTTCGCGGAAGTGGGGTTCGGCTGCGACTTTTATCTGCCGTTCTTCAAGCTGATTCCGGAAATTAAGTTCTGTTTCGGGCTGAACAACACGTTGCAGCGCAACCGACCCGACTTGACCGATCCCACACAGCTGGTGTTTACGCAAAGTTTGCAGCGAACCACGCCCAATATGGTGGTGCTCACTTTCTACTTCGAGTAAGTGTGGCGCCGCCCTGTCCTATGCTGACAATTATCTCTCTAATCTTTATATTTATCTCTCACAGTCCTATCATGAAGCAGTTCCCCAACTCTCGACACAGACGGCTTTGGGTGGTATTGTCTCTCTGGTGTATGAGTACACTCCTAGCACTCGCACAACCGGCCGTAGACAAATACTACACCCTGACCGCTGTGAACCACAATCTCAATTTGAGCAACGGAGATTCGCCTTCCAACAACAGCAACTACGAAGGCGCGAAGCCGGATCCCACGGCTCCCTCACAAGTGTTCCAACTCCTCGACGCAGGCGACGGCACTTTTGTGATCTACAACAGCAACTACAAGAAAGCAATGGACTTGGCGCTCAACGGCCCCAAGAAGCCTTTGCAATGGGATCTCAATAAAAGCAATCCCAACCAGCTCTTGTCTCTCGAGCCGGTGCAGGGGAAGAAGGACGTTTATCGCCTCGTTTCCGCTGTTCACAGCATGTATTTGCTCAGCATGGACGCGAAGGGCGACGTTTATGTGGGCTACGGTACGGACGGCAACGAGCTGTTCCGCTTCACAGAAGTGAAGGACTGGAAAGAAGGCCGCGTGGATCAAGTTCAAACCGAATGGCAAAACGAAGCCATCTTCGCCATTAACAAGGAAACCGGCCGCGCCACGTTCATGCCTTACGCCAATTCGGCCGCATTGAAGGCCGATGCGCGCTTCAAGAAGGCCTGGCTCGATCCGAACTCCACCGAAGTGAAGTCGCTCAACGGCACTTGGAAGTTCAGCTACGCCCCCGATGCCGCCAAACGCGACACGGCTTTTGTCAAGAACGACTACAACACCGCAGCATGGGACAACATTGAAGTGCCCTCTTGCTGGGAAATGAAGGGATATGACAAGCCGGTTTACGTGAATGTGGACTACATTTTCGAAGACAACCCGCCCTATATCAAGTTGCGCAAGGAATATCGCGGAAAAGTAGACCCCAATCCCGTGGGAAGCTACCGCCGCGAGTTCGATCTTCCCGCCAACTGGGACGGCAAGCGCGTGTTCCTCCACTTCGACGGCATCTATAGCGGTGCTTATGTGTGGGTCAACGGCAAATACATCGGCTACACGCAAGGAGCCAACAACGATGCCGAATTTGATGTCACCTCTGCGCTCCACGCCGGCAAGAACAATGTCAGCGTGCAGGTGATTCGCTGGACAGACGGCTCTTATCTCGAAGGACAAGACATCTTCCACATGAGTGGTCTGCATCGTGATGTGTATTTGGTGGCCACTCCCCGCACCTTTGTGCGCGACCACTACATCACTGCCGACCTCAATGCTACAAAACGCTACAAGAGCGGTTCGCTCAACGTGCAACTCGAACTCGACAACCGCGACAAAACCGCTGCCAACAAGCGCGTGGAAGTCACGCTTCTCGACCCCGACGGCCAACAAGTAGCGCAAAGCGAAAAGACCGTTGCCTTCGCCGCCGGCGAAACGAGCAAGAAGGTAGACATTGCCTTCGACAATCTCAATGATCTCCGTCTTTGGACGGCCGAAACCCCCGAACTCTACTCCGTGATCGTCGTGCAAAAAGACGCAAGCGGCGCAGAAGAAATGGCCTTCAACACGCAATATGGTTTCCGTAGCATCGAGATTCGCAACGGACAAGTCCTCATCAACGGCAAACGCGTCTTCTTCAAGGGTGTGAACACCCAAGACACGCACCCCGAACTCGGACGCACCATCGACGTGCCCACGATGTTGAAAGACATTACCCTCATGAAGCAGGCCAATGTCAACACCGTTCGTACCTCTCACTACCCCCGTCAGGCCAAAATGAACGCCATGTTCGACTACTATGGCCTCTACGTTATGGACGAAGCTGACCTCGAATGTCACAAGAACTGGAACGACCACGGTAAAAACGGCGGCTACAACTCAGACATCATCTCCGGACAAGAGTCTTGGAAGCCCGCGATGGTCGATCGTGTTGTGCGCATGGTGCAGCGCGACCGCAACCACCCCTCGATCATCTTCTGGTCGCTCGGTAACGAATCGGGTGCAGGCGACAACTTCATCTCCGTTTATGACGCTGCGCGCAAGCTCGATCTCCGCCCCATTCACTACGAAGGTGCCACAAACGCCAACCGCCACTTTGCCGGCATCACCGATCTGTTCTCGAAAATGTACCCCGATGTGGGCTACGTGCAGCAATATGCCAACAACAACCCCGCCAGCCAGCCCTTCTTCATGTGCGAATACGACCACGCCATGGGCAACAGCGTGGGTTATCTCCGCGAATACTGGGACATCATCGAGAAGTCGAAACTCGGTATCGGCGGTTGCATTTGGGACTGGGTCGATCAAGGCATCTACAATCCCCAGAAACTCAAGCAAGGCATCAAACAACTGACCACCGGTTACGACTACCCCGGTCCTCACCAAGGTAACTTCGTCAACAACGGTGTGATCACTTCCGAACGTGAGTGGACACCCAAACTCGACATCGTCAAGAAGGTGTACCAATACGTCACCTTCCGTCTCAACAACGGCAAGAACAACAAGAGTTTGATCGTTCGTAACAACTACGCCTTCCGAGATCTCTCCGATTTCACCCTCGATTTCGAAGTATTGAAGAACGGTGTCAGCGTAGAAAAGGGCAATATCGAACTCCCCACCCTTGCAGCTGCAACATTCCGCACCCTTCCTTTCAGCATGACCACGCAAGTGCCTGAAAACGGTGCCGACGACTACCACCTCAACGTCTATCTCCGTCTGAAAACAGACCAGGACTGGGCAAAAGCAGGCTATGTTCTCGCCGCCGAGCAGTTCGAACTCGCTAAGCGCACCGCCTTGCCCGCCCTTACGCCCAAGGCCGATGCGCCCGCCCTCAAGTTGAAGAAGACCGGTGGCCTGGCCACGATCTCCAACGATGTGGTTTCGATGACTTTCAACACGACCACTTCGCAACTCGTCGACTGGAAGTACAACGACCTCCCCGTCATCGCCTACGGCAAGGGTCCCGTTTCCGACAACTTCCGCTGGATCGAGAACGAAGCGCCCTACACCAGCAAGCCCTACAACACCCTTGAATGGCGCTATCGCGTAGCCGACAGCAACAATCAGAATGCAGTGCCCACAATCAAGACGACCGACGGCGGCCGCACCTACACGGTGACCGCAACGCGCCAAGGCCTCGTGCCCACCACGCTCACCTATACCATCCACGCCGACGGTAATGTGGTGCTCAACGTCTCGCTCGATCCCACACAAGCGCAGAACAAGGGTCAACTTCGCCGCCTCGGTGTGAGCATGGGCTTCGACAGCCGCTATGCCCTCATGGATTATACGGCACGCGGCCCGCGCGAAAACTATTCCGACCGCTGCGAAGGTTCGTTCTTCGGCCGCTACGTGCAGCGCGTGGACAGCAATCTCACGCACTACGCCCGCACGCAAACCTGCGGTAACCGCATGGGGCTCCGCGATCTCCGTTTGGTCGACGCAGAAGGCAACGGTGTGCACATTGCCACCGAAGGACAGGTTGAATTCTCCGTACTTCCCTACGACGACCACGACCTCATCAACGTGGAACACGACTGGGAACTCGCACCCTCGAAGTTCAACACCGCCCACTTCGACTTCTTCCAGCAAGGTGTCGGCAGCGGTAGCTGCGGTCCCGCTTTGACTTTGGACAAATACAAGGTGCCCACCGACAAAGTGGTGAACTACACCCTCCGCTTCTCGGGCTTGGGAAAACTCTATACCGGGATTTCCAACCGCCCTTTCGTCCAACAGCCGGTGCTGCGCGTCAACAGCGCACCCGGCGCTGAAACCGCCACACTCAGCGGCGTACTTTCCGCTTACCGCTCGGCCGCAGTGCTCGATTTGGGCGGCGCTCGCCTCTTCGATCTTCCGCTCTCTGCAGCCAACGCGGTGGAGTTTTCCACCGCCGGCCTCCCCAAAGGCACTTACCTCGTGCAACTCGTGCGCAACGATGGTAAGAACGAAGCCGTGAAGTGGATCAAACGCTAAGCTCCTGTGGCGAAACAGCTTAGCCGCCGCGCCTTGATGGTGATGGCTCACGACTAAGTCTTCGCTTCGCCCACAGTGCTTCCTCTTCGCGCCGGCAGACGTTTAACTCACGTCTGCCGGCGCTTTTTTGTGCCCTTGTGCCCACGCCTTTCCGCCCGTGCTTCCGCACCCGCCTCGTCTACACTTTCGCCCACCCTCGCCCTTTCCTTCGCGCCGACAGGTCGTTTTCGCCGGCTGCAGGCGAAGGGCAAAAACATCGCCCCTCTTTCGCGACGGAAAGAGGGGCGATGAGCAGAAAAAACACCCACCGTGGTCGGAGAAACCATGGAATGCGCCGCCTTGTTTGTAGCGCATTCTCTCCCGCGCGGTGAACTTTTCCCCAATCGTCGGCCGTTGTGCTCCCATAGGCCAAAAGAAGTGGGAAAAACCGGTGGACTTTTGCGTGAAAGTAGTGGAGTTTGTCGCAAAAGTTGTGGGCTTTTCGGACAAAACCTTCGCCTTTGTGTCTAATTGAAGCGCCTGACAATGCAAACCGCCCCTCGTCGGGAAGGACGAGGGGCGGTGGTGACAAGAGTAAGTGGGGCAACGAAGGAGCGAAGCCATTAGTGTTTAGCGGCCTTCGGTGTGTCGAGCAAAGGCAGGAGGGCGCCGTAGCCTTCACGCTCCATCTCCGCTTTGGGGACAAAGCGAAGCGAGGCGCTGTTGATGCAATAGCGCAGTCCGCCGGTGGCTTTCGGGCCGTCGTTGAAGACGTGGCCGAGGTGGGCGCCGCCGAGTTTGCTGCGCACCTCCGTGCGGTGCATGCCGTGGCTGTTGTCGGAGAGGTTGTCGAGCAGGTGCGGATCGATGGGCTTCGAGAAGGCCGGCCAGCCGCAACCCGATTCAAACTTGTCGGTAGAGAGGAAAAGGGGTTCGCCGGTGGTGATGTCGACATAGATGCCCGGGCGGAACTCCTTGTCGTAGGCATTTTTGTGCGGGGCTTCAGTGGCCGCTTTTTGCGTCACGGCATATTGGAGGTCGTTGAGTCGGCTGCGCAATTCTTCGTCGGTGGCTTTCTTGTAAGTCCGCTTTTGCGGCGTGGCGGCATTGGCTTTGCGCGCTTCCTCGAAGAGGGCACTCGGTACATGGCAATAGCCACCCGGATGCACATCGAGATAGTCTTGGTGATAGTCTTCGGCGGCATAGAAGTTGTGGAGCGGTTCGACCTCGATGGCTACGGGGCGACCGATAGCGGCGGCGAGTTTCGCTTTCTCGGCCACGAGCATCGGGCGGAGTGCGGGATCGGTGTAGTAGATGCCGGTGCGATATTGCGGCCCCACGTCACCGCCCTGACGGTTCACGCTGGTCGGGTCGATGGTGCGGAAGAAGAGTTGCACGAGGAGTGTGAGCGGAAGGCGTTGCGGGTCGTATTTCACTTCGACGGCCTCGGCAAAACCGGTGTTGTGGCCGCACACTTGTTCGTAGGTGGGGTTTTCCGTGTGGCCGTTGGCATAGCCCACGCGGGTGTCGAGCACCCCGTTGATTTGTTTGAAGAAATGCTCGGTGCCCCAGAAGCAGCCTCCGGCAAAGTAGAGAGTGGCAGTATCGTTCATTGCGGTTGGTGTTTGAGTGTTGTGCTGTGTGCGTGCGCAGGAAGTGAGGGCAAGCCCGAAGGCCAGCCCCAACGCAGCGACAGAAACAAGCAGTTGGTGATGAATGCGCATAATTCGTATTGTCTTGAGTTGAAAATGAGCAGTGGTTGTTTCGGGGAGGGGTGGCAAAACTCCCCGTGCACCTTTGAGAAGAGGTGCATCGGGGAGTTCTGTGCGTGCTCACGCTGCCGAAACAGCGCTGCGAGAATTAAAAAGTAGTCAAAAGGTTTGTAGCCGTGGCGTCGTCCGTTTGCGCATTACGCCGCGGACGTCTCCGCTTCGTCGCTTTCCTCTCCGGCGTTGCGCCATTGTCGCCACGCGGCAAAGAGGAAGCCCGCGATCAAGAGGGCGAAAGCCACGTAGGCGATGACTTCTGTGGTGCTCACCGAGGTGGGGCGGAACGAGAAGACGATTTCGTGACGACCGGCGGGAATGCGGAGGGCGCGCAACACGTAGTTGACGCGAGCCACCTCCACCGGTTGGCCGTCGATGGTGGCCGTCCAGCCGGGATAGTAGATTTCGGAGAAGACCGCCACGCCGGCTTTACTGTTTTCGCTCGTGTAGCGGAGTTCGTTCGGCGCATATTGCTTGAGTTCGATGCGACCTTGTCCGTCGGTGGCGCCTTCGAGCTGCGACTTGAAGCGCACATCGGCCACGGCTTGGTGTTTCGTGTCGAGTTTTCCGAGGGCACGGATTTCGGCATCGGCGTTGTCGGCGAATTTCACCTCGTTGACAAACCACGCATTGCCGTTGGCGTGCGTGTTGCGCAGGGCGATGTTGCCGCCGCTGAGGATCACCCACTTCATGTTGAGCATATTCAGCAGGGGCGTCACCGAATCGGTGTCGAGGGTCGAAGCCACGTAGTCATTCAGCTGCTCGGGGGTGCGAATGCCGCGCGCCACGAGTTGCGCGCTGTCGGCCGCCGCTTGGGCATAGGCCGCTTGCGCCGCTTGGCCGAGGTGTTGGCATTCGTCGTCGAGGTAGAAGTTGATCAACTCTTGATAGCGACGGAGTTTCGCGGCGTGATAGCCGCCGATCGACTTGTGCCAGTAGGCCGTTTGGTTCGAGGTTTCGTTGAACGGATTGCCGCCCGAAAGATTGAGCACACGGAAGTTGGGATCCTTGTCCTGCAAAATGAGTTGATCGGCAGGTGATTTGGCGAAGTTGCCTTGCATCGCTTCGGGTTCTTTGAAACTATCGGTGTTCAAGTAGCGGCGATCGATGTTCCAGAGGTCGCCGAGCGTGAGCAAGAGGAGCACACCCACCACGGCGGCCGAAGGAATGGCTTTCGGCCACTTGGCATAAGCCGCCACCAGCGCAAGGGCGATGAAAGAGAGGAAGAAGGCGCGCCAAGCGGTGGCCGAAAGGATGGCGGCGTGGAGCGAAAGGAGGGCACCCTTGTAGCCATTGATGAAATCGGCGGGCACACCGAATTGCTGCAGCTGGGCAAAGGCTTGTTGGTCGGTAGAAGAAAGCAGATTGGCCGCATCGGGCACGAGCGCATAGAACAGACTCACGCCCACCGTGAGGACGGCGGCCACACCGAGGGAGACTTTGCCGCGGCGCGTGCCGAAAATCTTTTCGGGATGGCGAATCACTTCGGCCAAGGCGAGCATCGCCAAGACGGGCATGGTGAACTCTGCGATCACCAAGGCCGACGAAACGGTGCGGAACTTGGAGTACATGGGCAGGACGTCGATGAAGAAGTCGGTGGCTGCCATGAAGTTGTGTCCCCAGGCGAAGAGGAAAGAGAGCAGGGTGGCTGCGGCGAGCGCCCACTTGAGCGGGCCGCGCACCAGACCGAGGCCGAGCACGAAGAGGAAGCAGATGATGGCACCCACATAGACGGGACCTACGGTGAAAGGTTGGTCACCCCAATACTGGATGATGCCCGGCACGTTGCCCGAGCCGGTGGCTTGCTGCAACTGCGTGGCGTATTGATAGAACTCGTTGTAGCCTTCCAACTTTTCTATGCCTTCGCGGTCGAGAATGCTGCTCGATCCGCCGCCTTTGAAGTCGGGCATCAAGAGCGTGAGCGTCTCGTCGACCCCGTAGCTCCACTGGGTGATGTAGTCGCGCGCCAATCCGTCGGTGCCCTCTGCCGAGGGAGCATCGGTGGCTTCGGCCTTTTTGGGCGAGGGCGTGGTCAGTTCGGTTTTGCCGCGCATCGACTCTTTCGAGTATTGCCACGTGTGGTAGAGATTCGGCAGGTTGACCGCCGCCGCCAAGAGGCCACCCACCACGAGGGCGCCGGTGGCTTTCGCCCAGCGGCCGAGGGTTTTGCTGCGCAAGGCCTCAATGCCGTAGGCCACTGCCACGAAGAGCATGACAAACAGGAAGTAGTAAGTCATTTGCAAGTGGTTGGCTGCAATCTGCAAGGCGGCAAAAAGCGCCGTGACGGTCGCGCCCCACAAGTATTTACCGCGATAGGCCAGCACCAAGCCGGCGATGGTGGGCGGAATGAAGCCGAGGGTGTTCACCTTCCAGAGGTGTCCGGCGGCGATGATGATGAGAAAATAACTCGAAAACGCCCATGCCGTCGCGCCGAAAGCCGAGAGCAGAGGTTTGAAACGCAGGGCACGCATCAGCAGGTAGAAGCCGAAGAGATAGAGGAAGAGGAAGCCGAGGGGGCCGGAGGTGCAAAGGCGCACGACGGTCTCGACCACGCTCATCACTTTCGTCGAACCGTAGGTCGGCGAAATCTGATAAGTGGGCATACCCGAGAAGATACTGTTCGTCCAACGGGAGCGTTCGCCCGTGGCCTCATGATAAGCGGCTTGTTCCTGTCCCTGTCCCATGCCGGCCACGGTGTCGTGGCCGCCCAACACGAGGCCTTCGCTGATGGGCGTGGCGAAATAGGCGAAACTTACCAGCAGAAAACACAGCACAACCACGAGGTCGGGCCATGAGCGGCGAAGAAATTGTTTCATCTGATTAGTTACATGATTATTAAGTGGCAAAGTTACACAATGTCGGCCGAAAAGCCGTATTTTTGTAGGCAAATCTCCATAAAAACTCCACGATGAAAATAGGAATCATCACGGCCATGCAAGTCGAGCATGACCAAATTGCGGCGCTGCTCACGGACTGCGCCGAACTTCCTGCGCCCTCTTTCGGTGCGCCCCCCGTATTGACGGGATGTTTGGGCGACCACACGGTGGTGCTGGCCATGAGCGGCATCGGCAAGGTGAACGCGGCGCTCACGGCGGCGTCGCTGATCGCTGCTCATCGTCCCGATGCGATGATCAGTACGGGCTGTGCCGGCGGGCTCGCACCCGAACCCGGTGTGATGGGCGTGGTGGCTGCGGCTTCCACTGTCTATCACGATGTGTGGTGCGGCGAGGGCAATGCCTATGGTCAGGTGCAGGGACTGCCGGCTCGCTTCGATGCCGACGCACGTTTGCTGGCAGTGGCGCGCGACTTGGCCGACGATCCCGCCGTCGAGACGCCCGTGTGCTGTGGACTGACCTGCACCGGCGATAAGTTCATCACCGATCCCGCGGAACTCAAGGCTGTGCTCGGCGCCTTCCCCGAAGCGCTGGCCGTAGACATGGAGAGTGCGGCCATCGCCCACGCCTGTCACCTTCACAACGTGCCGTTCCTGAGTTTCCGTGTCATCAGCGACACGCCGGGCGCCGAAGCCCATTGGGAACAATATCAAGACTTTTGGGGCACTATGGCCGACCGCTCGTTCGGCATCACGCGCACTTTCCTTTCGCGCATTCCCGCTACTTTTTGAAACGCCTTTCGCATGAAAAAAATACCCTCCTTCACCGTCAATCACCTCACGCTGCGCCGTGGGGTTTATGTGAGTCGTCAAGATCGCGTGGGCGACGAAATCGTCACCACCTTCGATGTGCGCATGAAAGCGCCCAACCGCGAACCGGCCTTGCACGTCAATGCCATTCACACCATGGAGCACCTTGCCGCGACCTTCCTGCGCAATCACCCCGTTTGGGCAGATCGCGTGATCTATTGGGGACCCATGGGTTGCCTGACGGGAAATTACCTGATTTTGAAAGGCGATCTCACGTCGAGCGAGATTATTCCGCTGCTCATCGAGACCTATGAATTTATCGCGGCCTTCGAGGGCGAAGTACCCGGCGCCACAGCACGCGACTGCGGTAACTTCCGTTTGATGGATCTGCCCATGGCGCAGTGGGAAGCCCGCAAGTATCTCGACGAGGTGCTGCGTAATCTTACCCCCGATCGGTTGACTTATCCCGATTGAGGCGCGGTGACGCACTTCGTGTGTGAATCTTTCGTCGTTGTCCGGCGCTACTGCACATCGCCTTCACTCCTTGCCCGCCCGTGCAACCGATTGGGGTTGAAAGGGTGGGGAGTGAAGGCGATGGTGCAAAGTTTTTCGTTTTTGTACGATCGGTAGATCGAAAAAACAACGCTCTGATCGGGTGTAGTTTCCTTTCGGGCGATTTCTACGCGCGCACGCGTATATATAAGGAGTGGTGAGGTGGAAAGTAAAATGTCCGGTTTCGATCAAAAGACCTCGCGCTGTGCTTCTCGCTTTTCCTGTTCCTTGTGAAATGCCTTGTGGGGCGCAGGTTACGCCCCCGTTTTCTTTTGAATGTCTTTCTCGTATTTATGCAGATACTTCTTTCGCCTGCCAAGAAGATGCACTCGTCTGTGCCTACTTCTTCGTTTGCGGTCAGCACACCGCGCTTTTTGTCTCAAGCCCTTGATATTGCCGCCCACATGAGTCGCTACGACGGTGAAGAGTTGGCCACTATCTTGGGCACCACGCCGCGTCTCGGTGCGCGGGCGGCCATGGATTTTGCCGCCTTGCTCGCCGAACCCAAGACAGCGCCCGCCTCACTCATTTATGCCGGCATGGCGTATCAGCATCTTCGCGCCGAAGCGTTCAGCGCCGACGAGATGGACTATGCACAGGCGCATTTGTGGATCACTTCTTTCCTCTATGGGCTCAATCGCCCCCTCGACGCCATTGCGTCTTATCGTTTGGAAGGAACGGTGCCGGCCCCCGGCGCGGAGGGACGTTCGCTTTTTGATTATTGGAAGCCCTTGCTCACCGACGTGCTCATCGAGAGCGTGCAGGCCGACGACGGGATGTTGCTCTATTTGGCGAGCGGCGAAATGAAACGCCTCTTCGATTGGACACGCGTGGAACGCACGGTGCAAGTGATTTCGCCGGAGTTCCGCGTGATGCAGGGCGACAAGCAGAAGACCATTGTCGTCTATGCCAAAATGATGCGCGGTGCCTTGACGCGACATGTCCTTACGCACCGCATTGCGCGCCCGGAGGATTTGCGCGACTTCGAATATGAAGGTTTTGCGCCTTGGGGCGAAGACGAAATCCCGCGTTTGTGGGTGTGCGGCGGCTGAGTCAGTCGAAAAGGGCGCGCAAGACGTCCGGACTCTTGAGCTCGGGCATGGCGGCGAGGTGCAATCGGTAGTAGACGATGAGGACATCGAGAATGCGGTTGCGCTGCGCGCGAGAGAAGCGAAAGAGATGCATGGTCGAAAAGTTCATGCGCAACAGATTGGCAAACACTTTTGCCTCCTCGCCTTCCAGGATGTGCGTGTGCATGGGGCGCACGCCGGCAAATCGGCCACCAACCAAATCGAAGTAGGGAAGTCCGGCCTGCGAGAGGTCGGGGGCAATACCGAGAAAGCGCGTGAGGCGCATAAGAAATACCAAATGGAAATTGGCATAGTCGCGCTCGGCGGTGTCGATCCACTGCAAGGCCGCCGCCACGAAGTCGAAAACCTTTTCGTCGGCCTCCTCGCTGTGCACCACATGGAGGAGCATCTCGGCTAAGAAGAGTACCACGGCGGTTTTGGCCGGCATGGTGTGGAGTGTGAGCCGCGGTTGTGCGACGCGAGCGGCGAGCGGTTTGCCGAGTTGCCCCGTTCGTGGGCGATTCCACTCCGTGTCGATCACGGCCAGCGGCGTAAACAAGGTGTGCCGCACGGTGGCGCGCGGCGAATGTGTGATGCGCACCATAAAAGAAACGCGCCCGTGTGTGCGTGCGAGGGCTTCGACGATTAAACGGTCGTCGGCATAACGAAGGGTGCGGAGTACCAAAATTTGGTCTTGAAGTAACATGCGGCGAAAGTACGGCAAAAAATAGGCTTTACCCCGATTTTTGCCCCGAAAAAGGGGGCAAAATGAAGAAAATGGAGGAAAAATGCACTTTTCGCGAAAAAAAATGGCCGAACTATTTGGAGGTTGAGAAAAATGTGCTACCTTTGCACTCGCAAACAAGGAACAACGGCACACCACAAGCGACGCTGTCAAACCTTAAGCAAAACGGTCCCTTCGTCTATCGGTTAGGACGTGAGATTTTCATTCTCAAAAGAGGAGTTCGACTCTCCTAGGGACTACAATCAATCGACTGTGGGGAGTTCGCAAGAATTCCCCGCTTTGTTTTAGAACATCCAGGTAACGTCTGAAGCAGCATCGTCGGGAGACGCCTATTTTCCTCCTGCTGAAGAGTGCCGGCAGTCAATTCTATATATTTCGAACTAACAAATTCCTATTCAAAATGGCAAATCACAAATCCTCTGTGAAAAGAATTCGTCAGACCGCCACTCGTCGCTTGCACAATCGCTACTATGCTAAGACGATGCGTAACGCCGTGCGCAAGCTCCGCGCCACGACTGACAAGGCAGCTGCCGTAGAACTTCTCCCCAAAGTGCAGAAGATGCTCGACAAGCTCGCTAAGACGAACGTCATCCACAAGAACAAGGCTTCGAACATCAAGTCGAGCATCATGCTCCATGTGAGCAAGCTCGCCTGATTCGGCCGACAGATCTCGATACACACGGAGTCGCACCCTCGGGCGCTGACTCCGTTTTTCGTCTATATTCGGCAAAGGTGCAGCACTCGTCGATAGGATGGAGTGAATCGCACCGCTGCTCACTCAAATGAGCCTCTTTTGTTGCTCAAAGGTGAGCCTTTTGCCGATCTTCTTCATTGCCTCATGAATCTCTCGTTGATTTCTCGCTTTCGCCGTGCAGGTGCACCGCTTTTGTTCGTCGCAGCCCTCATTTTCGGTGCCGCATGCGACCACGATGCGCCTGCACCGGCTCCCATTGGTCCGGAACCGGTGAACGAACAATGGCAACCGGCAGCTGCCGGACGTTACGAAGCGCGCGTGCGTTATAGTTGTGATTGTCGCGATGAAGCGCAGTTGGTGCTGACCGCCGCTCCGGCCGTGGACGACACGCTGCGTATGCCGGCCGTGCGCCGCACGGTTTATGTCGACAAGCGCGATTTGCCCGGCGCAGACTTCACGATGGGGCGCACGGTGGTCTTTCGTATCCGCGATTTTCGCATCGTACGCAACTATCATGCACTCGATTTGCGCCACGACGACAGCCTCGAATTTGTGTGCCGTGTGCAACCGCTCGGCGATTGACGGTTGCTTTTCCGGCGCCGGTCGGTAGACTGCGCGCTTTTCTGTTACGCTTCTATTCCGCTTTCTCTTTATGTTAGAAGATACTTTCGACATTCGCTCCGAACAGCAGACACCGCCTACGACAGAGCGAGAGTTTGAAAATGCTTTGCGCCCACTTTCGTTCGATGACTTCACCGGACAAACGAAAGTCGTGGATAATTTGCGCATCTTTGTCGAAGCGGCTCGTCGTCGCGGCGAACCGCTCGATCATACCCTGCTGCACGGTCCTCCGGGCTTGGGTAAGACGACGCTTTCCAACATTATTGCCAACGAATTGGGGGTGGGTTTTAAACTCACCTCGGGGCCGGTGCTCGATAAGCCCGGCGATTTGGCGGGATTGCTCACCTCGTTGGAGCCGAATGATGTACTGTTTATCGATGAGATTCACCGCCTTTCGCCTGTGGTGGAGGAATATCTCTATTCGGCGATGGAGGATTATCGCATCGATATCATGATCGACAAAGGGCCTTCGGCGCGTTCCATCCAAATTGACCTCAATCCCTTCACACTTGTCGGCGCTACGACGCGCAGCGGTCTGCTCACCGCACCCCTTCGCGCCCGCTTTGGTATCAACCTGCACTTGGAGTACTACGATTCGGCAACGCTTTGCGACATCGTGCAGCGCTCGGCGCACATTTTGGGTGTGCCGATGGATCCGAAAGCCGCGGCCGAAGTGGCCGGACGCTCTCGCGGTACGCCGCGTATTGCCAACGCGCTCTTGCGCCGCGTACGCGATTTTGCCGAAGTGAAAGGCGACGGCGCGATCGATGTGCCCATTGCGCGCATTGCGCTCGAGGCCTTGAATATCGACCGTTTCGGTCTAGACGAAATCGACAACAAGATTTTGACCACCATTATCGATAAGTTCAAGGGTGGTCCTGTGGGTGTGACGACTATCGCCACGGCCATCGGCGAAGATGCCGGCACGGTGGAAGAAGTGTACGAGCCGTTCTTGATCAAAGAGGGCTTCATTCGTCGCACACCGCGCGGTCGTGAGGTGACGGAGCTGGCTTATACGCACCTCGGTCGCACCCCTTACGGCACAGCTGCCGAAGAACCTTCCTTGTTTTGAGTTTCTGAACCACAACTTGTTATGATTACATTTAATGCGCTCTCACTTCCGGTTCCTCCGCTCGATGTGGCGCGTGAAACCGCTTGGTTGCGTCGCGTTGTGGCCTCGCACGGCCGGCGTTTGGGCGAGGTGAACTACGTGTTTTGCAACGACGAGGAAATACTCGATGTGAACCGTCGCTACCTTCAGCACGATTATTACACCGACATCATTACCTTCGACTACAGCGCGGCCGATGTGCTTTCGGGCGACCTCTATATTTCGCTCGATACGGTGCGCACGAATGCCGAACTCTTCGGCCGTCCCTATGATGAAGAGTTGCACCGCGTGCTCGTGCACGGCGTGCTGCACTTGGTGGGTATCAACGACAAAGGCCCCGGTGAACGCGAAATCATGGAAGCCGCCGAAGATGCGGCGTTGGCCTTGCGTTGAAGGTCTGTAGATCGCTCCTCATTTTGAAGATATACGTCTGCGCCACGCAGGTTTCTGTGTAGATTGGCGCAGGTGATTATTCCTTTTTCTACCTGAGTTCGGTCTAAGCAATCCACCTTTCACTTTCTATGATCGGCGTGCTGCTTTTTAGGGGAGATGCTTAGACCGAACTTAGGTCAGGATGTGAGGTCTACTGCGTCTAAACTTTTTGCGGATCGCAATAAACCGAAATCAGCACATGGGTCTCCTTGTTCGTGGGCGACACCCTTGCCGGCAGCCTTTTGAAGTGATGCAAACGATTGTTGTACAGTGAATTGCACACTGAATAAACAGAAGGCTGGGTAGCTTCGATAATGCCTCGTTGCGGTCGCGTGAATACGCGCCGCGCGCCGGAACGTAGCGCCTTTTTGTCTGTCCAGATAGGTTCGGATATGGCAAAGTCGCGCCGGTTCAGTAAGTCAAAGAGCGTTTGCGCCGGATGGTCGGGAAAAAGCACCTCGACTTTGCGCTATATAGACGCCGCAGTGCGGCGGAATGAAGGGAAGTTGTGTTTTATCAAGCGCAAAAGTAAGGATTTAGTTTCGAATTGTCGAATATTTCGCGAGAAAAATGTTTCGTTTTTTGAGAATCTGGAGAGAACGAATAAAAACTTGTGGACTTTCTTTCGAAACGCCCCTTCTTTTCTCTTCTTCCTCCCCGCTTTTTTGGAAAAGACGCCCATCCCTTGCTCGCGGTGTCACCCACTGTTTCCTCATCCGCACCTCCTTACGCGCGAACGGACACGCCCCTGCACATCGCGCACTCAGCGAGTTCGAAATTCTTGCCTTCACCCTTCACCTTCACCCGCAATTCGTTGATACAGTGTTTGTTGTGGGTGAAGGAAAGGCTCTTTTTTGCCTTCACCGGTGAAGGAAAAAGGGGTGAAATCTTCACCCGCAAGTCACTGTTTCATAGATTCTTACAGTCGTATGGTGAAGAGGTGAAGGCAAAAAACGAAAAACGCCGGACGCGCGCGCTACGCGTGCGCGTTGGGCGCAGAAGTGGGAGGCCGGTGCACTTTTGAGAAAGGGTTTCCTGTAGTTGATGCCTCACTCCAAATGTCGGACGAACCTTATTTTTAGAGAAGAGGCTTAGACCAAATTCAGGTCTTTTCTGCTCTCGCCGTCGGTGTTTTGCGACACCGGCGGCGCGTTCTCTTATTATAAGATGAGTAGGAACGGAAAAAAGGGCAGATTTATTTGGTGTATCGACGCTGTCAGCGTATTTTTGCACCCAAAATAAACAGTATATGCAGAAGAACTTAGTGATCGTGGAGAGCCCCGCGAAGGCCAAGACCATCGAACGCTTTCTAGGCGACGACTTTAAGGTCATGTCCAGCTTCGGACACATCCGCGATTTGGCGAAAAAAGATTTCGGTGTTGACCCGAAAACTTTTGCGCCCGTCTATATAATTCCCGACGACAAGAAGAAAGTCGTTAGTGATTTGCGCGCACAAGCCAAGAAATGCGAGACCGTTTGGTTGGCTTCCGATGAGGACCGCGAGGGAGAAGCCATCTCTTGGCACCTTGCGGAAGTCCTTAAACTCGATCCGGCCACCGCGCGCCGCATTGTGTTCCACGAAATCACGAAACCTGCCATCCTCGACGCCATTGAGCATCCGCGTACGATCGATCTCAACTTGGTCGATGCGCAACAAGCGCGCCGCGTCCTCGATCGCTTGGTAGGTTTCCGTCTTTCGCCCGTGTTGTGGCACAAAGTGCGCGCCGGCCTTTCCGCCGGTCGCGTGCAGAGCGTGACAGTTCGCCTCATTGTGGAGCGTGAGCGCGAAATTGCCGCCTTCGAAAGCGAGAGCAATTTCCGTCTGCTCGCCCGTTTCATCGTAGACGGTGCGGACGGCCAAACCGCGCAACTCGATGCGGAGCTGAATCATCGCTTTGCCACCGTCGAAGAAGCCCAAGCCTTCCTCGAACACTGCAAGAATGCGCGTTTCACCATCGGCTCTATCGCGACGAAACCCTCTAAGCGCACACCGGCTCCCCCCTTCACCACCTCGACGTTGCAGCAAGATGCCGCACGCAAGATGGGTTTCTCGGTAGGCACCACAATGCGCGTCGCACAGAAGCTCTACGAAGCGGGTTTGATCACCTACATGCGTACCGACTCGATGAACCTTTCCGATCTTTGCCTCAATACGGTCGGACCGGTCATCACCGAATTGATGGGAGCAGACTACCATAAGCGTCGTCGCTACCACACGCACGCCAAAGGTGCCCAAGAAGCGCACGAAGCCATCCGTCCCACCGACATGCGTCGGAGCGAAATCAAAGGCACTGCGCAAGAAAAGCGCCTTTATGACCTGATTTGGAAGCGTACTGTCGCCTGCCAAATGGCCGATGCTCAGTTGGAACGTACCACTGTACTCATCCAAATCGATGGCAGTGAGCACCATTTTGTCGCCACCGGCGAAGTCGTGAAGTTTGAAGGCTTCTTGCGCGTCTATCGTGAGAGCTTTGACGACAACGAGAACGAAACTTCCGACAATCTCGCGGCAGAAGGTCTTTTACCTCCGATGGTAGAAGGGCAAGAATTGAAGCGTCAAACGCTCACCGCGCGCCAGCGTTACAGTTTACCCCCTGCGCGTTACAGCGAAGCCTCGCTCGTGCACAAACTCGAAGAACTCGGCATCGGTCGTCCTTCGACCTACGCGCCCACCATTTCAACCATTCAAGCGCGAGAATATGTGCGCCGCGGAGAGAATGAAGGCAAGTCGCGCCCCATTACCCTCGTCACCCTCTCCGGCAATGAGATCACGACCGAGCAGAGCAGTGAGAATTACGGCAGCGACCGCGGAAAACTCGTTCCGACCGACATCGGTATTGTGGTGAATGACTTCTTGATGGACAAATTCCCCTCCATTATGGACTACAACTTCACCGCCAATGTCGAACATGATTTCGACCTCGTGGCCGAAGGTACCAAGAATTGGACGGAACTCATTCGCACTTTCTACGGAGATTTGGAACCCCAAGTCGACACCGTGCTGGCCGAGCGCAGCGAAACTCGCGTGGGCGAACGCTATCTCGGCGATGATCCCAAAAGCGGTCAGCCGGTGAGCGTGAAAATCGGCCGTTATGGTCCGATGATTCAGATCGGCAATGGCGAAGGTGACGACAAACCGCGTTTTGCACGGCTGTCGCCCGATCAAAGTTTGGCAACGATCACCCTCGAAGAAGCCCTCGAACTGTGCAAACTGCCCCGAGAACTTGGCGAATTTGAAGACCAAATGATCAAAATCGGTGCAGGTCGTTTCGGTCCCTATGTGCAGCACGGCAAAAAGTTCGTGTCGATTCCCAAAGACGAAGACCCGCTCACCATCACACCCGAGCGCGCCATCGAACTCATCCTCCAAAAGCGCGAAGCCGATGCGAAGAGTCACCTGCTCTCCTTCGAGGAAGAACCTGAACTTGAGGTGCTTGTCGGTCGTTTCGGCCCTTATATCAAGTATAAAGGCAAGAACTACAAGATTCCAAAGGAACGTGCTGAACATGCCGGCGAACTTACGCTCGAAGAGTGCCGCGCACTCATCGAATCCGGTTCGAAGACGGCCGCGAAGTCCACGACGAAACGTCGTACCACTAAGAAGAAGTAAGCCATGAAGTGCATCGCATTGATCGGCTACATGTGCGTCGGCAAGACCACCGTCGGCCGTGATCTCGCGCGCCGTCTCGGGTTGCGCTTCTACGACCTCGATTGGTACATCGAAGAGCGTTTCCACAAACGCATTTCGGCCATCTTTGCCGAGGAGGGCGAAGGCCATTTCCGTGATCTCGAGCGGAGAATGCTTCATGAAGTGGCGCAATTCGAAGACATTGTCCTCTCTTGTGGTGGCGGAACCCCCGCCCATTTTGACAACATGGACTTCCTCAACAGCGTGGCGCACACCGTCTATCTCCGAGCCGACGCCGATACGATTTGTGCTCACTTGAGTGTGAGCAAAGGCCGCCGTCCCCTGCTCGAAGGCAAAAGCCCCGAAGAATTGCGTGCCTTCGTTACAGCACAACTGGCCGAGCGCAGTATCTATTACGAGCGCGCTCAACACATCGCCGAGGTGCATCCTCTTGACACCCCCGAAAAGGTGGGTCGACTTTCCTGCTGCATCATCGACTCTTTAGGCTTGGAAGCCAACAGCAATGGCTGATTTCCTTCCGGCTATTTCTACTTCTGTTTTCGATCTGCCGAAGAGGTGTGCAAACAAGTGATGTTTAGCACGCCCGCGGCGCGAAAACGACTACAAAACAAACCTCTTTTTCCTGCATATACGATCCTTACGATGAGAAAATGGCGTATTGAAGACTCCGAAGAACTTTATAATATCAAAGGTTGGGGCGTGAACTATTTCGGTATCAACGAAAGCGGTCACGCCTACGTCTGTCCGCGCAAGAACAATGTTCGCATCGACCTCCGCGAGTTGGTCGACGAACTGGCCGAACGCGACATCCCCGCTCCCGTTCTGCTCCGTTTTCCCGACATCCTCGACAATCGCATTGAGAAAACCGCCGATTGCTTCGAGCGTGCTGAGAAGGAATATGACTACCGCGGCGAGCACTTCATCATCTATCCCATCAAGGTCAATCAGATGCGCCCCGTTGTCGAGGAAATCATCTCCCACGGCAAGAAGTACAACCTCGGTCTCGAGTGCGGTTCCAAGCCCGAACTGCACGCCGTGCTGGCCACCAACATGGACTCCGACTCCGTCATTGTCTGCAACGGCCACAAAGATCAAAACTTCATCGAGCTGGCGTTGCTCGCACAAAAGATGGGAAAGCGCGTTTTCCTCGTCATCGAGAAGTTGCACGAACTGGAGATCATTGCGCAAACTGCAGAGAAGATGGGCGTTCGTCCCAATCTCGGCATCCGCATCAAGCTCGCCAGCCGCTCCATGGGCAAGTGGGAAAGCTCCGGTGGCGACGCCTCTAAGTTCGGTCTCAACAGTTCCGAACTGCTCCAAGCCCTCAACCTCCTCGAAGAGAAGGGACTCAGCGACTGCCTCCGCCTCATTCACTTCCACATCGGCAGCCAAATCCCCAAAATCCGACTCATCAGCATCGCCCTGCGCGAGATGGCACAATATTATGTCCAACTCCGCAAAATGGGTTTCAACATCGAGTTCGTCGACTGCGGTGGCGGTCTCGGGGTCGACTACGACGGCACGCGTTCGTCCAACTCTGAAAGTTCGGTCAACTACAGTGTGCAGGAATACGTCAACGACATTGTCTACACCCTCGTCGAGGCAGCCAATAAGAACGACATTCCGCACCCCAACATCATCACCGAGGGCGGACGTTCGCTCACCGCTCACCACTCCGTGCTCATCCTTGAGGTGCTCGAAACGACCGAAGTGCCCCACATGGACGAAAACTTCCATCCCTCTCCCGACGATCACAAATTAGTGCACGACCTCACCGAGATTTGGGACAAACTCTCCACGCGTTCCATGCTCGAAGATTGGCACGATGCCGAGGACATTCGCGAAGAAGCCCTCGACCTCTTCCGCCACGGGCTCATCGATCTCCGCACCCGTGCACAGATCGAAAGCCTCTATTGGAGCATCTGCTCCGAAGTGGTCGACCTTTCTCACCACCTCAAGCACGCCCCCGACGAACTGCGCAAGTTGGACAAGATGATGTCCGAGAAGTATTTTTGCAACTTCTCCCTCTTCCAGTCGCTGCCCGACCATTGGGCCATCGATCAGCTCTTCCCCATCATGCCGATCCAGCGTCTCGACGAGCGTCCCGACCGCAACGCCACGATTCAAGACATCTCTTGCGACAGCGACGGTAAGATCACCACCTACGTCAACCACAATCAGCAGACCAACTACATTCCCCTGCACACCTTCCGCATGGGCGATCGATATTACATCGGCGTTTTCCTTGTAGGTGCCTACCAAGAGATTCTCGGCAACATGCACAACCTCTTCGGCGACACCAATGCGGTGCATATCACCGTCGATGCCGACGGATATTCCATCGACAAAACCATCGACGGCGAAACCGTGGCCGATGTACTCGAATATGTGCAGTATGACCCAAAGCGACTCGTGCGTCGCCTCGAATCGTGGGTGACCAAAGCCGTCAACGAGCAGAAAATCACCGTCGAAGAAGGCAAAGAGTTCATCTCCACCTATCGTGCCGGTCTCTACGGCTACACCTACCTCGAATAATTCACACCGCGTCCGCATCGCCATGATCCGCATCCATCCTTCTTGGCACGAAGCCCTCGCCGCCGAGTTCGAAGCCCCCTATTTTTCGGTGCTTACAGACTTCGTGCGCGCCGAATATGCCGCCGGCACCTGCTATCCCCCCGCCGGTGAAATCTTTGCGGCCTTCGATCGTTGTCCCTTCCCCGACGTCAAAGTCGTGCTCCTCGGCCAAGATCCCTATCACGGTGCCGGCCAAGCCGAAGGACTCTGTTTCTCCGTGCGCGACGGCGTTCCCCCACCTCCTTCGTTGCAAAACATCTTCAAGGAGTTGCACACCGATCTCGGCGCACCCGTCCCCACTTCGGGCAGTTTGCGCCGATGGGCCGACCAAGGTGTGCTCTTGCTCAACGCCACCCTCACCGTGCGCGCCGGAGCCGCCGGTTCGCACCAAGGACAGGGCTGGGAAACCTTCACCGATGCCGTCATTCGCACCCTCTCCGCTCGTCGCGAAGGGATTGTGTTCCTACTTTGGGGCGCCTATGCCGGACGCAAGGCCGCACTCATCGACAGTGCGCGCCATTGCATTCTCACCGCGCCGCATCCCTCGCCGCTTTCGGCCTATCGTGGCTTCTTCGGTTCGCGGCCTTTCTCGCAAGCCAACGCCTATTTGGCTGCGCGGGGCGAAACGCCCATCCAATGGTAATCCATTGTAGCCGAGGGTGAAAGCGCTTTAAGACAACGTACGCTCCTTTCTCCTCGTTCTTTATCTCCAACTGCTCGCTTCGTGCGATTTTCCCCATGCTCCCCATTCTCCAAGTAGGCGACGTGCTCTTGTCGCCCGATATTTTCACCGAACATTTTTGTTGCGATCTCGCCGCCTGTGGCGGAGCCTGCTGCGTCGAAGGCGAAGCCGGTGCCCCTGTCACGGCCGAGGAGTGTCGCGAACTTGAGCGTGTGCTGCCTGCCGTGCGCATGCAGCTCAGTCCCCGCGCCCGCAAAGTGCTCGACAAGCAGGGAGTGGCCTATCGCGACCGCGACGGCGACCTCGTTACCAGCATCGTCGGCGGAAGAGAATGCTGTTTTGCGCGCTATGACGACGACGGTCTTTGTCTCTGCGCCACCGATTGTGCGTTTCGCGAAGGGCGCATCGACTGGCCCAAGCCCATCAGTTGTGCGCTTTACCCCATTCGCGAGCAACCCCTCTCCAACGGCACCGTAGCGCTCAACTACCACCGTTGGTCGGTCTGTGCGCCGGCTGTGGCTAAGGGTCGCGAACTCCGATTGCCCATCTATCGTTTTCTACGCGAGCCCCTCATCCGCCGTTTCGGCGAAGCATGGTATGCCGAACTCGAAACCCTCGCCGACCTCTTGCGACAAGAGGGCCTGATCAAGGACTGAACGCGCGCAGCCGCCGTGCGATCCCCATAAAATAGACGAAATAATAGCCCGTAGTTCACATAAACTGCGGGCTTTTTTGTGCGGAAAATTTACGCTCCATGCGCTGAATGAACCGCAAACCGCCGCAGTTGAAAGAGCGACTCATCGTTTCGGATGCGCCGCCCACAAGGCATCGCGAAAAAAACAGTGGACTTTGCTTCAAAAACTGGGCGTTTTTTCGCGAAACCGGTGGACTTTTCTTCGTCTATTGCCGGGTTTGTGATGACACCGAAGGGAATTCATCTTATGCTGCTGTGTGTTGTACCTGTCCTTACCCGCTGTTTGCACTCATGTTGACTCAATGCCGAGAGTTCATGTAAGGAAAGCATCATCGCGATGCAGGCAACGCGATGAGAAAAGCCTCGATTTTCAACGCGTGCAAAGATATAATAGCCGTTAGCTAAGACCGGCCGAACTGCGGTGAGGCCATGTCGAAAAAGGGGAGTGCAATGCGCGTTGCGCATGTGCGTACGGGCAAGTTGTTTTTCGCCTCGGTGCAAGAAAATACCTCGAGCGTGCCGCTGTCTTTTAAGTAAAAAAGAAAGGATTCGCACACCCTTGTGTGGGAAGCTCTACCGCTACCGAGGGCAAACAAAGTGGAGAGGAGAAAGAACTTGGCCACTCTCTAATCTCTATGTGAAGCGTGTCCTGTTAATTCGTTTGTAATCAGCTGATTTTTGTGTTGACGGTTGAGGTGCTTTTTCAGCGATGGACTTCCAATGCCCTCTTTACTCGTGTATGCGTCTACCCAAAAAACGCATGGATGATGGGGAAAATGAAAAGGAGAAAGGTGTGAAGAAAGAAGAAATCTAAGAGGACGGTGCAAAACGATGAGGAGGAGTTGAGAAGATGGGCAAGCCACGTCCCTGATCATGTAGCCTATTTGTTCCTGATTTTTGAGTCGACTTTCGTTTTCAGTCAATAAAGTTGCATTCCTGAACGGGACGATGATTCCAATTCAAGGCAAACGACTGCTTTGTTTTCACGAAAACCGCCGATTTTGATGGCTGTGTGTGTCAAAATGAGGTGTTTTTGAGGTTCGGGACGCATTTTACCCTCAAAAACTGCGTCTTCTCCTTCACATCGCGTATATTTGTCCTTGGAATGTAATCTTATGACAGTGGTCGCGCGCGATAATTTGAATTCGAGTGCGACGTTTGTCGATGAAGTAAACGATGGGAAAATCTCAATCCGTATGAGCGCTTGCGCAAATGAGCACTTGCATGGATCGTGAACAATAGAAATTCTATAATTCAATTCATTACACAGATACAATAAATGATTAACTAAGATGGAGAAAACAATTCCCCTAAGATCAAGCATCTTCGGGCTCCTCTGTACATTGTTGCTCTGTTTGGGTAGTCTCCCCGCAGTGGGGCAGAATTGCCCGAATTTCCAATGGAACGATTTTACGAAGTCGCAAATGCAGCCCAACTCGGACTGTAATACGCCGGGAATCGTTTCCATACGCTACAGCAACAACATCGTCGGAGTGGACGAAGTGAAGTATCAATTCGGTTCCGGACCGAACGGCCCTTGGTTTGAAACGGTCGATGCGCCGGCACCGGGTGCGACCGTCAAAGCGGACATTCCGGCAAGCATGAACGGCAAGACACTTTATGTGCGTATCACGACCACATGCGGTACGAATACACGCACAGACTGGTGGAACATGTCGGGTGTCTCATCGCAAAAGGCTCAGGATATTAGACTGAGTGTGAGCAGTACACCCGCCGGTAGTGGTACGGGTGCAAGTGGTGGTGTGCAAGCCTCCTTGGTCGGTCCCACCGGTTTTACGGAAGCCACCTTTAAGCTCTACAAATTCGATGACCAGAACACGGTCATTCAATCTCAGCGTTCCACGCGTCCCTATGATGGCGTGACGTTCTTCAATTTGCCCAAGGGCGACTATGTGGTGAAGGCGGAAGCCAAGCCTTCTTGTACCCCGGCCAATCCGCCCTCCAATTGGGATACGGACCACTTTAATCTGTCTTCCGGCATCTCGGTGGGTTCCTTTAATTTGATCACAACGCAGATTCCTGCCCGCGGTACTTGCCCGGGTGGTGTCAAAGTCGAGGTGTCGAAAGTGACGGGTGTGCAGAACATTGAGTACACCATTGCCAATCAAAGTACGCCTGA
>QWCT01000264.1_pt1 | contig 35769 bp, 45 predicted proteins | sample 1972681 | NCBI WGS metagenome assembly QWCT01 (sample SAMN09866701, study PRJNA288562) | Human oral metagenome isolate pre3_saliva, whole genome shotgun sequencing... | isolation source: mouth | host: Homo sapiens | place: USA: California | reverse complement strand
AATAGATTTTTAATTATTTAAAATTATATTTTCAAGGATTACAGAGATTGAAATTTAATTAGATTTTTGTAAATTTAAAAATTTTTATTCAAGGGTTTTAGATTCCAATTTATAAAAAATGATACTGATATAATAAAATAAAAAAGGAAAATTTATTTATGAATAATTTAAAAAAGAAAACTTATAGGAATACTTCATCATTTATTTTTATGGCATGGGGTTCATTTGCTTTTTTTGTTATTTTGATGGCGATTGGACTATATACACTTAAAGAGCCACTAATGGTTAAGGGTTATTACTTAATGGGATCTGTTGGATTGATTTCAAGTTCATTCACACTAGCTAAGGTAGTAAGAGATAATCAAGAAGATGAAGAAAGATATAATCAAATGTTTAGAGCTGTTGATGTTGACAATGAAAAATAAAGAGGCTATTTAACATAGCTTCTTTTTTATTTTAGTAATTCTTCAAATTCAAGTTCAAGGGTTTTTCTCTGATTGTAATTCTGTTCAAATTTATAGTTTAAATAGAGGATTAAGAATATAAGAGATTGAAGTTATTTCTATTTAAAATAGGGTAAAATAGAAATAAAAAAGAAAAGAGATTAATAGTAATGATAGCATGGTTATTAACTGGGGATAATTTATTAAACATTTGCATTGTTATAGGGACAGTAAGTTTTGTAGTTTCAGTAGTATTAAATTTAAGATTATTAAAATTAAGCAGTGTAGGAATCAATTTAGGTAGAAAATCTAGGAACACAATAGTTTTATTATTACTTAATTCTTTATTATTTATTGGAGGATATTTACTTATTTCAAGTTATATACTATAATAGAATCAAAGCGATATAAAGATACATTTATTGGAGGATATTTACTTATTTCAAGTTATATACTATAATAGAATCAAAGCGATATAAAGATACATTTATATTTTTTTGATTTACAACAAATAAGATTTTAAAGGGATTATTTAAAGATTGAAAGAGACTGTTATAGGTCTCTTTTTTTGTTTTTTTTGTATATAAAAAAGAGATTGTGTAAATACAACCTCTTAATAGATAGTTTCTTCATATTCAACATGAGATTGGACATCTTTAATAACTTCTGTAAATTCATATCCTCCATAACCATCATTAGTAGGATCTACATTAACATATTCAAATTCATGGTTAATTACAGCAACTCGAATACAGACATTTAGACCAGTTTCTTCTTTTACTGTATCAAGGATTTCACGGGTTACAGTTTCATCTGTTTCAAGTTCAAATTCTACTTTAAAGAAATTTTTACCTGCGATAACAGTTGATTTACCAAGTTGGATAATAGGATTTTTCAAAAGTAGTTCTTCTACATATTTTTGGTGGTTAAGACGTTGTTCTTCTGCCCGTTGTTCTTTTAGCATTTTTTCTTTTAATTCTTTTTTTGCACGGATTTCAAGTACAAGAGGTTCAATAGATTTAGCTTCATCATTTTTATAACGAAGGGCAGGTTTAACTTTATTAAGACCACATTCTTTATATTTAAAACCTTTGATTACATCTTCAGTAGTTTGTACTTCACGATTTAGGTATTCTTTCCATTCTTCGATAGTTCCAGTGTAGACTTGAGTTTCTTTATTCCAGTAGTAAGCACGGATTGCGATTTGATTTTTCATTTTATTGTTTTCCTTTTGTTTTTCTTTATGTATTTATTATACACCATTGTTTTATGTTTGTCAATAAAAAAACAAAAAAAATAAAAAATTTTTAAGGTTTATAAATACAAAAAAAGAAATAGGTTTTGATTCTATTTCTATTAGATTAAGGATTCAAAAATAGTTTCCATTTCTTTATAATGAATATTAGGATTAGCATAGATAGAGACATCAATATTTCTTTCTAGACCTAACCTGATTAGTTCCATTTGCCATTCATTAAATTCAAGATTTGCATATAAAGAAACATCAACATTATTTTGTAGTCCTTGACGAATTTGATTCATTTGTTCCCATGTATATTCGGGTTTAGCATACCATGAGACATCTAAGTTTTGTTCTAGACCTCTTTTTATTTGTTCCATTTGCCAATATGTAAATTCAGGATTAGCATATAAAGAAACATCAACTTTACTTTCTAAACCTTGACGAATTTGTTTCATTTGTTCATTATTATATTCAGATTTAGTATAGATAGAAACATTAAGATTCTGTTCGAGACCAAAACGAATTTGTATCATTTGTTTCCATGTAAATTCCGAGTTTACATACCATGATACATCTACTCCTTTCTCTAAACCTATCCGAATTACTTGCATTTGTTCCCAGTCAAATTCAGGTTTATTATAAATACTTACATTCAGACCCGCTAATAAACCATAACGAATTTCAATCATTTGGTTAGAATTAAATTCGGGATTAGCATAACAGTTTACATCTAAATTTCTTTCAAGACCTTTAAATAACTCATACATTTGAGGAATAGAATATATTGGATTTGCATATTTTGAAATTTCTACAGGGTTTAAACCTTTTTCTAATTCTAACCTTATTTGTTTCATTTGTTTCCAATCAAATTTAGGATTTGTATAAATAGAAACATTAACATTATTTTCTAAACCCAATTTTATTTGTTCTTTCTGTTCATCTTTAAAATTATATTTAGATATAAGTTCATTATATAAATTCTTTTGATTTTGATTCATTACTTATTACTTTCTAGCTTCAATCTTATTCTTTTCATTTCTTTCCAATCAATACCTGGATTTAAATATGGTGTCACATCAACATTATTTTCCAATCCTTCAAGTATTTGAATTATTTGTAATTCATCAAATTCAGGTTTAGCACAAATGGAAACATCTAATCCTTTTTCTAGACCTCCACGAATTTGTAACATTTGTTCCCATGTAAATTCAGGGTTTATATACCATAAAACATCTAATTTTTGTTCTAAACCTAAACGAATTTCTACCATTTGGTTCCATTCAAATTCAGGTTTTGTGTAAATAGAAACATCTAAATTTTTCATTAAACCTAATCTAATTTGCCTCATTTGTCCAATATTAAATTCAGGTTTTGCATAAATTGAAATGTCTAGGTTTGCTTCTAATCCTAACCTAATTTGTTCTTTTTGTTTTTCATTAAAATTATATTTAGATATAAGCTCATTATAAATTTTTTCTTGTTCTGGATTCATTATTTATTTCTTTCTAATTCTTCACGGATTCTTTCCATTTCTTTCCAATAAATAGATGGATTTAAATAAGATTCCACATTAATTTTATTTTCTAGACCCTTTCTTATTTGAAGCATTTGTTCTTTATTAAATTCAAGATTAGAATAAAAAGAAACATCAATATTATTTTCTAAGCCTAATCTAATTTGAAACATTTGATTTTCATCAAAGTCAGGATTCGCATAAATGGAAACATCTAATTTTTTTTGTAGGCCTATCTTTATTTCCCACATTTGATTAGGGGTAAATTCAGGATTTGCATAAATAGTTACATTTAAGTTTTTTTGTAGTCCACTAAGAATTTCGTTCATTTGTTCAGAATTAAACTCTGGTTTTGCATAAATAGCAACGTCTACTTTTTGTTCTAGACCCTTACGAATTTCTTTCATTTGTTGCCAATTAAATTTAGGTTCAGAATATAAACTTACTTTTAAATTATTTTTTATCCCATCAATGATTTCTTGCATTTGAAAAATATTAAATTCAGGGTTGGCATACCATGATACGTCCAAACTTTCTTCTAGACCTAATCGAATTTTGTTCATTTGGAAGTCATTAAATTCTGGGTTTGCATAAATTAAGACCTCAATATTAGAAATTAAACCTAATCTTATTTCCCTCATTTGTCCCCAATCAAATTCAGATTTAGCATATAAAGAAACATTAAGATTTTGTTCTAGACCCTTACGAATTTCTACCATTTGATTAACATTAAATTCAGGTTTAGCATATAATTCAACATCGAGATTTTGCATAAGACCTAAACGTATTTCTTCCATTTGGTAAGCATTAAAATTAGGTTTTAAATAATAGTTCACATTTAAATTTTGATAAACACCTATTTTAATTTGGTGTTTTTGTTTTTCATTAAAATTATATTTGGATATAAGTTCATTATAAATTAATAATTGTTTTTTATCCATTACTTTCTTGTTTCAACCTGATTCTTTTCATTTCTTTCCATTCAATACCTGGATTTAAATAAAGAGTAACATCAAGGCCCTTTTCTAGACCTTTACGAATTTGTTTCATTTGAGACCATTTAAATTCAGGTTTAATATATAAAGAGACATCAATTTTCTTCGTTAATCCATAGCGTATTTCAGACATTTGAAGTTCATCAAATTCAGGTTTTGCATAAATAGAAACATCAATATTATTTTCTAATCCTAACCTTATTTGAAACATCTGCCATTCATTAAATTCAGGTTTCGCATACCATGATACATCTAAACCTTTTTCTAAGCCTAAACGGATTTCATACATTTGATTTAAATTAAAATCTTGTAAATTATAGAATTTCACATTTAGATTCTTCTCTAAACCTAAAATTATTTCTTTCATTTTGTATTCATCAAATTCAGGTTTAGCGTATAATGAAACATCGAGATTATTTTCTAGACCATAACGAATATTAAACATTTGGTATTCATTAAATTCAGGTTTAGCATAAATAGAGACATCGATTCCATTTTCTATACCTAATCTGATTTCTTCTTTTTTACTTTCATTAAAAAAATATTTATCAATTAACTGATTATAAATTATTTCTTGTTCTTGATTCATTATTTATTTCTTTCTAGTTCAAACCTTATTTTTTTCATTTCTTTCCATTCAATACCTGGATTTAAATAAGGTTCAACATTTAATCCAGCTTCTAAGCCATAACGAATTTCACGCATTTGTTCCCAACTAAATTCAGGTCTATTATATAAAGAAATATTCAAGTTATTCTGTAATCCTAGTCGAATTTGGCTCATTTGTTCCCATGTAAATTCTATTTTTGCATAAATGGAAACATCAATCTCATTTTCTAAACCTAAACAAATTTCATACATTTGATTATGGTTAAATTCTCGTTTAGCATAAATAGAAACATCTACATTAGAGTTTAACCCATATCTTATTTGTAACATTTGTTGATAATCAAATTCAGGTTTAGAATAAACAGTTACATCAATATTATTTTCCAGACCTTTACGAATTTCATTCATTTGGTAAAAGTTAAATTCAGATTTAGTATATAATGAGACATTTAGTTCTTTTTCTAGGCCTAAGCGAATCTGTTCCATTTGTTGCCAATCATATTTAGAATTTGCATAAATGGAAACATCAACATTATTTTCTAAACCAAATCGAATTTGGGTCATTTGTTCATTATTATATTCAGGTTTAACATATAATGAAACATTAATTCCTTTTTCTAGCCCTTTACGGATTTGAACCATTTGTTTATAATCAAATTCTAATTTAGCATAAATACTCACATCAATATTATTCTCTAAACCTTCACGAATTTGCGCCATTTGATAAAAATTAAATTCAAAGTTTGCATACCATGATACATCCAAGCCTGATTCCAAACCATAAAGAAACTCAGTCATTTGTTTCCAATCATATTCAGGTTTAGCATAATAAGTTACATCAAGATTTTCTATAAGACCTATTTCTATTGCTGATTTTTGCAATTCATCAAAATTATATTTACTAATTAATTCATTATAGGTTTTTTCTTGTTCTGGATTCATTATTTCTTACTTTCTAGTTCTAATCTTATTTTTAACATTTCAAACTCATCAATACTTGGGTTTGCATAAGTTAAAACATTCATTTCATTCTCTAAACCTGAGCGAATTTGTTTCATTTGATAATGATTAAATTCAGGTTTATTATATAATTCTACATCAAGATTTTTCTCTAAACCTAAACGTATTTCTTCCATTTGAGAACCATCAAATTCATCTTTTGCATAAATTGTTACATTTAAATTGTTTTCAAGACCTAAACGAATTTGATTCATTTGATAATCGTTAAATTCAGGTTTATTATAAATACTTACATCAAGACCTGTTAATAAGCCATAACGAATTTCGAGCATTTGTTGGAAATTAAATTCAGGATTTGTATAAAGAGAGACATTCAAATTATCTACAAGACCCCATTTAATTTGTGCCATTTGCAATTCATTAAATTCAGGGTTTGCATAATAAGAAACATCAAGATCCTCTTCTAGTCCTGAACGTATTTCTTCCATTTGTTTATTATTAAATTCAGGGTTTGCATAATAAGAAACATCAAAACCATCTTCTAGTCCCATTCGGATTTCTTCCATTTGAAAATAATTAAAAATTGGTTTTGCATAAATTGATACATCTAAATCAGCTTGTAAACCTAACCAAATTTGTTCCTTTTGTTTATCATCAAATTCAAGCTTACTATAAATAGAAACATCAACATTATTTTGTAATCCCAACATAATCTGTTCTTTTTGTTTTTCATTAAAATTATATTTAGATATAATTTCATTGTAAATTAATTCTTGTTCTTTATTCATTACTTTCTAATTCCAATCTTATTCTTTGCATTTCTTCCCAATCAATACTTGGATTTAAATAAGTAGCAACATCAATATTATTTTCTAAACCTTTAAGAATTTGTATCATTTGTTGATAATCAAATTCAGGCTCTGCAAAAATTGAAACATTAAAATTCTTTTCTAATCCAAATTTAATTACTTTCATTTCATTAATTTTAAATTCTGGATTTGCATACCATGACACTTCTAATCCCTTTTCTAATCCTTCACGAATTTCATTCATTTGGTATTCATTAAATTCAGAATTGGCATATAAAGAAACATTTAAATTTTCTTGTAAGCCTAACCTAATTTGTGCCATTTGAAATTCATCAAAATTAGGTTTTGCATAAATAGAAACATTAATATTTCTTTCTAGACCTTTACGAATTTCAGACATTTGTTCTTCATTAAATTCAGGTTTAGCATACAATGTTACATTCAATTTACCCATTAAACCGATACGGATTTCATTCATTTGTTCCCATGTATATTCCGATTTAGCATAAATGGAAACATCTAAACCTCGCGCCAAACCTTCACGAATTTCTTCCATTTGGTATTCATCAAATTCAGGATTATTATATAAACTCACATCAATATTATTTTCTAAACCTAATCTCACTTGTTTCATTTGATTGTGATTATTATAATTAGAATATTTAGAAATATCTACATTAGAAATTAAACCTAATCTAATTTCTTTCATTTCAAACCAATTATATTCTGGATTACTATATAAACTAATATTTAATTTATCTTTTAATCCTTTTCTTATTTCATCCATTTGTCCCCAATTATATTCAGGTTTAGAGTAAATATTTACATCAATTCCATCTTCTAAACCTTTATAAATAATTCTTTTTTGATTTTCTTGAAAGCTATATTTAACTAAAAGATTATAATATAACATTTCTTGTTCTTTATTTAAACTCATATTTTTTACCTTTTACAATTCTTTTATAGTTAAATTAAGTTTTTTCGTATTCTTTTCATTTCTTCCCATTTAATACTAGGATTTAAATAGGGGCTTACATCAATACCTTTTTCTAAACCTTTTCTTATTTGAATCATTTGATTACTATTAAATTCTATTATAGAATAAATGGAAACATCTAATTTCTTAATTAAACCTAAACGAATTTGGGTCATTTGGTCACAAGTAAATTCAGGTTTAGCGTAAATACTCACATCCAATTCATTTTCTAAACCTTTACGAATTTCCTCCATTCTACCCCAAGTAAATTCCGGCCTTGCATACCATGAAACGTCTAAATTCTTTTTTAAGCCTAATCCTATTTCTTCTTTTTGCTATTTATTAAAATCATATTTAGACACAAGCTCATTATATATTAATTGTTGTTCTTTATTCATTCTTTATTTTTCCTTTTTATTTAATTTTAATTATATAATATTATTTCTTGTTTGTCAAAAGATAAATAATAAGAAAATAGAGTTTTATTCAAGACCTCTTTTTGTTTACCTCAAAAATAAAAAATTTTCTTTTTTATTTTTCGTAGATGTAATTTTGAACCACAATACGTACTATCTATTAAGTATGAAAAACAACGATTTTGTATTTTCTGTATAATTCATCATAAATACGAAATCTAACGTCTACGTTGAATCTACAGACAAAATGATAGATATTATTAAGAACTAAAACTAAACTAATCTGGGTCAATCTATAACGTCTGAGGTATATATAAAATTTAAATTAAAATATTTTAAAGACCTTAAATATATTTAATTAATTTCTTTATTATTATATTTCAAAACTGCTAAGATTTTTATTTATTAAATTCTTATTTTTTAGAGCTATATAAATATCTTATTTTATATAATTAGATTTTACAAAATATAGATATATAAGTTATTATTAAATAGTAATTATTAAAAATAACTTTTCTATTTTTTTCTTAATAGTTCAAAAAGAAGCACATAAAAGAAGACCTTACAAATAGACATTATTGCAGAATTTAATATAAATCTAAAGTAAAATTTTAAGAAATGATAGATATATATACACTACGGGCAAATTTTTCGAGGCAAAAGGTTAATCTATCAATGTTTTACCTCAAAAAACATGACAAAAAAATTTCATCATAAATTCAGATATACCTCAAAATTTAATATAAAATCTGAAGAAAAATAATTTTATTTTTTTATTTTAAGTGTTGACAAGTTAAAAATAATGTTATATAATTAAATCATAAAGAAAAACAAAAAAAGGAAGTTTTCAACAATGAAAAAATTTAAAGTAACTGAAACTATTTATTACATGAACAGAACAAAAACTTATACTCATGAAGGTACTTTGGAAGATTTAATCAAATATTCAAAATACACTTTTGAAATTGGACAAAGTTACAATCCAAAAATTAATACAAATCCAAAAACAATTAAAGGTTATATTTCTAATCTTAAAAAATCACTAGAAGAAAAACATTGCTGTCCTGTTGAAGTCTCATATATTGAAATTTAAGAAAAATAAGAGGTAATAAAAATGCTAATTATTCAAACTGGAAATATTGAAAAAACTACAGATATTCTTACATTCAAAAATACAATGCTTGAAAAAGATATCTCAAAAGAAACAGAAACTGTACTTAAAAATTTAGATGTTTTTAATCCGGAAGTTCAAATTACTGTTTCAACTAATCTTGTAATTGTTATTTTAACTGCTCGAGTTCTAGCTGCAGAATCAGGGAATCTTGACCAGTTTAAAATTGAATTTATTGACGACAATGGAAATAAATTTTATCAACATTTAGATGATAGAGGAAACCTTGTTGGAGATGATGAGTGTTGGAAAATTGCTTATCAAAAAGATCTTATTTTTCGTCTAGTTTCTACTTTCAAAGATAAAAAATAATGGAGGCCTATTAATATGGATTTACTACTACAAGAAATTGCAAAAACCTTTAATATTACAAATGAATCAATCTCATTAATTATTCAAAATTACCCTGAGCTTAAACAACAATATATTACCCATCAAATCCTTACAAATTTATTTGGGTTTTTAGCTTTTTCAATATTTGTTCCAGTTATTTCAATTTTCTTTTCATGGATTTCAATTGAATCAGATACTCCTGAAAATAAAAAAAGAAACCTTATTAAAACTCAAAAATATTCTTTAGTTGCAATTGTTATTCTCGTTGTGCTTCTTGTTATTTTGAGTGTTATTATTCCTATCCTATCTCCAGATATTGTTATTCTTAAAGATCTAATTAGTGCTATTAAAAAATAAAAGTAATAAGAGGTAAAAGGACATTTTACTAATAACATAGATATACATTATTAATAAATCAAACTTAAAAATGTATTTTAGTACATACAGTTCATTAAACTCATATAGGGTAATTTCTTACGCCTGCAAAAATATTCCCAAAATAAAATCCGTAGATTCTATAATGACATAGATTCTCTAAGAGTTCAGTAGCAATTAAGTTACTCATTGTTTTTCACTTAAATGGGACATGTCCAGTTGCCCCACAATTGTTTTTTATTGTGTAATTAAATATTTATATTGTTTTAGATTTTCAACAGCATTATCGTCTCTTTCAAGGATTTCTCCACATGAATAACATTTATATTCATTATGTGCATTCCCATATTTATCTCCTGATAATCCTAATTTTTCGTCACCAGTTTTTACATGACCACAACTTGAACATCTTTGTGTTGATGGGTAAAATCTATCCGCCTTGATAAAATCTATATTTATCTGATTAAACTTCATTTCTATTTTCTGTTTGAATCTTCCAAATAATGACCTATGTAAACTCTTACATAAACTTTTGTTCATTTTCATGCCGTTTACATCTAAATCTTCTATTGTGACTGATGAATAATTCTCGTTTAAATATTTGATAAATTGATTAAGACTGTCCTCTTGAATATTGTATGCTTTAGTATAACTTTTGTTTAATTTGGTTCTCATTTTCGCATAAGTTTTACTGCTTTTCCAATTTTTATTTCCAAGACGTTTTTTAGCTAAAACCCTACTATAATATTTGATTAATTTGTATTGTTTTTTTAATCTGTTATCTAATGTTAGCCAATCTTCATATCCACCTTCTGCTTTATTATAACGAAATCCTCGTATATTCGCATCTATGCCACATTCAGGCTTATTCGTTCTGTCCTTATGGTATTTTGCAATATATCTCTTTTCAGATTCTTCATCTAATTTGATTGTGATAGATATATACCATTTGTTATTTTTACCCAAACTTATTGTTGGATAACCAGCTATTCTTCCTGTATATCTCAATTCATTTGCCAATGGTATTTTTGAAAATATAATAGGGTTTTTAGGTTTTATACCAGTCAAAATAGATTTATTTGCTTTAGGTATTATTACTTTATTATTCTTAATTAGTATTCCATCTAATGAAAATGATAACTTCTTTTGTTCTTTCTTAGTTTTATACTTAGGCAATTTGTGATTTGGCATTTTCGGGTTAAATGCGTTTTTTACCGCCTGACATACACTCTCTGCCGCTGTTGATACCATCCTACTCGCATAATCATATTCCCACTCAGATTTCATCCTTGTCATTATGTATTTTACATTACCAGAATTAGGATAATAAGCTTTATAAAATTCTTTTTTAACTTTCTTGTCTAATAAATCAAAATTTTCTATCCTTGACTTCTTTTCCTTATATTCTAGCCATAGCTCTTTTTGTACGTCTATTGCTTTATTATATAAATATCTACTATATCCTATATATTTCTTGAATCCTTCTATGTCCTTATCAGTAGGGTATATCCTTATCCTCTGACTTATTATTACCATCTTGACCTCCTTCCTCTATTATTATCTGGTTCTTATGGTTTCGTAATCTATAAATCTTACCACCGAATTAAGCTAATAACATCATCATATTTTCAGTTAATTCTTGTTCAATTGGTTTTTCTTTATTCTCATTGAGTACAATTATATCCACAAAACAATTACTTAAATTTTTGGTGTGGATTATTTTGTTTTTGTTATTTATATTTTACCTTATTTTTTTCTTTTTTGCTTTTCGTAGATGTAATTTTGAGCCATAATACGTACTATCTATTAACCATTAAAAACATCATTTTTCTAATTTATGTATAATTCATCATAAATACTGATTTTAACGTCTACGTTGAATCTACAGCCAAAAATTATTTTTTATTTTTTTGATTTTTCTATTGACAAATATTAAACAATTGTATATAATTAAATCATAAAGAAAAACAAAACAACAAGAGGTAAAACAAAATGAAGAAAGAAAATCAAAAACAACTAGAAATCTCATTGTTAAAAAATATTTATAAGAATTTGGAAGATGAACTAAAGGAATTTGGTACTGTTAAATTTTTATCAGACGATTTTGGAACAAAAATTGAAATTGAAGACAACTTGAACGATAATTTAATTTTTATCTCATTTAAAGATAATAAATTGCAAATTATAGCAACTTATCAAGCTGATTACGATTGGTCCTTTAATTCTTCAGACGCTAAAAAGTTAATTGATAATGGATATAATTTTTCAATTTTTAAAGGAAAATTTATTATTGATAAAATCTTAAATGATTCTAATGAAATTATAAACGAAATCAAAAACAATATCTATAGAAATTTTTAGCTTTAAAAGGTAATAAATAATGAATAAAGAACAGCAAGAATTATATAATAAGATTACAAATAAATATCTTCTTGATGATTGGCAAAAAGAACAAATTGAATTAGGTATAATTGAAAATATTGATGTTTCCATTTATTCTAACCCTGAATTTAAATGGCAACAAATGAAAGAAATAAGGTTAGGGTTAAAAAATAAAGTAAATACTGATTTGTTTGCTAAACCTTGTTTTTCATGGCAACAAATGTGGCAGATTCGAGATGGTTTAGAAGAAAATATAGATGTTAGTTCTTATTTAAATCCAAATTTTAATTGGGAACAAATGAATGAAATTAAATTAGGCTTAAAAGACAACTTAGATGTAACAATTTATGCTAAAACAGAATTTGATTGTTGGCAAATGGAAGAAATAAGATTAGGTTTAGAAAAAGGACTTGATGTTTCAGAATATGCTAAATCTGAATTTGATAATTCTCAAATGTACTTTATCAGAGAAGGTCTAAAACAAGGTCTAAATGTTTCCTTATATGCAAAATCAGAATTTAGTCCTTACCAAATGGAAGAAATTAAGTTAGGTCTTTTACATGGTATTGATGTAACTCCTTATTTAAATCCAGGTATTGATGTTGAAGAAATGGAAAGAATCCGTGAAAGTTTAGAAAGTAAAAAATAACATATAAAATAGAGGTTTCTTACAGAATCTCTTTTTATTTACTTTAAAATTAAAAAATTTTCATTTTGACTTTTCGTAGATGTAAATCTCAACCATAATAGGTACTATCTATTAAGTATGAAAAACACCATTTTTCTAATTTATGTATAATTTATCACAAATAGAGATTTTAACGTCTACGTTGAATCTACAGTCAAAAATTATTTTTTATTTTTTTGATTTTTCTATTGACAAACAAGAAATAATGTTATATAATTAAATCATAAAGAAAAACAAAACAACAAGAGGTAAATAAACATGAAACTAACTACAATTGAAAAACGAGAAATCAAAAATGAAATTAAAAAAGAAAAAGCTCCACGAGTGCTAAATTTCGATAAAGAAATTACTCTAAAGAAAAATGAAAATCTTACAGTCACTCAAATTCAAGATAAAGTAAAAGCTAGCATTAAAGCAAACAAAGAATTTGTCTCTGATGAACATCTTCGTTTCCAAATTCGTCTTGATAATCTTAAAAAACAAAAACTTGCAGAAATTAAAAATAGCCTAAACAAAAAACATAACATTAACCTAACTGATAAATTTGTTGCTACTGTTTCTGCTCATACTAAAAATGAAAATGAACTAGTAAAAACTATTGAACAAATTATTAAACTTGTAGATCCTAAGAAAATTACAAATCTAAAAGAAATTAAAAATATTACTCCATACAATGTTTTTAAAGCTAAAATGGATATTCGTAAAGAAAATCGTAAAATTGAAAAAGAGCTTGAATCTCAAAAAATCACTTTTAAACAATTCCTTATGGATAATCCTAACCTAACAATTAAAAATGCTAAAAAACAATTTGAAGATCTAAATAATAATATTAATAATCAAACAAAACAAGATGACGATATTACTGTTATTAAAAATCTATTTGTTAATGTACTAAAAGATTTCTCTGATAGCCCAGAAAAACTATTTGATGTATTTTCTAGAATTTCTAATCTAAAAAATATTACAAATGGAAACAACACTAATTACAATAAAACTATTGAAAAAATTACTACTCAATCAGTTTCTATTCTTAAAGCTTTCTCTAAAATTTAAGATGGTTTAATTAAAAACCATCTTTATTGCATTTGAATTTACATAATAAAGGATATAAAGAAATGAATAAACAAGAATATAATATTACTGATTTTAACGATGAACAATTAAAAGAAATTTATATGGGTAAATTGCAACATTTAGATACAGATTGTTATTATAATCCAAACTTATCAGCAGACCAAATGAGGGAAATTCGTTTAGGTCTAGAAGAAGGTTTGGACGTGTCATGGTACGCTAAACCTGAATTTAAAATTGAACAAATGGAACAAATTTTTATTGGACTGGCAACAGGTTTTGATGTAAGTATTTATGCTAAACCTGAATACAATAATAATCAGATGTTTGAAATTCGTTATGGGGCTAAATTTGGATTAAATGTTGCTTATTATATTAATCCCGAATTTAATTGCTATCAAATGAATGAAATTAAAGAAGGTTTAATTTCTGATTTAAATGTAAGTCTTTACGCTAAACCTGAATTTGATTATTTACAAATGCAAGAAATTAAGTTGGGGTTGAAGGATGGTTTAGATGTAAATATTTATTTAAATTCAAATATTGAATGGCAAGAAATGGAAAAAATCAGATTGAAACTTAAAGAAGAAGTTTCTTTAAATGAACAACAAAAAGAGATTTATAATTCTTTAATTAGTAAGTCTGATTTTGAAGAAGAACAAAAGAACCAAATTAAATTGGGTCTTATTAATGGTGTAGATCCAACAATTTACAGTAATTCCAATTTCCTTGAGGATGAAATGGAACAGATTCGCATTGGTCTAGAAGAAGGATTAAATGTTTCATTATATGCAAAAGAAGATTTTGATTCGAGGGATATGTTTCTTGTTCGTTCAGGTTTAAAATATGGATTTAAATTTAAAAAGGATCTAAATTCAATTAATCAAGAATTGAAATCTGATTTGATAAAATTCTTAAATAATAAATATAAAAAATTTAACATTTAACAATTAATATTAAATAAAGTAGATTTTTTCTACTTTTTTGTTTTTCTTATTGACAAATATAAAATAATATTATATAATTTAAATATAAAGAAAAACACGGGGTAATAATTATGACTATAACAATGGACCAACAAATTATTTTTTCAAATATTGAACAATGGAAAGAATTTTGTGATTATGCAAATTCAAATTTAGAATGGTCTAATCCATTACGTAGAGATAGAGAATTTGAAACTTGGAATTTTAATGAATTTCGTAAAACTGATAATCCATTTGATAAAAATGGAATGGTTAATTATCTTTTTATTGGAATCAAAGGTAAAAAAGTTTATATTTTTGTTCATAGGACTCCAACTAATAAAGAATTAGATGAATTAATTTTTAAAAGCGAAATGTTAAAAGACCTTGAAATCCATTAAGTTTTTTAAATAAAGGAACTGAAAATAATGAAAAAAATTCCAAAAGAAAACATTAAAGATGCGCTAAGAAAAACTTATTCAGATGTTGAATATTTAAAAGTTACTTATAATAACGATTATATTATTGTTAAATGGTTTCATAGTTATGGTACAACTTCAAAATTTAAAATTATTCCATACAGTGATAAACCTATTAATTATAATTGTAATTCCGTTTATTTTGAAGATGTTTTTGAATTTGAAAATGAAAAATTTGAAATTCTATTAATTGAACCTGGATTTTATTAAAAAATATAAGGAATAGGTTATTAATTCTATTTCTTTTTTATTTTGTTTTTAAGTTGAAAAAATTAAAACAATAATATATAATAGAAATAAAAAATATAAATAAAAAGGAACAAAAAATGAGATTAACAGATATAGATAATTTTTTTGATAAATCAGATAATAAAGATATTGTTGGGATTAATTTTGAAAAATCAATTCAACCTTTAGAGACTTTTAAATATAATGAAAATTTACCTGACAATGCAGAAGTTTGGTTAAATTTAAAAGCTATTAGTAGTTCTTACGACTATACAGACTTGGAATTTTCAATGACCAAAATTGAAGATAAATATTATCTTTTTGAAGACCACTATAAAAAATTCTCAACTAATTATACTTGTTATAATGTTTATGATACTAGTGAAGATGCTATCAATGTTATTCTTAGGGCTTTGAAAAATGAAGCTATGTACGGAGACCTTGATAAATGGTTAATTTATAAAGATTAAAAAAAGATTATTATTTAAATTTCCATATAAATAAAGAAAGTTAGTACCTTAAAATGAATTTTATTAACAAATTAATATATAAAATTAAACGAAATTTATTTGATAATATAGAAAATATAAATCAAATTGAATTTAATCTCAAGCAAAAGGAACAAATTTTTTTAGGAGAAAAGAAAGGTTTAGATGTAAGTATTTACGCTAAACCTGAATTTACATGGGACCAAATGCAAGAGATTAGATTTGGTTTAGAATCTGGTTTAGATGTAACTATTTATGCAAATCCAAATTACAATTCAAATCAAATGAATCAAATTTTTAAAGGTCTTAAAAAAGGTATTGATGTTTCTTTATATGTTAATTTAAACTTTAACGAATTTCAAATGTCTGAAATTCTATTATGCTTAGAAAGTAATGTGAATGTTAGTATTTATGCTGACCCAGAATATGACTTCAATCAAATGGGTGAAATTCGTGAAGGCTTAGAACAGGATCTTGATGTTTCATTATATGCAAATTCTGGATTTAATTTTTATCAAATGTACCAAATCAGGCTAGGATTAGAATATGGTTTAGATGTATCAATTTATGCCACATCTGAATTTAATTCTGACCAAATGCAGCAAATAAGATTAGGTTGTTTACATGGTATTGATGTTTCTATTTATAGTAATCCAAGTATTGATAATGAAGAAATGCGAACAATTAGATTAGAATTAGAAAGTAATAAATAATTAAAAATACTAATATTAAATAGCATTTCTTATTTATCTTATATTTGACAAGCGAGAAACAATGTTGTATAATGTAAATATAAATAATAACAAGAGAGAAAACAGAAATGAATTTATTAGAGAGATACAAAGAATTACAAGAAAAAGAAAACTCTATATTAATTGCATATAAAGAAGAAACTGGTTTATATACAATTAAATATTTGCATGCTGGTGTAGACTTTACAAATGAATTATACCGAAATGCAAGAGGTTTAACATTAGATGAAGATGGAAATGTTATTATTAGAGGATTTGAAAAATTCTTTAACTATAAACAATTTGAGAATAAGGATTATTATAAAGATTACCCAGAAGAATTTGTGAACCAATACACTAAAGTTAATGCTGATTTAACAGATGAATTAACATTTATTGAGAAATTAGATGGGTCTTTAATTTTGTTGTCTGTATATAAGGATGAATTTATTGCAGCAACAACATCATCAAGCTATAATGATTTTAGTATTAGAGCATTAAAATGGTTTAACTCATTAGATACAAAAAATGAGATTAAACAATATATTAAAGATAACAAAGTAACATTAGCATTTGAATATGTATCTCCATTCAATCAAATTGTTGTTAGATATGAAAAAGAAGATTATAGATTAATTGGTGAGCATGAAAATGAAACTGGTGTTCGTTCATCACAAGAAAAATTAGATGAATTGGCAGAAAAATTCAAACTTAATAGACCTAAATATTATAAAATGACATTAGGTAAAGCAATTAAAGATTTGAATATTCTAAAAGGAATTGAAGGATTTGTTTTAGAAAATACTTACGGTAAATTAATTAAGTTCAAAGTAGAAGACTGGTTCAAATCAAAAGGAGAAACAGGTATTTTCTTCTCTGATAAAATAACAAAAAGAAAAATTATTATTGTTATTAATGCTTTGATAAATGATGAATTGGACGATTTGATTGCATTAGAAAATCAAAACCCTTTATATAAAAAAAGAGGTATTCTAAATCAAATTTTAAAAGCAGTTGAGAAATTTTATTCTGAAATTGCTTATTATCAAGACAAAACTAAAAATTTACCACTTAAAGAAATTTATTCATACTTGAAATCTGTTAACGCACCTAAACAAGTATTTAACCCTGTATTATCAGAACGAAGAGGTGAAGCTTGGAAAGATAAAGTTTTACAAGGTGATTATGAGGTTCCATATTATCAACTAGCAAAAATTATGTCTGATTATGCGGTTTATTATGGATTGAAAGTTAAAGATTAAAAATAAAAGGTACTAATTTACTTATTAATAAATTAGTGCTTTTAAACAATTTGAAAGAAAAAGGATTGATTAAAAATGAAGAATGAAGATATTAATTTAAGAGACAAATCGATCTTAAATCAATACAAAGATTATATAGCTAAATTTGAAGAGTTTGGAGCAGAACTTAATTATAAATACGATAATTGGATAATAAAAACAAACGATATTGAATCTTCAGAAATTAAAATTTATAAACATAAAAAAATAAAAAACGATTTTGATAGAATAATTAACTATTTAGAACTTGCAAGACTAATTCAATCAGAATTTATTGATTATAATTTTGATTTAAATTCATATAATGAAAATTTAGTTTTAAGCACTAATTTATTTCAAAATGGAGAAGGATATGAATTTACAATTCAGATCAGACAAAAAAATGATAAAATCTCAGGTTTTATTGTTAAAGAGGCTATTGATTGCATTGGTGAACACAATGAAAAAATTAACAATAAAATTTATTTGAATATTGAATCAGCAGGTTTTGAAGGTCTTAAAGTTTATTGGCAATATAACTTTACTACTACAAATAAAAAATTATTAAATGAAATAAAAACAGCTCTTGAAACATTAGACTTATATATTATTAAATAAAATTAGAGGTAAAACATTATGGAAAAAACAATAAATACAGATAAAAGATTTCTTTTTTCTTTAACTAAAAAACCTTACGCTACAAATTTATCTGAGCTTAATTACTTAATTGAAAATCTATCTCATTTAAGCCATAAAAAGCTTACATTTGTTCAAGATTTTTATATTAGTTTTTATAAAGAATTAATCAACAATGCAATAGAATATGGATTATTTAAAGTTTTTGAAGTTGGATTTTCAATTTTTGATTTAAACCATGCACTTCTTTATTTGTCTAATAAAAGTGATTTTAAACTCACTAAAGAAGAACAGACTAAATTAATGAGAGATTGCGATGAAGTTGCAAATTGGATAAGTAATAATTATGAACCTGAATCTATTCACGAATGTTTGGCCCACGATAGTTATCACGATTTAAGATCTCTATATACAACATTAAAAAAAATGGAGACAAAAGATTAATAAAATTTGTAAGTGATAAAGTGATAAAGATTTACATGAATTAAGAGTTCTTATTGGAGATGAAGAACCTAAATTATTTGGTAAATTTAAAAATATATTCAAATAAAGGAGCTTGTAAAAAGTTTCTTTTTTATTTTTCGTAGACGTATTTTCCGACCATAATACGTACTATCTATTGAACATGAAAAACACCATTTTTCTAATTTCTGTATAATTCATCATAAATACGAAATCTAACGTCTACGTGTAATCTACAGACAAAAATTATTTTTTATTTTTTACTTTTTCTATTGACAAAAAGAAACTAATATTATATAATTAAATCATAAAGAAAAACAACAAACAAGAGGTAAATTAAAATGAAACTAACTACAAAACAAAAACAAGAAATCAAAAATGAAATTAAAAAAGAAAAAGCACCACGAGTTCTAGATTTTAATAAAGAAATTATGTTAAAGAAAAATGAAAATCTTACAGTTGTAGAACTTCAAGAAAAAGTAAATGCTAGTATTAAAGCTAATAAAGAATTTGTTAAAGATGAAAATCTTCGTTTCCAAATTCATCTTGATAATATTAAAAAAGAAAAACTATCTGAAATTAAAAATCAACTAAATAAAAAACATAATATTAATCTCACTGATAAATTTATTGCTACCGTTTCAGCTCATACTAAGGATGAAAAAGATCTTGTAAAATTTATTGAAGAAATTATTGAATTAGTAAACCCAAACCAAATTCAAGATCTAAATCAAATTCAGGGTCTTACAAACCATCAAATTTTTATGGGGGCTGTTAAACTTCGTCAAGAAAATAAAGATAAAATTAAAAAAGAAAAAATTACTTTCAAACAATTTCTTATGGATAATCCAAATCTTACAATTAAAAATGCTAAAAAAGAGTTTGAGAAAGTTACGGAGAAAATTAATAATCTAGAAATTGTTGATGAATTTACTTTTTTGAAGATTTTCTTTACTGACATCTTCAAAGATTTCTCTAACAATCCAGAAAAACTTTTTGCTGTATTTGCAAAAAATGTAGATTCTAATCAGATTCTTCCTATTAATCGTAAACAAATGAATAAAAATATTGAAAAATTGAAAGTCCAATCTTTCTCTATTCTTAAAGCTTTCTCTAAAATTTAAGGTAGTTTAATTAACTACCTTTTAAATTATAAAAACCCTCATTGACGAATTAATAATAGTATATAATTAAAATATAAAAAATAAAATAAGAATTTAAAGAAGGTCCTACTATGGCGACATTTGTTCCAAATAAAAAACAATAGTGAATTTTTTAAATAAACAAGAGCACCTGGAATATGATAATCTTTCATAGTATATTTGTAATTGAGGAAACACCTTATTTTAATGCAGTGAGGAATCGATTATGTTCCTTTCTTTAATAAAATTTTCGTTTTTACACATTTACCCTTTACTTCATGACTTAATTATGTTATACTTTATATATGAAATAAATAAGTAGAGAAAGGAGGCACTCATGGAGACAATTGAAATTAGTCGTACTGTCAAATCCCGTATTGTTTTTCAAAATCCAAACGATATTCCCAAGATGGTTGCTTCTCAAGAAGCGTTTCGACAAGGTTGTAATTTCGTATCTCATTATATGTTTCATAACGGGTTCCCGATAAATTCCGTTGCGTTGATTAAACTGCTTTATAATGATTTACGTTCTCAATTTGGGTTAAAATCGCAAATGGCCCAATCCTGTATTCGTACCGTCATTGCTAGATATCGTACTGTCCAAACACAATTACGTAAAGAACGTGTTTGGGATGGTTACAAAAAAGACAATCATGGTAATGACGTTAAAAACTTTGTACCAAAAGATTTAGAATACCTTTGGAACCCTATTGAATTTAACCGCCCTCAACTTGATTTGGTTCGTAACCGTGATTATTCACATAAAGATGATAATACTATGTCTTTGAATACTATTCATGGACGCGTTATTGTAAATGCTGTTTTTGATGGTTTTGAACAATACTTTGATGGTTCTTGGAAATTGGGTACTGCTAAGGTTTTAAAATCAGGTAAACATTGGTATTTACATATTGCCGTTACCAAAGAAATTGAACAACCTGAATTTAAATCTTCTCACGTAGTGGGTATTGACCGCGGCTTACGACAGTTGTTAACCATCTATGATGAAAAAGGTCAAACTACATTTGTGAATGGTAAAGCGATTTTGCAAAAACGTAGACATTATAAACGTTTGCGAGCGCAATTACAATCCAAAAATACCAAATCCGCTAAACGTAGATTGGAAGCTATCGGCGAACGAGAATCCCGTTGGATGAGAGATGTGAATCATTGTTTATCTAAGACACTCGTGAACCGTTATGGTAGTGGTACTATATTTACATTAGAGGATTTAACGAATGTAACATTTGATACGGTATTGAAGCGTGCTAAGAAAGACAGATATGAACATCATTCATGGGCGTTTTATGATTTTGAGAAAAAACTGATTTATAAAGCAATTGATAATGATTCACAAGTAATCAGTTGTGATGCTCATTATACCAGTCAACGATGCCCAAAATGTGGGTACATTGATTCAAAAAACAGAGATAAAAGCAAGCATGAATTTTGTTGTAAAACGTGCTCTTATAGGACTAATGATGACCGAGTAGCAGCGATGAATATTCAGTTTTTAGGTACCCTTTATAACAGTGGGAATATAAAACCAGCTTTTGAAAAGTTAGACTAATGAATAAATGTAACGAGTCTTATATGGTTCGTTACAGGGTAGCCGTCAACCTGCCCCTGTGTGAATGTGTTTAAGTCTAGAAGTTGTAAAAACGTTAGTACTAGATGAGAGTTTGCAAGCCACTTACTTCAGTGAGCGGTAGTTGACCCATTGAAAATATAAACCGTAAATGTAATCAACAATCATTTTTTCAGATCTAGTTAATTCATTGTATTCTCATATTTCTTATATTCTATTAAAATTGAAGAAGATTTAAAATATTATGCAGATTACCTTTACCTTTGCGATTATAAAGATGAAAATTTAATTGTAAATGAAGAATATAGATCTATTGTTCCAAAATCATCTATTACATTAGCAAAAGAAAAATTAGATGAAAAAATTGAACAACTCAATAATAGAACAAAAAAAGAAAAGAAAGGTTTCTTTAAAAAACTATTTTACTAAAAGAAATAATTTTTGGTTATTTCTTTTTTTACTTTTTTATTATATAATTTAAATATAAAAAGAAAATAAAAATAGTTTTTCAGATTAGAACTAGAAAGCAATAAATAATGAATCAAGAACAAGAAAAATTATATAATGAGATTATATCCCAATATAATTTTAATACTCTTCAAAGATTTGCAATCAGGTTGGGATTAAAAAACAATATTAATATAGATTGGTATGCTAAACCTGAATATAATTGGGTACAAATGCTTGAAATTCGTTATGGGTTAAGAGACGGATTAGATGTATCATGGTATGCAAACCCTAAATTTAACAAGTCACAGATGTTTCATATTCGTCAAGGTTTAGAAGATGGTTTTGATGTAAATATTTACGCTTCACCTGAGTTTGATGAATTTCAAATGTTTCAAATCTATGAGGGTTTAATTCGAGGTTTTGATGTTTCAGTATATGCGAAACCTGAGATTAAATGGAACGAAATGAGAAAGATTCTATGGGATATGGAAGATGAATTAAAGAATAAGAAATAAGGACAAAAGGAGGTAAATTATGAATAAATTTTATCAAATTGTAACAAAATCAGAAGTGGATGGAAATTGGGTTGGATTATTTATCGAAAATTCAGAAGTTTACAAAACATACGAAGAAGCTTATCAAAAAGCTGGAGAATTAGCTTTAGCTCATATTAAAAAGCGATTTAATAAATATTTAAAGATTGATTATCATATTGAAAATGATAAAAAAATAATTGAAATTTTCAATTCCGTGATAAAAGATGTTGAAAAGGAATACTATATAAAAGAATTAACAGTTATTTAAAAAGGAAAAAATAGAAAGATCTACTATGAATAAAGAAACAGTTGAAAAAATTATTTCTAATCTTTCCGAACAGGGATATAATCTTGAAAGAAAAGAAATTAAAGAAAATGCTATTCATCTTGATTATGGCGACTGTATGTTTTATTTTAATTTTGAAAATACAGGTTTAATAATTAAAGCAGTATTAAAATTAGATTACAGGTTAACTTTCGACCAAGATAATGTAAATTTCTTAAATTCCATTACTTGTTATTGGTCAATTTATAAACATTGGATTGAATTTAACTATAAACCAAACAATGAAGAAGAGCTAGAAAATACGCTCAAAGAACTTCTTGAAAATTATAACTAATGAATAATAATATTAAAAAATTAATAATTATTTAAAAGGAGAAAAATTTTATGGCACAACCAAAAACCCCAATCGTTTGCTCAAATTGCAATTCAACAAATGTAACTTATACTGAGGCTACAATGTCTGGATTAGATCTGATTAACCTAGTATCAGGCGAATCTAAATTTAACTACCATTGCCAAAATTGTCATAATCGAGGGACAAAATGGGCATAAGTAAAGCCAAAGTTAATAACATATATCCAAAAAAGGAATAAAGTAATATATGCTAATTCTGAATTTGATAGATACCAAATGTCTCAAATTCGTTATGGGTTAGAACAATTTCTTAATGTCTCAATTTATGCAAACCCTAATATTGAATGGGAACAAATGCTAAAAATTAGATTAGAATTAGAAAGTAATAAATAATGAATAAAAAACAAGTAGAAATTTACAATAAGATTATATCCAAATATAATTTTAATGAAAAACAAAAACTTCAAATTGGATTGGGTTTACAAAAAAATCTTAAAGTTTCATTATATTCCAAGCCTAATTTTACCTATGAACAAATGCAAGAAATTCGTTTAGGTCTACAAATGAATCTGAATGTTGATTGTTATGCAAATACTGAATTTAACCATAAACAAATGAGAGAAATTCGGTTAGGTTTAGAAAAGAACCTTGATGTTAGTAATTATTTAAATCCAACTATTGAATGGGAAGAAATGGAAAGAATCCGTAAAGAACTAGAAAAGAATATTGATAATTCAAATATTGATTGGTTTGCCGAAATCCAAAGAATTAAGCTGGAAATGGAAAGTAAAAAATAATATATAATTGAAAGTAAAAAAATAATATATAATTTAGAGGTCTTAAACAAGATCTCTTTTTATTTTATTTTTTTGATTTTTCTATTGACAAGTAAAAAATAATGTTATATAATTAAATCATAAAGAAAAACAAGAGGTAAACTAAAAATGGTTATTACTGAAACAACTTATACAGTAGGAAATTTTAAATTTGAAAATCTAAAAGATGCTGAAATCTTTGATAATTATTCTAACATTTTTAATAAAAAACAATTAAAAGAAATCTATAATGGATATCTAAGTAAAATTGATTATAAAGTTTATGCTAAATCTGAATTTAATGCTGACCAAATGCTACAAATTCGTTGGGGTCTAGAAAATGAATTAGATGTTTCATGGTATGCTAAGCCTGAATTTAATGCTAACCAAATGGAACAAATCAGAAAAAGTTTAGAAAATAATATTAATGTTTCTTTATTTGCTAAACCTGAATTTAATTTCCAACAAATGTGGCAAATTCGTTGGGGTTTAATATCCGAATTAACTGTCTCCATTTATGCTAAACCTGAATTTAATGAATGGCAAATGAATCAAATTCGTTTAGGTCTAGAATTAAATCTTAATGTTGAAATTTATGCTAATCCTGAATTTACCCCAGAACAAATGTTTCAAATTAAAGAAGGTCTCATCCAAGGTTTAGACGTTTCAATTTATGCTAATCCTGAATTTACCCCAAAACAAATGTTTCAAATTAAAGAAGGTCTCATCCAAGCTTTAGATGTTTCAATTTATGCTAATCCTGAATTTACCCCAGAACAAATATTTCAAATTAAAGAAGGTCTCATCCAAGGTTTAGACGTTTCAATTTATGCTAATCCAGAATATGATTGGGTACAAATGGAAAAGATTAGATTGAAACTTGAAAATGAAAAATAATATAGAAAAATAGAGGTCTTAAACAAGATCTCTTTTTATTTACCTCAAAAACAAAAAATCTCACCTTAAATCTTCCGTAGATGCAGATCTCGACCACAATACGTACTATCTATTTACCACTAAAAACACCGTTTTTCTATTTTATGTATAATTCATCATAAATACGAAATCTAACGTCTACGTTGAATCTACAGACAATTTATAAGTTTGACCTAAAGCCAAAAATATTATATAATAAAATTAAAAAAGGTCTACCAAATGAATAAAAAAGGCACTAAAACCAGTTTCTTCTCTACTGTCTTCGCTGATTTCCTTAATCAAGCTAATATACAATTTGAACCTGAATTTAAAATTAAAAATTCAACTATTAAAAATCTCCTAAAAAACGAATTAGAAAATCAAAAATATTCAAAACTAGATCTCAACGTAAACCGTTTTATGGATTTCTATATCCCAAAATATAATCTATTTATTGAATTAAATACGCTTTTCACTCATTGTACTGAAAAGCATGAGAAAATACATGAACTTAAAAGAGACCTTGCTAAAAAATTAAATAAAAATATTTTATTCATTTGGGATTCTCATTTCAAAGAACATGAATTTAAAGATGATGAAATCTGTCTATATGCAAGGTACGGTTCAAAAAAATTATTCTCTAATCTGAAACTCCTTACTCAATCCTTTGATAATATTAATACTGCTAAATCTTTATTTATGGAAAAACCTTATTTCTATAGTGGTACTATTGAAGATGTAAGAAAACGACATAATAAAGTTTTTACTTCTTTAACTTTGGAAGAAATGAAAGAAAAATGGCCCGAATGGTTTCAAGATAGAATTATCGACAAAAAACCTAGAAAATATATAAAGTTTAATCCTGCATTATATAATTGGTGGCTGAAAATATGTAAAGGTGAAGATGAAAATAAACAAGTAAAAGTAGGTCATAGATATTATTGTGCATTGGCTCTTGTTTCTTTCGCTACTAAATGCGAAATCTCTAAAGATAAATTAATTGAAGATCTACATTCTTTAATTTCAATATTTAATAGTTTAATTGGTTCTGAGAATAATCCATTTTTAGAAAGCGATATTGAAGAAGCTCTAAAAATATATGGTACAGATAAAGCATATAAGTTTAAACGAGATTATATAGCTTTACAATGTGGAATTGAGATACCTAAAACAAAAAGAAATGGTAGAACAAGACAAGAACATTTAAAAAGACTTCATACTATCAATAGGATGAAAAAGGCAATGGGTATTCCAGTTATAAGAAAAACTCCAAAAAGAAAAGCTCCTGTTCAAGATAAAATTAGGGAATACTTAAAAAATAACCCTCAGAAAAAACCTTTAAAAGATATAGCAGAAGAATTAAATATATCTTTAAGGACATTAAGAAATAATTATAGTAAAATTAAAAATGAAATTGAATCAGAAAAAATATCTAATTCTAATTCTTCCATTTTAAATAATACAGAGAAAATCCTATACAATATTTTATTTCAAAATCCCGAAATGAATAAAACAGAATTAAGTAAATCTTCAGGTATAGGTTACAAAACAACATTAAGATATTACGATAAAATAAAATTATTAATTGATGAAGAAAAAAAGAAATAGAATTTAACCTATTTCTTTTTCTTTTCTATTAGCACTCATTGGAGAAGTATTATATATCTTCCATTCTTTTATAATATTTTTAATTTTAGGGTAATATTTAGATGTTGTAGAATAACTTATTCCTGTAATTTGAGAAATTTGATTTTTATTTAAATCAGGATTATTAATTAATGCTTTAAAAATGAAAAACTCTTCTTTTTTTAATTCTTCTGAATATCTATATAAAAAGAAACTTTTATCATGATGTTCTAAAAATATTTCCTTTTCTGTTTTCTCATAATATCTTTTAACAGTTCTTTCTGAAATATTTAAAGCGTCAGCTATATCTTTAGTTTTTTTCTTTTTATCATCTTGATTTTCTAATAAATAATTTTTTAATAGAATTTGATTTTTTGTTTTTTCCTTTTTATTTATTTTTACAGGTTCTAATAAACCTAATTCTTTTTTTAATTTTTTAGTTGCATTTACTAATTTAATATGCTCTTCTCTGGTTCTCCCATTTCTTTTTCTTTTGATTAATTCAATATTACATTGTTTTGAAATATAATCCCTTTTGAATTTATATGCTTTATCTGTACCATATATTTTTAAAGCGTCTTCTATATCACCCTTCACAAAATGATTCTCTTCTTCAAATGTCAATTTTTCAAAATTAGGTAATAATGAATATAAATCCGCTTTTACCTGTTCTTTGGGTATTCCACACTTAGTTGCAAAAGAAACAAGAGCTAAAGCACAAAAATACCTGTGACCTACTTTTATTTTATGATTACCTTCTTCACCTCTACAAATTCTTAACCACCATTTATATAGGTTTTCACTAAAAGTCATGTATTTTCTAGGGTTCTTATCAATAATTCTATCCTGAAACCATTCTGGCCATTTTTCTCTTGCTTCTTCTAGTTTTGATGTGTATTTTAATTGTTTATTTTTTATCATCATTAATTCTTTTATTAAATTGGAATCTAATCCATTTACACCAAAACTTCTTTTATTTAAAAATTCATTTAAACTTTCAATTGACCAATATCCACTATTTAAATTTAAAAATGTTTTTACATCAGGCCCTAATTTAGTTTTTGTCTCAGGTACCCTATACCCTTGAAAAATATTTTGATACTGTCTAGAATCTAAACGACTTGTGTAATCATTCCAAATTGCCATAGTTAAGATTTCTTTTTGCATATTTAATATTTCTTTAGATCTTTTATATAAAGGATATGGTTCATCCAATAAATATGTTATATGTAATCCGTTTCCACTATTTGTTATTAAATTAGGATTAGGTATTAAATGATTTTGAATTTGATGAAAAAAATCTCTCAGCTCTTCATTACCTACATAATCTAAATCTATTGTAAAAGCATATAAATTTCTAGAGTTATTACTATTTCTATTTCTTCCTATGTAAGTAATTGGTGCTGTTATTACAAAGTTTTTACCTTTTATATTATCTAATTCTTTTAGACTTTTTGTTATTATCCAATTCTTACTTCTCTTTTTACTTTCTTTTTTTAAATCAATTAATATTGAATTATATATATATTTATTTTCAATTTGTGATTCTCCAATTCTTTCTTCAAATGGTAATTCTAATTCATCAAGTTCTACTTCTGAAAATTTTGAATTTAAGTATTTATTATTTCTCCCAAAAATTAATTGATAATATTCTTTAAGATTTATTTCTCTATAATTTGAATATGGATTAATAAGTTCATTTGCTAAAATGTCTATATTTTTATTGTTGTAATTTGCTAATTTTTCTTCTCTTGTTTTATAAAAATATTCTATTCCTAATTTGCGTCCCATCTGTATTTTTTCCTTAAATTTTTATTATTTTACTCTTTATTTTTTTACTTACCTGTAACGTTACATCAAAAAAAATTTTTTGCCCGGAGGAGGTGGATTATTATATATATTCTTAATTAAATAATAAAATAAATATAACCTAATTAATATAAATAGAATTTATATAATGAAAAACATCTTAAAAATCTTCATGTGGTTCAAGTTATTCTTAAAGGGTGACATAATCTTATCACTGTGGAATTTTCCCATTTTATTGAATATCAAATGAAATTTAAAGTTGAATTTTTATATGATTTTTTACTTGAATGAGATTATTTAGGTTAAAAATAATGAAATAAGAAAGAGTACCTCGAATTGTCAAGGTACTCAATAAAAATAAGGATAAAAAATTTTAATTTGATTTAATAGATTTCCAGAGAAGAAGATTTTTAATAGGCAGATAAGCATTAAAGAACAGGATAAGCCAGAGATGGATAGAGAAGACAGAGAATATAGGAAGATGAAGGATATATATAATAGAAGATAAAATAGTAAAAAGATTAATAATAGTAAGGATATTAATAGATTTAGCAAGTAGAGAATTATTAGGATTAGTATAAGAATTTTTTTTAATAATAAATAATTTAATAAGGAAGAAGTTAATTATGCTAATAAAAAGAAAATTAGCGAGAGCAAAATTCAAGAACCAAAAGAATAGCAGGATAAGAATAGATACAACAACAATAATTTGGATAAAAAGAATAATAAGTTCCATGTTTATGAGACCTCTTTCGATAAGTTAATATATAATATATATATCATGTTTTTATTATATTGTCAATAGGAAAATATAAAAAATATAAATAAAAATTCAGGATAAGGATATATTATTAAATAAGATAAAAAGATTAGTTAATATTATTCGTAGATGCGATTTTAAGCCATGATACGTACTATCTATTAATCAGGAAAAATGATGATTTTGTAATTTGTGTATAATTCATCATAAATACAGAATTTAACGTCTACGTTCAATCTACAGTAAAAAATATTTTTTCTTTTTTTGATTAATGAGTTGACAGATAATAAATATTATTATATAATTAAAATGTAATAAAATTATATAAACGTACAAGGAGTAAAAATGATTAAAACGACTTACCATGTAGGATATTTTGAATTTGATAATTTAGAAGATGCTGAAATTTTTGATAAATATTTAGAAGTTTTCTCTAAAGAACAATTAGATGTAATTTATTCTGGTTATCAATCTAAAATTGATTATACTATTTATGCTAAACCTGAATTTGAAGAAGCCGAGATGATTGAAATTCTTAACGGTTTAGAACAGGGTTTGGATGTATCATGGTATGCTAAACCAGAATATAATTCTGAACAAATGGCAGAAATTCGTGAAGGTTTAGAATCCTGTTTAGATGTATCTATTTATGCTAAACCTGAATTTAATGCTGAACAAATACTGGAAATAAGATTAGGTTTAGAACAAGGTCTTGATGTTTCATTATATGCTAAGCCTGAATTTAATTATGACCAAATGGAAGAAATTCGTTATGGATTAGAAGATAATCTTGATGTTTCAGTTTATGCAAATCCTATTTTTAATAAAGAAATAATGGCACAAATTAGACTTAAACTTTTAGAACTTAAAGATGAAAAATAACATATAAATTAGAGACTTTATTAGAGGTCTCTTTTTATTTATTTTAAAAATAAAAAATTTTACCTTAAATCTTCCGTAGATGCAAATCTCGAATATAATACGTACTATCTATCAACTATGAAAAACACCGATTTTGTATTTTCTGTATAATTCATCATAAATAGAGATTTTTTCGTCTACGTTAAATCTACAGACAGAAAATTATTTTTTATTTTTTTGTTTTGATTATTGACAAGGAGATAATAATGTTGTATAATAAAATATATAAAAAAGAAAGAAGAAAATAAAAATATGATTCAATTCAAACTTTTTGAGGCAAAATACAATCCATATATTTCAACTGAAAAACAAGTAAATGAATGGTTGAAAGAAAATCCAAATATTAAAGTTAAAGATTTCAAATTTCAAGGAAATATTTCAGGTTTTGCAGACTGCGGGATTCATGAAAGTGATTACTATGAAGCTCTTTGTTTAATGTACGAGATTCCAGACGAAGAAAATTAATTTAAATAAATTTAATGAGGGATGTAAGGAAATGGCAGAAATTAAACATATTTACAGGTTAGAGAATTTTGAATTTGATAATTTAAAGGATGCAGAACGTTTCAATGAATATTTAAGCATTTTTCGTAGATTGCAATTAAAAGAATTATATTTAGGATATAAAAATGGAATTAATTATAGAATTTACGCAAAATCTGAATATAATGAAAAACAAATGAGAGAAATTCGTTATGGATTAGAAAGTAAAATTGATGTTTCAATGTATGCTAAACCTGAGTTCAATGAAGACCAAATGGAACAAATCAGGTCTGGTTTAGAAAGTAAATTGGATGTTCGTTTTTATGCTAATGCTGAATTTAATTTTCATCAAATGAGACAAATTCTTTATGGTTTAATAGAAGGTTTGGAGGTAAGTATTTATTCTAAGCCAGAGTTTAATTGGGTACAAATGAAAATGCTTCGTTTGGGTTTAAAATCTGGAATAGATGTCTCAGTTTATACTAATCCTGAATTTAATTATTTTCAAATGGAACAAATTCTATTGGGATTAAAGCAAGGTTTAAATGTAGAAATTTATGCTAAGCCAGAATTTGATTATGAACAAATGATTCAAATTCGATTAGGTTTAGAGAAAAATTTAGATGTAAGTATTTACGCTAAAGATGAATTTAATCCAGCTCAGATGAAACAAATTAGAACAGGCTTGAAGCAAAATCTTGATGTTTCTATTTATGCAAAATCTATTTTTGAAGCATCTCAAATGAAAAAAATTCGTTTAGGCTTAGAAAAGGGTCTAAATGTAACATGGTATGCAAAACCTGAATTTGATTGTGAACAAATGCAACTTATTCGGCAAGGATTAGAAGATGATTTTGATGTAAGTTGGTATGCTAAATCTGAATTTACACAGTGGGAAATGTTTCAAATTTTTTTGGGTTTAGATATTGGTTTAGATGTAAGTATTTATGCTAAACCTGAATATAATCAAGACCAAATGGCACAAATTCGTTTGGGATTAGAAGACAAATTAGATGTTTCTTCTTATTCAAATCCAAGTATTGATTGGGAAGAAATGGAAAAGATACGTAAGGAACTAAAAAGTAAAAAATAATAGAGGATTAATATTTTGGATGATAAAGAATTATCAAAAGATACATTAGATTTTTTATTAAAAACAAAAGATATATATAGTAAAAAAAATAATTTATATAAAATATTTGATGAAAGAATGGTTTTAAATCAAAGGTTGACTTTAAATTATAAATCTCAATGTGGAAGCGAAGATGAATTTACTGGGATAATTATAAATTCAGAATATTTTTGTTTATTAAAGCAAAAAGAAATAGCGTTACCTGATACTATTCCTATTTATAGTAATAAAATAAAAATAGATATGAATAGTTTATCTTCATTTTCGGATAGACATAATAACAAAAATCAAAATACTAAACATTTAAATAGTTGTAAAAATACTTATATAAAAGAATTAAAAGAATTATTTGAAAATGAAATGCTACCATTTTATGAAATATACCAGATTTATATAGATATTTCTGAATATAAAAAGATTACAGACATTTATCATGATGTTGATGGTTTATTATTTCTTTCTGATGGATATTTGGTAGCACAAATAAGATTTGAAACCAATGAAAAATATGTTGTTGGTGTGTCTAAATTATTAATTAAACAAATTCAAGATTTCATTGATTTTGTTACTAGAGAATAAAAAGGAGTTAAAATTAATATGAAATTTTCTGTTTTTTCTATTGTGGCTGGGACAAGTAGATGTGTAACAGTTTGCCCATTTTGTGTTTCAGGTGAATTAGCAACTATTCAAAATAGAGAGGTCCCTAAAATTAATCATAGAAATTTACTAAAAGGTTGTGAGCTGGCTAAAACATCAGGAGTTCAAACTGTAATGCTTACCTCAAGAGGGGAACCGACTTTATTCCCAGACCAAATTACTGAATATTTAGAAACATTAGAACCTTATAAGTTTCCTTTTATTGAATTACAAACTAATGGAATCCCTATGGCTCGTAAATTTGAAAAATATAAACCTTATTTAGAAAAATAGTATGAACTTGGATTGTCTACAATTTTAATTTCAACTGTTTCTAATAGACCTGAAATTAACGGTGAAGTTTATACTCCAAGAACAAAACAATATATTGATTTACCTGAATTGATTTCAAATTTGCATGAGATTGGATTTTCTGTAAGATTGACAGCGATCTGTACTAAAGCATGGATGTCAACACCCGAACAAATTGATGAATACTTAAAATTTGCTTTAGAAAATAAGGTTGCACAAGTTACATTAAGACCATTAAATGATGAATACAGGCGAGAAACTGCTCAAGCATGGATTGATGAACATAAAATGAGTGAAGAAGATAAAGTAAGAATTTATGATTTTCTTAATACAGAAGGTTATAAATTAATGGAATTACCTAATATTGGAAATGTCTTTGATTATAAAGGTCAAAATGTAATGTTTTCTTATGCTTTAACAAAATATAATGACCATAATGATGGAGAAAATAAACGTAATCTCATCTTCTTCCCTGATGGCCAACTTAGGTACGAATGGGAATGGGAAGGTGCAAGGCTTTTGTAGGAGGTTTATAATATGAAAGTATATAACAAAAATGATTATGATAAAATTCACAGTTCTTTAATTAAGGAGCTGGAAAAGTATAGATCTTTAAGGAATTTTAACCCAATTGATTATATTCAGAAAAAATCAGAATTACTTAATCAATATATGAGAAAATGCAAATTAGATACTGCAGTTATTGCTGTTTCAGGTGGAATTGATTCATCTCTTGTTCTTGCATTAGTTAAAAATGCTTCTAAATTACCTGATTCTCCTATTAAGAAAATTGTACCTGTTGCTATGCCTTTATATGATAATGTATTAACCAATCAAGAAGATGCAACATCTCGAGCTAAAGAACTTTGTGAAAGTTTAAATATTGAATTAGAAATTATTCCAATTAATAAGCTTGTTGATTCTTATGAGGAAACTGCTAAAGATTCAGGATATGAAACAACTCCATGGGCAACAGGTCAAATGGGTGCCTATGCTAGAACAAGTTTTTTATATTACTTAAATTCATTGTTAAATGAAAGAGGTTATAAACCGATTTTAGTTGGAACAACAAATATGGATGAGGGTTGTTATTTAGGTTATGTTGGTAAAGCCTCAGATGGTTTAGTTGATGTGCAATTAATTTCAGATATTCATAAATCAGAAGTATATAAATGTTCAGAAATTCTAGGAGTTCCTAAATCTATAATGGAAGTGACACCAAATGGGGATATGTATGATGGGCGAGTAGACACAGAGGTTTTTGGTGCTCCTTATGATATTGTAGAACTTTATATAGGAGAAAAACAAAAATCAATTGTTGTTAATGTAGAAGGTGAAGCAGAAAAAGAGTATTTAGATTATAAAAATGCTTTAGATAAATTGCATAATTACAACAGGCATAAATATTTCTCACTTTCTCCAGCAGTGCATTTAGATTTATGGTCAACAAAAACAGAAGATGGGTATATTGATTATTATAATAGATTACCTTATATTTTAAAATAAAAGAAAGAGAATGAGGGAGAAAATGAGATTTTATAAAAAATTGATTGATAATTATGGAATGGATATAGCTGAAAAAGCAGGTTATATAAAACCTTTTCCTTGTATTGATTTATTAAAAGCTCAAGAATACAGCCCTGTAACGGATAATTATTGTCTTGTTACTACTGGTTGTTTTTCTCCCTTACATTCTGGCCATGTCAATATGATGAATAGTGCAAAAGAATGGCTTGAAGCACAAAATAAAATTGTTGATTTTGGTTATTTTGTTTTAGCCCATCAAAATTATATTGATGAAAAACATGGAAGATTCACTCTCGAAGAAAGACAATATTTAGCTCAAGAATTAATTGGAGATTACAATTGGTTAAATATTGATTTGAGGGCTAATATTTATTATGAAAATGATACAAATTTTACCCAAATTATGGATGAATTATATAATAAATCTAAAAATCTTGTTTATGTTTTTGGGAGTGATAGATATGAATTTGGATATACTGCTTTAACGGATAATAGATTATATATTTGTGTAATTAGAGATAAAAAACATATTAATAAAGTTTCAGAATTATATAATAAACTTAACCTTTCAAATTTGATTTATATTGTGCCAAAAGAAATTGATAATAATTCAAGTTCTAAATGTTATAAAAATGTTGTTTTGCCTGAAAAAAGAAATTATAATAAATTAGCTATAAGAAATGATGGGTTAATGTTTCTACCTAAAAATTATATTGAACCTTATAAAGAGTTTTGTGAAGATCTTGAAAATGCTTTTAAATCATGTAGTTCATTTAAATCAATTGAATGGGTTGATGTTAATAAACAGCTTTCAAATGTTCCAAAATTTAAAAATAAAGTAATAAGTTTAGATAAATATTACAAAGGAGATATTCAATTAAATATTAGCAGATATTTTGAATTATCAGGTCAACAAAAATATGCTAAGGATTTAGTTGAAAGTACATTTTTTAATGAAGAAATAGATTTAAAACCTTTATCTTTAAACTTGGATAAAGATAATTATATTTTAATTGATGATGATTCCGTTAGTGGATATACGATTAAAAAATTATCTGAAGAAGTAAATAAGATTATTGATACTTATACTTTAATGGAAGATAAATATGATGATGTTGTTGATGTTAGAGACTTTTTATTTGGAACAAAATATGGAGGTCTATTATGTAAAAAACCTAATGGAAAATTAAAAAGGTATTCTTATATTTGGCCTGATGTTAATCT
>QWCT01000750.1_pt1 | contig 36059 bp, 33 predicted proteins | sample 1972681 | NCBI WGS metagenome assembly QWCT01 (sample SAMN09866701, study PRJNA288562) | Human oral metagenome isolate pre3_saliva, whole genome shotgun sequencing... | isolation source: mouth | host: Homo sapiens | place: USA: California | reverse complement strand
TCCTCTTAATTTTTTGAAATAATCGGAGTATGCTTTCCCACAGTTTTTTATTGCCTGTTTAGGGATATTAGCACTAACTTCTTTTAACCAGCTGTAATTTTCCTGCTTTTTTAACCTCGTAACATATTTTCGCACATCACTCTCTTTAATAAACTTTTGGGAACTATTATTTAAACTAATCATTAGATTATAAGAAAATCTTGCAACACCTGCACATTTTCTCAATAATATTTCTAGTTCAGGAGTTGTTTTTATTCTGATTTTTTTACCTATCAGCATTTTCTTTTACGCTCTTTATCAAATTAATTGTTTTCTTGCTTCTTGCTCCATACAGTTTGTTTGAAAAAACAGTTATAATTTGTATTAAATCTTCTGTTAGTTCCTGTTCCTTAGAAATAGTAGAATTATCTACTATTTCTATTTTAGTATCATTAAGTTTACAAATGTATTCAATTAAATCATAGCCAAATCTTATAAGTCTGTCTTTATATAAGACAATTATTCTGTCAACTTCTCCACATTTAACTAAATTTATCATTTTTAAAAGACCTTCTTTTTTATAATTTATTCCACTTCCAATATCAGTTTATCTTTTTTTAAAAGGGTGGCTCAACCACCTAGTCGTTGAACCTTCATCATAACTTAACTAGCCGCCTTAGATGATTGGTAACTAAACACCCATTGTAATAGTTAAATACTATGTTATTGATTTTTTATATTTAACGTAACCTTAGGACTATATAAATAATCATAACCAAATCTCAAAAATTTCTAAAATTCAGTCGGGAATCTAATTAAATCATCAAAAATTAATATTTAAATTTAACATTTGAACTTGCTGGTCTTCCTAATTCTTTATGTTTTTGCAAATAATCGATAAATATTTTATCATCTCCTAAATATGTGTTTGTTCCACCTCTTTCAGAAGTAATTTTTCCAAGAGTTGTATATCCATCTTTTCCACCTGCAATATATGAGTTTGTTGCTAACATATATTTTTTGTTTGCATCAATTGGAACCCATTTGTTTGCTTTGAAGTCAAATACTTCTACTTTTGTAACTCTTGTTCCTAATTTTCCATCTTTAGTTGCTTCGTATCTAATTCCTGCTCCGTAAGGGAATGAACCTGTTGATCCACCTGTTAATGCATAATCAATTGCATCTTCTAATATTTGTTTCATTTCTGCACCAGTTACTTCTAATGTGTAAACTGTGTTTGTTGTAAATGGCAATAATGTATAAGCTTCATCATAAGTAAAATCACCTGGTTCAATTGTAATTCTTACATTTCCAGCATTTCCAAGAACAAAATCAACATTTCCAGTTCCTGTATTTCTTAATGTATCTAATTCTGCTTCCATAACCAATGTTGTAGCTAATGAACCTTCAGGATTTTTTGCACTTGGAATTCTGTTTTCAGAACCACCAGGAATCATTTCTTTTATTTTACCAACTGATTTTTTACCTAATTCTGTTTTTTCTTTTTGGTATCTATCTAATAATTTTTGTAAAGTTTCATCATTTTTAACAATTTTTAAGTTTTTATCTTTTTTAATCGCTGCTAAAATTGCTGCTTTTTCTTCTTTACTTGCTTGAACTTTTTTACCTTCAGCATTTTTCACTTCAAACAAATCGTCTCCAAGTAACAATTTTGGTGATGCAACTAATCCTGTAATTACACCTTTTTTATCGAATTTAGCTTTCAATTCTCCGATTAAATATGAATAGTTCCAAGCTTCAGCCACATAAACAGGTTCTCCTGAAGGCGAAGTTATTTTTTTAGGATATTGATCTCCACCTATTTTCAATCCATATTTTTCAAATTCTTTTCCTAATAAGTAGTGAGTGTCTCCTGACACAATCAAGTCAATTCCTGAAACTTTTTGTGCAATTTCAACATTTTTTTCATATCCTGCATGTGATAACAAGATAATTTTATTAATTCCTTGATCTTGTAATTCTTTTACATATTTTTTAGCAGCTTCTATTTCATCAATAAATTTAATATCTTTTCCTGGACTAGAAGATTCAACTGTTTTCTTCACAACTTCCATTCCAATAATACCAATTTTTTCTCCACCAACATTTTTAATGATGTAAGGTTTCCATTTTCCTTCTAAAATACTTCCTTTATCTGGAACAACGTTAGATGAAATTACTGGTATTTTCAATGCTGATAAGAATTTTGCCAATACTTCGTTTCCATCGTCAAATTCATGATTTCCTAATGTGAACGCATCAAAATTAATAACATTCATCAATTCTGCATCTGCAATTCCTTTAAACAAAGTATAATACAATGTCCCTGTTACTGCATCTCCTGCATGGAGAATCAAAGTATTTTTATTATTTTTTCTAAAATCTTTGATTTCTTGTCCAACTCTTGGCAATCCTCCGATATCCAAAGTTACATCTTTCCCATCAATTTTCAATGTCATTCTCTCTTGCTCTAAATGAGAGTGATGGTCATTAATATGAGCAACATTCAATTCAAATGGTTGATTATTCGCAACCTTTCTCACATTTCTTCTGGCATTTTTCCCTGCAGCCTGTAAACTTGTCGCAATCGCAACTGTAAGTCCTAATAAAAATAATTTTTTCATGATTCCTCCTAAAAGTTTCAAATTTTATAATTATAGCTCCTTTATTTCTCTAAAATTTAATAATTTTGCCATAATTATTCTCATACTAATAGTATAACCTAATTTCAAAAAAAAATCACTAAAAAATTACTTTTTAGTGTATGAAAATTTTAGTTAATTATTTTTTTGTTAAAAATACAAATATTGATATTCAACCAAAATATGAACTTGAATATATTAATTAATATTTATTGTCATCTTTATAAAAATCATCTATTATCGAAAATTTATGATTGCATTTCCATATCAAAAATGATATAATATTTTTAAGAAAAACCAGTTAAAAGGTAAATAAAAATAGCGAAAAAGAGACTTCATTCGATTGAATGGAGTCTTTTTTATGTTATAATTATTCGTTGGTTCGCTACCAACAAACCTTTTAACTGGAGGTGGTAAAAATGAATTGGGATTTAACTGTTTTATTCTTAAGTGGAATGGCAGATTTTCCAAAAAAAAATTACTCACAAACCAACAATTGCGAGTAATTTCTCTAAATAAATAGTATAACTTCCAACATCGAACCGCTTTTCATCGACAAATATATTTTATCATTTATTTGTGTCATTTTTGTGTTTTTTCATTTTTATTTTAATATTTTTTCAAATTTTTCCCAATCGTAGTAACTTTGATTCAAGCTATAAGCCTTAAATCCCCTCTCATTCAAATATTTTGAAGCCAAATTTGCACTTCCACAATTACGACCTCTACAATAAAGAATTATCTCCTTATTTTTAGGAATCTCGTTTATTCTATCTTTAAGAGTCTTCATCGGAATATTTATCGACTTTTCAATATGATTTGAATTAAATTCATCTTCTGGACGCAAATCTATTATTAAAACTTCATCTTTTTTCACCATCTCATAAGCCTTTTCCAACGACAAAGTTTTTGTATTATTGCAACATTCCTCAAATTCCATATGAATTTTTTTAATATCCTCCAATTGCCGCTCTCCAACATCCCTAAGCAAATAAACCAAATCAATTATCTGTGTATTCGAAATTTTATACTCCACAAAATTCCCCTTTTTCTCACAAGAAACCAGCCTTCCATCCTTCAATGTCTGCAAATGTTTTGAAGTATTCGCTATTGTCATACCTGTTTCATTCGAAATATTTTCCACCGTTTTCGGACCTTGTACAAGTAAATCTAAAATCTCAATCCTCTTTTCGCTCGAAAGGCACTTCCCAATTTTAGAAAGTCCATTATACAAATTATTTTTATATTCTTCCAAAATTTTTTTCATTTTTCCTCCTTTCTTTTTCCAAGGAATTTCTATTTTACCTAAATTTATAACTTTAGACAAAAATTTATACATCATCATGAAATTTTTTAAATTTTCTTTTTTTATCAACTGTATTTTCAAAAAAAAGTTTCTAATATTTTTTAGTATATCATATCTTTTCTAAAAATTGTATAAAAAAAATTACTTTATTCTAAACACATTATTACTATAATTAAATTTAATCAAAATTTAACTATATATAAAACTAATAATATATATATATATATATATTATATTTTGTTAAATTATTTATTTGGTATATAATATATTTGTATTTAAATATACAAAATTCATTAAGAAAGAAGGGATTGTAATGGCATCTACAAGATGGATAAAATGTATTTATTGTAGTAAAACAATAGCCTATGGTTCTTCTATAATGGGAACTCCATGTAGAAAATCTCCTAATGGAAGACACGAATGGATAGATAAAAAATAATTTATATTTCATCGAATAAATTATTTTTATTTAAAATAGGAGGGGTTGGTTTTGAATACTCAATATAAAGAAAAAACGAACAAAGAACTTGAAAAATTAATTTTAGAAAATGATTTTTATGCTATTAACGAGATAGGAGAAAGACTTTTTAAAGAAGAAAAATACAAAGAAGGTCTTAATTATTTTAAAAAAGCTGCTAATTTAGGAAGTGATATGGCAATTAATAATATCGGTTTTTTTTATTTAGAAATTGAAAATAATCTTCAGGAAGCAGAGAAATACTTTTTAAAAGCAATAGAAAGAAAAAATATAATTGCATTAAATAATCTTGGAATAGTTAACGATAGAAAAGGTAATTATGAAAAGGCAATAGAATATTACTTAATGGCAATAGAAAAAAAATGTAGTTTTGCATACAATAACTTGGGAAATTTATATGAAGAAGTTTTTCAAAAATATGATGAAGCTAAAAATCTTTATCAAAAAAATTTTAAGGAGAATAAAGATTCTGAAGCCTTAATACGTTTAGCATATCTATACTTAAATCATTATAATAATAAAGAAAAATCAATACAATATTTAGAACTTTCAAGTAAAAATGGAAATAAAGAAGCTGAACATATACTTTTTCACCTATTAAATGATGAAAAATGTAATTGTTAGTAAAAACTTATCTTAAAATAGAAAGGAAAAAATCATGGGATTTTTAAATACTTTTAACCGAATCATAAGTAGTTTAACTGCTGCTGCTGCTGAACAAAATTTTAATGAAATGAAGAAAAAAGAAATAATGTCAAATGAAGATTTAGAATTATTCAAGAAATTAACTACTGAATTAAAAGAAATAAAGACTGCTCACAATCAATATGTTTCAAATGAAAATAGAAAAGAAAAAACAATAAAAAAAGCTACTGCGAATACAGAACTATCTGAAGAGGAAAAGGAAAGAATTATAGAAGAAGCTCAAGAAGAATTTGATAGTTTTGAAAATTCTTTTTTTCAATCTGGAGGTGGCTCAAAATACGGAGATAAATTTGATATGTTACAACAAATGAATGAAATAACAAAAGAAATATGTGAATTACAGAAAAGTTATAAATCATGAAAGGAGTGATTTAGATGGCATTTATTAAATTGATTTTGCAATTCGTAGTATTACTAGGATTAATAGGATTTATAACGTACATTGGAGAAAATGAAAAAGAACACTTTTTTATTCTTGGTAATTATGAAGGATTTAGAAAATTTAAATTCTTTCGTGTTTATAATCGAGTAGCATATGTTGCTTTATGGTTTCTTGCTACTGTTATTTTATTTGAACATAATGGTAGTCTTATTTGGAGAATATTACAATTTATTCTTTTCATATTTGGAATATTTGCATGTATTCAAACATCAATACTAGAACATGAAGATTGGCTTAAAAAACAGAAACAAAAAAATCGAAATGAAATTTCTAATTTAGATAAAGATAATTCCCAAAAAACATTTGCTGAAATTTGGGATGAGTCTGATGAAAAAACTAGAGAAATATTAAAAAAGAAACTTATAGATTCCTCATTTAATTCTGCAATAACAGAAGACGACATCAAAAAATACGCAATTTATCAAGGATATACTCCTATATATATTGATGGAAAATTATTTTTTGTAGAAAATGATTCTCATAATAATCATGATGATAATTCTGATGATTCCGATCCTTTTGAAGATTTAGATAACTATGCTATTGATGAATATTTAATGAAACAGGCAGAATTAGGAAACACAGCTGCTTTTGCTATTAAAGCTGAAAGAGATAGAAAAAGAGCCGAAAGAACTTTTTAATTTAATATAATTTTTTTAATTCGTATATTTTTATTATGACAGGAGTGATTTGAGATGATTTATGTTTTTTTAATATTTTTAGTCTTTATTGGAACATGTTTATTTTTATTATTCTTTGGAATAGGATTAATTCAATATATTTTTGGTAAAATTAATTTCAAAGCAATTTTTATAACTATTGGAGTAATTATAGTAATTATAATTGCTGGATTAATTTTTGGAGCAAATAAAGTTTTAGATATTGGTAGAGAGGATACTATAAAAGATTTTGTTGCTTCTGCTGTAGAAAAAGGGGATAAAGACTTACTTAACGAAGCTTATAGTAATCCTTCCTTAAAAATGTCATGTAGTGACAAAAAAACAATTATTAGAATTTTTATGAATCCAAGAAAACCTGATACTGGAGCTGGAGCTATGGCACAATATTTAATTGAAAATGGAGCAAGCAAGAAACAAATTAAGGAAGAAGTTAAATACACTTATGATAATTTACAACGAATAGAATGTTCAGACAAATATAAATCAGTTATTAGTCAATATTCTTATTAAATAAAATGTATTACAGAATTATCAATAAAAAATATTGTTAAATCAAATACAACAAACACAAAATAGTTTAATTATATTTTTAAGAGCATAATTTTTTCTGCTCTTAAATTTTTTTACTATAACAATATAAAATTTTTATTTTTTTATCTGTCATAAAAAAAAACATTGACTTATTTTCAAAAATGTGATACTATTCAACTAATCAATTGAATAGATTAAAAACAATTGATATAAAATGAAAAAATTTAGAAAGCGAGTGATAAAAATGGCAAAAATTTTAGGAAAAGATAATTTTAATGATACAATAGCAAATGGTGTAACTTTGGTAGATTTCTGGGCTGAATGGTGTGGTCCTTGTAGAATGCAATTACCTATTTTGGAAGAAGTTTCTGAAGAAATCGGTGAAAAAGCAACTGTTGGAAAAATAAATGTTGACCACGAATTAGAATTAGCTCAAAGATTTGGAGTTCAAAGTATTCCTACATTGATTTTATTCAAAGATGGAGAAATCGTTGATAAAATGGTAGGAGTTCAAGCTAAAGAAACTTTAGTTGATAAAATTAATAACGCTCTTTAGTCTACTAAAAATCAATAATAATAACAATTATAAAAATGGGAATTAACATTAGTTTAAAATTATTTTTATGATTTTGACTTTTAAAAATTCCCATTTTATCATAGATTCATTTAATTTAAAATTTAAGATTATAAAATTACGACCACTTTTTGAGTGGATAAGAAAGGAGAAATTATGTACGATTCAGTTATTATCGGTTCTGGTCCAGCAGGATTGACAGCTGCAATTTATTTGAGTAGAGCTGGTTTAAAAAATATTGTTATTAATGGTTCTGAACCTGGAGGACAATTAACAACAACTACAGATGTAGAGAATTTTCCTGGATTCCCAAAAGGAATTTTAGGACCTCAATTGGTTGACGACATGAAAACACAGGCAATTAATTTTGGAACAGAATTTTTACAATCGAATGTTTCTAAAATTGATTCTGACTCAAAACCTATTAAAATTCATTTAGAAAATAAAAAAATTATTGAAACAAAAACAGTAATTTTGGCAACTGGAGCGAGTGCACGATATTTGGGAATTGAAAATGAAAAGGAATATATTGGAAGAGGAGTTAGTGCATGTGCGACTTGTGACGGACTCTTCTTTAGAGGAAAAAATATCGTTGTGATTGGTGGAGGAGATACTGCTATGGAAGAGGCTGTCTTTTTGACAAAATTTGCTTCAAATGTAACAATTATTCATAGAAGAAACGAACTTCGAGCTTCTGCTATAATGCAAGAGCGTGCTAAAAACAACGAAAAAATTTCTTGGAAATTGAATTATATTCCAAAAAAAGTTGTTGTTGATGGTAACAAAGTTATTGGGATTGAGTTGATTAACAATGAAACTCAGGAAACTGAAACTCTTGAAATTGACGGTATATTCGTAGCAATTGGTAGAACACCTAACACAGCATTTTTAGGGGACAACATCGAATTAGATAAAAATGGTTACATCTTAACAAAAGGAAAATCTTCTGTGACAAATATTCCAGGAATCTTCGCTGCTGGAGATGTTCAAGATAGTAAATACCAACAAGCTATCATTTCTGCTGGAAGTGGTGCAATTGCAGCACTTGACGTGGAACATTACTTAAATGAAAATAATTAATTTATTTCAAACAAAATATCAAAAAATCTATTAAATTTAGAGGTTTTTTAACAAGATTTTTTGAACGAATCTTTCACAAAAAAAGAGACTTTCTCAAGAAATTCTAAATTTCTTAAAAGTTAGTCTCTATTTTTTATTTTCTTATTTTATTTCAAAAAAGTGATGAATCACATCGTCTAATGCATCATCGTTATTTTCACGTACTACAAATTTTGATAATTCTTTAATTTCTGGTGTCGCATTTTCAACCGCAACAGGCATTCCAACAGTTTCTAACAATGCTGCATCATTTCCACTATCTCCGACAGCTATCATTTCTTCAGTCGAAATTCCTAACAATTCTCCTAATTTTTTTAAAGTTTTACCTTTATTTACCAAAATATTAGCTACTTCCAAAAATATTGGTTTAGAAGTTGCGATGAAGTATTCATTTCCATATTTTTCTTTCATTCTAACTTCTGCTTTTTTTACTTCTTCTGGCGACCCTAAAATCATGCATTTCGTAGTTCGCTCAATCCCAAATTTATCCAAATCTTCTAATGAATCAATTTTCTCAAATTTCATTCCTGTTAATTCGTATTCAACACCAGTATACTCATTTAGTTCATTCCCATAAATTGTGTCACTTCCGTACAAGATAAAACTCATTCCCATTTCCATTGCTTCGTTATACAACAATTCGATATCCTTTCGGTCAAATCCTTGATGAAAAATTGTTTCATTTGTTGCCAAATCCACAATTTGTCCACCATTAAACGAAATTAAATATCCTCCGTTTTCTTTCATATTCAAAATTTCTGCAAATTTATGCATTGCAAAGGTTGGTCTTCCACTCGCCAAAACAAATTTTACACCTTTTTCTTGAACCTTTCTTATCGCTTCAATATTTTTCTCTGTAACCTGATGGCTATCATTCAAAAGAGTCCCATCCATATCCGTAGCAATCAATTTATATTCCATTTTTCCTCCCTATTTTATAATTTTATTTCACATTTTTTGATAACCAATTATTTTTTTATCATTTCTAAAGGAATACTCGCATCATCCTTCAAAACTCGTTCTTGCTCATACAAAGGCTTGATTTCATCCAACAAAAGTAATCTTCCTAATTTTTTAGAATACTTTCCATTATATTTTTCCAAATACAAGTAATTATCAGTTCTCTCACCATTTTTTTTCACAAAAACATTGTAAACATCAATAGCAGGTCTTTGACCATAATTTCCATACGAAATCAACAAATCCATATTTTTGCTAATCTTTTTAAAATAATTTCCTTTTACTTCAGTAATTTCTCCATCTTTTAAAAAACACTGTCTTACGCTTCCGTCCTTCAATTTCCATTCACCAGCAGGTTTTCCGTTCACATCATAATGTCCAATATAAGTTTTTCCTTCAACTTTTTTCAAATTTTCTGACACTTTACAAGAATAATTTTTAGATTCTTCCATTTTTTTTATCAATCTTTTATCTTCTCTCGTAATCGTACCATTTTCAAATATTTTTGCTGTTCCACCAAAAATAGATAAACTCATAAGTCCTACACATCCTAAAATTAATTTTTTCATAATCTCCCTCTTTTTCTTTTCCTAAACACTAAAAATAATCATAAAAAACAAATTATATTTTCCAACCCAATTATATCATAAAAAATAGAAAAAGGTTATCTAAAATTAATTAGACAACCTATTTTTTCTCAAATTAAATCACATTTGGCAAAATTTTATAAAATAATATCTTCAACAGGCAAAATAACTGCTCCCATCGAAATTCCACGACCTAAATCTATCTTCATAATTTTAATAATCCGTATAATCTCTTGTGCGTGCCTATCTTCCAAATAAGTAACTAAAATACTGTCTGTTCCTGGCCAAACATGTGTATTAAAATGTTTAAAAGTTTTACTCCAAGAACTATGAACAGCTGGAACTATAAAATATTGATCTATTCCATACTCTCTTAATTCTTCTTTCATTTTTTCCGTATAAAATGAATCAAAATATATTTCTAATCTTTTCACAAAATTCTCCCCTCTAATTTTTATAAATATAATTTTGTCTGATAACTCATAAAAATTAACTTTTTTTCTCTCTTTTCTTTCTTCAACCAACGAATACAACACTGGTGTAAAGAACAATGTCAAGATTGTACAGAATGAAAGTCCAAACATTACTGCAATCGCCATTCCTTGATAGTATCCCGAACTTCCTTTACTCGAGAATACCATTGGCAACCAACCTAATACTGTTGTAAGCGTTGTCATTAAAATTGGTCGTAGCCTTGAACCACAGGCTTCTACTAAGGCATCATGAATCGACCAGCCTTTTTTCCGTAATCCCGCAACGAAATCAAGCATTACAATCGCATTATTAACCGCCATACCAAATAACATCAAGATACCGATCATAACGAACATACTAAGTTGTACTCTAGTTATCGCTAATCCTAAAATTACTCCAATCATTGATAATGGCAATGTTGTCATAATCATAAGTGGCAAGATAAATGATTCCAACTGAACCGCAAGTACTGTATAAATCAACACAATCGCAAGTAACAAGTCTTTCATAATTTGTCCACCCATTTCAGATTGGTTTTTAGCTTGTCCTGCTACCCCAATTTTGTATCCTTCAGCTGGATTTGCCTTCTTGAATGACTGTTGAATAAATGTCGCTGCATCGTTAAATCCTTTTGATTTATCCAAGTTTGCACCAACTGTTACAATTCTTGTACCATTTTCTGTTGAAATAGTCGAAGCACTTTCTTCATATTGCATTGTAGCAATATCTCCTAATCTAACATAAGTTCCTTTATTAGTTTTTATCTCTAAATCCATAATTTTATTCAATGAATTTTTTTGATTTTTTTCCAATTCCAACACTACATCCAATGTTTCTGTACTTTGAGTTACATCAATTGGATTTGCTGATCCAGAAGCTGTCATAAATAGCATTTGAGTAATATCTGTTACAGTTATTCCGTAACTTTCTGCTTTTACTCTGTCAACTTCCAATTTAGCTTGTGGATATCCACCTTCAGTCGATGATTTAACATCCTTAAACCAAGACTGGCTCTTCATATCATTCATTATCGAATTTGCAATTCTATTTAATTCTTGTGGATCTTCACCTTCTATTTGGAATGAATAATCTTTTTGTGACATCATACCTCCTGCTTTTTGTGGTGAAACCGCAAGTGTTACATTTGGTAAATCTTTTAATTTTTCTCTGACACGGTTCATTGCCTTCATCGTATCTTTCTTTACGTCAACATTTATTGTCGCTGCACTTTTTGAGGCAATAACATTTATATCTTTAGTCGCTGGATCTGCTTTTACAACAGCTTCCATTTTATTTGCAATATCTTTTGACACATCTAAATCTAATCCTGTCGCAAGTGTCGCAACTACTGAATATTGATTATCGTCAATTGTTGGGAAGAATGTAGTTTTCACTGTTTTTCCTATTCCAAATACAACTATCACAAATGCTATGATAACTCCAATTACCATTTTCCATCTATTTTCCAATACTTTTGCCACTAATTCTTTGTATTTATCTCTAAATGCATTAAATTTAGCAGCTTTTTCAGCATTATCTGATATTTTTTTAACATCTAAAAATAAACTTGAAGCCATTGGAACCCATAACATCGCAACAATAATCGAAGCTGACAACGCAAACATCATTGAAAACGCAATACTCTTAAATACTTCCTTAGCTATTCCATCAAATAATATAATTGGTAAGAATACACAAACTGAAGTTGCAGTTGACGCCATCATCGGAAGAATTACTTCATTCGTACCCCGTACCGCTGCTACATCTGCCGGTTCCTTATTAACCTGAATATGATCAAAGATATTATCTAGCGTAACAACCCCGTTATCTACCAGTGATCCAACCGCAAGTGACAATCCCATTAACGAAATCATATTCAATGTTATCCCTTGTGTTGTAAGCAAGAAGAATGTAAACATTGCTGAAATCGGAATCAATGTTCCTACAACTAATGACGCTCTCAAGTTTTTCAAGAATACAAAAAGCACTATAATTGTAATGATAACCGCTTGTATCCCAGAACTTGCAACATTTTTTATCGATTCACTAACTTTTTCACTGTTATCAACTATTATATTATAACTAGAACCTTCTGGAAATAATGGTTTTGCTTCTTTCAAAGTTTCCTTAGCCTTTTTAGCAACCTCCACCAAGTTACCATCTTTACTCTTTTGAATCATAACGGCAACCATTTCTTTTCCATTATATGTTACATATGATGTAGGATCCTCTGTCCCATACTCAACTTTTGCCACATCAGCCAATCTAACTGTTTGATTATTTTGATTTGAAATAACAATATCCTGAATTTGATCAAGCTCTTTTAACTCTCCATCAACTTTTAGGATAAATTCTTTCGTCCCATCAGTTATTGTACCTGCTGGTGTTACCGTATTAGCTGCTTTTATTTTACTATAAATTTCTGCCGCTGACAAATTATATTCCTTTAATCTAACTGGATCCAGCCAAACTTTAATTTGTCTTGTCGCATTACCCATTACAGAAATATTACCGATACCTCTATTTCTCTTCAATCTAGGTTGTAATGTTTCTTCAACAAATGATGTTATTAATTCTTTATTTTTCCCAGTAATTCCAATCATTAACGCCATGTTGGAACTACCTGCCATATCTAATTTTGATACTGTAGGATCTTTAAAGTTATCATCATCTGGCAATTGTCCTTTTATTTTATCTATTTGTGTTTGAACTTGTACTTGTTTAATATCTGTATCTACACCATAGTTAAACTCTATCGTAACTACTGATGAACCATAAGATGAAGATGTTGTAATATTTTTAATTCCATCTACATTCAATGCCGCATCTTCGATTTTTTTAGATACTTGTGTTTTTACATCTTCCGCTGTTGCTCCCGTCCAAGTGGCATTAACAACAACTATCGGTGTATCGAAATCTGGTATTCTTTCCTGTTTCATACCTGTCATCGCTACCCAACCAGCAAAAATCATAAATATAAGTATCATCGTTGTCGACACTACTCTCTTCGTTGCAAATTCTGCTACTGTCATTTTATCTCATACGATTGCAATAACCGTACGCTCCTTTCTCTATTTTTCTATTACTGCACAATATTTACTTTTTCATTCGCTTGTACAACATTTTGTCCATCAACAACTAACTGATCACCAGCTGTCAAGCCATCACCAGTCACTGCCGCATAAGTTTCATTTTGATTAGAAATATTTATCGGTATCATAACTGCTTTTCCATCTCTAATAACATAAATAACTTGCTGAACTCCTCTTACTACAATCGCCTTTTTAGGAATAATCAACCCATCTTCAGCTCCTGTTGCAATATTTGCCTTTCCATACATTCCACTTTTTAACTCTCTATCTGTATTAGGGAATTTAACTTTTACAATAAATTGTCTACTAGCTGAATCAGCTGAAGCTGCTATTTCATAAACTGTTCCAACAATTTCCTTACCATTCAATTCATCAACTTTTATAGTTGCTTGTGCTCCCATTTGAATTTTTTTAACAATTTCTGCTGGAACTCCAATTTCCAATTTCATTTCACTTTCATTAACCAATGTAAATAATTTTGCTCCTGCTGATACTTGTTGATGTCTTTCTAAATCCATATTTGCAATATATCCGCTAACTTTAGTTTTAATAACAGTTTTACTGTTAGTATCATTTGCTGTAGCCAAATTAGCTTGTGCCGAACTCAAACTGTTTCTTCTAGAAGATAATGCATTTACCGCTGTATTATAGTTACTTCTAGCTGAATTTAAGTTAGCTTGTGCCGAACTTAATTTTGTTTGTGCTGTCAAGAAATCAGTTTCTGTAATTAATCTTTTATCATATAACATTTTATATTTTTGATAATTAATTCTCGCTTCTTCCACTGCTGCTGCTGCTGAGGCAATATTTCCTTTAGCTGCACTAATATCTCCATGTGCCGAACTAATATTAGATTCTGCCGTTCTTACATTTGAAACAGCCTCTCTAACACCAGATCTTGCCGCTTGATTATCAATCGCCACAATTACTTGCCCTGCATTTACATAATCTCCATTTTTCCCGTTAATTACTACAACTTCCCCACTTGAAGTCGCTGTATACGGTATTTCTTCTATCCCTTTTATCGACCCACTAGCCGTGTATCCCAACGACATTTGATTTTGACCGATTACTTGCACTTTTACTGGTCTTGCTGTAGATGAATTTCCTTTTGGTTTTTTCTTTCCGCATGAAACAGTAAGCAATGCTAGCACCATCATCGCTACAATTATTTTTTTATTTATTTTCATTTTTCCTCCCTATTTTTTTCAGTAGTATTTATAAAAATCTATAAATTTAAATTATTTTTTAAATAACATATTATTAAAACTTCTTGTGACTCTTTATTTATAACATCTTTAATCCAAATATGCTCCATATTTAGAAACTAGGAAATAATAATTCAATTTAGCTTGTGCATAATTTACTCTAGCTTGTCTCAAGTTTGTTTCCGATTGCAATAAATTTTCCATCGTAATTAATCTATAAGAATATCTTTCTCTTTCCATTTCATAAGATTCTTCTGCCTTTTGAACCGCTAATTGCAATGCAGCTATACTTTTTTCCAATGCTCTTAATTGATAATAAGTTTTTTTCATATTTGTTTGAACAGCCTCCAAAGTTTGATCCACTTGAAGTTCTGTTATTTCTTGAGTTTTTTTCGCATATTTTACATTATTTTTTCTTGTCCCCCAGTCAAATATGTCCCAGCTCCAATTCACACCAGCCGAAGTCGTAAAGTTTCTAGGTTTTAAAATATTTCCAAATCTATCTTGACTTTGCAATGTTCCGTAATTTATTACCCCACTAACAGTTGGTTTGTAACTTGCTTCTTCCAACTTAACATTTTTCTTACTCAAATCATTTTGTTTCATAGAAATTTTATACTCTGTATTTTCTGTTTTCAATTTTGCTAAATCATCTTCTAATTTAACTGTTTTCGTAAAATTATCCTCAACTCCAAATGGAACAATTTCAATTTGTGAACTGTCTTTCATTCCAATCAAAATTCCTAACGATTCCTTCGAAACTTCAATATTTCCTTCTTGTTCTACGATTTGTGCTTCAATTGATGACAAACTTCTTTCTGCTTCTGTAAGCTCTGGCTTAGTCGTCATTCTCAAATCATACAATTCTTTTTGTGTTTTCAAATTTTCATTTAGTGTTTCCTTCGATTTTTGCAACACTCCCAAAGTACTCATTGCATTATAAACATCAATATACGCTTGAACTGTGCTTAAAATAGTATCTTTTCTAACTTTATCCAAATTAAGTTGTGCCAACGTCAAACTTTCTTTACTTATTTCATGATTCAATTTCAATTTACCACCTGTATAAATCGGTTGTGACAATGTTAAATAATGTTGAAAAGCCTCTCCTTTTTTAGAAAAATCTTTATCCAAAAATTCTTGAGCTTTCCCTGAATACCCTACTGTAAAAAATTTGCTTGCCCAGGCTTTATCTACATTAATTTTCCCTTGCTCTGCTTTCAACATTCCAATTTTAATATCTTTATTATTTTTAATTGCCATCTCTGCTGCTTCTTGTATCGTTATTTTTTGTGCAAAACTCGGAATTGCAATTAACAATAATAATGATACTATTATTCTCAATTTATTTTTTTTCATCTTTCCTCCTATTTAATCTATTTTAATGCATTATCGATGAATTTTAAAATTTCATTAATTAATTTCTGATTATCCTCTACTATCCCATCAAACTCTTCCTTTGAAGAAAAAGTATATTCTTTTTTACATACAATTTTTTTAATCAAATAATTATTAATTGCCGAAATTATAAAATCTGAAATAATTTCTATATCGTATTCCTTGTTACTTTCATATCTTAAAAGTACATTTTCTTTAATAAAACTCTTAAAAAATTTTGTCATTTCTTCATGAAATTTACCTACATTTGTATTCTGAGTAAAAGAATTCATTATTCCAATATCCACATTGTTCAAAAGCTCTAAAAAACTTTTAAATCTTTCTTTAATAAAATTTTCCAAAGTTTTTTTCGGATTTTCATCAATTTCTACTTTCGAATATTTTTCCATTTCAGATTCTTTTATACTTTCTAATAATTCACATAAAAGTTCCTCTTTCGTCTTGAAATACGTATAAAAACTTCCTTTTGAAATTCCTAGTTTCTTCGTTATATCCTCAACTTTTGTATCTGTGTACCCATTTTTTCTAAACAATTCAAAAGCCTTTTCCAATATCATCGTTTTTTTATTTGATTTCATTTGTTGTCGTTAACTCCTATTTATCTATTTTATACTATTTATTATTTATTTACCCTAAATAAAACCTCCTATTTTTCTAATCTTTTTAACCCCTTTTTTTTAATTTTTCAAAAATGACTTCCAAGTCAATTTATTAAATATAATAGTACTTTTTTATATTTTTGTCAATCTTTATTTTTCTTTATTTTAAATAATATTAATCTTCCTTTTTCCCAATTATTATAATTAAAAAATTAGCAAAAAAAAATTGAGAACAACCTAATTTAAATTGTTCTCAAAATTTTACTTTTCTAAAAATACTTTGTAATATCACTAAACATCATCAACGCCATTAATATCATTAGCAATATCATTCCAACCATATGGATTCTTTCTTCTATTTTTTTATTCACTTTTATTCCCACAAATTCTGGCAAAACGAATAAAATTCGTCCACCATCTAAAGCTGGAATTGGTAACAAGTTCATTAATCCAATATTTATCGACAAAATTATAAAAATATTTAACAACGATAACATCCCACCTGAATTATACGCTGCTCCTATTAATTTTGGAAGACCTACAGGCCCTGTCATTTCTTTAAAAGGAACTTTCCCTGTTATCAGCATTTTAACACCTTTTAACATCATTACAAAATAATCACCAAATACTACAAAACTATATTTTACTCTTTCAGAAAATGTAGATTTTTTCATTTTAACTTGGATTCCTAAAACATAAGTCTTCAAATCTTTGTAATACGTCAATTTAACCTTGTTATCTAACATTTTCCCATTTCTAAGTACCTTTACGTCAATATCCTGATTCGCATACTTTTCACCATTTATTTTCTGAATTTCCTCTGAAAGCTCTCCCCATTCAGAAATTTTTCTACCATTCAATTCTACAATCTCATCATTCGGCTGCAATATATTTTTCACTTTCGAATCATTTTGAACCACATTTATAACTGGTTTTGTATGTTTTGACGGTACTGTTCCAGTAATCGAAAATATTAAGAAAATCACTAAAATTGCAGAAATAAAATTCATCGCAATCCCAGCAATTAAAACAACAAATCTACTAAACGCCGGTTTCTTATAAAATCCATTTTCCGAAATAGCCACTTGTCTTTCAAGCTCTTCTTCCATCTCAATATTCAACCGTCTTTCAGCTCTCTCAACAAACTCATCATCCGAGATTTCAATTTCAGCTATCTCCAAATCCTCTTTCAAATCCCTCGTTATTTCGTCAATTTTCTCTTTCCTAAACTCTTCCATATCAAATTCTTCTGGCTGCATCCCACCAATATTCACAAATCCCCCAAGTGGAAGCATTCTCACAGAATAAACAGTCCCATTAATTTTTTTTGAAAATAATTTTGGTCCCATTCCAATCGCAAATTCAAAAACTGGCATTTTATAGAATTTCGCCGTCAAAAAATGCCCCAATTCGTGTATAAATACAATTATTCCCAAAATCACAATTGATAAAATTATACTAAAAATAACTAACTCCTCCTTTTTTCTAGCAATCCTTTTTCTATCAAAATATAGCAAAAATTCAATAATTTTTCCAAAACTTTACCATAATTTACCATCATAATCGCCTAATTCCTAATAAAAAAGAGTTGTTAATAGAAAAACTTCTATATTATAACAACATCTTTTTAAATATTATAATAATTTGTTATCTTTATCTTCTTCTTCTAAAGCAGTATCAATATCTTCATATTCAATTCCATGAGGTATTGATGTTAATACTTTATCAGTTACTTTTGAAAGATGAGCATTCATTGCATAAGCAGCTCCGCTAACAAAATCTATCACCCTTTGACCTATTTCAAATTCTAAAAATTCCAAACTAAATGTAACCACTTTGTTTTCTTTTATTGAATCAGCAATCAATCTTGAATCCTCGAAAACTTTTGGTCTAATAATCGAGACATAACTTACTTTTGATGCCGTTGTTGTTGTTGACATTTTTGCACTTTCCTCCTTTTTACTTCCTACTCCAAAAATACTCATTACTTTCTTTTCCTTCTCTTTTTCTTCTTGTTGTGGTTTTTCAAAAACCTTATTTTGAGGTTTTACTGGTTGTTGTGTTGTATTCTCTTTTGTCTCTTCAAAATCGTTTTCTACTTCGTCATCATCTTCTTCAACATCATCACCGAAGAATTCCATTATTTTCTTTGTAAATCCACTCAAGACTTTACCTCCTTATTTACTAATTAATTTACTTCCTATTCTTATTATAGTCGCACCATTTTTTAATGCTTCTATATAATCGCCAGACATTCCCATAGAAAGCTCAGTCAAATAATCATATTTTTCTGCATACTTTCTTTTTAAATCTAACATTTTTGAAAAATATTTGCTTATTTCCTCTTCACTAGCACCTAAAGGAGCCATTGTCATAAACCCAATGATTTTTACATTATCCATTGAAAAATATTTTTCACTATCTTTTTCGAAATCTTCTACATAAATACCTGTTTTTGATTCCTCTTTTGATACATTAATTTGAATTAAACCATTAACAGTTCTCCCATTTTCAATGGCTTTTTTATTAATATCTTCTAAAAGTTCATAAGAATCTATTGAATGAATAAGGTTTACGTTGTTTATTATATACTTTATTTTGTTTTTTTGCAACCTTCCAATAAAATCCCAAACTATATTTTTATATTTTTCTCCTGAAAATTCTTTTAATTTATCTCGATAAACTTGTGCTCGATTTTCCCCAAAATAATTGTAGCCCATTTCTATTATTTTTCTATGTTCTTCAATGTCATAATATTTACTCACAAATAGAATTTTTACTTTTTCTGGGTAAGGAGAATATCTTTTTATATCTTCTAAAATTTGGTTGTAATTTTTATCAATCACTTCTTTGCTAATTTCTTTTTGCATTTCCAATTTTATACTCCTTGTCTAAATAATTCTTTCAATTATTTTTTATTTCACTTAATTATAACCTATTTTTTATACAAATTCAATAAATACATTATTTGCAAGTAACATTCCTTTTTTAGTAAGCCTGATTCGAGTATCTATCTCATTCTCAAACTCAACTTTTTCAATCAAACCATCTCTTAACAGTTTTTCTACTCTCTCATCCTCAAAATACTCAATTCCTTCTTGAATCAGTCTCAATCCAAGCATTCTCTCAAGTTTAATTTTCTCTTCTTTATCCACAATCTCAATCGAATTTTCATCTACTGGAAACTCATCTTTGTCAATACTCGCATAATATTTCCTAAATGTCCGTACATTACTGTGTCTTTCCCCATCAAAATACCCAGCCGCACTCATTCCAACACCAACGAATTCCTTATTCCGCCAATATTTTAAATTATGTTTCCCGGCATTTTTTTGCAATTTTTTTAAATCTTCAAAATTTTTCACTTTATAAACTTCAACATCTTTATCATATATTCTCGCAAAATTAGAAATTTCATACTGACAATATCCATTTTTCTCAAAAAAATCAATAATTTCTTCATACATTTCCGCTTCCAAATCTTGATCAATCTCAGACAAAATCCCCTTTTGCAACTTACTCCAAAATATCGTCCCTTCTTCCCAAATCAACGAATATATCGAAACATTATTTGGCGATATCTCCAATATTTTCTTTAAATCCTTTTTCAAATCATCCAAACTCTGATTCGGAATTCCAAACATCAAATCTATCGTAATATTATCAAATCCTGCTTTTCTCGCATCTTTAAATACTTGAATTGCTTCCTCTCCACTATGCTGCCTTCCAATAAACTTCAAGACATGATCCTGAAAACTCTGAATACCAATACTTAGTCTATTTATCCCCAATTTCCTAATCTGCTTCAATTTTTCAAACGACATATCATACGGATTCAACTCCAAAGTTATCTCTGAATTTTCTTTATACTTCAACTCACCCATTATCGACGCCAACATCTCTATCGACAATAACGACGGCGTTCCACCACCAAAATAAATCGTATCATACTCATATTTCGGATGCATCCGTATTTCCTTTATCAAATAATCCGTATATTTCTGATATTCTCTCTCCATTTTTACAAACGTACAAAAGTCACAATACTCGCACTTTTTATCACAAAAAGGAATATGCAAATATATCGCATCTATGTTTTTCGTTTCAGTCATTTTATTTTTACCTTTTTTTCTTTAAATCGCTTGATATATTTTACCATATGTGAAACGTAATTTCAAACTTTTTGTAATGATATCAAAATAAAAATTGAGAAAATATTAAATATTTTAAAAGGGAGAAATACAACTCCCTCTCTTACCTTCTTTTTAATTATTTAAGTTCAAATTCAAACGATTTTGATATTGTACATTTCAAAGTTTCTGGATTTTTTATTTTTACTCTTATTTTACTAGCAGCTTTTCTTGCTTCTTGTTGAAAAATCGAATTTCCGCCTGAAACTGAAATTACACTAATAGAACCACTACTATTAAAATGAAATTTTACTGAAACAGTAACAACTCCTTTATCCCCAAGTCTTCGTGCTGCAATAGGATAGCTCAAATTTGGATTATATGAAACTGTAAAATCTTTCCCCTCATTACAAACATTTATGTTTTTTTCTTTACCTTTTTCAGTATTTCTTTTCTGTTCATTATCATCATCTTTGCTAGATTTTTTGCTAATTTTTTCTAAATTTTTTACCTTTGAACTACCACTATCTTCGGCTTTTCCATTAATATTTCCTCTGTTACTACCATCTTTTCCACTATTACCGTCATTACCTAATTTCTTAACAAAAGAATCACTTTTAACATTTTTATTAGCACCATCTCCATGATTCCCAATTTCTCCACTAAAAATATAAGTTCTTGTCTTATTAATATGAGAATCATTTTGATTATTTCCAACAGTATCTTTTGAAACACTTTTTGGAATATTTGTAGGTGTTGATGTTGTATCTGTTGCCTTTTCTTTTGAAACTACTTTCACATCCTCATTTTTTGGTAAAACTTTTTCAGTGTACTTAATTTCCTTCTGATCATTTAAGTTACTAATTTTCTTTGAGTTAGATTCAAATCTTGAGTCTGAAATTCCATCATTTTGAGAAACTTCTATTTTCTCAGAATTTCTAATATTTTTAGTATTGTGAACATCCTTCACTCTCTCATTATTTACAAATTTGTCATTTACAGATTTATCATTTTCTTCTCCATTATTTTTATTTCCAGCCACTCCTTCTGAAACATCTGAAACATTTGTAAACACACTTTCGCTCAAATTTACCGTCATTGGCTCATTTTGCTTATTTCCCTTTTCACTATTATTTGAAACATAGTAGGCTACAGGAATAAATAAAGCCATAACATTTAAAATAATTGAAATTATATAAAATTTCATTTTTTCCCTTTCTTTAACGCCTTAAACAAATTTATGAAACAAACTCACTTTTCTAAAATTCATAACTTGCTCCAATGTAATAAGTTCGTTCATCAGCTGGTGAATATACTGTACTTCCTGTAAGCGGATCTTTTCCTTGCGCAATATTATATTTTTTATTAAATATATTTTTTACTCCTGCATTAAGTCCAAATCCATTTTTATGTTTATATTTCAATCCTAAATCTGTTGTAGAATATGAAGGTATTTTTTCATTGTAGGTATCCACTGAACTTGAATAATAATTTAAGTTAGCAGTAGTTCTCAAACCATCTGCTATTTCATAATCAAGTCCTAATGTAACTTTTGTAGATGGAACTCCTGGTATTTTTTGCCCATCTTTGAAATTATAAGTTGTTGAAGTTAATACGTCATCTCCAACTTTCTTAATTTTGGCATTTACATATGTAAATGATTCATTTACTCTCAATTTACCTAAATATTGTTCAGCAAATAGCTCTACACCTGTTCTTTCGGTAGCTTTTAAATTATGGAATGTCCATCTTGCTGTACTTGGTCCTCCCAACACTCCGTGATCCATATTCAAATATATTTCGTTATTTGTTCGTGTATGAAATGCTGTAGCACTTACAAATGAATTCCACAACATATCTTTAAATCCTACTTCATACGTATTAAATTTTTCTGTTTTTAAATTATTTAAAGTATAATTTCTAGCACCTGGTGCATAATCAACAAATTCTGTTGCAGCTGGTGATCTAAATCCTCTTTCATATTTCGCATAAACATTTCCTGTATCAGAATATTTGTAATTAAGTCCCACTTCATAAGCACTATTACTATCTTTTCTCGAACCATGTATTTCTCTTGCTGGAATAGTTACAAATCCTCTTCCCCCAGGTATCGGCATTCTTGTAGACGGAACTTCTTTATTTGTTTTATATTCTGCTCTTTCAAATCTATACCCTGCTGTCCCTTCTAAATTACCAACAAGTTTATGACGCCCTAACAAATAAAATGAATTCGTTTCTTTCGCTAAATCAACATTCATAATTGGTGTTCCAAATATAGTTTGTTCTCTACTTCCCTTATGATTAATGTAGTTATATCCAAAAATTATATTCCCATTTTCAAGTCCATAATTTCCCTTAAAATTGATTCCTTTTTTATTATCTTCAAATTTCGTTTTAGGCATTCCATACATAGTTTTATTTGTATCCTGTTTATATCCTGTCAATGACAATTTCAAATTATCAGTAACTTTTCCTTCGTATCCCAAACTATATTCTTTTCTATCAACATCAATATCACTCAAAGTCCCAGACTGTCTTCTATCACTCAAAAGTTGCGCTTTTGTCAAATCTGACGCCAATGTTTCTTCTGAATTATATCTCGCCGCCTTAAATTTCAAACTATGATTATCTGTTATATTATATTTCAAACTCCCATTCAAATATTCATATGCTTCTTTTGAACCTCTTCTATATCCTTTTCCATTAACATTTTCATATCCTAAATCAATAATAAATTTATTCCCATAATTGATTCCTGCATCAAACCCTAATTTATTTGTCCCATAAGAACTATTTTGATAATAAACTTTACCTGAAGCTCCTTCTTTCGTTCTATCTTTTGTAATGATATTTACAACTCCACCTCGAGTTCCACTCCCATACAGAACTGTTCCTCCACCATTTATTATTTCTACTCTTTCTACATCATTAACAGATATCGTATTTAAAGGAATATACGCATGAGAAGTATCAATTGTATCCATCGCAACATCCCCATCAATAAGAATTTTCACCGAAGAAACTGCTTTAGAAATATTTGCACTTGTCCCCAATCCAAATCTCCCTTGCCCTCTAATATCTACTGCTGAACCAAATCCAGTTTGTGTTATATTAACTCCTGGCGCCTGTTTCAATATATCTTCTACCGTATTATATCCTTTTTCTTTAATATCTTCTGACGTAATAATAGTTACATTTTTTATCTGATTATCAACATTATCACTAAATCCTGTCGCCGTCACAACTGTTTTTTCAAGTTTCCCTTCATATTTTCCCTCTGCATATAATGATAAACTAGCTAAAATTAAACTTAAAATTGTAATTTTTTTTAACATAAATCCTATTCTCGCATGACATCAGCATTTTCCGCCACGCTCTCCTTTCTTCATTTTATTATTTATTATTTTTTTGTATATTAAGACTAACATTTTTTACATTTTCATTACGCAATTTCGACATTACTTCTACAATATATCCATATTCAAGATGCTCATCCGCCGTCAATGTCACATTTTCAAGCATTTCTTTAGGTAATTTCAAAATTTCACTATGGATATTCTCTTCTGAAATTTCTTTAGTATTATTACCCACCTTTAAAAAATATTTTTTATTTCTATTTACTATTATTTCCGCCTTCGTTTCTTCCTTCTTATCAAATTTAGCATCTGATTTTGGAACAGAAAGTTGAAATTGTGAATACTTATTAAATGTTGTAGCAATCATAAAAAATATTAATAACATAAATATGACATCAATAAGATTAAGCATTGATATTTCTGCATTCTGTCTGCTTCTTCTATTAGAAAATTTCATTTTTTATTCCTTTCAATACTTTATAATTCTATTTTTTCACTCTTCCCATAATATGCAAAGCCGCTCTCTCCATTTCCAACGCTATTGCATCTATTCTTCTATTAAAGTAATTATAAAAGATTAAAGAGGGTATCGCTACAATTAGACCAAACGCCGTAGTATACAGTGCCTCAGATATTCCAGCCGCAACTATTTTTGAACTTTCAGCACTCGCAGACAATGCCGAAAACGACGTTATCATTCCCGTTACTGTTCCAAGAAGCCCCAACTGAGGTGCCGTATTTACAACTGCTCCTAAAAGCCACATTCCTTTTTCCAATTTCCCTGTTTGTGCCAAAACTGCTTCCCTTATTATTTCTTCAAGATACTCCCTCTCTGATTCCTCAATCTTATCCAAATCCAAATCTATATTTTCCATCGTTTTTGTAACAATTCTAGAAACTGAATCTCTTTTTGGTTTTACAATTTCGATAATCTTTTCCCTACTTTCTGTTTTCAACGCTTTAAACAGCTGTTTCCTATACTCTTTTGTAAATTCCCTCTCTTTCGTAGAAAAAATCCATAATTTTTCTAAAATTACTGCAACTCCACAAATAGAAGCGAGCAGTATCCCCCACATAAATATTCCACCTGCAATAAAATAATGTAACAACATCCGTTTTCCCTTTCTATAAATTATTTTGATAACAATAATATTTTATATCAAAAATTTATGTTAGTCAAATATTTTTTTATTCTACCAATTTTAAAAATAAAAAATGGAACTGCCAAATTAAATTGTACAAATAATAAAATTCCTGTTATCCTTACAACTTTTTTAGCAAGTTCCACAACTTTTTTAAAATTTATTCTAAAAATTTATCTAAATATTCTGATTTCTATTCTAAAAACAAAAATCTTTTACTATTACTTAGCAATTTATCTATAATAATTATTTTTCAGCTTCATTTCTTCTAATTTCATCAGAAATTTTTTCTATCAATTCGTCTAAAGGAAACCCACCACGCATTGAAATCATATCAAGTGTCGCAACTTTAGACATTATCATATATTGAATTGGATCAAGCAATTTCTTGTATGTAGGCGATAATGTTGGCATAAATTCTCTTATGTAGGGATATTTATCTATTATTTCTCCTATTACTGTATTTTCTGTTAGTCCATAAGGATTTTTATTTTCTTCAAAATCTTTTTCATTCTCTTGATTAATTTCAGATTTTTTAGGTTTTTCCCAAGTTACAAGCGTTCTCTTTCCTTCAAGACTTCTTATTCTCGTAACATCTTGCATCATCTCAAGAACCCCTTTAAATGTACCATTTTCATCTCTCACAGCAACATAATAAATATAAATAAATTTCCCATTCATTTCAAGCCAAAAGTCAACTTCATCTTGCTCATTATTTCTAAATGCATCAATTATTTCCAAAACCGAAGCGACACTTTCTCTCGGATGACAGTTTTTAACATCTCTTCCTATAACTCCTGCACTTCTAGGAAAAATTCTATGTTTCGTATCAGTGTAAAACTTAACAATCTCATTCTCATCAACAAATGACAAATCTACTGGCATATGTTGAAAAATCAAATTTATTTGCTCCAAAGTAAGTTTTCCTTGCTTAACATCCAACACGTCAGATTTTCCTCCACCTGCATTCATATTATATTTTGAAAGAAGTCCAGCTAAATCATTCATAAAATTACCTGTTTGAGACATATTTTCATTCAAATTTTCATTTTTCTCAACTTTTTCTTCTTTTTTCTTAGGCAAAAATCCTTTAGGCTTATCAATCAAGAAATATCCTATTTCATCATCTCCACTTCTCATATTCCTAAATTCTTCCTCAGTAATCATTTTAAGTGAAGTCGGAAATAAGATTTCTTCTTCCTTATGCATTATATCCAACGTCAATTCCCAAGCAATTTCCTGTTTCGCATAAAATTCTTCCATTTTATCTTCCATTAACAGTTTTCTAGCCTCACTTATATTATCCCTAACCGCATTATCAAAAGTCCACATTATTCTAGACGGTCTGTCAAACCCTTTTCTTTCTAATATTGAAAATAATTGATGCTGTTTTCTAGCCAAATGAGTCAAATTAAATGTATAAAGTTTATCATAAAATTCCAGCCATCTATTTTTTATAAATTTCTTATTCAATTCTTCCTTCATTTCAGCAATTAGCTTTCTAGCCGCTTCATTTTCCTTCAAATAAGTTTTTATCGGATGTCCCTCGGGCAACGAAGACTCCTCTCTTTCAATAATTTCATCAAACAAATCAAGAACATCATTCATCTTATCATGAACAGTCGCATCATCAAATCCTAAATCTTTTATTTTTTGCTCAGAATAGGCAAACTCAGCAGGAGTTATCTTTTTATCTTTAAAAGTCTCCCTTATCAATTTTCTCGTAGTCTCTACATCAACATTTCCTTCTATATAATTTTTCTTAATTTCCGTCATTTTCTCAATCAAATCAAAATTTATATTCAAATGATCCTTCATATTTGCTTTTTCCATAAAACATATCACCTCATATTTCGTTTCTTCTAAATTCAATTTTAAAACTATCATAAATTAATTTTGCTTAAAAAATATTTGACTATAAAACTTTATTGTATTCTATCATGTTTTTATTTATAAAACGTGTAACTTATGGTACATTTTTCAAAAATATTTTCCATTACAAATAAAAAAACAGGAAAATCATTCTCGCTACAAGAAATTTCCCTGTTTTCATCTATTTATTTACTTCAATTCTTACTCAATTTATAAACTTTGTATAAAATTTTATTTTCTCTAAATCTATAAAACATTTATTTCAAAAAATTATATCCCAATAAATTTAGAAAATTCTTCCATTGTTTTATCAAGTTTAGCTTTAACATTTTCGTTAGAATCTGCATTTACGCTGAAATAGAATTTAATTTTTGGTTCAGTTCCAGATGGTCTTGCTGTAATAAATGTATTGTCTTCAAGCACAAATTGTAATACATTTTCTTTTGGTAAATCAATTTCTTTTTCTTCACCAGTTTCCAAGTTATGTTCTTTGTGTGAGAAGAAATCTCTTTTAATTTTAATTTTCTTACCAAGCAATTCATCTTTAACGTTTTCTCTCAAATTAGACATCAACGCTGCCATTTGTTCAATTCCGTCTTTACCTTTCAATGTTACTGATTTAATTCCTTCTAAGTAATATCCGAATTTTTCATATAATTTTTGTAATTCTTTGTAAATAGAAGTTCCTTTTGAGTGGTAATAAGTTGCCATTTCAGAAATAACCATTGAAGTTACCAACGCATCTTTATCTCTTGCATGAGTTCCAATCAAATATCCGTAACTTTCTTCAAATCCAAATAAATATGATCCTTTTAATTCTTTATTTTCAAATTGTCTAATTTTTTGTCCAATATATTTGAATCCAGTCAATGTTTTCATAACTCCAACATTTTTAGCAGGTGCAACAACGTCAATCATTGGTGTAGAAACAACTGTTGTAATAACTTGTGCATCAGCTGGAATATCTTTTTTGTAATTCAATAAATATTGCAATAACAATAATCCTACTTGGTTTCCATTTGGATAATACCATTCATTTTTGTCATCTCTTATCGCAATACCGATTCTATCAGCATCTGGGTCATTTGCCAAAATTAATTGTGCTCCAATTTCATTTCCTAATTTTGTTCCTAATTTAAATGCTGCCACTTCTTCTGGGTTTGCATAAACTACTGTTGGGAAGTTTCCATCTGGTTCAATTTGTTCTTTTACAACTTCAAAATTGTATCCAAAATCAGATAAAATTCTCTTCATTGGTCTTCCACCAGTTCCATGAAGCGGAGTATAAACAATCTTGAAATCTTCTTTTCCTGGAATATCTGTATGTATAGTTTGTTTTTTAATTGCTGCTATATAGTCATCATCAATTTTATGATCAAGTTGAATAATTAATCCTTTTTCTCTTCCTTCTTCTTCAGAAATAACTTTTATTTCTTCCAATGTAGAAATTTTATTTACTTCATCAACAATTGCTGGTGCATGTGGGTCAACAACTTGTGCTCCATCATCCCAATAAACTTTATATCCATTGTATTCTGCAGGATTATGAGAAGCTGTAACAACAATTCCTGACATACATCCTTTATATCTTACACCAAATGACAATTCAGGAGTTGAACGTAAACTTTCATAAATATATGCTTTAATTCCATTTGCAGCCATTACTCTTGCAGTATTTAGTGCATACTCTCTCGAACCTATTCTACAGTCATGAGCAATTATGATTCCTTTTTCTTTTGCCGCTTTTTCATCAAAACTCAACATATAATTTGCAAGTCCTTGAGTTACTTTTCTAATTACATATTTATTCATTCTATTAGTTCCAATTCCACGAACTCCTCTAATTCCACCAGTTCCAAAACTCAAATCTTTGAAAAATCTATCTTCTATTTCTTTTTCATTCCCTGCAATGCTTTTCAATTCTTCTCTGTCTTTTTCGTCAATAGCATCTGAATTTAGCCAATATTCGTATTTTTCTTTGTATCCCATAGCAATATTTTCCTCCCATATTTTTATTCTAACTAAAAATTTCCTTCTATTATAATTTTACCACATTTATTAAATTATACAACCTCTTTTTAAAATAAAATAAAATTTTTTTATTTTTGTTCAATATTAATAGAATAAATAAAAAGAAACTATTTCATAAATTTCTTATATGAAACAGTTTCTCACAATTAATCTGATATTCTTCCAAACTTATCCGCTGGTTTTTGTATTGCTTTTACTTTTTAAAAAACACATAATATATACATTTTTTACAATATGATTTCTTATTAGAATAATCCTGGAATACTTACTCCACCAGTAACTACTTCCATTTCTTTTTCAGCCATTTCTTCAGCTTTATCTAAAATTTCATTAATAGCATTTACTATTAAATCTGATACGATTGTTGAATCATTTTCTTCAATGGCATCTTTTAATACATCTAAAGAAATAGATAAATCAACTATTTTCTTTTGACCATTTGCTTTTACAGTAATTCCTCCACCTGCTACTGAAGATTCTACAAATTTATCTTTTAATCCTTCTTGGATTTTTAACATTTCTTGTTGCATTACTTGAGCTTGTCTAATTATATCTTGTTGACTTCCTCCAGCTGATTTATTAGCTCCTTTTATTTTTCTAACCATATTTATAATTCCTCCTACGAAATTCATACATTTTATTTATAATATTTATTTATTTTATATTTTATTTATTTCACTAATTTATATTTAATATCTATATATTTTTCTATTACTTTATATCATTTAATTTATTTATAAACCGAATATTTTCCCCTATATAATAAAAAAATGGTGGAGAGAGAAGGATTCGAACCTTCGAAGGCTGAGCCGGCAGATTTACAGTCTGATCCCTTTGGCCACTCGGGAACCTCTCCACAACATTATTAAAATGGTGCCGCTTGTCGGACTCGAACCAACCACCTACTGATTACAAGTCAGTTGCTCTACCAGATGAGCTAAAGCGGCTAAATTGTTAAGCACCTTTGTACTTTTAAAAAATTAATGGCGGAAGTGACGAGACTCGAACTCGCGACATCTTGCGTGACAGGCAAGCACTCTAACCAACTGAGCTACACCTCCATAATGGTGGTCACAACTGGGCTCGAACCAGTGACCCCCTGCTTGTAAGGCAGGTGCTCTCCCAACTGAGCTATGCGACCGTTTCTTGATTGGTACGGCCTAGGGGGATCGAACCCCTGTTGCCAGGATGAAAACCTGGAGTCCTAACCACTAGACGAAGGCCGCACACTTTAAATTTTTATTCGGTTATTTTTCTTGCTTTTCCGTTTCCTCTTACGGACAAGAGATATAATATCATAATTCAAAATAAATGTCAACACTTTTTTTTGATTTTTTTATTTTTTTCAAAAAAACTTTTAAAAACGTATAAAAAACATACTTTGAAATCAAAAATCACACTTAATATACTCAACTCTATTTAAAATTAAACTACTAAAAATTATATAAATTTTGGAGTTAAATAAAATAGTTATAGTTTTTTGAGTTCAATTTTAAGGTAGTTTTACTATAATATATCGAAAAAATATTAGATAAAAAATTAAGAGTAGAAAAAATTCCACTCTTAAAAAAGACATTTTTTTATTTTTAAACTTTTTTGTTGTACTTGATTTGATCATATACCATTAATTATTGTTGTGAAATAACCAATCTAAATATGTTTTTGTATTCTTTTCTGTTTCAGAATTAAGTCTTTTCGCACTTTTAGATTTTAATAAAGCATTTAACTCGCTTTCTGAAAGTATTTGAAAATCAATTCTTTCATATTTTTTACCTTTTTTTATTTCTGTTCCTGCACTAATTACATAATCAACTGTAATGTCATAAGAATCAGTAACTGGTGTATTTTGATTTTTTCTACTATTTACATAATATTTTTTCCCAATTTTGTAACTCAATACAGGATATTTTTCTCTGTCATAAGATTTCACATTGTCAATTGGTGTGTATGAAATTCTATATTTGTTTCCAACAGGTACTACATTGACAAAATAATTGAATTTTCTACACTCTGTTTCATCTGTTCCTGGTACTTCAATACAAAACCAATCTTTTTGATTTGAAACATAAATTTGTGCCTTTGACGAGAAAAAACTTTGCACTTCACTAGTTGTAATTTCAGAAAAAGCAAATGTTCCCAAAATAAACATTAACATTAAAATGATTTTTTTCATAATTTAAACCTTCTTTCTTTTTGATAATTTTTTCCATCTCTATAGTCTTATAAACCTTGATTTATTTGACATTCTGTTTTTTTATTATAGCATATTTTAATAAATTCGTACATTCAAATTTTTTTATATTTAATCCTTTTAATCTTTTCAAAATATTGCTATTTTAAAATTAAAGTGCTATAATTTTTATCATTTAAAGGAGGTAATTTATGAAATTTTCTGATTTCTTAAAAAGATTTTTTCTATTTACTTTAAAAGAAACTTATTCTTTTTTCTTAAAATTAATGTTGTTTTTTTTAATAATTTTTATTTTGGGGTTATCGGTAACTTCTATAATAAATTCAAAAATTAAATCTGAAAGTAAACAAAAAAAATCTGATTATGTGTTATTTAATGTTTCACAAATTAGTGAGGATAAAGTACTTGGAGCATCATTTTTTAATGATAAATACAGTATTTCTTATTCTGATTTGCTGAATAGTTTGGATAGAATAAAAGATGATAGAAAAGTAAAAGGAATTATAATTGATTTTGATCAAACTAACTTATCATCGAGTAAAGTTGAAGAAATTTCCAAAAAAATGGAAGAATTGAAAAAAAGTGGTAAAAAGATATATGCTTATGGTGCATACATAGAAAATGGTAACTATACTTTGGCTTCTGTTGCGAACGAAATTATTATGACACCATCTGCTTCAGCTAGTCTTTCGTTGATTGGTTATCAATATTCTGATTTGTATTTAAAAAATTTATTAGATAAAATCGGAGTAAATATGGAAATTGTTAGAATTGGTTCTCATAAATCTTATGGAGAAAATTATACTAGCAATCAAATGTCACCTGAACTTAAAGCTGATTTAACGAGAATTTTTGAAAATAGATATAATAATTTTGTGTCTAATATTGTAAAAACTCGCAAAATTAATAGAGATTCTATTAATTCTGATATCGTAAATGGAAATACGGTTAATATGTCACCATTTACTGCTAGAGATAAAAATTTAGTGGATAAATTAGAAAGTTATCAAGATTTTATGGCTAGATTGGGTATTACTGATAAAAATATTTCTGATATTTATGATTATTATGATAATAATGTTAAAGACACTGAAATTAAAGGAAAAAACGGTACTATCGCAGTTATTTATGCAGAAGGTTCGATTGTTTATGATGATAACGGAACTCAAAAAAATATTATTTCCCCAAATAATATTTCTACAAAAATTAGCAAAGCTCTTGAAATCAAGAATTTACGTGGTATCGTTTTAAGAGTTAACTCTGGTGGTGGATCAGCACTTGCTTCAGAAATCATTTATCAACAGTTTTCTAAAGTAAATATACCAATTTATGTCTCAATGGGTGATACAGCTGCTTCTGGTGGTTATTACATCTCGATGGTTGGTTCAAAAGTTTTTGCTGATAAGGCTACAATTACTGGTTCTATTGGTGTTGTTTCAATGATTCCTAAATTATACAATGCGCAAAATAAATTTGGTGTAACTTCAAATTCTATTTCAAAAGGTAAATATGCTGATATTAACGATAGTTTTACTCCTTTGTCTGAAGAATCAAAAGCAAAAATTTCAGCGTCTATGAATGAAACTTACAATGAGTTTAAATCGAGAGTTATTAAAAATAGAAAAATTAACGATGATAAATTGGAAGAATATGCTCAAGGAAGAATTTGGCTTGGAGATGAAGCGAAAAATATTCGTTTAGTTGATGATATTGCTTCTCTTGATGAAGTTATAAAAAGAATGGCTAATGATTTAAATTTAGGAGATAGTTACGGTGTTAGTGATATTTTTGTTGAAGAAGATTTCTCTCAAAAATTAAAAGCGTTATCAGCCTTTGTTTTGGAAAAATTCAATATAAAATCACAAATTAAAGAGACAATTCCTGAAAGTGAAAAAGTATTTGAAGATTATGAACTTGCTACAAAAAATGTTAATAAACCTTTATATTACTTGCCTTATAGCTTGAAAATGTATTAATTTTATTACATAAAAATTATAAACATTATCTCTTTACAAAAAAATTCGATAATCTAAAAAATTAGTTTTATCGAATTTTTTTATTTCTGTTAATTTCAATTATACAAATAATTTTGATAATTCTTCCATAAATTCAATATCTGTAAATGGTTTTGATAAAAAGGCTTTTGCACCAGCTTCTTTTCCCATTTTCTGATAATTTGGAAACATCATCATTGTACTACAAAGCATAACTTTCGCATTTTTATCGTATTCTGTTATTATTTGAGTCGCTTTTAATCCGTGAACTTTTGGCATATTAACATCCATAGTCACAATATCTGGGTTGTGCATTTTGTATATTGTTACCGCTTCCAATCCATCACCAGCTTCATACACTTTGTATCCTTGTTCTTCTAGTATTTCTTTTATTTCTGCTCTAATAAAAGGAGCATCATCCACAACTAATGCTACTTTTCCCATAATAATTCCTCCATATTTATTAATTTTAATATTTATTGACCTAATTCTAGTTGAAAAAATAATATTTTTATAAAATAAAAATTGGACTTAATCAAAAATCCAATATTTATTATTATATTACAGAACCGATAAATAATCTACTAATTCTTTTTCAATTTCAGTATTGTATTTTCCTGTTCTAAAGTTATATTTTATATCTTCAAATTTTTCTGGTTCTTCTTCCATCATTTTTTTTACTACTTTTGGAAATTCTGACAAGAAAATTTCATCTGTATCATCTGTGTATCTTATCAATGTAGGAATTCTTTCTATATTTCCATATTTTAAATCTTTTGCATCCTCTTTTGTTTTATATTTAATTTTAATATTCGGATTCAATTCAGCAAATTTTTGCATAAACGCAATTATTGCACGACAATCTGGACAGTAAACTTGCGCTACTGCTATAATTCTAATTTCATTATGTATAGTTTTAATTTTCTTTAAAGTTTCGTCTGAAAAAGTAATTTTTTCCATTATTCTCAATTGTTTTCTTTCATACTCCTCATTTTGGTCATACTTTAAATAATCATTAAATGTTGACATATTTCTATCACCTCTTTTTAATTTTTTATCTTTTTGATAATTCGATATAGATACATTATAAACTAAAATATCAAAAAAATAAAGTCCTTTATCGCATTTTTAGCTACTTCTAGAGTTTTTCTAAGCCTATAATAATTTTTGAGTTTTTTTTCTCACCTTTTTTTCCGTAAATAATTACCAAATCCTTCTTTTTGTATTGATTAATCTCAATCTCCAAAATATTCAACTTATTTTGATAAATATATGAAAAAATATCATTCAATCTATCATTTGGCACTATAACAAAAAATTCTCCTCCATTTTTCAATAACCTTTTTATCTCCAAAGTTAATTCTTCTAAATTCAATGTAATTTCATACTTACTAATTTTTTCTTCTTCAGTGTTAGGCATTTTCCCAGAATTTGTTTTCATGTAAGGCGGATTAGAAAAAATATAATCATATTCTCCTTCAAGTTCCTTCACGTCTGAAAAAATCGGAATAATTTTATCCGTCAACTCATTATTTTTAATATTTTTCTCAAGATATCTAAAAATTTTTTCTTGAATTTCCACAGCATCAATCTGAGAAATATTTTCCAAATCAGACAGCAATATTGAAATTATTCCTTGTCCAGCACCGATTTCTAATGCTTTTTTCACATTTTCTCTTTTTTTCAAAAATATCTTTTTAATGAATTTTGCTAATAATAAAGCATCATTTGTAATCTTTAACCCTTCATCTTCAATTACAATTTCTTTATTCACACTCTCTAATTTTTCGATATAAGCCATCTTTCTCCTATTTACCAGTAAATCTCTCTTCCATATTTTCCAAATGCACACAAAATTCTACCTTCATCATTTGATTTTATTTGATAAAATTCCACTCTCTTTTTAAAAGTCTTATTCACTTCTTTTACCAATTCCCTAAAATCCAAACGATTTTCAGCAGTAAAATAAAAAATTAATTTACTTTCATCAAAAGTATACTCACCTATCACTAAATTCATTTCAGGCAAAATTCTTTTCACGATTTTTTTACACTTAAAATAAGCTTCATCCGCTTTTTTATCTAAATCTTTCAATTTTTCAACTTCTGAATCGCTTAATTTCCTTTTAACCTCTCTTATTTTAACTTCATCTCTGTCTTCGTTATCCTCTTCAAGTCTTTTATCTGTCGTCCCCAAAACAATACCAATCTGCTCTCCCCTTATTGTGTCTACTATTACATGGTCTCCCTTTTTGTAGTTTTTTTCATCATTTATCAAAAAAGGATAAACTTTTTTTGTTTTTCTAAATTTAATATTCATTATTTTCATAATTCTCAGAAATTTTTAAATTTCGTAACCTGCTACTAAAAATGTGTTAAATTATTATCAACACACTAGAATGTTGCTGCTTCAACGAACATACTTTTGATAAAATATCTACTCGTATTTGTTTTTGCTCTCCACAGCCGTGAATTCCCGACTAGCCATCGGTACATATAATATATTCTGTTTCGCTAAATCGTAGCATTCTCCTTCTTTTTTTATTTAGAATATATTATTTATGTCAATA
>QWCT01000257.1_pt1 | contig 36278 bp, 55 predicted proteins | sample 1972681 | NCBI WGS metagenome assembly QWCT01 (sample SAMN09866701, study PRJNA288562) | Human oral metagenome isolate pre3_saliva, whole genome shotgun sequencing... | isolation source: mouth | host: Homo sapiens | place: USA: California | reverse complement strand
TCCATATCCTCAAAATTAGAAATTTTCTATATTTTAATATTTATTACTAAAAAAGTCAAAATTTTTACCAAATTTTAAGAATCCTATGCTATAATAAAAAATATTAATCATGGAGAGGGTTAATAGTGAAAACTCACACTGTAAAAAATGTAGATAATTATAGGGAGGAAAGAATGATAAAAAAAATATTTATGTGTCTAATGCTTGTACTTGCTTTTACAGCTTGTCAATCATTAAACTATGTTAAAGAGAAAAATGAAACAATTCAATTAGTAGTAAAAGGTAATGATAATAATATCTATATGTTAGGAAATAATTATGATTATCAATTTTCTGGAAAAGATGCAGATAGATTATTAAGATTAAGTAACTTTCCAAAAGAATTAAACTTTTCGAGAGAACAATTAAAAAATGCTTCAGTAAATATTCATGTTGATGCAAGAGATGGAAGTGTTGGACTTGATTTCGGAAGTAGAATTACAATTAACAAAAAATCTGGGAATAATGCTAACTATGAAAAAGAACAAAAAGTTTTTTATGAAAATTTAAAAAATGAACTTAATAGAAGAAAAGTTAGATATAAAATTGAAGAAAATTCTGGAGAATGGGTAATTGTTCTTTTAGATGTTCCTTATTTTGAAGGAAAAGTTGTAAAATTACAAAATCGTAATGAATTTTTAGAAAAAGGTAAAGGACAATATATAAATGTACCATCTAAATTATATTTAACTGATCCGCCTAGTCAAGCAACAGAAGGTGCAGTTGGTGGACTTATGGGAGCAGTAGCAGTACCAGTTATGGTAGTATTAGCTATACCAGCACTTGTTGTATTACCATTTCTTGTACCTTTCATGAAAATAGGAAATACGCCATAGTAATATTAAAAGAGTTATTCACAAAAAATCTATTAGAAAAAGCCATTGTAAAATAGCATTGGCTTTTTTGTATTTTAGGTGTATAATAAAAAGGTATTTTTCATTGAACATTTTAAGCAATCTAAATATCTAACTTTTAATTTTATAATACTTTTTCTCTTTTTCTATTTTCTCTAAATTCTTATTTTTATCATAATTATCATATTAGTAGCCAACAAGTAGCCAACACTTTTTTAATTTAATAAATTAACAGCTTTTCTAAGCTCCTCGATATCTTTATGTGTATATATTTCTTCTGTAGTTTTAAAATCTGTATGCCCTATAAGTTTTATTATAGATGTACTATTTGCATTAGCATTATTTAGAAGAGTAGCAAATGTATGCCTTGTATCATGTATTGTGTGTTCCTCTATATTAAGTAAGTCAAGCATAGTTTTAAAATGTTGGAAAAAATTACTATAATTATACTGTTTACCTTTTTTATTAAAGAAAAAATATTCTTTAGTGTAGTCTATATTAGCTTTAAATAGATGTATAACCTTTTCAGATATAGGAATTTTTCTAACTCCTGCAGATGTTTTACTTTCAACAATAGATAATACATTTTTTTCTAAGTCAATATTTTTAGTTTTTAAATTCATAAATTCGCCTATTCTAAGTCCTGTATAAATTAAAATTAAAGTAGCATAAGACATTTTTTTGATGTATCTATTATTAGATCCTAAATTGTCAAAGAGTATTTTTATTTCATCAGCTGTAAAAATTTTTCTTTCAACTACTTTTTCATTTTTTCCTAAGTCAATAAATTTTACTCTGTTAGTTTCTATAAATTCATTTTTTAAAGCAAATTCAAATATTAAATTTAAAGTACTTTTAAGAACTAATTTAGACCCATAAGCACTATTTAAACTATCAAAAAATTTTTGTAATGTATATAATTTTAAATCTTTAATCTTAACATCATTAAATACTTCTAATTTTTTTAATTGATTATTTGTATTAATTAAAGTTATTTTAGTTATACTTTTACAATATCCTTGATACCATAAATCTTTTACGTCTTTGAAAGTCTTACCACTATAAAGAGTTGGATTATTTAAATATCCTAGTAACTCAGCTTGTGCTTCTTTTCTAGTTTCATATGTTCCTATAATTTTTCTTTTTTGCTTTCCATCTACAAATCCAATTGTGACTCTTGCTACCCAGCATTTCCTCCTTTTTCCACTAAGTTTATATACGCTGCCTGATCCGTTTTCATTTTTCATTTTATCCTCCTTTAAAAAAGAGGGAGTTTATATAATATTACTCCCACTTTCAAAAATTGTAAATCTTTTAATTACTTGGATAATATTCGTGAAAAAGTTTTTTACTAATTTTTCCACTTACAAGAGCCTTTGCATCTAATTTATTTTTTTTACAATGTATTTGATTAATTTTATCTATTGTTCTGTAAGCTGTAGCTTGTGAACATTTTAAAAGTTCCATTACTTCCTTAGCATTATATGTTAAAGCTTCCATATTTAACTCCTTATCTATCTTTATATTTCACATTTTTATAATATTCTAGCTTATTTATATGCTTCTCAAAATCTTGCTCAGTTAATTCAACTATCAAAAGTAAATTTATAGTAGCAGTTATTAAGTCTAAAGCTTCTGCTTTAAAATTATCCATATTTTTAATTGTTGTAAAAGTACTAGTTTCTCTAACTTCTGCCAATAACTCTTTGTACTCTTCTTTAACTTTCCCAAGTTGAGCTATTGTAGATGCTCCATAAGCCAAAGATTTATAGTTTGCTAATTTATTAAAATCAATCTCCATTTTCACTCCTTTATAAATACCAACCAATGTGTTTTTGCTCTCTTATTACCAAAAAGAGGCATAACATCAGTTAGTTTTAATATTTCTGATAATTTTATTTGTTCTTCATTCCATTTAAAAACTAATATTCCATTAACTTCCAACACTCTAAAACATTCTTTAAAACCTTGTTTTATATCTTCTTTCCAGTTATTACCTAGATGGCCATACTTTTTAGCTAACCAACTTTTCTCCCCAACTCTTACTAAATGTGGAGGATCAAATACTACTAACTTAAAACTATTATCTGAAAAAGGGATACTCCTAAAATCTGCAACTATGTCTGGCTTTATTTCTAGCTTTCTTCCATCACATAGTACATCTTCAAGTTCTCTATTATCCATATAAACTGTGTCAGTTCTATCTTTATCAAACCAAAACATCTTTGAACCGCAGCATACATCAAGAATTTTTTTCATTCTTATTCTCCTAACAATTCTGGATTTTCATAAATATTCCCTACTACTTCACAACCTTGTATGACAACATCAATTAAATCAAAATGATGCCATTCAAAATCCCCCTTAAATTCTGCTCTAAAACTTCCATTTTCAAAAACAACTTTATAATATCTTTCTCCAAAACTCTCAAAAAGAATATCTCCCTCATATATTTCTTTATTATTTTTATCTTTTAACTCTGTGTATTGCATTATTGGAGTTTCTTCTAAATAAAATTCAGAATCGTATTCGCTACACATAAAATATTCTTGCCATATATTCCAAGAATAAATTTTTACCATTTTATTATATTTTGTTAACCAAGCTCTAAATTCAAATTCCCTATTCATCTTCTTCCTCCCATTCAGCTATTTCATCTAATGTCCAGCCTGACTTTTCACATTTATCACAATAAAATTTACTATATTTCAAAATATCATCTCTAGATTTAATAATTTCCTGATTTTTATCTGCTTTTTCAATAAAGAAAATCCCTCTAAAAGTCTGATAAAATATATCACAACCACATTTTTTACACCTCCACATTTTATACCTCCAAAGCTTCTATTTTTGTTTTTAGTTCTTGTAAGCATTTATCACATAAACTTATTATAGTTCCACTATTTCCACCATTTTGTCTTATTAATAAAAGATTACTTTCAATTTTACTACCACAACTATTACAAAAGTTACCTAATTGTCTATAATTAATTTTTTCTTTTTCTTTGCTATTTTTATTTATTATTTCAATCATTTTTAGCCCCCACTATTTCAATTACCATAGTCCATAATCCAGTAGTTCCATATTTGCCCAAATTCTTTATTATAACTTTTCCATTTTTTGTTTCAATTCTTAAAGTTTTTAATCCATAGTCTATTGTTATTTCAGATAAATTAAATTTTTCAACTGTTTTTTTTAGTTCTAAACATTTAATTACTTCAACTATTTTTTCTTTTTCTTCTTCACTTCTATTATCATAAAAGTATATTAGAGAAGTATTATCAGATATCTTTATCTTCCCTGCTTCATCTCCTAATGCTTCTAAAATCTTATCTATAAATCTAGTTTTTAACACTATTCATCTCCTCCAATCTCTCCTGCTCTTACTTTTTCCCAGAATCCTTTCCATTCTTTACTATCTATAACTTTTTGTGCTTCTTCTGTTTTGAAATAGTTGCCTAGATTATATCTATTCTCATCTTCTGGGAAATAGTTATCTGTAGTTTCTGCAATTTCATTATCTCCCAATATAGTGAAATACTCATCACTTCTTTTGCCTCTCCATCTCTTAAGTATTCCATATTCTTCATTCACATAATCAACAAATTCTTTTATTTTATTTATTTTTTCTTCACAATAACAATGAATCTCTTTATCTGAAAGATAAATATCATCATATATCCATATTATGCGTTGTTCTAAATCTGTTGGACTTTCTAAAAACTGACAATTATATTTTTCAACATCTTCTTTTAATAAACCGCCTGCAAAAAAATCATAGTCTAATTTTTTAATTCTTACTGCTACCTTATCAAATACATCTTGATATTCTATCTCTAAAACCTTTTCTTTTTCCATTACTTCCTCCTCACAAATCTATAAACTTCTAATTTCTCTGCATTTCTTTTTATCTGTTCAAATTCAACAGTACTCAATTCACTAGCCTTAAAGTTTAATATTTTCTTTAATGCTTTTTTATAAAATACATCCATATCTTTATTCATATTAACCTCTGTATTTTTCGACTGTTTCCAAAATAGAAATAGTCGTTATTCCTTTGTTTATAAACCTGTTTTTTCTTTGTTCCCAAAAATCATAATATCTTCTTTGTCTCTGTAGCAAATATAACTAACAATTTTCTTTGCTAAATCATCAACAACTTTATCATCTAGTCTTACTACTTCTCCGTTTAATTCAAAAAAAACTCCATCTTTATTAATATTTATGTTCAGCATTAATCCTCCTTAAATGCTTTGAAGTGTTCTTTATATACTTGTTTTAATTCTTTTACTTGTTCAGATGTTAAGTATATCCCATTCAAGTGATATTTCTTAACAAAATCAATTCTTGAAATACAATTATCAGCTTCATCGTGATGTTCTCTACATAAGCACATCACTCTATAATTTAGCCCTGTATCACTTTTATAGCCTGAGCTTCCAACTCTATCAAAATGTTGTAACTCTCCAGGTTTACCACAGATACAACAAATCTTTTTCTTTAAAGTTGCATATATAAAAGTATCGTGATAATCCTCAGCAAATAAATCTCTTATTTCTTGTCTTAAAGGTATCTCCCAATAGATAGCCATTTCAAACAACCATTTAACAAAATCATTGGCTTGTTTTTGTGTTAGAGCGTTCAATGATAAGCTAAAGCCTCCGTTATTAATTGCTAGACTCTGTAATGCTCTTATAACATTGTCTGTGAGTTCGTCTACTGTTAGATTATCTTTATTGTAAATAGAAGAAATTAGGAACGCCTGAGCATTTTTAACAGTATCAAAACCATTGTAGACTTTTACAAACTCGCTTTTTAAAACTTCTTTAGTGTAAGCTAGTTCTATAAAGCTTGGCTTCGCTCCTGGATTATTTCCTTGCCAAAAGTTAGCAAAATCATCTAAAAGCCAATATATTAATTTTTGTGTTTGTCTTGTGTATCCTAATTTCTCCATTTAATTAACTCCTATCTTTTATTTTTACCAAGGAAACTCTTCATTATCTTGTGCCTCTTCCTTAGTTTCTGTATTTTCTACATTTTCTTTTTTACTTCCTACGAACTCTACTGCTTCCACAAATACACTTTGTTTATAAACTTTAGATCCTTCTTTTTCAAAAGTTTCTGTTTTTATATTTCCTCTTAACAAAATCTCTTGACCTTTTGTAAACTTATCAGCAATTAATTCAGCTGTTTTTCCAAAAGCTGTGCAATTTATAAAATCTGCATTACTATTTTTATCTTTGCTATATCTATCAACGGCTATATTAATGCTTGTATAACCTATACCTGATTTGCTAAATAGCAAGGTAGGACTCTTTGTAAGTCTACCTTTTAAAATAACTAAATTCATTAACTCACCTATCCTATTTTTAAATTTTTATTTTCAACTAATCTAGCACCTTGAACTTCTTCACCAGCTTTTAAAGCAGCCTTAATTTTTTCCTTAGATATTTTTTCAGTTGTTACAACCTCTATAAATCTACTATCAATTAAACTTTCATCATAAATTTCAGTAGATGTTGATTTTGTAAATTTAATATTTCCTAGTGTAGTTTCTATTTTTTCAATGCTATTTACTAGCATTGCACTTTTAATATAAGTCTTAAACTTATCCAAATTCTTTTTTAAATTATCTTTCATACCTTGTAGTCTTTTAATTTCAGTATCAAGAGCTTCAATAGTAAGCTCTTGATTTCTGACAACTGCTATTACATTTGCTGATTTATCTTTTAAATCTTGTGTTAGTTCCTCAGTCCATATTATTAATTGATTTTCATTCTCAGTCATTTCTCCAGTTTCTGCATTGATACCTTGTTCTAAATACTCCATTCTTTCTATATAGTCATTAACTACATTGTAAAATTTTGCCATCATATCCTCCTATTTTTTTAGTTCATCATATATTTTTCTAAGTTCTTCAATTGTGCAGTCCATTAAACTATTTTTATTAAATTTTTCTATCATATCAAATATCTTGTTAGATTTTTCTTCAGTATCAGCTAAAGCATTTATCATATCTATAGCCTTTTTAAATTCAGCTTGATTTGACTTTTTAGATTTAGTTTTCAAATTTGTTGAAAATACAACAACTCCTTTACTATCTATAATTTCAAGTTCAGTTATAACTTTATCTAAAACAGTTATTTCTTTAACTGAGAATTTATCTGTTAATGTTAATTTTCCTTCTTTATTTTTTTTTATATATTTACTATCACTTATCCAAATAAATGGTGATGTATAAAGTTCTCTACCTATTCCCCAGTTAAAACATGCTCTTTTAAAACTATCTGATGCAAGACCTTTTTCCTTTTCTGTAAAACTTTCAGTTCCTGTATCTTCTTTTTCTACCCAAATTTTTTTATCTTCATCATAAATAGATACAATGCAATTTGCATTTTCTCTACTATGTTTTCTTTGCCAGTTCATAGGTCCTACTGTTTCATCTAAAACATCCATATCAACCCTAGCATTTTTATATAATAGTAAAGAAAAACCATTTTCTTTTACTGTTTGTGGCTTCACATCGATTTCACTTGCTTTTAATGTTCTAAAATTTAAGTTCATTTTCTCCTCCTAAATCAGATCTTCAAAGTCATATAGCTCAACATAATTCATATAAAGTTTATAAACTATTTTAAAAATCCATTTAATTCTGTATTTAATAATATTAAATATAGATGCTATTTTCAGAATTTTAAAAGACCATTTGATTTTATATTTAATAATGTCTTTCAACTCAGCTGCAGCATAATTATCTTTAATTAGCATTTAATATTCCCCTCCCACATTTCTAAGACTTGTATTATTGCTAGGGCTCTCTTTAATGAAAGCCCTTTTAGTTCTTCTTTGTTCCAATATTTATCTAAAATAGTTCCTTTTAACATTTTTATTCCTCCTCCAATTCTCTAATTTCAATAACCATTTCTTTTAACAATTCAATTTTTCCGTTTTTAACACCTCTTAAATAAGAAGTGTTATAACCAGCAATGTTATTTTCTTCTATTAATTTATCTAAATTTTTAATTGATTCTCTAACTGATTTATACATTCTTTTAATTAAAGTTTCTCCTATAGTTTTATCTATATAAGCCATACACTCTAGCCTCCTTAAATATTTCAGTTAATTCAACTTCATAATCTGTAAATAAGCTATTTAAGTTTTCTAGTTTATTCACTAAATCATTTATATTTTTTAAAATAAAAGTTCTTTCGTGCTGATCTTCATATCTATCATTTAAACTCAATGTTATGAAATTATCAGAATAGTCTGTATTATCATAATTTAAGGTTAAATTTCTATATCCATCTTGGTAATATGCTTCTAAAGAAGCTTTTAAATCTATTTTTTCTTTAAAATGTTCTTTTAATACATCAGCTAAGAATTTTCCTTTGTATTCAGCTTTTATATCATAATCTTGAGTAAATATAACTAATTCCCAGTATTGAGAATTAAAGTTATAATTTATGTTAAATGCTTCTTGATCTAGTTTTTTAAATACTTCTGATAATTTCATACTTTTCTCCTTTTTCGCTAAATGCGGATATATTGTTTAAAAAAAATAAAGTTATTGTTATTTCTCATCTTGAATATATTATATACGCATTAAGCGTAAATGTCAACAAAAATTTTTATTTTTTATAAAATTTATGTTAAAATATCCTAAAAAACAAAGGAAAGGAGTGTTAAAAATGAGCGAACTTTCTATCGCATTAAAAAAAATTAGAGAAGAAAAAGGATTCACAATAGAAAAGCTGGCAGAAAAGGCAGGACTGGGAAAAGGAACTATTGGAGATATAGAAACAGGAAGAAGAAACGGAAGTAGAAAATCATTAGAAAAAATTTCAATTGCATTAGGGCTAACAAAAAAAGAAAAAACTGATTTATTTTCTTATCTATTGCCTGAAGAAATAAGAAAAAGTATGAAAGCTATGGAGCCAATGTATAGTGCTTTGGATAGTAGAGGTAAAAGACAATTAAATGATATAGTAAAAGAATCAACACTGATGTTTAATGATGAAACTATATCAGAAGAAGATAAAGAAAAAGTTTTAATGGCTATCCAATCTGCATTTTTTATTGCTAAAGAAAAAAATAAAAAAAAGAAATAGGTAGGTTGATTAAATGGATATAAAATTAAAAGTTTTAAATTTGATTGTAAAATACGGAACTAAAAATCCATTTAAGCTAGCCAAAAAACTAAATATAGAAATAATAATAGAAGATTTAGGAGAGGTTAGGGGTTTATTTAAAAAAGTTTTAAAAAGGAAATTTATATTTATAAATTCAAAATTAAATGAATTTGACAAAATTTTAGTTTGTGCTCATGAGTTAGGACATGCTATTTTACATTCATCAAGCAATTATCAATTTTTAATAGATAACACAAGCCTATTAAAAAGAAGTAAATTAGAAGATGAAGCTAATTTATTTGCAAGTTACTTAATATTTCCAGATGGTGAGGAAATAGAAATTGAATGTAGAGAAACAGAAACTAATATCTGGATGTTCAAAGAAATAAAAAGACTAAGGGAAAATTAATTTTAAAAATTGAGGTGATAAAATGGAACTTTATTTTAAAATATTTTTACAAGGAAGTCCTTTCATCATTTTTGTAACTTATTTATTTATGTTAAAAAGAAGAATAAGAAATATTTATTATGTTCAATTATTAGTGCCAATGACACTGTATTTTATAGCAATAATGCTTTGTAAAAGAATTTTTATAGATGAATATGATGAATATAATTTAACCTATCACATTTGGTTTGTTAATGCTTTATTCTCAGGATGGGCATTTTATTTATTTTTAAGAAAATATGATGATGATATTTTAGAGATTAAAATAAGAAAATGGTATAAAAATATATGTAAAAATAAAGATTTTAAATATATTAGGTCTGATAAGGAATCGTTTTTAGAGGCAATTCGTTATATAAAAATTAAAGTAAATGAATTAATACCTTTTGAAAATTTAAAATATGAAATTTATTATAATAAAAAAGAATTTTATAAGGATATAATCTATATAACTGTATCAAAAATTTTTATAGAAAAAGAACTTTTAAAAGATGTTAAAATTTTTTTAAATGATAAAACAATATCTGATGATAAAATTAGCATTTTATGGAATTTTTATGATGAAGTGCTTTATTATGTATGTGAAAATGATTTGGCTTTTTATTGGGGGACTTCATATAAAAATGATGTATTAAAAAAAATATGGTTAGAGAGATATGAAAAAGCTAATAAAATTTAAGAGAGATCATCTCTCTTTTTTTTATGTAAAATTTTAGTATTGACATTTCCGCATAAAGCGTTTATAATAAATTGAGGTGATTATATGAAAGAAAATGAAATAGCTAAAAAATTATACATAAGAATTGATTTTTCTATGAGAAAAAGCAAAATCAGAAATTATCAGTTAGCTGAAAAAATTGGTATATCTATGCAATATATGTCTGATTTGCTATTAGCATTGAAAGATGGTAAATTAATCCATTTAAAGTATCTTTTAAAAATTCAAGAAATTTTAGGGGAGACTTTTATTTTTTTTGATTTCTAAGTACGCTAAAAGCGAATAAAATAGAAATAAGAAAGAAAGGAGAATAAATGGAAAATTTAAAAGAAGCTAATGAAGAAATAGAAAGATTAAAAGATGAAATAAAAAAAATAAAGGAAAAGAATATAAAAGATTTTTCTACAAAAGATTTATGTGATGAATTAACTTACAGAGGTGGAGTTGATAAATATTGGGTACATCCTTATGATGAAACAGAAATAAAAATTGAAGATAAAACAATAAAGTTTACAGGACCAGCAGATATATTTGTTGTTATTGATTAACCTATTTTATGAAAAATGTACACATCTGGAAAGTTACGAATTAATCTATGAAAACATTTCCCATATGAATATTCATAAAGTGGATTTGACTTTGCTGCTTTCAAGGTTTCAAAAATTTCAGATGTTACATTTTCATATAAATATTCATTATTATCTTGAAAAGTAACTACCAAAATATTTTTATCAGGAATATATTCAAGATGTTTTAATAGTTCTGAATCTAAATTTTTTAAAAATATATTATCCATAATAACCTCCTTAACTCCACCACAAAGGTTATTATAGAACTTCATATAAAAAAAAACAAGGAAATATTTATTAATTAAAGAAATTTAAAAAAAAGGCTAGTCCTTAGACACATAGTCACAAGCATTTTTATCCTAGCTTTCAACCCCTCGAGAGTTAGGTTTCCTCACTTGTGGCTATCTGTGTAAGAACTAATCCAGGATATAAAACTTTTTAAGATTTTTTCTGGAGAAGTTAATAAGAATATGCATAAAATATTTTAAAATATTTTATATTTTAGTTTCTTATTGAAATTAAATAATATTTTAATACTATAAATATTTTGAAATATTTTAATGTAAAATAAAATTCTAAAAAAATCTAATAATTTTTCTATATATATCAATATAAAATAAATAAAAATTTTATATATTCTAAAATAATTAATGCATTATTTTACTTCAATGTTTCCTACTAAATTTCCTACTTATGAAATGTTGAGGATAAAAGAAATATTAATATTTTTCCTATAAAGTCCAACTAAATTTATTAATTGAATTAGTGGGGGCTACTTAATAGCTTGCTGGCTAATATGTAGCTTCTACTAATTGAATTAATAAAGAGAGAGTCAGCAAGCTCTCCAAAATAGCAGGAGGTTATTTATATGGAAAATAGAACATTAAAACAATTATTAATGTCAAGTAGTTATTTTGTATTAAATAAACAAATAGTTAAAGCAATAGGAATAGAGGCAGGATTCTTATTAACAACTTTAATAGAAGCTAGTGATGGACTTGCTAATGAAGATGGTTGGTTTTATAAAACTTCTCCATCTTTGGAGGAAGAAACAGGGCTTTCTAATCATAAGCAAAGTAAAATTATTGAGGAATTGACAAAATTAGGTATTCTTGAACAAGAAAATAAAGGGATGCCAATGAAGAGATATTTTAGAATTAATTTTAATAAAATAGAGGAGTTAGTTTTTAAAATACAGGATTTAAAAAATTCTAAACCTAGCATTGAAGAAAATAAAAAGCAAGGTTTTAAAAATTTTGAATGCAAGGATTTAAAAAATTCAAATGCATGCATTGAAAAAATTTCAAACAATAAAGAATTAAATAATAATAATTTAAATAAAGAACTTAATAATAATATATATAAAGAGGCTGTTGAATACTTAAATCAAAAAGCTGGAACTAAATATAAATATAATTCTAAGAATACAACTAGACATATCCAAGCAAGGATAAATGAAGGCTATACACTAAAAGATTTTAAAACTGTTATAGATAAAAAATGCGGTGAATGGCTAAATACAGATATGGAGAAATATTTGTGTCCTGAGACTTTATTTGGATCTAAATTTGAAAAGTATCTAAATCAGAAAATAATTCATAAAAATATAGGTATTCCTGCATCTACTCAGGAAACTAAAAAAATAAAGTGGGGTGAGTAAGATGTCTGTAACTGCTATAAAAGAAATAATAAAAATGCTTGAAAATCCTAGCTTAATAAAAATGAAAGCAGAAGAAAAAGAAGTCTTAGAAAATGGAGATATAGTCTTAAAAAGATGCGAGAAGTGTGGAGAAATAATTGATTATATACATGAAGGATATACAATGACTCGTGACTGTGCTTGTATGAGAAGTTATAGAGTACAAGCGAGACTAAAAAGATTCCAAGACTTGAGCATCACAGATAGAAACTCTAAGAGTGATCTTTTTTCTAATTCTAAAAAAATAACTAATACTGAAGAAAAGGAAATTTACAAAGAACTTTATAAATATGCTGAAACATTTTCAACAAGCAACAAAGGTTATATATTTTCTGGTGGAGTAGGAACAGGAAAAACATTCTTAGCTAACTGTGTATGTAATAAGTTGTGTGAAAAAGGTTTCTCAGTATTAAGTTTTTCTCTTGGTGCTTACTTCAATAAAATTAGATTTAGCACTGATGAAGAAGAGAAATTAATTCAAACAGTTAAAGATGTGGATCTATTATTTATAGATGATTTAGGTAGTGAGTACATCAATAGAGAAAATGGCAAGATGTGGGGTGAAGAAAAGATTTTTAGACTTTTTGATGAAAGATACAGAACAGGAAAGCCTATTCTAATAACAACTAACTTAGATGCTGGAGAAATAAAAGAGCATCTAAAAATAAAAGGTGTTGATAAGATTTATGACAGGCTAAAAAGTGAATGTAAGTATAGGGAATTCAATTGGGAGAGTAAAAGAGAAGTTTTAAAATAGAGGATTCAATATTTACAGACATAGTTTTAAATATATATGAAAAAATAGTTTAAATTTAAGGAGGAACAGATGGTAATAAAAAAAATAGAAACAAGGGATTATTTGAGAACTTTTATAACAAGAGCTAATAAAGAAGCTGGAGTTACTTACAATGCCTCTAAGCTAAATAGCAAAGAGGAATGTGAGGAATATCTTTTAAACTTAATTAAAAATCTAAGACATAAGAAGCAAGATAATAAGGCTTATATAAAAGAGATAGACAGTTTAAAAGAAGAAATAGAAATTTTAAATAAAAATTTAGCAGTTGCAAATAGAGAAAAAGCAAATCTAAAAGACAAATTTGAGAAGCTGGAAGCTGAAAGAATATTTTATATAACTCAAGCTAAGGAAGCTGGAGAAAAAAGAGAGGAAGTAGAGAAAGAAAAAGAATATTATAGAAATCACGCTTTAAGTTGGAATGAAAGTTGCCATCAAGAAATAGCAAAAAATAAAATTATAAGTGATTTTAATATTTTTCTAAGTTTTGTTATAGTTTTAGAAGCTCTTTCAATATCAATGCTAATCTGGAAGTGATGAAATGAAACAAAGATTTGAGATACAATACAAGCCTGATTCAATGAACACACACTGGCGAAGAGGTAACAATGTAACTTATCTTAGCAAGAAAGGGAGAGAGTTCAGGGACAATGTGCAACAGTTTATAAAATCACAGAAATATAAAACTTTTAAAAATAAAATAAAAGTTAAAATAGAGCTATGTTTTAAAAGTAAAAGAGAAAGAGATTTAGATAACTATTTTAAAGCAATATTAGATAGTTTTAACGGCTTTCTATATGAAGATGATAAATTAATATATGAGTTATCTTCAAGTAAGAAATTAGGCTGTGATAGAGATTATTTTATAATAGAAGTTGAGGAGTTAGAGTAAATGGCATTAGTAAGAATTAGACATATCCCAAAACTTATACACAAGCTAGGAGATGGGGAATATAGAATAAAAGTTAAAGATAATAGAATAGTTATTTTTTCCAAAAATAGCAGATATGAAAATGAGGAGATAAAAAAAATTCTTGATGAAGTTGGAGAAAATGAAAAAGATGAGCCTTAAAAACTCATCTTTTTTTTCAATATGCCAAGAATTTTTTAAAAAGTTTTTAGAATTTCACTTGTTGTTCTTATAAATTCATCGTTAGCATAAGCAAAATTCATAATAACTAGCTCATCTAAATATTTTTTATATGTACTTGCTTTTCTAAGCTCATCTACACTATATTCTTTTCCAGTTTTATCAAGAAAATATTTTTTTAATTCTTGCTCAGTTAAGCAATTAGCATTTTCTTTTAAATAAGCCATATAAGTTCCCCACATTGTGTTTGGCTCAATTACTACATCTTTTTTTAAAGCTACTAAATAAACATCCACACCATTATCTTTTAAAGCAAACCATCCTGTTCCTAGTTTTTCAAATCCTTCCATATTTTTTACCTCCTCAATTTTTTCATTTATTATATTTTTAATTTCTTTTAGTTCGTCAAGTGTAGCAGATTCATTTATAAATTTTAGACATCTGCTTTTTAAACGACTTCTGTCAGCTCTTACACTAGCAACTACATTTTTTTCTAAGTATCTTTTTGTTGCTTCTGTCTGTTGCTTCTGAGTTTTATATCCTTTTCTTTTTTCTTCCATTTGTTTCCTCCTTAGTTTGTGAGGGGCTTTTTTACCCCTCTATTACTCTATAAATTTCATCAACAAAACTAAACTCTAAAATATCTGTTTTGTCTTTTGTTAATTTTCCATATCCAAATCTTTTGTTGCCATCTTTAAATTTTTTCAAAAGCTCTTCTCTTTCGCTATCTGTTATTATATGTTTTTTAAAATTGAATGAGTAAGAACTTAAATCGTTTATCATTTCAATTTCTATACTTTTATTTTCTAATATTTTTTTAATGTTTTTTCTTGTTATTTTTGTCATTTTTATCCTCCTTAACTAATTGTTATAAATTCCTTTTTCAAAAAGTTTCTTGTCTGTTTTTGTTAAATTATAAATTTTATCTTCGCCAAAAAATATTTTGTAAATAGATAACCATTTGTCTATATCAATCTCTTTTGAAGAAATCCCAAAGTTATCATTAACATATAATTTTCCTTCATTTTCATAAACAGTCACTTTTTGCCCATTGTTCCAATCTGTTAAATTTGATAAAATTCTCATTCTAATCACTCCTATTATTGATTTTTTTACTAAGAAGTGATATAATCTAAGTGGTTGGGGCTTAGAGTATACCACTCTTAGTTTACCCCTCGTGTGAGGGCTGGTAAAAATTACTTATTCTTTTTAGTTATTGTAAGCGAGAACGACCAAGAACCGATTACAATTATAAATTGAATTTTCATTTTTATCACCTCCTTCCATCGAGGTACTTTAATAATATCATATTGTAAACAATATGTCAACACTTTTTTTAAAATATTTTTGTAGAACTCAAAAAGTCCAATAATATCAATAAAAAAAGTGTAAAAAATTTTTAAAAATTAAATAAAATAATATCTTACAATCAAAATTTTAATTAAAAGTAGATGGGATATATAAGAAGAAGTTTATAGAAATATAAGCAACTTTTTATGTATCCCATTTTTTTATTTTTTCGGCTTGGAGGTGCTGGAAGATGTGAGTACAAGACAAGAAGTTTATAAATTAATAATAGAAAAGAAAGATAACAAAGAAATAGCAGCAGCATTAAATATAAGTATAAGAAGTGTACAGCTATATAGAAAAGAATATGAAAAAGATTTGAATAAAAGCGAAAGCGAAATTAAAAACGAAAGCGAAAGCGAAAAAAAGAAGCGAAAAGAGAAAGCAAAAGTTTTAATTGAGTGTGGAGCAAGTTTAAAAGAAGCTGCTACACAAAGTAACACAACAATAGATGTTGTTAAAAGATTAAGCAGTAAAGAGAAATTACAAGTTAAGCAACTAGACTATTTAAAATCTTTAAGAGAGAAATACAGTAAAGAGATAGCACAGAATAAAGAAGATAGATTTTATATTAATGTAGAAGCAAAAGAAGAAATTTGGAAAAAGTTAAGAGAAAACGGAATATCTAAAGAGCTTCAAGATACTTTAAAACAAAATGAATTAACAGAACAAGAAATATTAGAGCTTAATAGATTAGAAAGATTAGAGAGATTTGAACTAGAAAAAGCTAAGTATAAAGATAATAGATTGAATATTATAAGTGAAGAACTCTCTAACTTAACAGATGATGACATAGAGAAGATTTTACAGATAATAGAAAAGTCAAAAGAAGTTGATCAAGATGAATAAAGTATATAACTTTTTTAAAAATGAATTAGAGAGAAGAAAAAAAGAAAGATTAAAATTTTTTGTTTTTAAAGCTAGAGATTATCAGAAGAAAATTATAGATACATTCAAGTCTGGATTATATAACTTTTTTATTATTTGCTGGGCTAGACGACTAGGTAAAGACCTGCTTGCTTTTAGTTTAGCTTGTGAAGAATGTTTGAACAAACCAAATACAGTTGTTTACTATATGTTTCCTACAATGAAGCAAGGTAAAATGATGATATTAGATGGTTTTACAAATGATAGAAAAAGGATAATCGAGGAAGTCATTGACAAAGAATGTCTGTTACTACCCGAAAAGTCTGGGAAATTGTATCACTCTGATAACTCTCTAAGATTCAAAAACGGATCTATTATTTATTTTGTAGACGCTCAAAATGCAGATACAAAAATTGGTGGAAACTTAGATATATTGATAATATCAGAAATGGCAACTATAAAGAATAGAGATATATTGCTATATCTAATACCATCAGTAATGAATGTTAATGGAAAAATCATACTTGTAAGCACTCCAAGATTTTTAAGTTACTTTAATGAGTTGCTAGAAGATGTAAAAAATATAAAACTGTGGTTTAAAAGCATTCTAAGTGCATTAGACAAAGAAGCGGTTGACGAGAAAGGCAACCCAGTTTGGAGTGATGAAAAGCTAGAAAAAGCTAAGCAGTTGATGAGTGAAAGTAAGTTCAGACAAGACTATCTATGCGATACAGATGTAGCAAATGAGAATGCTATTTATGCATCAAGTTTATTAAAAGCAGAGTGGATAAAAGATTTAAATTTATCTAATAAAAAACTATATGTTAGTGAGGACCTGGGGATAAATGATAGTACAGCCTTAGTATTCACAATAGATGATACTGTAATTCATCATTATGCTTCTACAGATAAAGCAACGATACATTATATAGAGTACATAAAAACATTTATGAAAGAGCACAATATAAGAGATGTAGAGATTATACTTCCTCACGATGCCAGAAATAGACAAGATGCTATTGACTATTTAACAAGCAGAAGAGAAGCATATAGCAAACATTTTAAAGATGTTAGAGTATTAAGAGCTTATGAAGTTAATAAGACAATAGAGATTACAAGACACAGTATAGAGCAACATAAAATTAAGTTTTTAGACTGTACTAGTGTTAGGGATATGGTAAGACTTATGAAAGCATATGAGTGGAAAATAGATAACTCTACTGGGGAAAATCTAAGAGTACCTATCCACGGCAGAGGACTTGCAGCAAGTAACACATGTGATGCAATTGAATATTATTGTATGCGAATGTTTTTAGAAGTATATGAAAAAAATATAAAAGACTTAGATTGGGGAAGTTATGAGAATTAAAAAGCTTAATCATAATGAAATAAATGAGATGGAAAGCAAAATTAATAAATTAAAAAGTAAAGAATATTATAAATACTATTTTGACGAAGGAGAAAAAATAAATGCTCCTGATTCAGCTTACTTATTAGATAAAAAATACTATATTGACTTTACTTATTATGATAATAATTGTTTCTTTGGAATTATAAGACTTAATGAAAATAATTACAATAAGAATTCTTATTATGAATTAATAAAATTATTTGATGAGAGATTACAACATTATAAAAAAATAAATATGTGGTGTTTTAAACAAAATAAAACTGCTTATAATTTTCATAAACATTTAATAAAAAAATATAAAACAAAACATTATGAAAATGAAAGGTATTCAGTATTGGAGGTATATCTATGATATTTTGGAACTTAAAAGATATGTATGAACAAAAAATTTATTGCAAGGGTGGTGGAGGCTTTGGTGGAGCATTTAAAAAAATTGAAAAAGGTGCTAGCAGAATGGCAGGAAATTTAACAGGTGGATTATTAGGAAAATCAGATGCACAAAGAAATCAAGAAAGAATGTTAGAACAAGCAAAAGATGATGCTGCAAGACAAGAACAGCAATATGCTGCACAAGTAGCAGAAGAAAATAGAAGAAGAAAAGAAGAAGCTGATAGAGCTGAAGCAGAAGCAAGAAGAGCCAGAGAAGAACAAGCTAGACTACTAAGAGAAGCAGAAGAAAAGAGAAAAGCTGAAAATGATTTTAATCAAAGATTAGCACAAGATACAGGAACTATTGCTAAAACAAATGTTGATCAAAATTTTAATCAACAAAAAGCAACAACTGTAGATTATTCTAATTCTACTAATGATTTTTCAAGAAAAGAAGATAATGAAGATATTGACAAGTTAAAGAAAGCTTTTAAAAGAAAGTTGTAGGAGTAACTTATGATATTAGGAATAACAAAAGAAAAATTAGAATTCTATTACGATAATGCAAAAAAGTACAAAGAAGATATAAGAGGAGTATACAACGAAGTATATGAATACACTGACGTAAATTTTAGTATTAAAGATAGTGGAACAATTGAAAAACAAAGTAATAGAGGAGTAGAAAGTGTAATCTTAAAAAGTGAAAACTTCTTGTGTAACTTTATAATGTCATCCATTTTTTCTAAATCTGGAAGATGGGCGACAGTAAAAGTTAATCAAAAAGCTTTAAAAGAGGTTACTAACACAGATGGAGAAGTTGCAGAAGCACAAGCAAATGAAATAAATAAAGTGTTGGAAAATAATTCTGATACAGTTTATTTCACAAACGACAATACTAATTACTATACAGAGACTTCAAAATCTTTACTTGACTGTATAAAAGTTGGAACAGGGATAAGAAAGATCATAGAACTAAAAGATAATACTAAATGCTTTACTTATGCTTATCAAAACTTAGATAATATATATATTTTAGAGGACAATTTAGGAAAACCTAACATTATATTTAAAGTATATGTAGAAAAAAACCTAAATGATATAAAAGACTTGTTTGGACATTTACCTATTACAACACCAAAAGGCTTAAATGAGGAAAAGCTCGACGAAAAGATAAATATTATAGAGTGTGTTATTGGAGTTTTTGACGAAGAAACAAGTACATATAAATATTATCACGGACTTTATACTGAAGCTTTTGAACAAATGTTATATGAGGGAGAATTAAATTATAATCCTTATACAGTATTTAGATGGAAAATAAATAGCTCTAATCCTTGGGGAATTGGAATAGGTTTAGAAAACCTAGATTTATTTAAGGAATTAAAAGACTTAAAAGGAAAAAGAAAAAAACATGCTGAAAAAATTGTTAGCCCTCCATTAAATTTTTATGGAAGTATCGATTTAATAAATAAAGTTAGTTTAAAATCTGGAGCAAAAAACTATGCTGGAAGTGGAATAGGTGGAGATAGATATGGAGTAGAGGCAATTAATGTTGGAACTAATCTATTGCCAATAGAAAAAGACATAGAGAGAGCAGAGCAAAAGATAAGAGAAGCATTTATGGCTCAACCTTTGGGAGATGTATCTGATACTAAAAATAGGTCCGCTACTGAAATGGGTTTAAGACATGAAATGTTTAGAAAAGAATTTTCTGGAACTTATGAACTTATAAATACAGAATTATTAGAGCCTACTTTTATGAATGCTTATTACATAATGGATAGCAAAGGTTTATTAGATAAAACAGAAAATGAAAGTTATATAAACATTTCACAAATACAATATATTAATGAACTTACTCGTAATGCTGGAAGTGATGAAGTTGTAAATGTAATCAATTTCTATGTGACTTTATCTCAAGTGGTCCCAGAAAATCAAAGGCAATTCATTTTTAAGATTTATGAATTAATAGACTGGGCAAGTAAGAAAATGAGAGTACCACTTGATGTATTAAATAGCAAAGAAGAAATAAAACAACTAATAGCACAACAGCAACAACTAGAACAAATGCAAAAAATGGCTATGGTCCAAGAAGGAATTGGAAAACGTCAAGACGTAGGTATAGGAGAAGAAATCAAGGAAAGTATGGGGGTATTTAATGGAACATAGAAATGAATATCAAATACTTCTAGATAAATTTTCAGGAAATAATGATTTATATAAATTACTAGAAGAGTGCTTACTTGAAGATGAAAGAAATAGAGAAAGTGCTTATCTAATATCGGGGGCATATCCAGAGCGAAGAAATTTAATAATGAAATTAATGACAGACTTAAAATTTAATGAAGAAAGAGAGGTTAAATAATGGAAAATGAAGTTTTAGAGAATGATGTTTCTGAAATAAAAGAAACGGATCCAAATTTAGAAGAAAATACAGAGGAACAGCAACAAGAAGAAAAACCTTTTTCCGTAGATGATATTGAATTTTCTGAGGAGTATAACATTGCAGGATATGACTTTTCTAAGTTTAAAGGAAGAATAGATGAAAGCTCTTTACCTTACTTAGAAGAGTATGCAAAGAAATATCAAGAACAAGGTTTCACACAAGCACAGATTGAGTTTTTATTAGAAGAAAACTTATCGGAAGCACCAAAAGATAGAGAAAGCATTATGAAAGAGTTAAATACTTCTCTAACAATGGAGGAAAAGCAAAGTTATAAATATACAGGAACACAGTTAAAACAAGCCTTAGATAAAAGTAATTTAGGGAAATATTATGAAGAAATAATGTCAAACCCTATTGCTTTCAAAGTAGTAAATGCACTTGTTAAAAATATGACTCCAGGAGCAAATGTAGGAGCAAAAACAGAAAGAGAAAGTAGAACATCTAGATTAACAGGTTATCAAGCAGTTGATAAATTTAATGAATACCTGAGAGCGAATATTGGTAATGCAGATGTTCAAGGGAAAGTAAAAGAATTAATGGCAATAATTGGAACAGAAGAAGATAAAAAATATTTTAAAGAAACATTAGGTTTATAGGAGGTATTAAATGTCAACAACAACAAACACAAAACAACAACAATTCGCAGCAGCAGCATTAATGGCAATGGATACATTAAAAGCTAGTGGATTAAAAAAATTAGGTGAAAGAGGAACTGTAAAAGGTGGAGAATCTCATACATTTTACAGAAAGAAAAAAGCAACAGCAAAAGATGGAATACCATCAATGTTCACTGGTTCTTTCACTGGAGAAGGTGGAGATTTTGATAAGTTTACAGCACCAATTGCACAAATTTCATCACAAGACAAATTGCCAGAAGCTGATATGTTAAAGACAAAGTTAGATTTAAAATCACCAATAGTTTCATCAATGACAAATGCAGTTTTACAAAAAGAAGATGAAAAAATAATTGCAGCAATAGCAGCAGCTGGAACACTTGCAACAGCAGGAAAAAATACAAAAACAGTTGATGATATAGAAAATATAAAAATATTAATCCAAAGAGTTAGAAGTGCACATGTATGGGCTAAAAATGGTCTAGATCAAAAGAAAGGTGTAGCTATAGTAATGAATGAAGAAGATTATTCGGTACTTGCTTCATCTGAAATCTTTATCAATGGAGATTATCAAGCTGCTTTTGGTGGTGGAATTGGTGACACACCTTTAACATTCTATGGTGCTGAAATAATTATATCTGAACAAGTTGCAAAAGGAACATTCTATATAATACCAAGTTATACATTTGGTTTCGCAGAATGGGAAAACTCTATAACTACAGATATGGTATTTATGCCAACAGATGGAAGAACTTGGCATCTTCAAATAACTAAATCTGTTGGAGTGGTAGTAATTGCACCAACAAAAATAACAAAATTCACATTTAAAGTTTAATCAATAAAGGGGTAAGGGGATATAAACCTCTTACCCTTTTTTAAAGGAGATAATATGGATTTTAAAACAGGTAAGCTACATAAAATTATAAGAGAATTTAAAAAAGGAAATGGAAGATATGAAATAAATGGTATTGACTTAGAAAATACAATTTTTCTATATAGAGAAAAAACAAGTCCATTTATTCCTATTTCAAAAGGTAATTATAGAACTGTATCAGATGATAATGAAAACACATTGATTGTTGATGATTATATTAATAATAAAGCAGTTGAATTTCAAATAATATCAATTTTTAATGTAAATGCTTCTAAATATTTAGAGAAGTTCCCTGAACTAAGTATGGCTGTAGAGCATACAAACAAAATCGTAGATGATATAAATAACATAATAGATTATTTGAATAGTGTAGGAGTAAAAACTGATAGTAAATATCAAACGCAGATACTAACACCATTAGAGCCTTCATCGACTTGGTATATGAATGCAGATGGAGTTATAGAAACTTTACCACTTGATGATTTTAATAAAAAGTTTAAAGAAATTATAGAAAACATAAGCGAAACTGCTGATGAAAAAGCTCAAGAACAAGTTAAGAAAAGGCTTGAAACATTAAAAGAAGAAATAGAAAACTTTAAAAATACTAAAACATCTGAGATTCTAGAGAATATAACAAAGAAAGAAAATGACTCATTAAAAGAAATTGGAAAAATTAGAGATATTGCTAAAAATGAAATAAATACTGGAGTGTCATCAATAAATGAAACATCTTCAGAAGTTTTAGAAAATATAAAAAGCGAAAAAGAAAATTATATAAGTGAAATAACTACAATTAGCAATAATTCAAAAAAAGAATTAGAAAGTAAAATGCCAGAGATAAACAATAAATTTAATGCTATTGCAGGTGGTCAAATTAATCCTAGCTTTATACAAGATAATGGAGAAAAAAGAATAGGAGAATATTACTTAGATAAAAATACAGACAGATTATATAAATGTATAAAAACAACATCTAGTACAATTAATTCTGCAGAATATTTCAAAGATTATTCATTAGAAGCTATTATAAAAAATCTTGAAAGTTTAACAGAAACTGGTAGTAATGAAAAAGGAAGTTGGTTCAAAGATAAAAGAACTGGATTGATTATACAATGGGGATTTATAAATTTAACTGTTACAAAGCAAGATTATGAAGAACACTTTATAGATTTACCAATCCCTTTCCCTAATAATTCATATAATACATCTGCTGCAAGAAATTATCACTACCATGATATAAGTGATGGTAAATGGAGTTGTGTTCCTATTTCAAACAATAAAATAAAAATTTTAACATCTGGATTTACATCTAATTTTGGGAAAATTGATGGATATTTTTGGATAGCGATAGGGAGATAATTATGATTTATATTTACAAAAAAGATGAATTAATAGATACACTAAATTATGATATTAATGAATTTAAAAAAGAATGGTATCCAAATTTTCAAAAGAATATGAAAGTATATGATAGAAAATTTGAATATCCTATTTTTGAAAATGAAGAACTTAGAGAAATGTCTAAGGAAGAAAAAATTAAAAATGGTATAGATGTAATTTTAGAAGAAGGTGAAGTTATTGAAAATAAAAATTTAATTAAAATACCTAAGCCAAGTATATATCATAAATGGATTGATAAAGAATGGGTATTGAATTTAAAAGAATTAAAATTACAAAAAAGAGAAGAATTAAAACAAATAAGAACATCTAAACTTTTTGAAAATATAACTGTAAATGGAGATACTTTTCAAGTTAGAAAAGATGATTTAGAGAATTTTTGGGAAGTAGATTATATGTTAAAAAAAGGAGAAGTTACAGAAACAGATACAAGAAATTGGGTATTATCTGATAATACTATAAAAACTTTTAAATATTCTCAATTAATGAATGTACTAACTGAATTTATAAAAAGAAAAGCTACTATTTTTAATAAATTTACAGAGCTTTCAATAAAATTAGAATTTTCTAAAAATATAGAAGAAATTGAAGCTATAAAATGGCAATAGAGAAGTTTAAAAATAAAAGATATATTCTTAATAGGCTATATGTTTTAAAACTCATATATTAGCTTATTATTTAAAAAGGAGGAGCAAATGTTCAATTTATCAGATGTAAGTTTGGAAAAAATGAAGGGAGTTCATCAAAATGTTGTAAATTTTATGAAAGAACTTATAAAAGAAACTCCATATGATTTTAAGATTACATGTGGAGTAAGAACTGCTGAAGAACAAAATTATGAGTATAGAAAAGGGAGAACTATTTTATATGATAATCAGGGAAATAAATTAAGCAAAGTTACCTGGTGTGATGGTTATAAATTAAAATCAAAGCATCAAATTAAAGCAGATGGGTATGGATATGCTGTTGACATAGCAGTCTTAGAAAAAGAAAAATACACAGATAAGAAAACTGGAGAAGTGAGAGAAAAAATAGTCGCTAGATGGGATTATAAATATTATAAAGCTATTTATGATGTTGCAAAAAGTAAAGGACTAATTGACAAGTATGGGATAGTTTGGGGTGGAAATTGGAAACAAAAAGATTTAGTACATTTTCAATTAGGAACTGCTGATAATATTCAATTTAGAAGATAAGGAGAGTTAAAATGGAAGCATTTATAGAAAGAATGATTGTAGAGAAAAATGAATTACAAGATAAAGTAACAAAGTTAGAAAATTTTGTTACTGGAGAAAAATTTAAAGAATTGAAAGGATTAGAACAAGTTTATCTAAAAGAACAGCTAAAATTTATGAAAGGCTATTTAAGTGTATTAAGACAAAGAATTAATTTTTATAACAAATAATAGGAGGTTTAAAATGCCAGAATTAGATAATTTTGAATTGAAGTATTATGATGGAAAAGATTTTATTTTAGAAAAAGATTATAGATATATGATAGGAGAAAAATTAATTCATATTCCTGCAGGTTTTAAGTGTGATTTAGCTAGTGTACCTAGGATTTTCAGAAATGTTATTAATACTTATGGGGACCATACAAAAGCAGCAGTTATTCACGATTGGCTGTATAGAAATGGTCATAAATTAGGAGTATCAAGAAAAGAGGCAGATAAGGTATTCTTAGCAGTTATGAAAGAGCAAGGTGTTGGTTTCTTTAAAAGACAACTGATGTACAGAGCAGTAAGAAGTTTTGGAATGTTCTCATATAAAAAGGAGGATTAATGGAATTAGAAATCACTTTAACGTTATTGGGAATGCTCGGAACATCTTTAATTACAGTTGGTGGAGTTATCTTAGGTTATCATAATTATCTAATGAGACAAATTAACAAAAGATTAAAAAAAGAAACATATTATATAGAACGTGAAAAATTAGAAAAACAACTTGAAGAAATTAAAAATAGTACTGAGAAACAGAAAGATGAAATAAAAGCTATGATAACAAAATTAGGAGATAAAGTAGAAGCAGATTATCAAAAAATTTGTGATCATTTATTAAATTGTAATAGGAGACAAAATGGATAGAGGATCAATTATAAAAGATGTATTACTGAAGCTAGGAGAAAACACAATATATAATGATAACAAAAGCGACATCTATGTAACTTGTGGAGAGCAATTAGATAGTGTAGTAAATAATATTGCATATTCATCTGCTTTTCTTTTTAATGCTGTAACAGTAGAACTTACAAATTATGGAAAAGTTGATGATGAATACAGATTTAATAAACCTATCGATTGTTTAAATATTTTAAGAGCTAATAATGATTATAGGTTAGAAAATGAATTTATATATTCAACTAGTGATAAAATAAAAATTCAATATTGTAGAAGAATAGATTTATCAGAAATTCCAGATAATTTATTTAATTTGATTGTAGCAATGACAGCTAGAAAAATGGCATTTGCATATAATACTTATAGAAAATCTTTAGAGCTTTTAACTAATGAAGTTACTTTATTGAAAAATGATGTAGTTTCACAACAAGGATTTCAATTCTGGGGTGATGAATGATGCTTACAACTAGTAATAATATGTTTACATATGGAGAAGTTGGTGAAAGATTAGGCGGATTGAGGGAAAGTGAAATTTATCAGCAATCTGCTCAAAAAATAGAAAACTTAATAATAAACGAAATGGGAAATTTGAAGATAGCTAAGAAATTGGCTATCTCTAATTTTAACCATAATATTAAGGAAATAATTGATACTAAATATAATTTTTATATTGGTATTACAAACGATAATAAAGTAGCAACATATGAAAAAACTAACAATTCATTAGGAAGACAACTTTCTATTAATAATACAAATATAGGAAATTTTAGAATAGCTAAGATGTGTGATGATAAATTATTTGTAATTGGGCAAAATAATTATGTCTTTGAATTTAATAAGGATACTGGAGCAGTTGGAGTATCAAATTTTTTAAGTCTTATGAAATTACCAGTTAAGGATAAAGATCCTATAAGAATGGATATTTATAGAGCTTATAGAGTTGGCTCAGAAATTAGAGTATCTATACTAGGAACTTTTGAAAATCCGCAACTCGAAGTGTCTGCTGGAGTTATAAAAATGGCTGGAAGTAATATAGGACTTTCAAGAATATATAAAGAATATAAGGCATCTATATCTAAAGACAATATAGAAAGTGCTACTGATGGAATGACTTTTGGAGTTCTTCATAATTATAAAAATATAACTGGGAATAAAAATTATTATATTGGTAATTCATTATTAACTCTTAGTGGAGAAAAATATGATTCATTATATAAAGGGAATTATTTTACTTCATTTGGGGGAAATGGAACTGGGGATCTCACATTTGGCGAATTAATAAAAGTAAATGAAAATATTACAACAATTGCAGTTTACCAAGATAGGTTAGTAATAATTAATAATGGTTCTCTATACTTTTCTAAAAAATCAGATTATTTAGATTTTAGGAATAATACTCAATTAGATAGTGCTTTCTTTTTTAAACCAAATCCAATAGATAATATATACCCACATATTTATGATATGTATGTAGCTGATAAAATGTATATTACAACTTCGAAAGGAGTATACGTAGTATCTACAAATAATATATTAACATCAAATAGTTATAGTGTATTTATTGCATCTGAACTAGCTTGTCACGAAGATAGTAAATATTCATATAAAAATAAGGGAGCTTTATTAAATAATGTGTTCTATTACCTTACTGCAACAAATGATTTAAGGAGTATTGAGCAATTACCTAGTTCACAAGGAATAGAAAGTTATTCTACAACTCTTGTAGAAAAATACGAGATAAATTCTAAATTTGACAATATATTTAAATTAAAATATAACAATAAATACTACTTAGTCGCTTGTAGAAAAGAAAAAGAAATTATAGATAAGTTATTTATGTATGAACAACTTGACTATAAAATGTTTAGAAGATACTCGTTAAACCTTCCAGAAAATACTAATAACATAAAAATAATAAATGGAATTATTTTAGGTGAAAATAAAATAATGATTGAAAGCGACGAAAACGTAAGTAAATCTATTCTAAGAATCAATCCGCCATATTTAAAAACTAGAGAAGGAGGAAAATATAGTAATGATTATTCTTCAAGAGTTGTAAGAGTTTTTATTAAGGTATTGAATGAAGATAAGGCAGCAATAAAGGGAATTAAGATTAATAATACTATGATAACTAAAAGTGCTATAGATGACGATTTATTTAGTGTATTTAAAATAGAAACAAGTTTTCAAATTTTAAATGGTTTCAATATAGAAATTATTTCTAATGAAAATAATAAAATATTTGAAATTTTAGGGATAGATATAAATATAGAAGTTGTAAGTGATTAAGAGGTGATTTTAATGATGGGATTAAAATTAATGAATCTTGCATTGGGAATTGGGCAAGGTTTTGGAATATACAAACAAGGAAAAAAAATTATAAATGCAGGAGAAGAAGTTAAGTCTATATACGGAAAGCTTAGAACTAAAGAAAAAGACTTGAGAGAAAGTTTTGAAAATAATAAAATTTCTATAAAAAAAATTAAAGAATATCAAGATGATCAAGCAAAAATACAATTTGAATATAATCAAAAAGAAATAGGTAGAGCTTTGGAAGGAAATTTAAGAGGAGTATTATCTGGGTATGTTTCTGCAAGAGAAAATTTGGAGCAAGAAATTACCAATATTAAAAGTAAATTAGCTTTTAATGATATAAAAAATGTTGAAAGTAGCTCTATACAAAATGATAGTATTAATAAACTTAAATTAGAAGCTAATGATAAAGCAAATACTCTTATACAAAATCAAACAAATGAAATAGATGAGCTAGAAAATCAAACAAATAATTACTATTATCAAAGTGGATTAAATTATAATAAGACACAAGAAGGAATAAATCAAAATTATTTAACTGCATATTCACAAGCTGAATTACAATTAAAAAGAGATTTAGCTCAACTAAATCAAACTATAGAAAACGGAAATATGGCAGGAGAACAATTAGTAAATCAAGGTTGGGATACTAGAGTTGCTGGGATTAATGGAATAACTAAAACAATTTTAGATGCTGGAAAAGATTACTATATAAATAGATACAAAAATAAGCTTGGAGTAGAAGAAAATATAAAAGAAATTCCAGGAACTTATAATAATGATAATAATTTTGAAAAAATATGGAAACACAAAAGCTTTGATTTTAAAGGTTTTGGTGGAATAGGAGGACTAAATGGCTAATGAATTTATAGAAAAAGAAATAATGAAAGAAAGAACAGGAGCAAATGTTTCACCTATAACAGTTGATACACAAAGTAGATTTTTATTAAATCCAACAAGTGTTGAAGGAGTAGCTGTAAAAAGTCCACCTAAAATACCAATACATGAAAATATGCTTTTAGAGACAGTAGAAAAAATAGCAAAGGAAGCAGAACAATTAAAATTAAATAATGAAAAAAACTTGCTTGATTTATCAATAAAAAATAAAGAACTTGAATTTGAAGAAAAATGGGCTACTGTAAATAATAAATATGGTGATAGATATGAAGAATATTTAAAAGATTATGATGAAATGCTTAAATCAAAAAAAGAATTAGTACAAAAAAATAAATATATTGACATGAATGAAAAAACTCTAACTATGAAAAATTTAGATATTAATCATAATCAAGGCAGAATTAAGATGCAAAAAGATAGGAATCAATATTATGTAAAAGAACAAAATGACATAGCACTCGCTACATTAGAACAAAGAAGAATTATAGGATCTAAATATGGTTTAAACGATGATGAAAAAGCAAAAGAAAATTATCAATATATGAGAGATACAATAGAACATATTGCTGAGCTTTCTGGAATGTCTGAAGAAGAAAAAATTGTAATGCTAGGGAAAAATATAGGTGGAACTGAAGTAGCAAGACTTAATAATAGAATAATGGAAATTCAAAATAGTTCTATGAGTCTTGAACAAAAGAAAGTTGAAATAAATAAAATAATCGCATATATGGATAATGAAAAAATTGTTAATGATTTAGTTGATACTACTATGGAATTTTACAAAGGAAATGATGAAAAAACAGCAAAAGAATATTTAAAGATTCAATTTGAAGGGGAAACTAAAACTGTCTTAAAAGGGATTAAATCTCAAATAATTGAAATTCAAAAAGAAGAGAAGGCAAGAGCAAGAGCTGCTGCTGTAGAAGCAAGAGCAAGGAGAAGAGCAGAAAGAGAAAGAACTCAAGCAATACAAAATAATTTTAATATAGCTTATAATAGTGGAAATTATAATACAATGGAAAATGCTATAACTGCAAAAACATCAAAAGGAGTAAGATATGACGATAGAGTATTAGGTGAAATTAATGCAATGGAAACTAATAATATTAATAAGTCTAGAATTTATCATATAACTGGAAAAACTGTTCAAGAAATTAATGCCAGTAACGAGTATATAAAAGGCTATGTTCCTGAGGCTGTTTTAGATAATATGAGAGTAGATGTAGCTAACTCTATGCAAAATGGAGTTTCTGAAAGTCAAGCTATAATTTCTGTTGCAAGTAAATACAGTGGCAACAACCCTGAAATGACACAATTAGTTGTAAACTCTTTGACACAAGATGGTGGTTATACAAAGAGCATTGATGTCGCAATAAAAGCTAATAAAGGAGATGTTGTATCAAAAGCTAAATTAGGTGTAATAGGAAGCATCGAGAAAACAAGATCATTGTCTCCACAATTAGATGGGGCCCAAATAGAAGAGTATGCATCTACATACGAATCAAAATTAATGATAAGAAAATTAGTTGAAAAAGGAGCAGATCCATATGTAGCAAAGAAAGCAGTAGCAGAATACAATGCTGGATTAAGAATTCAAGAATATAAAACAAGAACAGGTAATTTAACTGATAAAGATATTTTATCTACTGGAGATATAAAATGGAAAGATAAAAAGAATGCTAACAATAAGATTAAAAGAATGTCAGATCAAGATGCTTCTATAGAGGCATTTGCAGATAGTATAACACCTAGAAAAAGAATGAAATCAACTAGCTTAAAAGGAGATTTAAAACTATGAATAAATTAAATGAAGCAGATTTGCTAGAAATGACAGGAACTACTAAACTAGAAGAAAATTATCTTTCTAAATCAATAAATTATGGTTATCAAAGTGCAAAAAATATGACAAAATTAATGAAAAATGATTTAATGAATAAAATGGACAGAGATCAAATAATTTATGAAAAAGCTTCTGAAAGATACAATTATAAACCAAATCAAAAAACTATTGAAAAAAAAGAAAGCAATATAAAAAAAAGAGAAGAAGTAATGAAAGTTTATAGAGAGGCTGAACTTACTAACAGAAAAGAATACGAATATTTTTATAATAGTTTAGGAGATAATACATTTCAAAAAGTTACATCTCAGTTAGCATATGGAGCTTCTTCAAGTTTATTTAATCCAATAGAATTATCTAAAAATCTGGCTATAAACACTACAGTGAATTTATTAATACCAGGTGGAGGACTTGGTGTAAAGGCAACAAAGTTTGCTACAAATATGTTTTCGGATACAGTTGATAATTACTATTCAAATACTTGGGAAGATGATTTACTAGGATTAGAAAGAGAGCCATCAGAAAAATTAATACAAGCTGTAGGAGGTGCTGTAGTATCTAATGCAGTATTTCCTTTGATAAAAATTTCAGGAAAAAAAGTTTTTGATTTTGCTACAGATAATGCTTTTATAAAAGGAAAAACAATAAATGGTGATATTTTAGAACCAATTATATTTAATAATTATAGAAAAGAATTAGGAGAAGTTACTGCAATTGATTTAAGTCATAGAGATTTTAAAATAGCTGACAGTATAAAAAAAGAAGTTATAAAAGAACAACCTATTGAAGAAGGAATGGAAAGAACTTTTTTGAAGCAAGAAATAAAAAATAAAATTATAGAAGAAAGAACAGGGATAAAACCAGGAATTGTTGACTTTGAAAAAGGTAGAGAAGAACTATTAAATATTGGAAATGTATTGAAAAAAAAGGGAATAGAAGTTCAAGCAAAATCTAAAGATAAAATAGGTTTAAGTCAAGCAATAAATGAAACAAATGTAAGTATTGATAAATCATCTTTAGATTGGGTTGATAGATATATTTCTGCACCTTATTTGGTTACAAAAGATGGATATAAAGTAGAAGTGCTAAAATCTATGAGAGAAATGCATCCTATGTTTTATGATACTTTTTCTATGAGCTTAAAAGGGCAAGGTTATAATGATGTACTAGGAGAAGCTTTAGAAGAAAAATCTGTAGTTAACTCTGTTCTTTTTCAAGTTACGGATAAAAGGCAATTACCATTTTTCATAAAAAATATTGATGACTCTAATTGGAATATACAAAAATTAGATAATTTTTCATATAAAAAAAATAATAATTTTAGAAGAGCTATAGAAAATGGGATAACTTATAATGTTAAGGAAAATGAAGCATTATTAAGAACATCTCCTAAATATAATAAATATTTATCAAATACAGATAATATTGAAAATTTCGCCAAAGAAGTAGCAGATGTCTTTAATGATTATAAAAATAAATCTTTGTCTTATGATGAAGTGGTAGCAGTATTAGAAGCTAAAAGGGCAAAATATGAAACTATTGCTATAACAAAGCCTAATGGTGGTGAAATGTCATATAAAGAGTTTTTAAATATTGGAAGTAAAGTAACAAGAAATAAAAATTTCAATATTGATAAATTAGTTAATGATGTAGAAGCAATAAAACAAAAGAAAGTTGATACTGCTATTATTAAATTATCTATTAATAAAGATAAGATGTTAGAGGATTTGGCAATAAAGGATACTGAATTATTAAAAAATGAATTAGGAGATAAAATATATAACCTAAAATTTATTGCAGAAGGTGGAGAATTTGATGATAATTTTAAAAGACAATTACACCACTTTTTAACTGAAACTACAAAAGATGTAAGAGAAATTGAATTAGATATGAAAGAAGCAGGTTTAAAAGATGTAGATTTAGACAATTATGATTTAATGAAATTTATAAAAAATAATTTTGTAGGAGAAAAACAAAAGGATAGAATAAATAGTTTTTTAGATTTCTCAACTCCTTATTTAAAAGATAATTATGATATGCTAAATATTATGGATAAACTTGTAATGAATGAGCAAGCCGCTATGAGTACATGGGGAATTCCTTTTAAAGTTTTAGATGATTTAGTAAAAGAAGAAGGAAGTTTATTATCTTTTTTTAATACAATTCCTATACTTAGAAAAAATCTTTTAAATGGTGAAAATCTTATAGAAGAATATGAATATAATAAAGGTTTTAAAGAAATTTCGCCAATAGTAATGGAAAAAATAAAATATTTTATTGAATCAGAAAGTATATTTAAAAGTCATAATCAAAAAGAACCATTTAAAGATGGCTTTAATATGATGTTAGGGTTTACAAGAGGTTGGTTACTATTTGGAAGTGGGTTAAAGGAAACTTTATCACATCCTGTCTTAGCTTCATTAAAAGCAGTAAAATATGGAGGAAATTTAGGAAAAAATTTATTAGTTGCACCTATTGCGGCAGTATCTACATTATATAAAACACTAGAGCCTTTGGCATCTACATCATACCACTTAGGGAAATTGTATAGAGGTCTAGGTAATTTAATAGCAGGGGATTATGCTGACGAATTAGCTTTAATGGAATTAGGAGTAAATGCAAAAATGCTTTTAGGCAATGGAGAAGTTACAGGCTTCTCTAAATTTAAAAACTTCTTAAGTTCTACATCTATGATGTTTCAAAATTCTATGCAAAAAAATAGATATATTGCATCTAGAATTGTGGGAATAAATACAATTAAAAAAATACTGAACACTGGAGATTTTATGGAATTGAAGCCTTCTTCTAAAAAAATATTACAATCTTTAGGAATAGGTGATAATGAAAAGTTTAAAATCTGGAAAGAAGAAATTAATAATACTCCTAATGGTTTGAAAAAATCTTTGTATCAAGATGGGTTTTCTGACAAAACTAAAAAATTGCATCAACTATTAACAAGAAACTCATATGAAGAAGATACTTTAGCACCTCTTAGAGAAAATACAGAAGTAAAAGATATAACTTCAAAAATAAAATTAATGTTTACAAGTTATAATAGAAGTATATTGAAATACTTTGGAGATGCAACTAGATATGTAGAATTAGAAGATGGAACATACATAAATAGATTTTCATTTGAAGCTATGGGAAGAAACATAAAGGATTTAACTTCTGTTGGTGTTCCTGGGATAACATTATTAGCTGTGGCATCTCTTAGTGGTAAATACGGAGAAGCTAAGGTTTTAGGAAGTTCGGAAGATGAAAAAATGGAAGCTCAATTTAAAAGTGCATTAGATGGAAACACAGATTCTATTCTAGGAATATTGCAAGACGGACTAGAAGCTGCTATTCCTATTGATGTTGTCTATTCTAAAAGAGGAGGCTCTCCTATATCATCAGTGTACAATCGTATATATGAAGGAATTACAGAGGACATTACTAATTTAGCACCTGAAAAATTAGAGACATTTTTAAGAAAATATTTTGGAGATGAAAGAGAATATAAAAAATACTCTTACTTAAATAAACAAGAAAAGATAATTTATGATAGATTAGTTTTATCTGACAAAATAGCAAATAATAAAGAAAATACTTTTATAGACTATTTAATAACTAAGTTTACGACAGATAGAGCAGTAGAAGATGGAAAAATGACAGCTGTCGATGCATTAGAATTAAAAAGACAAGTTGGATATAATGATATAGAAATAATGAAAAAACTTGAAGAAAAAGGAATAGATACTGTAAAAAAATATGCTATTATAAATAGTGAAAATGAAGAAGAAGTAAAAGCAAATATTCGAAATGGTATTGAAATAATTTCTGAAAAAAATTTATCTGAGAAAGAAATTGTAGAAAAATTGGATGAACAGAATGAATTCTATAGTGACTACAAAGAATATAAAAAAGAAGCTAGTGAAATAACTTCACAAGATGAGCAGAAATTATTGGATGTATATCTAGAAAAATTAAAATCAGAAGGTTATGATGAATTCGAAATTTTAGAAAAACTTACTGTCTATCAAAATGAATTACATAAAAATAGAAATTAAGAAAAAAAGAGAAGGTTATTTTTTCCTTCTCTTTTTATATATTGCATAAACTTTATCAAAATCTTCAAAATCATATTTAATAGATAACATATTACAAACAAAAATTAATATAGGGAAAAGATAGAATCCTTTGTCTTTATATAAATCCCATATTAATCTAGGCACATAATATTTATCAAAACTTACAAAAATTCTAACAAAAAAGGCTACTATATGCCAAATTACACCAAAAACAACTAATAAACACCATACACCTAATGTAGCACCAAAGAAGGAATAAATTAAGCTTCTAAAAATTGTTGCTCCTATGCCGTCCTGAAAATAAAATCTATACTTATGTTTTAGATATATAAAACATAGTAATGGAATACACCAATCTATAACAAACCAATAAGGTTTTGAGTAATAAAAAATGAAGATGTATGTAAAATGATAATAGATAGCTGCCAATAATTTAATTAAATTTTCTAACCATTCACCCATAATAACTCCCCCTTTTGTATATTATACCACTTTTTTAATAAAAATATATAGAATTTTTACAAACTTTAAGAAAAGAGATGTAATAAAAAAGGTCCAGTTATTAGCTGGGCTTTTATTTTAATATTATTAAATTTTCTTGAGTAGTTATCAAAGTTAAAATAGAATTAATTGGCATTGAAAAATCAATATTATATTTAATTAATTCGTTTGTTGTAACTCTAAGAGATAAGGAAGTTCTTAATGTTCCTGTTTGTACATCATGAAAAGAATTTCCTAATCTTGAATCATATAATGAATTTATCTCATTTTTTAAAAACCTATAAAATTCAATAAGTTCATCTTTTTTTATATTTTCCTGAGTTTCTTCTTCTATCCTTATATCTAAATAAGAAATTATAAACAACATTTTATTTCTTAAAAATTCTATTTTTGTTGTTGTTTCTTCAATTATTTCTTTAATAGTGTTAGAGCCTTTCATTAAATCAACTTCTGAAAATTCATTTTTAATTTTTATTTTATCCATTTAGCTTCTCCTTTTTTATTTTTATTATACCATTTTTTAAATGAAAAAACTCCCTCTTTTTAGACATAGCCAACGAGTAGCCAACAAAGTATAGTTTTATATGATAAAAAACATTTATAAATATAAGAAAAATTGAAAAAATTAAGTTTTAGGTGTATAATAGTAAAAACTATTGGAAAAATCTCAATTTTCAAAAGATTTTAAAGACGAAATTTAGGAGGTAAATATGACAAAGAAATCTTATGAAGTATTAAATGACCCATTTTTAAACAAAGGAACAGCTTTCACAAAGGAAGAAAGAAAAGAATTGGAATTAACTGGATTACTACCACCACAAATTCAAACAATTGAGGAACAAGCAGAACAAGTATATGCACAATACAAAAGTAA
>QWCT01000474.1_pt1 | contig 36285 bp, 31 predicted proteins | sample 1972681 | NCBI WGS metagenome assembly QWCT01 (sample SAMN09866701, study PRJNA288562) | Human oral metagenome isolate pre3_saliva, whole genome shotgun sequencing... | isolation source: mouth | host: Homo sapiens | place: USA: California | reverse complement strand
GGCAGGCGACCGTGCTTGCCCCATTTCATTTCTATGCCCAAAAGGTCTTGTGTAGTTTTACTAAGGTCGAAGCCAACCGCTTCCAACGACACACGAACATCATTAGGGTGGCGGCAAGGTTCGCCGCTCAGACGCGTGCAAGGCTTGTTTCCACAAAGCAAACACATCGAGCCAAGAAAGCAAAGGTTGTCGGGCGACTTGCGTTCATAGCTGCGCAGATATGCCGAAGCCTTCTTCCGTCCGTAGCGCATCGCCTCCTTACACACTCTGTCTACCGCTTCGGGAGTAGTTGTTTCGGCAAGCGTAGCCTCATCGAAAGTCATCTTTGAACCAAGAATATGGGCGTACTTAAATCTATCTACAAATGCCTTTACGTCAAATTCGCAAGGCGGACAAGTCCACGATTTACCAAACTTAGAACACTGTTGGCATAATCCGAGAAACTTTTCCACATTACGATAGCCTGCCGCATAGTCGCTGACGGGTATCATTGTCGTAACGTGTGCAAGTTCAAAACCTTTGCCTTCAGCGGTTCCCACACTTGTTAAAGGGCGTACTTCCATAGTTCTTCTGCAATAATAATTATCTTCGCAATGCGTTCTACACCTTTTTCGGCGATGCACACATTGCCTTTAATCTTGTTCGTAGTTGCTTGCAAAAATACAATTCTTTACTGTAAACAGAGAAAAAACATTACGGTTTTTGCACCGTTCCAACTAAATAACATCGCAATACCTGTAATGCCGTGCCGCAACAGTAAGGAAATGAAGCCGTAACGCTGCTGCGATAACAGTTTCCAACACCCCTTACTCTCCCGCTTTTGCTACTCAAACATTGCATTTTATTTGTTTTTACATTAAATAACAAATAACCTTTCCTAAAGTTGCGGTTATCTATTTCTTTTTCTGTAAATTTGCGGTACAATATCAATGAGGATAATTCAAAGTTTCATTTCATTAAATACAAATAAAATATTATGTCATTTTTAACAAACGAGAAACTCGTTATCGTCGGTGCCGGCGGTATGATTGGTTCAAATATGGCGCAGAGTGTTCTGACGCTGGGTCTTACTCCTAACGTATGTCTTTACGACATCTTTGAACCGGGTCTGCACGGTGTAGCAGACGAAATAGCTCATTGCGGCTTCCCTGGCGCAAATGTTACTTGGACCACTGACCCTAAAGAAGCTTTCACAGGTGCTAAGTACATCATCTCTTCTGGTGGTGCACCTCGTAAGGAAGGTATGACACGCGAAGACTTATTGAAGGGAAACTGCCAGATTGCAGCAGAGTTTGGCGACCACATCAAGCAATACTGCCCAGACGTTAAGCACGTTGTGGTAATCTTCAACCCAGCTGACGTTACTGCACTTACAGCACTTATCCACTCTGGTTTGAAACCAAACCAACTCACTTCGTTGGCTGCTCTCGACTCAACTCGTTTGCAACAGGCTTTAGCTTTGGAATTTGGCGTACAGCAAGACAAGGTTACTGGCGCACACACTTATGGCGGACACGGCGAACAAATGGCAGTATTCGCTTCTAAAGTGAAGATTGACGGCAAGCCATTGTCAGAGATGAATCTCAGCGACGAGCGTTGGGCAGCAATCAAGCACGACACCATTCAAGGTGGCTCACGCATCATTAAGCTCCGCGGTCGCAGTTCTTTCCAAAGTCCAGCACACAACGCTGTCAAGATGATTGAGGCTGCAATGGGTGGCGAAAAGTTCACACTTCCTGCTGGTTGCTATGTAAACGACGAACGTCTTGGTTTCAAGAACGTAATGATGGCTATGCCAACAACAATCGACAGCACTGGTGTTCACTACGAATTGCCAACTGGTACCGATGAAGAAATGGCAGCATTGAAGGCTTCATACGAACATCTCTGCAAGATGCGCGAAGAGATTGTAGGCCTCGGCATTATTCCAGCAGTATCAGATTGGAAAAACGACAATGCAAATCTCTAATTGAAAGATAGCTTCCGCTAAGCGGTGGGAAGTATAAAAAAGAGCAGCTAACGTGTTTTAGCTGCTCTTTTTATGCTTAAATATTTAGGAATTGCAAAGTATTCTGAATTATTTAGGCGTTTAGGAACTCTACTTTTAAAAATCATTCGGAACTGTCTGACATTTCAGAACTTAGGTTTTAGGAACCATTCAGAAGTGTTTGATGTCGCTATTTACTTTACTTATTGCTTCTTTTTTACCTCTATCAGCTTTACTTCCGTTCCACCTGAGATAGTCGTATCCGTCTCACTTACATCTTTATTTCCAAACGTAAGGAAAGCTTTCATATAGGTTACGATGCCCTCTTTATTAAACTTATAGTCCTCAACCGATGTGGCAGTAAAGCGAGAATCGAAACCTTCGTCGATAAAATCTTCATCGTCGTTGGTGTTTTCTTCGAGAAGACCCTCTTCAGGATTAGTTCCGTCCATTTCTTCGTCGCCGTTCATAAGGTCGATATTGGCTTTCACCCACGTGGTTCCGTCGTCCATACGTGCCACAGCATACTTTGTTGTAACAGAATCGACCGTTTCCGACTTGCCCTCCATCAGTGGCTGACCATAGTATTTAAACAAGGCGGGGATTTCTTCGAGCATCTCTGTAATATCGAACTCTGACTTTAAGGCTTCCTTTGCTTCCTCTATTTCCTTAGCGGTTAATTTATGTTTCATTTCTCCTCTTATGATTTCAAGAATCACAGGTTGCATTCTTTTCATAAAAAGCTCGTTCACCTCGTCTTTATTATCAACCTTCAAAAGACGCCCAGCCTTATCAAGGGTGAGCTGGATTGGCGTTTTCACAATGTCTTCCTTGAAGAATTTATCTACTTCCTCAATATTTGGAAGGTCCTTTATTACTTCGTTTTTATCCTCCATCTTCGCCTCTTTCAGCAAATAATCTACCTTCAAGTTCCCTTCCCTATCCTTTCCTTTTACGATTAAATAGAACTTTCGGCTGCCAAGATTTGCACTCGGAAGTACATCTTCCATTGTTTTACCACTCGTGGTTACAGCTTCATATACAAGCGTATCGCCTACTTGGAACTTAGGTAAAATAGTAAAAGTAGACTGACTCCACGTCGACAAGACTGCTACAAAGAGCAGTGAGAAAAGCAAAGTTATTTTCTTCATATTCATTACATCAATTTTTTATTGCTCCAAAGTTAATACTTTTCGGCTATTTCAGCAAGCCAAACGAAATATTTTTGTACTAATAAAGTAAAAATAATATACGGAAGAAACGGTATAAGTTTTTGTTCTAATCGTCATATAATTACACATTTGAATAAAAAATGTGCAAATAAATTTGGTAGAATAGAACAATAGATATAACTTTGCGGTCAATTTTGCAAATATTTATATAACAACAGTTAAAGAATGAGACAAAAGTTATTACCCCTTGTGTTTGCTTTGCTTGCCTTTTCATCAAGCATTAAAGCAGGCGGATTACTTACAAATACAAATCAAAGCATTGCATTTTTGCGCAGCCTTGCACGTAATGGTGCCATCGGTATAGACGGTGTGTACTCTAATCCAGCAGGTGTGGCATTCTTGCCAAATGGTCTTCATATTTCGTTCAACGTGCAAAACGTTTATCAAACCCGTATCATCAACTCGGGATTGACCATTCCTGCACTGCAAGGCACACCTTACTATCAGCCTTTCAAACTGAATGGAGGCGACAAAAATGGTATCAAGGAATTTAAAGGAGAGGCTTCCGCACCCATTATTCCATCGTTCCAAATTGCCAAGAACTACGACAAGTGGGGCTTCCAAATGGGTTTCGGAATCGTAGGTGGTGGCGGTAAAGCTACTTTCAACGGCGGTTTGCCATCGTTCGAACGCCAGATTGCAATGCTCCCCGGTATGCTTGCAAGTCAAGGCTTTACCACAACAGAACCCGCTTACAGTGTAAACAGCTATATGCACGGACAGCAATACGACTTCGGTTTGCAGCTGGGTGCAACTTATAAGATTAACGAAAAGCTTGCTGTTTACGGTGGTGCGCGTTTCAACTATATATACAATAAGTACGAAGGCAACATTGTGAACATCTCTGCCAACATAGGTGGCAAGATGGTAAACCTGCACGACTTCTTCAGTACAAAGGCTAACGCAATGACGCAATCTGCCAATCAGTACAGGCAGATGGCAGAACAGACTGCCGACCCTGCAGCAAAAGCAAAGTACGAAGCAGCTGCAAAGCAATACCAAGCAGGTGCAGAGAAGTTGAATGCAGCCAAAGAGCAGGTTGCCGACAAGTACTTAGACTGCACACAACGTGGCTGGGGTATTACTCCTATCATCGGTATCGACTATAAGACAGGCCGTTGGAACCTCGCCGCACGCTACGAATTTACAACCAAATTCAACATTGAGAACAACACAAAGCGCGACGATACCGGACAGTTTCAGAATGGTGTAAACACTCCTAACGACCTTCCGGGTCTGCTGTCATTAGGTGCACAGTACGAAGTATTAGACAATCTTCGCCTCTTGGCAGGCTATCACTACTACTTCGACAAGGACGCACGCATGGCAAACAACAAGCAACGCCTGCTCTCAAGCAACACCCGTGAGTATCTTGCAGGTGTGGAATGGGACATTAAACCAGGCATTACGGTAAGTATGGGTGGACAACGCACACAGTACGGACTCGGCGACGGCAGCTATCTGTCTGACCTTAGCTTCGTAACAAGCAGCTACAGCTTTGGCTTCGGTGCTAAAATCAAGGTGGCAAAGAATGCCCATCTGAATATCGCATACTTCTTTACAGACTACGAGAAGTTCAACAAGACGTATGAAACAAGCACCAAAGCAGGCGGAGCAGACATTAAAATGCAGAATACCGATGAATTTACACGCACCAACAAGGTGTTCGGTGTAGGACTCGATATAGACCTTTAATCAATCATACTTCTTACTACTAATAATATAAAAGGGGCTGTAGGATTTTTCCTACAACCCCGTTTTGCTTTCTTGTAAAAATAGATTGGAAAAAGTGGGAAACCTCTTCAGTTTTGTAAAGATAATTCTGTTAAAAACTGATAACTGCGCTTTGACATTGCGAAAGCGGCTCTTTTGCGATGCAAAACCTACGCTTTTACCGTACAAAACAGCCGCTTTTGGAACGCAAAACAATAGGTTTTACAACACATTGATAACGAAGCAGTTACACAACAGTTGTGCTTGTGAAAAATATTTACACATCTTCTGTCGGCTTCTTGCTCTTATAATTCGGTTTACAATGGGTCTATATCGTAATAGATAGTGAGTGCGCCATAACGCTTTTCCTTCATCATAGCGTCCTTTATCGTGCGCAAATATTGCTTCGCCAGCTTATAGTCGATTCCGTTTTCAAGCTTTAGGATTATCTTTCGTATATGCAATGTCTTCACTCGGGCTACCGACGGTTTGTCGGGACCGAGCACACGGTCGCCAAAAATCTCGCGAAGTCGGGAGCCAAGCTCAAGACTTGCCGAGTTCACCGTGTCGTCGTTGCGATGTTTCAAGTATATATATATAAGGTGGAAGAAGGGCGGATAACGGAAAGCGGCACGCTCTTCGAGCAACGATGCGTAGAAAGCAGCATAGTCGTGCCTTACTACTTGCTGGATTACGGGCAGTTCGGGGGTCTTTGTCTGCAAGATAACCCGCCCTTGCTTGCCTTTTCTGCCAGCCCTTCCGCTCACTTGCGCCATCATCGTGAAGGCGTGCTCGTAAGCCCTAAAGTCAGGATAGTTCAGCATATTGTCGGCATCGAGTATGCCTACAACCGACACACGGTCGAAGTCCAAGCCCTTTGAAACCATCTGTGTGCCTATGAGAAGGTTTGTTTTGCCTACCGAAAAATCGGTTATCAGACGTTCGTAGGCGTTCTTCGTGCGTGTCGTGTCTAAGTCCATACGTGCCACGCGCGCATCGGGGAACAGGTTCATTATCTCGTCTTCTATCTTTTCGGTTCCGTAGCCACGCCCTTTTATGTCTTTGCTCTCGCAACTTGGACACTGCTCGGGCACCCGTTCGGTGTAGCCGCAATAGTGGCAAGTAAGCAGGTTCATATTCTTGTGGTGTGTCAGCGATACGTCGCAGTTGGGGCATCGTGGCACCCACCCACAGACGTGGCACTCTACCATAGGGGCAAACCCACGCCTGTTCTGAAACAAAATGGCTTGTTCGCCACGCTGCAACGCCTCGCGGACGGCGGCAAGCAGGTGCGGAGAGAACAGTCCCGACATCATCTTACGACGCCGAAGGTCTTTCACGTCCACCACTTCAATGGCAGGCAACTGAATATCCTTATACCGTTGCGACAAGGTAACGAGCCCATACTTGCCCAACTGTGCGTTTCGGTAGCTTTCGGCAGACGGTGTGGCAGTACCCAACAGCGTTTTTGCCCCATACATCTGTGCAAGAACAATGGCTGCCGAGCGTGCGTGGTAGCGTGGTGCAGGGTCTTGTTGCTTGAAACTCGTCTCGTGTTCCTCGTCTACAATCACCAATCCAAGACGCTGGAAAGGCAGAAACACGGCACTTCGTGCACCTAGTACGACATCGTAGGGCGTGCTGGAAAGTTGCTTTTTCCATATTTCCACACGCTCATCGTCGTTATATCGGCTATGATAAATGCCAAGCTTGTTGCCAAACACACGGCGCAGGCGGTCGGTCATCTGCACCGTCAGTGCTATTTCGGGCAACAAATACAATACCTGCTTGTGCTCTTGCAGGGCTTTCAGAATAAGATGTATGTAGATTTCGGTCTTACCAGACGAGGTAACACCGTGAAGGAGGATTACGTTGTGCGACATCATCTGCAACAACAACTTGTCGTAGGCGGTGCTTTGGGCTTCGTTCAGAGGGTGTATGGCATTAGGCTGCACCTCGCCATAGCTGTTGTTCAGCCGCCCCACTTCCTTACGATAGGTTTGCAAGATGCCCTTTTCAATGAGTCCACGCAATACCGCTGCCGTGCAATGGCTCTCGTTTATGAGTTCTTCCTGCGATACCGTTTTCAGCTTACAGTCCTCATTGTCGGTACTCTGCGTTGCGTCGATGGTTGCCAACTCGGGGGCATCGGCAATGCCGCTTAGCTGCAAATAGGTTGTCAGCACGTTCTGTTGTTTTGCCGCACGAGAAAGACTGTCGAGCGCAATGTGCAGTTCGCGCTCGCCGCGGAACTGTTTTCCCAAGCAAACATATACTTCGGTGCGGGGCTTGTAAGCATCTTCTGCCTTCAGTCCGGAGGGCAATGCCGCCTTGTAGACATCGCCGAGGGGCGACATATAGTAGTCGGCTATCCATTGCCAGAGTTGCAATTGCTGCGGAAGCAATACAGGCGTATCGTCGAGAACGGAGAGAATGGATTTGTATTCCACCACTCCATCTGTGTCGCCCTTGCAAGGTTGGTCGGTAGGAGCAACACTGCAAATGCCAATATACGTCTTTATCTTGCCGAACGGAACAAGCAAACGCACACCCGGCACGACCTTTTCGAGCAGCGTATCGGGCACGCCATAAGTGAAAGTTCCCTCAAGTGGAAGCGGCAGAATTACTTCAACGTATTTCACTACGACTTCAATTCAGGATATTGGATACGTGTATGGTAAATTGATTTCAAACGTTCGATAAGCACTTGCTTCGCTATGTTTACGTCGCGGAATGTGATTGGGCAGTCGGTAAAGTAGCCTTCAGCCATCTGCGAGTCGATAAGCTTGTTCACCAAGTTGCTTATACTCTCTTCCGTGTACTCTGGAAGCGAGCGCGAAGCAGCCTCAACGGTGTCGCACATCATCAGTATGGCTTGCTCACGTGTCCACGGATTGGGGCCTGGATAACGGAATGGTGCTTCGTCTACCTCCTCGTCGGGGTGCGCATTCTTATAGTTGATATAGAAATACTTCACCAATCCCATTCCGTGGTGGGTGGTAATGAAGGCTTTGATAATGTTGGGCAGGTTGTGTTTCTCTGCCAATCGGAGCCCTTCCGTAACGTGTCCGATAATGATTTGTGCACTTTCCAAGTCGGAAATCTTATCGTGTGGGTTCACGCCCACTTGGTTTTCGGTAAAGAAAACAGGATTGGCCATTTTGCCAATATCGTGGTAAAGCGCACCTGTACGGACGAGTTGTCCCTTTGCGTGTATCTTGCTGGCAATCTCGACACCAAGGTTTCCGACCGTGATGGAGTGTTGGAAAGTTCCTGGAGCCACTTCGCTCAGTCGGCGCAGCAACTCGTTGTTGGTGTTGGAAAGCTCGAACATCGTTACCGTAGATATGAAACCGAAGAGCTTTTCAATAATCAACATAAACAGATAAGTAAAGAGAAGTGAGAAGCCATTGATGCCTATGTGGTAGTACATAGTACCGTCGAGCTTCGAGAAGTCGTCCGTCTGTATGAGCTGGAGTGCCAAATAGACGGCAGCCGAGCCTAACGTAACGAGCAAAGCCGTAAGGAATATCTGACTGCGCTTCGACAATTCGCGTAGCGAGAATATGGCAATAAGACCTGCAACCAACTGAACAACGATGAATTCGTATTGATAACGCACGGCAACGGCAGAAAGCAAAATCATGATAACATAGGCATTGAACGCCGTTCGAGAGTCCATAAACACACGAACGAAGACAGCTGCCATTGCGAAAGGTACGATATAAACACTCAAAATGTTGTACTTCATCATCAAAGAAGTTATTGTGGGGAAGATGATGAATAGGGCATAAAGGAACGAAATAGAGCGTGGCTTCTCAAAATAGTCCTTGCGGAAGAGAGCCATGTAAAGCGTAAACAACAAGATAAGTATGAAAACGTAAAGCGATTGCCCAAGGAAAGTAGACGTAACTTGGTCTTTCGTTTCGTTACGCTTCTCGTTTGCCTGTTCAAACGAGTAAAGAACACGATAGGTTTTCGCATCTACAATATCGCCACGGTCGATAATCCGCTGTCCTTCAAGCACCATACCGGAAGCCTGCGGAATAAGACTGAGCATATCGTTCATTTCGCTTTCGTTGCGTTCCTTGTCGTAAATAAGGTTAGGTTCTATATATTCGTTCAGATTACACTGCTGCAACACAGAACGTTTGGCACTCAACAGCTGTGTGGCGAAAAGGTTTTCGTAAGCCCCAAGTGTTGTGAAGAGCTGTCCGACAGGCTTGCTTATCGCTTGTTTGCCCACTACAACGTGCACAACATTGCTGCTGTCTTTCATCAAAGAGGTGAAATTGGCAGAATTGACAATGCCTGTTTCGTAGAGTTCGTGCAGTCTTTGCGCCACAATATTAACATACTCAGGTGGTAAACCTGGTATGCCGTCCTTGTAATCTTTGCGGAATTGCGCTATTTTCGCCTTTCCGATATTCTCGTTTAGATTGAAATAAGGAACAAAACTCTTCATTAACGAGTCGCGTTCGCTCTTCAAAGTCTCTTCACTTTTAAAGATTGGGAAGTCGAACTTAGCGATAAGCTGGTCATACAGCCACGGTTTTCCTTCATCGTAGTGGTACATTTTGCCCTGTGTACGTGGCAACACGGCAATAATAATCGCTGTGGTAATCAGCACCAATATAATTCTTGCGGCATAACTACGCCACACTAAGTTGTCAGGATTGGTAAATTTTATCATCTCTATTCATCGTTTTGTGGATACATTGCAATGCTTATACGAGGCATTCCGCCCTCTATCGTAATTCCATTCTTATTGGATTGGAAAAGCATTGCGGCGCAATAAAATCTTCCACATTTATCACTTGGGAGACAAGACCTATCCTTGCTCCATTCTTCTATCAATATGCGAAAATACAAAAAAAAAGCCTTATAGTCGAAAAAAATCAGTAATTTTGCACAAAATTTTGATTTAAGCAATGGCAGAAAGAAAAGTAAGAGTACGCTTTGCGCCCAGTCCTACTGGGCCGTTGCATATCGGTGGCGTACGTACAGCATTGTATAACTACCTCTTTGCGCATCAGCATGGAGGCGAAATGGTATTCAGAATCGAGGATACAGACTCAAATCGTTTTGTTCCCGGTGCAGAAGAATACATCATAGAGGCATTCAATTGGCTAGGAATAAAGTTCGACGAGGGTGTAACCTTCGGCGGCGAGCACGGCCCATACCGTCAAAGCGAACGCCGCGACATCTATAAGACGTATGTAAACCAGCTTTTAGATGAAGGCAAAGCGTACATTGCATTCGACACACCTGAAGAATTGGAAGCTAAACGCAACGAGATTGCAAACTTCCAGTACGATGCCCGCACCCGTATGCAGATGCGCAACTCACTCACACTTACAAAAGAAGAAGTTGAAAAGCTGATAGAAGACGGCGAACAGTATGTTGTTCGTTTCAAGATAGAACCGGGAACAGATGTTCACGTAGACGATATGATTCGTGGAGATGTGTGCATCAAGACCGACATACTCGACGATAAGGTGCTTTATAAGAGTGCTGACGAGTTACCAACCTACCATCTTGCCAACATCGTGGACGACCATTTAATGGAGATAAGCCACGTTATCCGCGGCGAAGAATGGTTGCCAAGCGCACCTTTGCACGTTCTGCTGTATCGTGCTTTCGGCTGGGAAGACACCATGCCACGCTTTGTTCACCTTCCGTTATTGCTGAAACCAGAAGGCAAAGGCAAGCTCAGCAAGCGCGATGGCGACCGTTTGGGCTTCCCTGTGTTCCCATTGGAGTGGCAAGACCCTAAGACCGAAGAGGTTAGTTCGGGCTATAGGGAAAGCGGATACTTCCCCGAAGCTGTTGTAAACTTCCTCGCTCTCTTGGGCTGGAACCCAGGAACAGAGCAGGAACTCTTCACACTCGATGAACTCGTGCAGGCTTTCGACATCACGAAATGTTCAAAGAGTGGTGCCAAGTTCGACTATCAAAAGGGCATTTGGTTCAACCACGAGTACATATTGCACAAGAACGACGAGGAAATAGCACACCTTTTTGCACCTATCGTGGCAAATAACGGAGTGGACGCAACGATGCAACAGGTTACACAGGTGGTTCACATGATGAAAGACCGTGTAAACTTCGTACACGAACTTTGGGACCTTTGCTCGTTCTTCTTCATTCCTCCAACCGAATACGATGCCAAGACAGCAAAGAAACGCTGGAAGGAATACTCTGCAAAACAGATGGGTGAGCTTTCTCAAGTGTTAGCCGACATCGACGACTTCAGCGTAGAAGGACAAGAACCTGTCGTTATGAAGTGGGTAGAGGAAAAAGGCTACAACCTCGGCGACATAATGAACGCCTTCCGTCTTGCGCTTGTTGGCATCGGCAAAGGCCCCGGAATGTTCGACATTTCTGCTTTCCTTGGCAAAGAAGAAACCTTGCATCGTTTGCACAAAGCCATCGAAGTGTTAGGATAAAACGCACCATGCACTAATTCGCAAATAAGGAAAGCCATGTTATACAATATTATAATGTATGCGTATCAGGCTGGCATTGCCCTCTACAGCCACTTCAACGAAAAGGTGAAGAAGATGTGGACGGGCGAGCGTGCTGCCTTTGGCGTGCTCCAAAAACAGGTAGACCCGAACGCAAAATACATTTGGTTTCACGCTGCTTCCTTAGGCGAATTCGAGCAGGGACGCCCACTTATCGAGAAGATTAAGAAGGAGCACCCCGACTACAAGATACTCCTAACATTCTTCTCGCCCTCTGGATACGAGGTGAGAAAGAACTACGAGCAGGCGGACATCGTAACTTATCTGCCCATCGACACAGTGGCGAACGCACGAAAGTTCCTACGCACGGTGCGACCAGTTATGGCTTTCTTCATTAAATACGAGTTTTGGTACAACTATTTGCACATACTGCGCCACCGCAACATACCCGTTTACAGTGTCTCAAGCATTTTCCGCCCCGACCAAATCTTCTTCAGACCTTACGGAAAGCAGTATGCTGCCGTGCTGAAATGCTTCTCCCACTTCTTCGTACAGAACGATTTAAGCAAAGAACTCTTGGCTAAAATCGGCATAAACAGCGTTACGGTGGTGGGCGATACACGCTTCGACCGTGTATTGCAGATAAAAGAAGCCAGCAAGCACCTACCCTTGGTAGAGAAGTTTATAGGTTACGATGAAGCAAAGTCTGACGAAGGCAACACCGAAAAGCAGCGTAATGTGTTCGTGGCAGGGTCTTCGTGGCTGCCCGACGAAGAGATTTTCATTCAATACTTCAACGAACACAACGACTGGAAGCTCATTATTGCGCCCCACGTCATTGCTGAAAGCCATTTGCAACAGATATTGCAGCTGCTGAAAGGAAAGGAAACAGTACTCTATACAGAGGCAACCGAAACGGACATTGCCGATGCCGACGTGCTCATTATCAACTGCTTCGGGCTGCTATCGTCTATTTACCATTACGGCGATGTAGCCTACGTGGGCGGAGGTTTCGGCGTTGGCATTCACAACGTGTTGGAAGCGGCAGTCTGGGGTATGCCCGTCGTCTTCGGTCCAAACAACAAACGCTTTGCCGAAGCACAAGGCTTGCTTGCTTCAGGAGGTGGTTTCGAGGTGAGCGACTACGAAACCTTTGCACAGACTATGGAGAAATTCAGTTCCGACAAAGTGCATCTGCAACAAAGCAAAGAAGCTGCCAACAACTATGTAAAGAAGCTATCGGGCGCAACCGATAAAGTTTTTTCAAGCATTAAGTTATGAAATATCAAATAACGTGCGACAACTGCGGCACACAGTTCATTGTAGAGGCTGGCGAAGGACAGGTTATTGAATGCCAATGCCCACATTGCAAAGGCATCATAGAGGTTACACTGCCCATTGTTTCAGGCACTGTTCCAACCGACGAACAGACGTTTGAACAACCCAACGACAACATTCAGGAAACCATAGAGGGCACCTCGCTGAAAGCCGACAATCGAATCATACTCATAGGAATTATTATTGGCTTACTCGTCATTGCACTCGGAATAGGTGCTTACTTCCTTTGGCTGCGTCCAAACCCTACCGCACCCGACCCAACGCCTACAACGGTAGACACCATTCCATACGAAATGGAACAGGAACCCACAATGGAAATACCCATCGACACGGTGGCTACACCGAGCTTCGACATAGAGGAAGAGGTGCGCGACACGGTGGTTCCCCATCGTCGCGAGCAAAAACGGAACAACGACACAACGTTTGTAGACCGATAAACAACGACTGAAAAGAAGTACACAACAAGCAAACTAAATAGCAAGATACGGCTGCGTAGCTTGCAAAGAAAGGATAAAAAAGAAATGGGAAAAATAATATTGACAGGCGACCGCCCCACTGGCAAGCTGCATCTGGGGCACTATGTCGGTTCGTTGCGCCGCCGTGTGGAACTCCAGAACGCCGGCGACTTCGACAAGATGTTTGTGTTTATGGCAGACGTACAGGCACTTACCGATAACGCAGAAAACCCTGAAAAAATTCGTCAGAACATCATAGAAGTAGCGTTAGACTACCTTTCGGCTGGCCTTGACCCTACAAAAAGCACGCTTTTCATACAAAGTCAGATACCCGAAATATCGGAACTTACAACCTTCTTTATGAATCTTGTAAGCGTTAGCCGCGTGCAGCGCAACCCAACAGTGAAGACCGAGATAAAGATGCGCAACTTCGAGGCAAACATTCCAATGGGTTTCTTCAGCTATCCAGTATCGCAGGCAGCCGACATTGCAGCCTTCAAGGCTACCACCGTGCCTGCTGGCGAAGACCAAGAACCGATGTTGGAGGTGGCACGCGAAATTGTTCGCCGTTTCAATCAGATTTATGCGCCAGTGCTGGTAGAGCCTAATATCATGCTCCCCGAAAAGGCAACGGCTCGCCGCTTGCCCGGAACCGATGGCAAGGAAAAGATGAGCAAGAGTCTTGGCAACTGCATTTACCTTTCCGACGATGCCGACACGGTATGGGCAAAGGTGAAAGGTATGTACACCGACCCTACGCACTTGAATGTTTCCGACCCCGGACACGTAGAGGGAAATGCCGTGTTTACCTATCTCGATGCATTCTCTACCGACGACGATTTTGCCGAATTTTGGCCAGAATTCAAGACGCTCGACGAGCTGAAAGCTGCCTACACAGCAGGCGGAATTGGCGATATGAAATGCAAAAAGCTGCTCAACAGCGTGTTGAACAAGATGTTAGACCCTATTCGCAAACGTCGTCAGGAGTTTGAACAAGACATTCCTGAAATCTACAACATCTTGAAAAAGGGTTCTGAGGCAGCACGCGAGACAGCAGCACAGACTCTCTCTGAGGTGAAAGCAGCAATGCAGATAAACTATTTCGACGACGCTGAACTTATCCGTAGCCAAGCCGAAAAGTTCAAGCAAAAGGCAAATCAGTAAAACCACTGCAGAGGATTAATTTCCTCTTTATAATGCAAGACAAAAACTGAAAAATCGCCTTGACTTTGTAAAGATAATTCTGAAGAAAAATAATAATTTCGATTTGACATTGCGAAAGCGGCTCTTTTGGACGGCAAAAGAGCCGCTTTTACCTTGTAAAACCTACGCTTTTGCAATGCAAAACAATAGGTTTTATAACGCATTGATAATTAACAAGTTAAACAAGAGTTATTCTTTGAAAAAATATTTACAGTTCTGTAGCCTTTTCCCCACACATAAAACAATGCAGAAAAAGCAAAGTACCACATAATAAGCTCAGCTTTTTCAGAACATCGGTACTATCCTATAAAAGTGTGTAAGCCCTTTTTTTTCTTATCTTTACGCGAGTTCATGGACTTAAAGCAAGAATGAAGAATAAGCTTATGCTTGTATGGGACAAGATTATGATGAGAAAAAGATACATCATTGAGTGCATTAATGAACTGCTAAAGAACAAAGCTAACCTTGTACACTCACGACACCAGTCGATACATAACTTTATCATGAACTTATGTTCTGCCCTTACGGCATATTGCTTTTATGAGAATAAGCCAGAGGCACTGCCTGTATATATAGAAAATTCAAGGCAACTAGAACTATTTACATAATAAACTTATCCCGAACTGGCGTATGCATTGGAAAAATCTTATCAATTGTTCCATACCACCACTTTCAAAGAGTTTATGTAGAAAGAATTCTAAATTACAAACCTCTGGCATACAATAGAAAGTTAAATTCTGCTTTTATGAAGTAAAGATAAACAAAAAATTACTATAATCTCCTTTTTATTTGGTTAAATGAAGTTAACAAGTCGGTCCTATAATTATGTTACTATATCAAGTAGATTTGTTATAAATAGTATAAGTTGCAGATAATAAATATGTTACTACATATAAATAGATAACTAAAGTTCGAGGTAGAAATAGTTTAGAAATGGAAATATTATATTGGTTTTTAATAGACAAATAGCGATAGGATAGAATAAGAATTCTGTGAATTGATATATGGGAAAATGAGCGAGTAATGAAATAAAGTTTTAGTATTAGGTTAGTAAGTATAAAAAATAGCTTTATTCAAATAGTTTTTGAATGATCTTTTGAACGTATATTTTAAATTTTATTTTGTTTTTATTTGCTGTTGTCGTTATTATCGTGTACTTTTGTGCAGCAATAACCATTGTTTGTTTGATGGGCGGACGTGTTGAACATAATAATCTTTTAACTTTGATAAGGTGAGAGATAGCCTTTGGGGAGATGAGAAAATTATCTTGGTAAGATGAAAGGCTTTCTTTGGAAAATGAAAAACAGACTTTGTAAGATGAGAAACTGTGTTTTGGTGTGTATTTTTGCCTTGTTTTCCTTTGTTGCGAATGCGCAGCAGCAGCACAATTGGCAACGGTTGTATGACGAGTTGATGGTTTCGGAGGAGCAGGAGTGGCTGATGAATGAGGAAAATTACGATTTGCTGTGCAGCTTGGCAGCGCACCCTATTGACTTGAATAAGGCAACACGCGAGGAGTTGGAGCAGCTTCCGTTTCTTACGGCTACACAGGTGGAAGATATTTTGGCTTACATTTATCAGTATCGTGGTATGCGGTCGGTGGGCGAACTGCTGATGATAGAGTCGCTCGATGCTGCAAGGAGCGAACTGTTGAGCTATTTTGTAACAATAAAAGTAGACGAACAGCGGCATTATCCTACGCTTGCTACGATTTTGGAACGTGGAAAACACGATATAACCCTTACGATGAAAGTACCTTTTTACGAGCGGAAGGGCGATAAAGACGGCTACTTGGGCTACCCCTATACGCACTCGTTGCGTTATAAATTTTCTTATTCTGATTACTTTCAAGTTGGTCTTGTCGGCGCACAAGATGCTGGCGAGCCTTTCTTTGCTAACCGAAACACGCTTGGTTACGACCATTACAGCTTTTATGTAGCGGTGCGCAAGTTGGGGCGTATAAAGTCTGCCGTTGCTGGACGCTATAAGGTGCGGTTCGGGCAGGGACTTGTTATCAACAACGATTTCAGTTTTGGCAAAACAATGAGCCTTCTTTCGCAGGGGCGTTCCTACACGACTATTCGTCCACATTCCTCGCGTTCGCAAGCCAATTATTTACAAGGCGGGGCTGCAACGGTGGCTTTGACACGCCATATCGACTTATCGACGTTTGCATCTTATCGCAAGAACGATGCTACGCTTAACGACGATGGCACAATCCGCACGCTGCTGAAGTCGGGTTATCACCGTACGCCCACCGAGATGGAGAAGAAAAACAACATTTCGCAAACTACTTTCGGAGGCAATTTGCAATGGGGCAACTATGGCTTTCGTGCAGGTCTGACGGCACTGTACACACAGTTCGACCGCCCACTGATGCCCAATACTGCGCAAATCTACCGTGCCGATTATCCACAGGGCTACGATTTCTGGAATGTTAGCGTGAATTACGGCTACGTGAACCCACGATGGAGTGCGAACGGCGAAACGGCAATGGGAGGCAACGGAGCTGTTGCTACTTTGAACAGTGTGTCGTTTCAGCCCTCAAAACGGTTGTCGCTGACAGCCATTCAGCGATATTACGGTTCTCGGTATTGGGCTTTCCACGCCAATGCCTTCAGCGAAGGTGGACAGATGCGCAACGAGCTGGGTATGTTGATAGGTGCGAATTGGACTGTAAACCGTTTCCTCACCCTTATGGCTTATACCGACTACGCCTATTTTCGTAAGCCACGCTATCGGGCATCGGCAGCAAGCAGTGCGTGGGACAACTATGTTTCGGCTGTTTACACTCGCGGAAACCTTTCGTTTTTAGCTCGTTATCGGCTTAAAATTCGGCAGAAAGACAATGCCGACCACACAAAATTAATCAATGAACACACGCAGCGATCACGTTTTGCATTCACCTATTCGGGGGTGAACTGGGATTGTAAAACGCAGGCAGACCTTGCCTACAACCACCATAAAAGCAGTAGTTTCGGCTATATGCTAAGCGAATTTGTTGCTTGGCAACCTCTTCCGTGGCTTCAAACCTCAGCGAACATTGGTTATTTCCACACTGCCGACTTCGCTTCTCGCCTGTATATCTACGAGCGCAGTATGCTTTACAGCTTTAGTTTCCCTGCTTTCTATGGCGAGGGCATTCGTTGGTCGGTGTTTGCCCGTGCCAATTTGCGCAAGAAACTGTCTGTATTGCTGAAGGTAGGTACTACACACTATTTCGACCGCAAGCATATTTCGTCGGGATTGCAGCAAGTGAACCGTTCAGAACTGACCGATGTGGAAGTGCAACTGCATTGGAAAATTTAGCACGAGTCGCATTTGCACGAAGGATACGATAGGCTTTGGAACTCTTGAAAATTGGTGAAAAGAAGATGATAATGGTGTAAATATTTTTTGCAAGAGTATTTGTTGTGTAACTTATTCTTTATCAGCGTGTTGCAAAACCTATTGTTTGGCGTTCCAAAAGCGTAGGTTTTGCACGGTAAAAGCGTATGTTTTGCGTTGCAAAAGAGTCGCTTTCGCAATGCCAAATCGAAATTATCATTTTTTCTAACGAATTATATTTACAAAATGGAGGCGGTTTTATCAAAAAACTGCTGCTATTTCGTAGGGGTGTGATTCATCTACAATACGCTCTTTTTCGTGTATTTTACTCCCCGCCATAAGTAACGAGATAGAAAGCGTTTCCTCTGATAATATTCTGTTGAACCAATCCTAAACTCCATTTTATCAATATTCAGAAGCAGCTGCCTGAATTGTTAGTCTTTCACAAAAAAGCAGTTTAACTTTTCTGTTTTCATTATTTTTTGTGTAAGTTTGCATTGCTATTGTAATGACACAACGAAATATTTTACCATATAAGATAAAGGCTTTGGTGGTGTGGCTGCAACGAATGAAGCATATTCAGGGGTTTGGCATTCAGTCGCCATCGGCTTTTTCGTTTGATAGGAAGGTGATAAACGACCACACTCCCTATCCCATTTATGCTGAACTGAAGCGGTTGGGCAACACTCTGACGGCAGTAGAGCGCAAGAAAGCACGACTGTTGTATCGGATAAACCGCTTTGCCGAAGCCGATAAGTTTTGTTTCTATCCCACGAAGTTGCCCGCTTACGAAAGCTACATAAAGGCTGCGTGCGAGAAAACATTGGTGGAAGAGGCGAAAATGTTAGGCGAGGAGAGCGAAAGCACTGCGTCTGGCGAGTCTGTCGTCTATTTCCTGACGGTCGGCGAGCACTGCCAAGCGTTTTACGAAAGGTTGCGGACAAGCATCAATGCGGAAAGTTTCGTTATCGTAGACGACATAAAGCGTAATGCAGAAACACGGGCATTTTGGCAGCAAATAGTAGACGACGAGCGCGTGAGTTTCTCGTTCGACCTATATCATATAGGTATAGCCTTTTTCGACAAGCGACCTAAACAAAACTATATAATAAATTTCTAATAAACAAAGCGCAATGAGCAAAGTGTACACAAAGACAGGCGACAAGGGAACAACCAGTCTGATAGGAGGGACAAGAGTAAAGAAGAGCGATATTCGCATTGAATCCTATGGAACGGTAGACGAGCTGAACTCGTTTATCGGATTACTTGCAACCTATGTAGACGAAAAGGAAACCGCCGACCTTTTAGCCGAAATACAGAACGTACTCTTCAATGTTGGCTGCAATTTGGCTATGGGCGAGAGTTTTAAAAAGGAGATAAAAGAGTCGGTAGTTGCCGATGTGCTCATCGAACACGTAGAAAAAGCCATCGACAGAATGCAAGCTGCCATTCCCGAACTGAAGAGTTTCGTTATTCCCGGTGGCAGTCGTTCGGCTTCAACCGCCCATGTTTGCCGCACGGTTTGTAGGCGTGCCGAGCGTCTTATCATTGCTTTAGACGAGAGTTCTGAGGTAGACAGGAATCTGATGGCGTATGTAAACCGCTTGTCGGACTACTTCTTCGTGCTTTCACGTTATTTAAACAATATCGAGAAAGTAGATGAAAAAATATGGCAAAATCCTTGCAAATAAGAAATAAAATAGTATTTTTGCACGCAAAATAAACTAAAGCAAATATTTTAAGCCTATGTATTGGACATTGGAATTAGCATCGAAGCTGGAAGACGCACCATGGCCAGCAACTAAAGAAGAGCTTATCGACTACGCAATTCGTTCAGGTTCGCCATTAGAAGTATTGGAAAACCTTCAGGAAATTGAAGACGAAGGCGATGTTTACGATAGCATTGAAGACATCTGGCCCGACTATCCTTCTAAGGACGACTTCTTGTGGAACGAAGATGAATATTAAGTTATTGAATTTAAAATAATGCGGACAACTCACCGTGGCAATGCCCTTGGTGAGTTGTTTTTGTTTATTTTCTTTTGCAATCTTATTTTAGCGATTAATGCAATAATACACACAAACAATCGTTATACATACGTGTTTAAACGCTTAATATCCATAATCAGCCTGTATGTGCTCGTCAGTGCCACCGCATTGGCGCAGTACGACGTGTCTTTCAGTCATTATTGGGAAATGGAACCTTACTACAATCCTGCTTCTGTGGGAAAGGAAAACCATCTCAATGTTGTTGGAGCATACGCCTTGGACTTTGCAGGCTACAAGAACAATCCGCGTGTAATGTACGTCGGTGCCAGTATGCCGCTCTATTTCATGAGGCAATACCACGGCGTGGGCGTGTCGATTCTGAACGACCAAATCGGACTTTTTACGCATCAGCGCGTCGCAGGACAATACGCTTTCCGCAAGAGTCTTTTTGGCGGAATGTTGGCAGCTGGCGTTCAGTTAGGACTGCTATTGGAGAAGTTCAACGGTTCTAAGCTTGACCCAGAAGATGCTAACGACCCTGCCCTTGCACGCGCCGAAGTGAACGGACAGAGCATAGATTTGGGCGTCGGACTTTACTATATACGCAAGAATTGGTATGTTGGTGCATCTGTGCAGCATCTGAATGCGCCCCTTGTAGAGTTGGGCGAGAAGAACGAACTGCAAATAGATAAAACCTATTATTTGACAGGTGGATACAATATAAAACTAAGAAATCCGTTTCTTACTATACCAACCTCTGTTATGGCACGTTACGACGGTAACGGTTATCGGGCAGATATAACTGCACGACTGGTCTATACGAACGAGAAGAAAGTGCTGTACGGTGGTGTGTCTTACAGTCCAAAAAACTCTGTAACGGCATACGTCGGAGGGAGTTTCCACAACATCAACGTTGGCTACAGTTACGAAATGTACACAGGTACAGCCGACGTGGGCAACGGAAGCCACGAGTTGATGGTGAGTTATCAAACCGATATAAACCTGCAGAAGAAAGGACGGAACAAACATAAAAGCGTAAGATTTCTATAGAAACAAAATATGAAGATGAAAAAAAATATATTAGTTCTTTGCCTTGGCATTGTTATGCTTGGCACACTCTCTGGCTGTTTTGCTGGAAAATCGGCTTCAATGTCGGGCAGGGGAGGCGAAGTAACTGGCGTTGGCGGTGGTAAACCTTTCCGCGAGCCCACTCCTTACGGTATGACCTTGGTAAAGAGAGGTTGGCTGAAAATGGGTCTTTCCGACCAAGATAGCCTTTGGGGCAAGAACACACCGGTAAAAGACATCTCGGTAGACGGTTTCTGGATGGACGAAACAGAAGTTACGAACTCTGAATATAAACAATTTGTAGAATGGGTACGCGACTCTATCCTTCGCACACGCCTTGCCGATCCAGCGTACGGAGGCGATGAAACCTATATGATAACCGAAGATAAGAGTGGCAATCCTGTTACTCCGCACTTGGATTGGAACAAACGATTACCACGCAAACCCAACGAAGACGAGCAGCGAGCTTTCGAGAGTTTGTATACAACAAACCCTGTTACGGGCGAAAAGAGTCTTGATGCCAAGCAGCTGAACTATCGTTACGAAATCTACGACTATACTACGGCTGCACTTCGTCGCAACCGTTTGAACCCAGCAGAGCGCAATTTGAACACTGATATAGAGGTAGACCCAGAAGAGGTGGTTATGATTTCAAAGGACACTGCCTACATCGACGATGAGGGTAATATACATCAAGAAACCATCAATCGCCCATTGTCAGGTCCTTGGGATTTCTTGAATACCTATATTGTAAATATATATCCCGATACGACTTGTTGGGTGAACGACTTCCGCAATTCCGATAACGAAACCTATTTGCGCAATTATTTCAGCAATGCCACCTATAATAGCTATCCTGTTGTAGGCGTTACATGGGAACAAGCCAATGCTTTCTGCGCTTGGCGTACCGATTATTTGCTGAAAGGTTTAGGCAGGGAAGCACGTTTTGTTCAACGCTATCGCTTGCCGACCGAAGCTGAGTGGGAATACGCAGCACGCGGGAAGAATCAAGACGAGTTCCCTTGGGAGAACCAAGATGTGAAGAGCGGAAACGGTTGTTTCTATGCTAACTTCAAACCTGACCGAGGCAACTATACCAAGGACGGTAATCTTATAACCAGCAGAACAGGTATTTACAGTGCCAATTCGAATGGACTTTACGATATGGCGGGCAATGTAGCCGAATGGACAAGTACCGTTTACACAGAGGCAGGAGTAAAGTCTATGAACGACTTGAACCCACAGTTGGAGTACAAGGCGGCCAAGGAAGACCCCTACCGACTGAAGAAAAAGAGTGTGCGTGGCGGTAGTTGGAAAGACCCTGAAAGCTATATTCGCAGCGCATGGCGTACTTGGGAATACCAAAATCAACCACGCAGCTACATCGGTTTCCGTTGTGTGCGTAGCTTGGCAAGCTCTTCGAGCGAGGCTGCAAAAGAGGCAAAGAAAAGTAGTAAGAAAAGAAAAAAGAATAGAAAGTAATGACACGATACAGCAAATACAACATTATATATCGTCTGCAGAAGTGGATTGATACCGTTCCGGGGCAGACTTTCCTGAACTATGGCTATAGTTGGGGTGCCTCAATCGTTATTTTGGGTGCATTGTTCAAGCTCACCCACCTCCCAGGAGCTAACATTTGGCTGTTCTTGGGTATGGGAACAGAAGTCGTGGTGTTCTTCTTGTCTGCTTTCGACCGACCTTTCGATAAGACGGACGACGGTAAAGAAATTCCAACACACTTCCAAGAGGACGATGAGGAGATAGAAACTGTTGACATAAATACGAAAGGCAACGTTGCTTCTGTACGCCAAACAGTTGTTGCTACCGATGCAACAGCCGAAGAAGTAGCCCGCCAGACTATGCCATTGGCTGACCAAATAGCGGCTGCAGTGGTTAATCAGCAAAGTCAAGTTATTACTAATGCCGAGCAGCAGACGCCTGAAATGGTAGAAGCACAGACCAATTATGTTGATGCACTGAAGAGTTTGACCGAGATGTTGGGTAAGGTGAACGACCAAAGCCAGCGTCTTACTCGCGACAGCGAGGAGATGGAAAACCTCAACCGTACGCTTACGGGCATCACCAAGGTTTACGAAATGCAGTTGAAGGGTGCGAGTCAGCAGATTGGAACCATTGACCAAATCAACGAACAAACCCGTAAGATGGCACAACAGATAGAGCAACTCAACAAGGTTTATGCCCGAATGATAGAGGCAATGACAGTGAATATGCGTGTTGCATCACCTACCGTTCCAACGCAACCTACAACAGAGGAATAAATCTAACGTGCGCTCGTCTGCCCCAAAATATAGCAAATAGGCTATATAAACATAGCAAACAGGTTATGTAAACACAGCAGGCGCACAGCATAATAATAGAAAGATATTACATGGCAATCATAAAGAGAAAGGTTTCCCCACGCCAGAAGATGATTAACTTGATGTACGTCGTCCTTATGGCAATGCTTGCGTTGAACATCTCGACGGAGGTTCTCAACGGCTTTTCCATTGTCGAGGAGAGCTTGAATCGTACTACGGGAAACTCTTCTATGGAAAACAAAGCCATCTTTGATGAGCTTGAGCAGATGATGCAGAAGAACCCTGAGAAGGTGAAAGCATGGTTTGCAATGGCTTCAACAGTGCGTAACATGAGCGATTCGCTCTTCAATTATGCGCAGCAATTAAAGATAGACATCGTAAAAGAAGCCGATGGGCAAGATGGCGACCCATTAAACATTAGGAACAAAGAGAACCTTGAAGCTGCAGGAATTGTTATGTTGGCACCTGGAACAGGACAAGGCCATAAGCTCTACGATGCTATAAACAGCTATCGTGAGCGCATTCTCAATTTTGTAACCGACCCATTGCAGAAGAAAATCATAGCAAGCAACCTTTCAACTGCTGTTCCACACCATTCATTAAATAAGAATTGGGAGGAATATATGTTCGAGAATATGCCTACATCGGCTGCCGTAACATTGCTTTCAAAGCTGCAAAGCGATATTCGTTATGCTGAAGGCGAAGTCCTTCACACCCTCGTTGCCAACGTAGGACTGAAAGATTTGCGTGTGAATAAGCTGCAAGCGTTTGTCGTGCCAAGCCAAACACGCCTTTATCCAGGCGAAACACTTACGGCACAGATGCTGATGGGCGCTGTCGATTCTACCCAACAGCCACAGGTTTATGTGAACGGACAACTCATTCGAGGCAACAAAATCACGCTGAGAGCAGGTGCACCAGGTAAGCATACCATCAGTGGCTATATGTTGATAAAAGACCTTGCAGGCAACGTAATACGCCGAAACTTCAAGCAAGACTATTGGGTTACGGGCGGTCCAAAGCCTGAACGCTACATTAGTCCTGACGGAATGCAGCAGGTTCCAGCCTTTGAAGGTGTGGCAACGATAGCTGCCGACTTGATGAACGTGCTTTATGCAGGTTTCGACAACCCTATAACCATCAGTATTCCAAATACAGGACAGAACGATGTTCAAGCCTCTATGTCGGGCGGTTCCTTAGTTTCGCGTGGCGGTGGTAAGTTTATTGCACGTCCAACGTCAGTCGGAAACCCTGTAACCATATCTGTTTCGGCAAAGGGAAGAAAGATTGGAGAGTACAAGTTCCGTGTGCGCAAGTTGCCAGACCCAGCTCCTTACATAGCCATGGGTGCCGACCGATTCAAGAGCGGTACATTGTCGAAGGCTGCTTTGATGTCAGCTTCAGGCATACACGCAGCTATCGACGACGGCTTGCTCGACATTCCGTTCAGCGTAACAAGTTTCCGCACGGTGTTCTTCGACAATATGGGTAACGCCGTACCGTTGGCAAGCAATGGCTCACAGTTCTCTGCACAACAGAAAGAACAGTTCCGCCACCTTAGCCGCAACAAGCGTTTTTACATTACCAACGTTGTTGTTCACGGGCCTGACGGCACTACCCGTACGCTCAATGGACGAAATATGGAAGTGATAGTGCAGTAAAAATAAAACGAAGATTAATTATTAGTTCTGCTTCGGCATAGCAACCGCAGTCTGAACAATTATTTAAGATACAGAAAATGAAACGAATATTCTTGATAGTATGTGTTGCCGCAGTTGCAATAAGCACCTTTGCTCAGCCTGCTCGCCGTAGAGCGGAGCAGCAAAAAGGCACTCGCTCGAATGCGAACACCATAACAACGCGTGCGCAAATATCATTCCCAACCTCTGCACCGATGGAGGAAGATGTGGTTTGGCGTCGCGATATCTATCGTGAACTCAATCTCGTAGAAGATGCCAATGCGGGCTTGTATTATCCAACAGAGCCTGTTGGCTCGCAGATGAACCTGTTCTGCTACATCTTCAAACTCATGATGATGGGTCCTCGCAATGGTGGTATCAGCGCATACGAGTATCGTATGGACGGCAACGAAGTCTTTACCGACTCGGCACGCATAAAGCCTTTGCAGTTCTTGGATAACTATCACGTTTACTACGAACGTACCGACCGTGGCATTCGACTTGACAATAGCGACATTCCATCGGCTGAGGTGAAAGGCTACTACTTGAAGGAAAGTGCCTATTACGACCAAGGAACATCGACTTTCCACCGCAAAGTCATTGCGCTTTGCCCTATTATGTACCGTGCCGATGACTTTGGCGATGGCGAAGTGAAGTATCCTTTGTTCTGGGTGAAGTACGACGACTTGGCACCATTCCTCTCAAAGCAGACCATTATGACGAGCAATCTGAACAATGCTGCTACCATGAGCGTGGAAGACTACTTTACGATGAACCGTTACCAAGGTAAGATTTACAAGACCAACAATATGCTTGGCAGAACGCTTTCGCAGTATTGCACCACTGATTCTGCTATGACAAAGGAGCAACGAAAGATAGAAAATGAACTACTTGCGTTCGAAAAGAACATCTTTGGCGATGCTCAGAAACGTGATAGTGTAAGCAGTATTGCTGCCTCGAAAGAAGATGCAAAGGCTGTGAAGAAAACCAATCGGCGCACACGTCGCAGTGTTGAAACCACCACTGCCCGTCCGTCTCGCCGTTCAAGTTCTTCGAGCGGAACGTCTAACAATGCGGCTCGCGTCAGCGTTCGTCGCCAACGACATTAAAAGATAATGAAAACGAGAGACTATAAATAATTAATTATTGTATGCCTTTGCAGCTTCTATTCTGGAGTTGCTTAGGCATTTTTTTAATCTTTTAAGTTATGAAGAAAGTAGTATTATTAACACTCCTTACTTTAGGATTGTTTGTTTCAACCTCAGCAAACGCGCAAGGCGTTAAATTAGGTGTTAAAGGTGGCTTGAATGTTACAGATATGCATCTTAACAGCAAACTGCTCAGTGAGTCAAACTGTGTGGGCGGTTTTATAGGTCCAACCATCAAGTTTACGCTCCCGATAATCGGTTTGGGCATCGATGCTTCGGCTCTCTACGACTTCCGTACTCTATTGGTTTAGGTTCAACAGCCAGTGCTTTCCTCTTTGCTGGACCACAGTGGAGTATTAACATTGGCGGCAAAGATTTTGAATGGACAAAGGGTAGTAGCTATTCTTTCAAAGACAGCAACTTCAGTGTGAATGCAGGTCTTGGTATAACTCTTATGGACCATTTGCAAATCAGTGCAAACTACAACATTGCTATGGGCAAGACAGCTGATATAAAGGCTCGTGACGTACTGACAGACCTTACTGAAAAGGCAAAGAGCCGTACTAACTCTTGGCAAATAGCTGTTGCTTACTTCTTCTAAGCACTGCTTTATTGTATAACGAAATAAGCGGGTGTGCCGAATAGAACTTCTGGCACACCCGCTTTTCGTTTCCAATACATTCTAAAATACCCTTTCCTTCGTGCTTTCAACCCCCGTACGCATATAGGTTTGAGAGTGTTTTTCCAACCCTTTTCCTTACACCTGACAATGGTTTGCAATCGTTTGAAAGTAAGTTCGATGAATTATTTACGTGTAAGTAATTTCTTTTCTACGTGTAAGTAAATATTTCTCTACACGTAAAGAAATATTTATTTACGTGTAAATAATTTGTATGATTGCGTATTTTATTGATTGAGCGATGGTTATAACAAGAATAAAGGACCAATAAGGACTTAGAATTTATAAGTTATCGCACCAAAAGGAATACAGCCACCGTTCAGTTTATAAGAGAAGTTGAACGACAGTTCCTTTTTCGATGGATTGCCGATGAGGTTGTAAAGTCCGAAGCGGAGGAAGAGTTTAGAGTTTTTAAACTCCTTTCTGAATGCATAGCTGGCATCTATTCGGTGGCGTGTAGGTTCTCTTTGCGTGCGGAAAGTTTCGAGTTTGTTGTTTTCGTCGCCGTAAAACGAATCGTAAGGAAACTTGCCTGAATAGACTGTGCCGCCGACCGTGAAGGTGGAATGCTTGCAAAAATCGTATGAAACGAAGGCATTCACCTCGTGAGGAAGGTCGAACAGCGATGGTATCTTGCCGAGTTGGGGCAGTTCTGCATACCATTCGCGGCTCTTGGAGAAACCGTATGAAAGCTGCCAGTTGAAGCGACGCCAACGGTTGTACATATAAATGTTTATGCCATAGCTTTCTCCGTTGCCCACCATCATATATTTATCCCACTGGCTGTCCTCTATGAACGAGTTTGGACGGAGTGCCAGCAGATTGTTGCGACGCTTGTAGTAAGCCGACAGTTCGATGATTCCTGCGGGCAAATAGTATTTCCAACCTACTTCGTAATGTGTTGCCGTCAAAGGCTTGAAGCCCTTTATGCTTGGCATAATGAAGTCGAACGGAGCCGAAATATTGGAAACAAGTACGTGGTGGAAGTATTGTTCCATACGCAGGAACGTAAGGTAGAAGAGGTTTTTGTTGCTTACAGCCGCCTTCAGCGTGAGGCGTGGCTGCAGGCTTTGATAGTTGCGGTGGTGTTTGGGAGCGTACAGCACATAGTGCAAGCCTGCTTGTGCGTATAGCCAGTTCGTAAAGAATATGCGGTTGTCGAAGAATGCCGACAGCTGTTTTATGGGTTCTTTGACGTTATATAAGCCTTTTCCGAAGCCTGCAAGTTGGTATTGTTCCAAGTTGGTTTTTAGTCCCCAGTCCATCTTATAGTTCTGACTCAGCTGGTAGGTAAACTCCGTGTTGGCATAGAAATGCTTCGAACCGCTGGTAACAGACTTGTCTGCACGGAGTATGAACGCTTTTGCGTCGGCACTGCTGCTGTTATAACTGTATGCTATTGCCGAAGAATTGGTGAGTCGGCGATTGATAATGGTGTTGAATTGCAGGGTGTACAGTTGTGTGTTCCACTTCAAAACCGCATTCTTGTACTCGTTGTTGGGTTCTTTATATTGGTCGTTGGAGTTGTAGACAGACAGTTTCAGCATCGTAACCGAGTCCAAATCCCACGACAGTTTCGCATTGAAATCGTTGAAGATGTGCGTAGAATACTTGTTTGAATTGAAATACTTGTCGAACAAATCGAGCCAGCTTCGCCTTGCCCCCACCAAGTACGACAGCTTGTTCTTGACGATTGGACCTTCTGAAACTGCCGATGCTGCTGTTACGTCGAACGATGCTGTGTGTTCAAACTTACTCTTGTTGCCGTTGCGGAGTTTCACGTCCATTACCGACGACAGGCGTCCTTCGTATTGCGTAGGTATATAGCCGTTGTAGAACGACACCGATTTGATGGCATCGCCATTGAAGATTGGCAGCAAGGTATTGAGGTGGTTAGGGCTGTAAAGCGGAAATCCTTCGAGCAATGTAAGGTTCTCATCGGTTCCGCCTCCTGCCACATTGTAGCCCGTGTTGGCACTTGCGAGCGATACACTTGGCAGTATTTGTATCTGCGAGAATAGGTCGGAATTGCTGAACGATAGCATGTTAGAGGGTGCAACATCGCTCATTTCCTCCTTGCTCTTGCGTCGTTGTATCTGCACAGTTTTTATCTGATACGGTATAGCCTTCAGTGTGATGGTTTTCCTTGTGTTGTCTTGCATATCGAGCGTTTGCTCGTAAGACGAATAGCCCATATAGGAAACAACCAATTGGTTTATTCCTTTGTTGAGCATAAGGCAGAAAACGCCATTCTTGTCGGTCGCTGTTATGGCTTTTACGCCCTGTTCATCGACTATCTTTACAGTGGCACCGAGTAGCTTTTCGCCTGTTCCTTCTTCCTCTACGACGCCTGTAAGGAAGACGCTTTTCGCCTTCTGAATGTCGATTTTCAAATGTCTGTCTGCGCCAGCGATGAGCTTATACTCGTAATCTTTCAGCAAAGTAGCGATGAGTTGCTTTACTGTTATCTTTCCATAACGCTGAAACTTCACCGTTCTTGTAAGGTCGATTTGCTTTGAAGGGTAGGATAGAACGATGCGCCCCTGTTGTTTTATGAGGTTGAACCATTGTTCCACCGTTGCTGGTTGTGTGTCGATGGAGAGTATAAAGTCCTCGATGGGCGTTTCGTGCTTGAGTTCTGGAGGACTTTTCTTGCCTTTTATCTGGATAAGAAGCTTACGGTTGGCTAACGGTACAAGGTTGTAGTCGTACTCTGCCAGAACAATGTCGAGCAGCTGCGATACCTTTATCTTTCCCGAAGTTTTGATATTGACTTTCTGCTGTAAATCAATTAATGCGGGATTGTATGAGAGTGTAACCTTTGCTTGTCGTTCAATATGTTGAAACCATGTATGCACAGTGGCAGAAGAAGCATCTATTCTGATGACTTCTCCTGCCACTGTATTTTGTCCGTGTGCCACCATCGTGGCAAGTAGGAACACGATTGATAAAAGCAATCTTGGCATTTATCTCATATTAGTTGTTATTTGTGCATGCGGAAATGGATAGATGACACGATTTCGTATTGGCAGTTGCAAAGCATTGCCAGCTCGGCTACTGCTTCTTCGGGGCTCTTGGTGCGAAGCTTGGTTGTAATTCTGTTGTCTACAAGTCCTTTGCCCATTTCTATTCGCACGTCCATTCCTTTCTCTATTTCCTTTATTGCCGTTTCCAAAGGAGTATTGTTAAATACAAATTCCTTTATATCGCCCTTTGTGTTGTTCTGCTTTTGTGCGATTAGCTTGCCATTCCTGTGCACGGCTGTTTCACCTTTGGTAAGCGTAACAGCTTGCGAGTCAGCGGTAACGCGCACGCGTCCTGTTGCTACGGCTACGCTTTCAGCTCCTTTTTGTTTGGCATTCACGGTAAACGATGTACCCAATACCTCTACTTTTAAGTTGCCTGCCTCAACAGCGAAAGTGTTTTCGCCGTGCTTAACATCGAAGAAGGCTTGTCCTTCAAGTGCTGCAAGGCGTTTTCCGTCTTGTTCTTTAAACGTCAATGATGCTCTTGGGGCAAGCGTTACGCTCGAACCGTCGGGTAAAGTAACTGTATTTTCGATTGTAGAGTTGTTCGCAAACTGTGCTGTTGCTGCGTTTACGAACTGTTGATAGGCAAATATGCCTATGCCAATGAGCAGTAAGAGCGATGCTGCGATGCTGAACACCTGTCGTAAAGGCAGCGTTCTTGCACGTTGTGTAGTGCTTTCAGACAATTGGTTTTCTATCTTTTTCCACGCTGCTTCTGCGTCGAATTCGTTTGTCGGTGCTGTTTCTACCTGCACCATTGTGTTTTGTAGTATGTCAAATTCTGCTCTGTTGGCATTTTGGTATGCCATCAAAGCCATCTTTTCTTGCTCTGCAAGTGGTTCTCCTGCAAAGTATTTACCCAGTATTTCGTCTATTTCAATTAAGTTTTTCATAAGTTTGTTGCGATAGATATAAATAGTATTACTGTTGTAACAACAGGATTAGCGGCAATGTAAGCTCTGATTATTTTAATAGCTTTGCCTATATGGTTCTCTACTGTCTTTTCAGAGATGTTCAAATGTGCAGCAATTTCTTTGTATTTCATCTTTTGTAGCTTGCTCATTGTGAATACTTCTCTGCATTTTGGTGGCATTTCCTGCAACACATTCTCCAGCAATTGCTTGTAGTCGGTAGCGGCAACGCTTTCCGAATCTTCTGCAACCAGTGTCAGTGTGCTGTCGTTATGCGATATTTTTTCGTATGTTTTGTTGGTGTTCAAGAACGTTAAGCAGTTGTTGCGTATGGCTACTTTCATGTAAGCGAGCATTTCTTCTTCGGGCAAACAGTCTTTCTGTTTATCCCACACGCTTATGAAAAGAGCCTGAACGATGTCTTCGCAGTCGTCTCTGTCAGCAATATAACCGTTTGCTATCTTGCATAGCATCGGGTAATATTTCTTGAATCGCAGCTTAAATTGTTCTTTTCTATTCTCACTCATTGTACTTGAAGGAGTTCGACAGCTATGTCTTAACCACTCCTAAACGGCAGTACAAAGATACTGCAAATACTTTTATTTCCATTCTTTTTTATGTTATAAAATATTTTTCCTTCGTTTTTCACTTTTAAAACAGTGTAAACTTAAAAACCCCTATTGGTTTTTCGCTGTTTATTAACATGATTTATTATTGCGCTGAAATTATTTCGATGTTTTCCAATGGATAATATTTTATTTCTTTGTATATTTGCATACATAAAACAAACTAATAGTTTTAAAAAGGAAAAAATCAAGATATGGAAATAGTAAAAGATAAGAAATATGGGGGCGAACGCCCTCTGTTTGGCGTAAAGAACTTACGCATGGAGAATATTGAGATAGTAGATGGCGAGTCAGGCATCAAGTGTTGCGAGAATTTAGAGTGCCATAACTCTCGCTTTTATGGCAAATACCCTTGGTGGCACGTAGACAAGAGTCTTATAACCAACTGCTATTTCGCTCCTGGTTCGCGCTCTGCGATTTGGTATGCCAACGATATGGTGATGAAAGACAGCGTCATCGATGGACCAAAATTCTTCCGTGAAATGAAGAATCTTGAGCTGGAGAACGTTAAGATAAACGATGCCGACGAGACATTTTGGAAGGTTGATGGTCTGAAAATAAAGAATGTGGAGTTGCACGAAGGCACTTATCCTTTTATGTTCTGCAACAACGTGTATGTAGACGGGCTTGTTTCGGACGCCAAATACGTGTTCCAATATTGCAAGAATGTGGAAGTACACAATGCAAAGATTGTAACAAAGGACTCTTTTTGGGAGTGCGAGAACGTTACGGTGTACGACTCTGACCTCGACGGAGAATACCTTGCGTGGCACAGTAAGAATGTAAAACTTGTGCGTTGCCATATCAGCGGCGAGCAACCCTTGTGCTATCTCGATGGTATAACATTGGAAGACTGCACTTTCGATGCTGCCTGCGACCGTGCATTCGAAGACAGTCGCAACATAAATGCGCAGATAAAAGGAACCATCAGCGAAATAAAGAACCCTATTTCGGGCAAGATTGTAGCTGAAAAGGTAGGCAAAATAACTTACGACGAATATGCGAAAGGCAAGGATTGCATAATCGAAGAGAAGTAGAATAATGTAGGAGGACTTATGGGAAAATATAATTTCGACGAGTTTGTAAACCGCCGTGGCACGAACTCTGTGAAGTGGGACGAGGAGAAAGAAGACGGAATTATTCCACTTTGGGTGGCAGATATGGACTTTTTGGCTGCTCCTGCCATTCGTCGGGCTGTGGAAGAACGCGCCAGGCACGGTGTCTTCGGCTATGCCATTGTGGGCGACAGCTATTACGATGCTATAACAAACTGGTTCAAGCGTCGCCACAATTGGGCGATAGGACGCGACTGGATAATCTACACTACAGGCGTAATACCAGCCATCAGTGCAACCATACACGCCTTGGCAATGCCTGGCGAGAAGGTGCTAATACAGACACCAGTCTACAATTGTTTCTATTCTTGCATTCGCAATCAGGGGTTGCGGGTTTTGGAAAGTCCGCTGAAGCGGGAAGGTAACACGTATGTGGTAGATTGGGACGAATTTGAAGCGAAGTGTGCTGACAAGAAAACCACGCTGTTTCTGCTTTGCAACCCCCACAATCCCGCAGGTCGTGTGTGGACAAAGGACGAGTTGGCACGTATGAACGAGATTTGTATGCGCCACGACGTGAAGGTGATAAGCGACGAAATTCATTGCGAGCTGATAATGCCTGGCTATGTTTTCACACCGTTTGCCACCGTGAATGCCGACTGCCAGCGCAACAGTGTCGTCTTCAATTCGCCTACCAAGAACTTCAACATCGCAGGTTTGCAGATAGCCAACATTATCTGTGCCGATAAAGAATGGTACCGACGCATTGACCGTGCTATCAATATCTTCGAGGTATGCGATGTGAATCCGTTTGGTCCGTTGGCTCTTGAAGCGGCTTACAACGAGAGCGAAGACTGGATAAACGAGCTGATGCCTTACATTGCGGATAACTATGCGCTGCTCAAAGATACATTCGCAAAGGAAGTACCAAGCTATGAAGTACTGAAATTGGAGGGCACTTACTTGGCTTGGGTAGACATTCGGAAGAGTGGTTTGACAGCCAACGCACTGACCGAAAAGCTGCTTCGTGAAGGGAAAGTGCAGGTAAACAGCGGTGTAATATATAGCAAGAACGATGGCGAGGGCTATATCAGAATCAACCTTGCTTGCCCACGGGCTACATTGCAAGAAGGATTGAAACGCATCGTAAACGTGTTGAAAGCCTGCGAATAATCAAGAAAGATAGGAATTCTATAGGAATGGCAGTCTGGCAGTAGCTTAGATAACGCTGATGATGCAATAGAAGAACTTGTCAGCAATGGTTTGTTGTATGTGCAGATAGACCATGCAACACCTCCCAACCTATCAGCTAACCTAATAACGCATTAGACAATGGCAACAAGTAAGTTTCTTTTTCAGATGATGTTTGCCTTACTTCCAATTGGAGGAATGGCACAGACAACCGATGAAGGTATTAGGCATCTCCAAAGAATGGATAGTCTTAAGAGCTATGCCAATGCTGCGGTAGACAGCTTGAAAAGCTTGGGTGTTACGGAATACATGAAGTATAAGTATGGCTCAAGACAGCTTTCAGTGGTGAAAGGAATAAAGGGCGAGTGTATGTCTACGCACGAAATGATGATGAATGCTCTCTCTGTATTATGCAATCAGAACAGAATATATGCACAAAAGCTGAAAGCTACTTATAATCTAACCAATATTCGCATTCACACCAATACGGAAATCTTTTTCCACCACATGATAGATACCTATCTTCTGACATCTTTCTCGTCTGCCAACAAGAAACTAATGCAGCTTATAGATTCACTAAAAAATAGAGAGTATATTTCTTTCAACCCTATGTTTGAAATGTCTCACACCTGTTATATCTTTTGGCACAAGGGTTATCTTGCTATAGTTTTCGTACCCAATAGTTTTACATTCAGCCAGAAGATAAACGATAAAATCGTCAGTACCACAAAAGAAGTACTCGACCATTATAATGAGTGAGGCTATATAGTAAGCGTTTTGAAAGGCTGCGAGTAACGCTGAAGCAATTCTGAAACAATAAAAAACAGCTCCCAAACTTTATGCAGGAAGTTTGGGGGCTGTGGTATTGTCCTTAAAAGTGTGTAATTCATCTTTCTTTTCTCTGTTCTTCCACTGCTTTTTATTCTTTTCTTTCCAGCTTTTGAATTGATATATTCTCCTGCTATATGTCGTCTTTGTTTCCTCCATCGCCACGGCTGCCAGTAGGAAGATGACGGACTTCTCTGATGGCATGGAGGTTCTCATGTTGATGGTTCTCTTGTACTTCCTGTTGAGCCTTTCAATCCAATTGGTCGTATATATGCACCTCTGCACTTGGGCTGCGAAGTCCATATAGGTGAAGTAGGCACTGTTGCGCTCGGCCTTGTACTTTCTCAAGGCGGGGTACTTGCTTTCCCATTTCCCGACAAAGGTAATGAATTGTCCGTACCCCTCAAAGGATTTCATCTCGTTGTTCTCCAATGGGAACACCTCGCTGAGCTGCTGAGCCACTGCCGGCTTGTCCTTATGGGACACGCTGCCAAGTATCTGTCGCTTGACGTGTGCCACGCAGAACTGGTGTGCGGCACAGGGAAAGGCCGCGCAGACGGCATTCTCTATCCCTTGCAATGCGTCGGAAACGACTAAGTCTATCTGCTCGACGCCTCTTTGCCTCAATGCCTCAAGCTCGTCTTTCCAGCACAGGGCACCCTCGGTGGGGTGATTGACAACGGTGAGCACCTCCCTGCTGCCGTCCTCCAATACCCCCAGAATGGTATAGTAAGCCTCCTTGGAAACCTGCCTGTCCCTGCGGGTGGAGATAAAAGTGGCATCAATGTAGACGGCCAAGTAGTGGGAGGACAGGCTACGGCCGAGCCACCGTTCGACATCATCACGGCAGCTGCTGGCAAGATGCGACACCTGCTGCTTATTGTAGGTACGGCCATAGACACAGGCAGAAATCTCGCCTATCTGCTCCGTGGTAAGCCCCTTGGTGTAGAGAAGGTCAGAACAGTCTTGCACGCTCCTCGCTTTCGTTGCGCATCAACCCCAAGAGAACGGGATAGAAGTTCCCACTGCGGCTGCGCGGAATACGAAGCGAGAACTCAAAGCCATGACTGTACCAACGACGGGGACGGAAACCGTTGCACTGCTCGTGGGCATTCCCGCTGATGAACAACTCACGTTCATGAAACATAAGGGAGTTCATGATTAAAGACTGGAGGGTAACAAAACCCTCGCTACTGCTTGTGTAATTCGAAAGAATTTCCGAAATTTGCGAATGTGTAAGTTCCATGGTTTCTTCTTTTAAATGTTTTCAAATACAAAGATAAGAAAAAAGGGCTTACATACTTTTATAGGACAGTACCAGAGAAAGATACATTTGAAGTTCTTAAACTAAAAGACATTTATAACTATCACTATAAGCTTGAAACAAAAGACCTACTTGATTTAGCAATAAAAAATAATGGAACTTATATTGAATGGTTACTCAACGATATGAAAGAAAAGGAAATAGCTCCTTCTTACGAAGAAGCTTATAGACTTTTATTTGGAACAGAATATGATTTAAAAAAGTTTTTAGACAGACCCTTTAGCAAACTTAAAAAAGATTTACTAATAGCTATATCTGATCTAAATCCTAATATAGCTATTCTTGAATCTTTGAATAAAGAAAAATAGATACTTCTATTAATATGATAAAATAAAAATTCCACAACCCAATTGGAAGACCATTGTCAAATATTCCTTTTGCACACTGATACACTACCAGGATTCCAAAATTTGCAAATGTGTAAGTTCCATTGTTTCTTCTTTTAAATGTTTTCAAAATACACAGATAAGAAAAAGGGGGCTTACACACTTTTATAGGACAGTACCTTACCATTTAAAAGGCGAACGAAAAAGATACTTTCCGTTCGCCTTCTATGATGAAACTCCTTGTTACTATCTTAAAAGAACTTTATATATTGCCTCATACTAACTTTTGCTAAAACCCATATAAACGCACGAAGCCCCGACCACTCATCGCAGTCGGGGCTTCAAAGCAAAAAAGGCAGCTACCTACTCTCCCACATTGCATTGCAGTA
>QWCT01000253.1_pt1 | contig 36643 bp, 27 predicted proteins | sample 1972681 | NCBI WGS metagenome assembly QWCT01 (sample SAMN09866701, study PRJNA288562) | Human oral metagenome isolate pre3_saliva, whole genome shotgun sequencing... | isolation source: mouth | host: Homo sapiens | place: USA: California | reverse complement strand
ATATTTCCATGATGCCTCAGCAAAAGAGCTAAAAGATGCTGTGAGTGCAATGTTGAAATACCAAAGTAACGTGCAACAGCCAGCTCAAAAAGATGTGGAGGACATTACCTCTTTCTTAGAAAGTTTGACAGGTGAATTTAAAGGTGAAAAATTAAAATAATCCTTTGAGCTGTAAATAGAAACGACCGCAAGTGCGGTCGTTTTTTGGGTTTGTCAAAACACACAAAAATGTTTGAAATCTTAACCGCACTTTTATCAATTAATTTAATAAATCATATTTATCTGAAGACTTACCGTCTCTAATGACCCAAATTAAGCGATAAAGCAAGTCTTTCAGCTCTACGCGAGCCTAAATGCTCGGAGCAAATGGAAAATCGCATAAATTAACATAATGATACCCAGTATTATTTTGAGATTGCTCATTTTGTTTTGGAGCTTTTCTTGCATATCTTGATAAAGCTTTTCAGCTCGTACTTTTTGTTCTTCAAAAGATAAATTTACCCAATTTTTTTGATAATTTTCTATCGCTTTTTCAATTTCTTCCGACGTATATTTATCAGAATAAAAAGCTTTTCCTAATAAAAGATCAAGTATATTCCATGATTTAGCTGAGGGAGTATGAGAAAAATGAATATACTTGCCGGAAAGAAAATCCTGAATAAACATTTGTAATCCTTGTATATTTATCAAGCCTAGACGCCCGACCTTAACTAGATGTAATTCCTTCATTTTTGAATCCGGTAAAACAAAATGTAGCCCTTCGTGTGATGAGAATAAAGGCAAATTGACTTGTTCTATATTGTCATACACTGTCCATTCCGGTAGTTGATGAATATAAAATTGGTCGTCTTTAACATAAATCATGCGACGACGTCGATCAATGCGAATAAGTCGTTGGTTTGGTAAAAGTAAGCCAACAAAGAATGCAGCAAGTGGGAAACCAATAAGACTAAGGGCAACCTGACGTTTGACTTCAAAAGTATACCTTTCGTAAGATTGATAGTATTCTTGCTCAGATTGGACAGAACTTTTTGCTAATTTTTGTTGTAATTCTAAATAATTATCCCATTGTTTTTGAGCGCGGAAATAATCAAGATCAGCGTGACGTTCTCTAAATTCAATAAAATTAGTCGGTAATGTTGAGCCTTTGGCTAATTCCTTAAGTTGGGCTTCAAGCGCTTGGTTTTCTTTTATTTGTTCTTCTGCATATTGTAGGTATGCCTTATGCTTTTCAGTAGAAGGTTGAATAAACCACTTCACATAAGTCATAAAAGTATCATCACGTGTATATATTGTATCAGCATGTTTTACCCAACCGATAAAAGCTAATAACAAACCAATGACAATAATTATAAGTCGCCATATTTGCATCATGGGGCGATGGATCTCGATCAGATCAGGATTTAAAAATCTCACATGACGGGCTAAAAGTTTTTCGGTATAAGCGGGTTTCATCTATTTTCCTCAAAAAGTAATGCGTTAAGTTTATCACTGGCGTATAAAAGTGCAGTTAAAAATGTGTAAATTTTTCCTTAAGTAGTTGTCTATTATGGTAAACTCAAACTGTTTATATCTTCTTTAAATATTAACATGAAACATATCATTACTAAATTATCTCTTTCTCTCTTTTGCTTTTGTCTTGTTGCCTGTGACACAAACTTCATTTCGAATACCACAGCAGAACCGTCACTGGATCAACAAAAAGCCGATGTACTTACTCAGTTTGAACAGTGTCATCAGTTGCAAGCACCTAGGATTTCTCAACAAAAGAAACTCATTGATGAATGCAGAAATCCTTTAATTTCCAAACTGGCGGATATCGAAAATGAACTATATCGCAAAGCCCATGGTTCAAACTATAGTCAGTTAGAGCCTTATGAAAAAGGGTATTGGTATGGGGTAAAAAATAATCATATTGGGATATTAGATAACCAAGGTCAGGTAGTGATTGAGCCGAAATATAAAGATATGGGTATTCTTCATACGGGGCCTAATTATAGCTCTTACTTATATTATTCAGAAAATGCCTTACCAGACCCGGTACGTCACTATCTTAATATTTCATCAAAGCCGGAAGTAAATTATTTTTATCCCGTTGTTTATTTTTTAGATGTACAGGCTAACTGGGGAGCAATTAATATTGAAACAAAGGAAGTTGTTGTACCTTTTAAATATCAAGAGGCAGGCTATGTGGGTAAAGGGTATGTTGAATTAATCGAACGCGATCTCAAAACCGATGAGGTAATATCTCGTGTTGTAGTTAATCAACAAGGTGAAATTGTATTAGATGCAGAGTTATATGATCAATATTCTCTCCTTGATGAAGGTTATATTCAAGTTCAGAAAGGCCAAAAATATGGCATAGTGAAAAATAATCGTGAGATTATTCCAGTCATTTCAGAAGATGAGTTTTCATTAGATGGTGGACTTCTTATTGCAGGACGGTGGAAAAGCGGAGAACGGCAATTCTACTCATTGGATGGAAAATTAATTGTACTGCCGAAGGACTATCAAGTTGTCGATGGATTGTCAAAGGATAGTCAAGTCATGTCAGTAATTAATGATAAGAATAAACAATATTCTGTATGGACAAAATCAGGTAAGAAACTTTTTGATCATCTACTTAAGGTAAAATTTATTGAAGATCAATACATTCAAATTTCTAAAGGAAAAAATTTGTCATCTTTTGAAAACTATGAGAGCGCATTGATTGATCTTAATGGAAATATGGCGTTGGATTATAAATATACAGAGTTCAATGCTATAAAAACTCAAAATAATTCGACGTTAATTGAAACCCGTCTTATTGATAATTTGGGGATGTTAAATAGTGATTTGAAAGAACTTATTCCTGCAAAGTTCCAGAGTATATCTTATAATTCATATGATGAAATTAATGTTACCACGTTCGACAATCTTTACGGAATATATAGTGTTGCAGGAAAAGTGATTTTTGAGCCTATCTACAAAAACCTCTATGAAGATTATTTTGCCCCAATTATGATAGCAACTAAAGGGGAAAAAATAGCATTATTTTCACTCACCGGTAAACCAATAACAGACTTTACCTATGAAAGTAATAAAATAAAAATGCTCAATAATGATAAATTAAAAGAATTTTTCCCGAACGGAGCAATTATTGCCAAACAAGACGGAATGGTAGGAATTATTGATTATGCCGGGCAGGCAGTATTACCTTTTGAGTATCAGGACTTGGATTTTGTTGAGCACTATCAGGTATTTCGGTTTAAACAAAAAGATAAATGGGGGCTCATTGCCCCTACTGGTGAAGTGATTATTGCGGCGCAATATGATGATCTTGCAATGCATAATACTAATCAGTATTTAGTTCGTATAGATAAGAAATCTGGCATGATTAATCTGAAGGGTGAGATTATTATTCCGATTGATTATGACGAGGTCTATTCTTTAAATAATGGTGATGATTTTGAGAAATCAGAAAAAGAGGTAAGTCGATTCTTTTCTGTGAAGAAAAATGAACTTTGGGGAGTATGGGATGTAGTTGAAAATAAACAAATTATTAGCAGCATTTTTCCCAGCGAGAATTTTCGTATAGAACAAAATGACTTTACCAATATTTATCATGATCGAAACATTATTGTGAACCGAGATGGTCATGATTCTGTAATATATGCACAACGCCAACATGATAATCAAGAACAATATGGCATAGTTCCAACTGCGCCGATTGCTATTAGTGAAAACATCCTAGCTTCAGGAAAGAAAGATTATAAAAAACTGGTTAATTATTTTTATCAAGTAGAGTCTATTAACCTACAAAAGAGTGCTCAATTAAAAAATAAACTTACAGAGTTTTATTTAGGTGATGATCTATCACCTTTAATCGTTTTATTTGATGATTATATTGATCCTTTAAAAAGGATGAAAAATGAAATTGAAAATTTAAAGATTACTGACCAAGAGGTAAAATATTTGGCTGATCAGTTCTTATCTTATAATTTTATGAGAGTGCAATATCAAGAGGAATATAAGAAATATGTCATTGAAGCAAGTAATAGTGGTGAAAATTTGGAAAAAAGATTAATCTCTTTAGAGAAAAATTATAAGTCACCGACTGATACAGCAGAATGGGAAATGAATAAAACTTATATCCTATTGAAACAAAAATATAATAATTTTTATCAAGCCAATATAGGACAACCTTACACCTATTATCATTATGATGGTCAGAATTATATGCAATATTATATGACTTGGCTTTTTGAAGATATAAGCTTAATGTGGTACTGAATTTATTAACGCACAATTTTACTGCGACAAAGCTTGATGAAAATAGGGGGACTGAATTTCGAGGATGTGTGGAGAAGCTATATTTCTTGCTGATAATGAGTAAGTCAATCAGGAGATTATTGCCTTTGAAATCCATAGACGCTCGACTTTCGGTTTCGTTATCTGTCCAAGTTCTGGGGAGTAGAGCACTTTAAAGTGTTATCTCTAAAGTGCGGTTAGATTTCTAGATGTTTTTACTGTCCATCGCCATATTTTTCAAGCCAGGCTTGTATTTTGGCTTCGGTTTTCTTTTCGTTATAACCCCGAGCGGGAAAGAGACTAAAGCGATAGAACCACCCAAAATAGTCTAACCAAATGCGTTTCTCTTTCTTGAAGTAACGGGCATATTCTTTATCGCCATCATCACTACACATATAATCCAACAGAAAATCCCGCAATAGGTAATTTTGATATTCGCATACCGGGCGGTATGTGCCTATCGGCACGGCGACTTTTTTTTTGAACTTCCGGATTTTCATGAGGGATATGGAGAATCAAGCTGCCCATGGCTTCACGGTGCATCCAAGATTTAAACATCTCCGCTTCTAAAAACCAGCATAGGCCATCGGGATTATCTTTTAAATGTATCGGATATTGTGTAATGTAAAACTTACCCCAACTCCAAAAATAAATTAAGCGACGTTTGCTATCAATACGTAACGGGCGCCAATTAGGTGAAATCAGCAAACAGAACCAGAAAAGTGGGAAAAGGATATAGAACCAGCCCCAGTATATAATATCTGAGTGCATTTCTAGCATTTCATTTCTAAAAGTATCATACTCGCCATTTGGAATTTCTTTGCCTTGCGCTAATAAACTTGATGTATAAAATTGCCAATTATCTTCCAGCCCCCAATCAATAGAAATTGCCCATTTTATGGGACCTAATATTTCTTGTGTGGTAAAAAAATCATAGATAGTTATACCCATTACACCTAAAAACCATACCCAAGCCATATTAGCTTTCATATGTCCAAAATTATAACGGGCAATTTCAATTACGCCATTACCCCGTTGTTTCACATTGCGTGCCACCATATCCGGTGTGTATTGTTTTTCTCTCATTACTTAATTCCCTCAAAAGTAATACTGCCTTCAAAATAGTCGGCAAACATCTTATCCCAAAATGTTTTGGTTTTTCCCCTAGTTTTGGGTAATTTACGGTAACAATCAGTATATCTTTGTTCCTGTCAGGCACGGCAGTCCCTTCTAATCCCCGAATTTGTTTATAACTTTTTAGAAGATTGACATTTGAAAGATCCCATAGCACATAGCTTCCCTCTTGCGAGCCTCGTCCTTGTATTGCAATTTTAGGGGTTTCGCTATAAGGGGATAAATCCGAATCGTAAATTGAAGATACCAATTTTAGGCTTTCTATTTGTAATTTAAGTTGAATATCTTTCACGGCATTGTCATTTTCTAAAAATGCCGGCGACTGTGTTTCCAGTAAACGCCAACTTCTGCGGGTATTCACCTGAATGCCCCACGCTAAGTTATAATAACCTTGCATTTCTTTATCAAAAAGATTCTTCATTCTAATGAAATTTTTTGTATTTGGCTCTAATGAAAGATCCTCTGCAGATATTAACCTTTTAGAGAAATTAAGACGTGTATTACCCCAGTAATCTCTTGAATTACCCCAAAATCCGGTTCTCACCCAAGCCTCATAAGGATTATCGGCAAAAAATCTTACTACTAAGCTAATTAATGCCAACGCAAAACCAATAACGCCTAACCCGGGAATCAACCCAGCGATAAATGAAAAGGATGACAGCAGCCCGCAAACTTCAGCAGCAATTAAAATAATACCGGCCGCTTTTTGCGCTTTATCACCACTGGCGGCACCTCGTTTTACGTCCCCATAAGCGATAACAATCGAGGCGACATTAGCAACCCTCCCTGCCATTTCAAAGGAAAACACTTTTTTCATAATCCCCATGCCAGCGGCATTTTTCGGCACCGGCAGGCTTAGCCCTTTAGTTGATTTTTCAAACAGCTTTTTCAAGCCTTCTTTGGCAATATTATTTTCTTTGCGCTGAAGTGCTGCAACCAAGGCGGAAAAATCGGCAATAAGTTGTGTGTCTGCATGCTCGGTCACATCCTTTTCACTTTGATCTTCAAACCATTTATTTAAGTTTGAAAACAGCGAAACCGAGGCTAAAAATAAACCGATACGCTGCGTTTTCTCATTGATTAATTTACTTGTCTTTGATTGGTCGGTGACTTCAACTTTAAACCAGGTCGCTAAGGTTTCTTTTTTCTCCAACTTCAATACATATCTTGGCGTATCAATATTTTTGATACTCGGTTTGCCTTGAAGAAAATCTTTTAGTTGTGCACGAATAATCGACGTAGCATCTTTCATTTTTGCAAGAGGCATACTCTTCAAACGTAGTCCAAAGACCTGCATATAATGGTTATACATTAACGAGTTTGTGGCTGTTTTTTGCCAGAGATGAAGTTGCGCGGCTGAAATTTCACCAATCAAAATATCAAATCTTAACTTATTAAATTCAATATATTCTGAACTTGCGCTAGTCAATGAATTTGATTTATCCGCGGCGGTTAATATATTTGCCAGTATATCTCCCCAACTGGTAGGAGTTTGTGTTAGGTCCTTTGGCAACGAGGTGGTGTCTTTGAGTTTGACTGCTTGCAGTTCCAGCAACTTAGCCTGCTCGGGCATTCCTTTGGGTTTGCTACCGTATATTTGAAAATTAACCACTTGCCTTTATTATCTGTTGTTTTTCCAACGTGTTTTTGTGAATAAATATAAAAATAACCTTGGCGTAAACGTCGCAACTCATAATTTTTATCATTCAGCCCTGTTGGCATAGGCGGGACTTCTCCGGATTTTGCCGCTTTATCTAATGCCTCCCCAGTCAAACTAAAACGTACCGGATAAATCGCACGCTCATCAGGTTTACATTGAGCTGGTTGACCGAGAACGGCATCTTGACGAGATGTTGAAGTTTTATTTGGTGTCGTCATATTTTTATCCTTTTCTCTCTGTTTTGGCTTGTTCATAAACAGTATTGGCGACAATAATAGGGAAATTATCACCAAATTCTTCTTCCGCCTGTTTAATAAGTTGAGTTAATTTTTCTTGATCATTTAAATGAATTTGGGCCTTCACTAAATCGATGATGGCTTCGGTGTGCCTAAAAACGCGTTTTAGTGCGAAGTTAAAATATTTATCAATATCCGCCGCTGCAATTTTTTGTTCCGGAAATTCGGCTGGAATAATTTCTGTCTGTAGCTTTTCAAGTAATTGGCGTTTGTCATATTCTTCTAAAAAGCGTTCCATTTCATTATCAAAAGTGACCGCACTTGGTTGTGTCTCGGGTGGTAACTCTTTTAAATTAAAAATATAAAACCGATTTGCTATTCTTGCCGCAAAATGCTCAATGACACATTCTCCATTGCGAAACCCGAAAAATGCAGCTAAGCGCATCGGGTCATATTCAATATGATGCAAATAAGCCACCAATACCTGTGGGTCGTAGAATCGGAAAAAGTACCATTTCTCCGTCTCTTCTTTATAGAGATGGATAAATTTACGCAAATGATAATGTACTTCCTCAAAAGAATGCTTAGTGCGAATAAAGATGGCCGGATTATATCCCAACAACCGAACCATTCCTGTTCGGCTTGTGTAAATAAAATTTGGGTAAACCCACTGATACCTTCATCATTGACGGTAAGCTGGGTGAGATAAGGTGCATTTGTGTCCATGCGATTTTTTAAATCGCCTTTATATAAAGAATCTGTTTGTCCTTCCCGTTCACAAAGCTGGGGCAAGATAAAAGATTTCACCCCATCGACAACTGTATAATAACGATAGCTATCGGGATTCGGGATGAAATCGGGATTTGGATAGACCAAACCTTCTTTGGGATTCTCCTGTGAATTTAGCTGCGCAAAAAACGGATGATTGACTAATGCCTCCGGCAAATAGGGCGGTTGATATGAATGCGTTTCAAATATTGACTGCAGAGGCGAAATCGTTAAACTTTCTTGCGATAAATAAGATTGGGTGCCTTGTTGAGTTTCTTGTTGTACAAGTAAAAAAACGAAGCTCTTGTTCCTTTAATTGTTGTGCTACTGCCCAAACAGTGGCTTGATAGCCATGACGTTGAAACCATGTAGTGGCAGGTAAAGGGGTAAGTTGGCTACTCAGTTTGCATTGATAATGTGTTTTATAGTCTTCAATTCTTTGTTGGAAAATATCGCGATTTTTGGCAAAACCAATCAGGTGGTCAAAATAAAGAGTATTAGGTTGATTAAGATAAGTGAGCTGGTAATAACCTATCCAAAGTTGTTTTTCTGTTGTCATAGTTTATTTATGGATAAACAGTTAAATTACTATATAAATAGGACAGCAAAGTTTAACGGCTTAGCTGTCCTTTTGTTATAAAGTGCGATTGATTTTAACTCTGTTTTTGATTTTTCATGGCTTCACAAACTTCGCAAATCGGTTTTGCTTCGTTTGCGGCAAGAGACAATACTGCTGGCGATTCTGGTGTTCCGCTAGATTGTATTAAATTACCTTTTACAGTCACTTTACCTTTTAACGTGATACCAGAGCCATCAATAACAATCGTACCTGCTTTTCCACGAATATTTACTTGTGTAGTACCAGTTAATTTAATGTTTTTACTATGTTGTTTTAATTCTTTCCCTGCTTTGAAAACCGCATTGCGACTTGTTTGATGAGAATAATCTCGGCCAATTTTAACTTCTTGATTGGCATACACATCCATTGATAGATGATTCCCGATGTTTAATACTTCATCCTTTTCAATTTTAGTCATGCGATTGCGATTGATCTTATTAGATTGATCGCGACCTACCGTTAATGACTCATCTTGCCCAACCGTTTCAGTACGGTTGTTTCCGATGTTAATTGTTTCATCATGTCCTACTTGTTCGGTTCGATCATGTCCAATTTGTGTTGTTTCATCATTATTTACAACATTATTTTGGTCTTTTTCTGCATGAATAAAGATTTCTTCTCGGTCTTTTTCGTCTTCAAAACGTAATTCATTAAAGCCGTTACCTTTATGGGTTTTACTTTTTATGGTCATACGCGTTTTATGTTCAGGCAGAGCATAAGGCGGTTCCGTTGTGCTGTGATAAGTACGTCCCATGATGATTGGTTGGTCAGGATCGCCCTCTAAGAAATCAACCATTACTTCATGGCCAATACGAGGGATGGCAATATGTCCAAATTGCGCTCCCGCCCAACCTTGGCTGACTCGAATCCAGCAAGAACTGTGCTCGTTATTTTGCCCTTCACGATCCCAAGGGAACTGGACTTTTACACGTCCCCATTCATCACAGTAAATCTCTTCATCAGCTGGGCCAACTACATGGGCCATTTGAGACCCATCAACAACAGGTCTTGGTTGCGGCTCTGGTCGCCAGAGTGTGGTATTTGGAATAAGTTTAATACGGTTTTCATAGCGGTTACCTTCTTCACCTGCTTCTTCTTCCAATACACCAGGTTGCCAACCATAATGTTCAACTCCGACTACTAACCAATCGCGATTAAAAGCCTCTCGTTGATGTCCCTCTAAGCCAAATACATAACCTGGTTGTACACGTAAATCATCACTTTGTGCAAGTGCCAATTCCGCTTCTCTACGTTCGTATTCCAAACGATATTGCGTAAAAGGCTCACCTTGAGCATCACGTTTATAACGGCCTGGATAGTCATACCGCTCATAAATGCTACCATGGCCTTTGTTATTACCTTGACCTGAATATTGGTGTTCTTGATTATAACGAGGATTTGTAAAAGTATAATCACGTAAAGTTTGAAGAGTAGTACCCAGTTTTTCTTCGTAGGACCAATGCCACACAGCTGCTTCTGGACGTTGTCCCGCCGGCATTGCGTTATAAACTAAATTTCCTTTTTTCTCTGAAAGTGTTGTCGAGTTGGAGAAATGAAGGATATGGCTATCATTGGTATGTTCAAAGTAATAATAAGAGCCTTCTTCGGCAGCCAAACGTTGAATAAAATTTAAATCAGTTTCGCGATATTGCACGCAGTATTCACGTGTCCAATATGGCGTTTGTAAATGGAATTGGCTCTGAGGTACTTGATTTTTACTCAGTAGCGTTTCGATAATTTTTTGAGAGTCTTGTTGTTGGAATATTCGTAAATCAGTTTGTAAACCTGCACGACATAAAGATGGTTCAATCACCATGTGATAACGAGTTCGAGTAAAACCAGTTTCCCTCTGATTTAAGGCCGTAACGATACCGTTGACACTACGTATTACCTCATCTCCTTGCCAAAAGGTTAGCGTAGCAGGTTGGTCGATTAGAGAATGAAAATTCGGTTCAGAACCAAAGCTTGCGAGATCGAGTTCAAGTCGGAAGAGTGTAGATAAATGTTCTTTTAATACAAAACGGACTACTTCGAATTGAGTGGCACCATTAACGGTAAGACTGTAACGATAATCGGATTGAACGGCCATTTGGAATTCCTATAAAAATATTGGCAGTAATAATAGCGTTATATAAATGCTAAATAAATTATGCTTTAGCTTTCATCATAGATTGTGAAGCAATTAATTCAGCGCCACAGGCAGTTTTCATTCCTTCAAGGGCAATGCCTCGTCCATTAGCTTGCATGATAGATGAACCTTCAACAATCGGGAAGTTACCTTTGCATTTTGGACATGAGACCAAATCACCTTGTCGGGCGACATTTTTGCCTCCGGCAGTCATGGTTTGTGATCCTTGAAGTACGGTACCTCCATGGGTAGTTTTATCTCCAATAACGATTACGCTACGAGCAGACATGACTTCTCCTTAATCTATGAAATGTTTAACCTTTACATTCTAAACTAAAATGATAGGATTTTCTTGTAAAATTGATAGTTTATGTGTTTATTTTAAAAAGAAAATACATATCTTCTAAAATAGTATGGGTGTTGTTTAATTTTGCCACATAACAAATATCATTTGTAAAAAATTATTCTATACTGCTGACTTCGTCATTGATTTAGTAACCGTGATTTTTTATAATCTAGTTATTTTTTAGTTCGTTATCTAAAAATAGAAATCAGTTTAAATTTCAAAGAGGATTTTATATGTCTAAAACAGGTTCAGTCGCACCAAAAGAGCGAATTAATATTAAATATACTCCGGCTACAGAAGGTCAAACTGATGAAGTTGAATTACCGTTAAAACTTTTAGTTACTGGTGATTTTAAAGGTGCTGCAGAAGACTTAAGCCTTGAAGAAAGAGAGACGGTTTCTATTGATAAGCACAATTTTGATGCTGTAATGAAACAATCTAATTTGACGATTGATGTAGCGGTACCAAACCGCTTAGAAGAAAATGCCGAAAATCAAGATCTTGGTATTAGCCTAAAAATTGAAAGCATGGCAGATTTCTCACCTGATAATATTGCTAAACAAGTACCAGAATTAAACAAATTATTAGAGTTACGAGAAGCTCTTCTTGCATTAAAAGGGCCTATGGGGAACATCCCTGCATTTAGAAATAAATTGCAAGAGTTAATTGCGGATCCAAACGCAAGAGAAGCGTTGGAAAAAGAATTGGCTATCATTTTAGAAAAAGAATAAAGGTAGTAGAATATGGTTACTAAGAATCAAACGGCAAAAGCTGAAAAGAATTCGCAAACGACAAGCTTACTTGATCAGGTGATGGAGCAGACACGTTTTAAACCTGAAAATGAAGATTATAGTATTGCACAAAGAGGTATTGCAGAATTTATTTCTGAAATGTTGAAGTCTGATAGTGCAGATGCAGTTGTAAATAAGACACTTATCGATGAAATGATTGTTCGTCTTGATGAGAAAATCAGTCATCAAGTAGATGAGATTTTACATAATGATAAATTCCAAGAGATGGAATCAGCTTGGCGTGGTTTAAAACTCCTTGTAGATCGTACCGATTTCCGCGAAAACATTAAAATAGAAGTACTAAATGTAAGCAAAGAAGAATTGCTTGATGATTTTGAGTATGCGACTGATATTACTCAAAGCGGTTTATACAAACATGTTTACTCCGCAAACTATGGCCAATTTGGTGGTGAGCCAGTTGCAGCTATTGTTGGTAACTACACGTTTACGCCATCTGCGCCAGATATTAAATTATTACAATATGTTTCATCTGTTGGTGCGATGTCTCATGCTCCATTTATTTCAGCCGCAGGTCCAGAGTTCTTTGGACTAGATAGCTACGCATCTTTATCTGAAATTAAAGAAGTAAAAGACATTTTTGAAGGACCTCGTTATGCTAAATGGAGAGCATTAAGAGAATCTGAAGATTCTAAGTATTTAGCACTCACAATGCCACGTTTCTTGTCTCGTTTACCTTACGACACGATTGAAAATCCGGTTAAAACCTTCAATTACAATGAAGGAATTGATGGTAACCATAATAACTATTTGTGGAGCAATGTTGCATTCTTGATGGCATCGAAAGTAACAGATAGTTTTGCTAAATATCGTTGGTGTCCAAATATTATTGGTCCACAAAGTGGTGGTACGGTAGAAGATTTACCAGTTCATTTATTTGAATCATTTGGGCAGTTACAAGCTAAGATCCCAACAGAAGTATTAATTACAGATCGCAAAGAATTTGAATTGGCAGATGAAGGTTTTATTCCTTTAACTATGCGTAAAGGAAGCGATAATGCTGCATTCTTCTCAGCTAATTCTGTCCAAAAACCTAAAAAATTCCCAAATACGGAAGAAGGCAAGGCGGCTGAAACAAACTATAAATTAGGTACACAATTACCATATATGTTCATTGTGAACCGTTTAGCGCATTATTTGAAAGTATTACAACGTGAACAGATCGGCTCGTGGAAAGAACGTCAAGATCTTGAGAGAGAGTTAAATGTTTGGTTGAAACAGTATGTTTCAGATCAAGAGAACCCACCAGCAGAAGTTCGTAGCCGTCGACCATTACGTTCTGCCAAAGTTGAAGTATCAAGTGTTGCAGGAGAACCAGGTTGGTACAAAGTTTCTTTATCTGTTCGACCGCACTTTAAATATATGGGGGCAAGTTTCGATCTTTCCCTTGTGGGTCGATTAGATATTGATAATAATAAATAAGTAGCTGTTTTATGGGATTTTGGAACAGGGTTAAAACTGCGCCACAGAATACGGATGTCATTAAAAAGAAGACTGAAGCAGAAATTGTGAGTGATTTAATTCGTTCGATAAAAAGAAACATAGAATTAGTACTTAATTCAAAAGAAGGGTGCACGTTATGTGCACCCGATTTTGGTTTAAAAGACTTTAATGATGCAACTGCAACCACAAAAAGTTTAAGCCAAACAATTGTTGCAAATATTCGTTCCAGCTTAGAGCGCTATGAGCCAAGGGTTCGTATTACAAGAATAGAATATATTCATGATGCATATGATGTTCTTCAGCTTAATTTCCGTATAACCTGCGTTGTATTATTAAAACAAAAAAATGAGTTAACTGAATTAAATATTATCTTGGATAGTTCAAATAAGAAATTTAGGGTTGTGTAAATGTCTTTGAAAGAGTTTTTTAGATCTGAGTTAGACTTTCTCAAAAGGGATGGTCAACATTTTTCAAAGATTTATCCTCACTTATCTAGATTTTTATCTGATGAGATAGTTGATCCTGAGGCAGAGAGAATTATTGAATCTTTTGCTTTTTTGACTGCACGTTTGAAAGAAAAAGTACAAGATAATTTACCAGAAATAACTCAATCAATGATTCAGCTTCTTTGGCCAAATTATTTGCGTCCTTTACCAAGTTGTGCAATTTTAAACTTTCAACCAAAAGAAAGGGCTATTACAACAAAACATATAGTTCCCAAAGGAACGTTTGTGTCGTCTAAACCGGTAGATGGTACGGCTTGTCAGTTTCAAACAACGATGGATGTTGCTGTTTATCCACTTGTTTTAAATGATGTAAAAAGCACATCAGGCAGCGAGTCTACAATTATTGAATTAGATTTAGAAAATATCACAGATAGTGATTTTTCTTCCATACAGTGCGATGAATTGTCATTTTATTTATCTGGGAGTGATTACAGCGCTTTAACTTGTTATCAATGGATTTTTAATTATTTAACAAAAGTTTATATTAAATCGGAAGATGGTGTAATTAATTTACCACTGGATGTTATTTCTCCTGTTGGTTTTGATAAAGAGGAATCCTTGATTCCTTACCCTGATAATGCATTTGATGGGTATCGTCTCTTACAAGAGTTTTTCTTTTTCCCTAAAAAATTTTATTTCTTTAAGCTAAGAAAGCTGCATCTGTATTTAAGTCGATTTGATAAGAAAAAATTTAAGTTATTTTTTGAGTTTAATCGTTCTTTTCCTAAAGATCTAAAATTAACACAAGCTGATTTTTCCCTATATTGTGTTCCAATAATTAATTTATTTGAGCATGATGCTGTTCCATTAAATCTTGATGGAAAAAAAGATCTATATCCAGTGATTCCGGCAGGTTTTAATCGGGAGCATTTCGAGATCTTTGATATTAGGCAAGTTTCAGGCTCAAAGTTTTTAAAAGAGACGGGGAATAAGATTTATACTTATCCAAAATTTGAATCATTTGTTCACAGCTCTTCATCTGGCGGGAGTGGATACTATAAATCAATTATTAAAGATAATATTGAAGAAACGGGTTATGATCATTTTGTTTCTTTTGTATCTGATTCTAATAAAATTATAGATAGTTCCAGAGAGACAATATCTATAGATTTAGATTGTACAAATCATAATTTACCAGAGTTTTTAGGGATTGGTGATATTTGTGTGCCATCACAAAATACACCGTCTTATATTGATTTTAAAAATATCACATTGCCAGTAAAAACGGTGAGAGCAGTTCTAGATGAATCGATTCATTGGAAGTTAGTTTCTAATCTTTCACTTAATTATTTATCCTTAACGAAGCTAGATGTTTTAAAGGAAATTTTGCTAACTTATGATTTTTCTGCAATGTATGATGTGCAAGCATTGAGACGAACAGAAAAACGTTTGTCTGGAATGGAGTCGATTACGACTCGTCCAATTGATAAGGTCATAAAAGGCATTGTATATAGAGGTCAAAAATCAGTACTAAGAATAGATAGCAATAATTTCCTCTGTGAAGGGGAGTTGTTTTTATTTGGTTCGATTCTTGCTGAATTTTTTAGATTATATGGCACGATAAATTCATTTCACCTTTTAGAAATTATCAATACAAGTAATAACGAGATATATAAATGGGAACAGAAAACCTCTCTTCAAAGAGTGATCTAATTCAGTTTGGGTTTCATCAGCTCGTAGAAACAATTGCTGATGCATCGTCAATGAGCTTAGATGAATTAGAAAATACTCTCGTTGAAGAATCGATATTCCGTTTCTTTAGTAATCCTAAAATTAACTTTCCAGTTGGGGATATTGAGCAGCTCGTTATTCAAGATGAAGAAGGAAAAAGAATATTCCAAATTTTTGTTAACTTTTTAGGATTACAAGGTGCATCAGGCCCACTTCCTGGAAGTGTTTTGGATGAAATTGCAGAGGCATCGTATGAGAATGAATCTATTCAAGCAAAATATTTAGATTTCTTTAATCATCACTTGCTTACAATATTTCACCAAATTTGGAGAAAGTATAAATATTATATACGGTTTAAATCTGATTTTTCAGATGACTATTCTCGGGATATTCTAAATATTTTGGGACTGTCTAAGGACTTTATTGAATTCTCTCATTTAAATTGGAGTAAAATTTTTTATTATATTGGTCTTATACAATCGGGTATAAGAACTCCGCAGATACTAACTGATATTATTCGGTACTATTTTGATTTGGATGATGTTTCGATTGAAGAGCATGTAAGACAACTTGTTGAAATAGAAAGCGAACAAAAAAATAAACTTGGTATGCAGAATATGATGTTAGGTAATAATTTTATTTCAGGTGACAAGATTGAATCATTTTCAAATAAGTTTAGAGTTAATATTGATAATCTGAAATTAAATGAGTTTTATCAATTTTTGCCAAATACTGAAAAATATAAGCATCTTCAAGAATTAATTCGCTTTCTATTAAAAGATCCACTGCCTTATGATATTTCATTAGGTTTACATCCGGATACGCAATCTACCTTTATTTTAGGAAAGGATAATTCTAGTTGGCTAGGATGGACGACATTGATTAATGCAGATTCAACAAGCGCTCATACTTTAAACCAGGTGATCATTGAAGGAGCGGTATAAGTGCATAAACTTTTATTGATGGTAACCGATGCGTTTATGCTTGAAAGAGGAACATTACCTTATTGCTATTTTGATTTAGCTGGTGGTTTAGTGGGATCTGCATCAAATGTAAATTGGAAAATAGATAATTGGAAGAATGAAATTTCTGATATTGAGTTTGAAATAAAGTATTATAATGCTGATTTCTGTTTAATAGCTCATAGTAAAAAGCTTTTTATTAATGGAACAACGAGTGCTCTTCCCATGGGGGGGATTATCAAATTAAATGATAATGATCTCATTTCTCTATGTAATTATAAGATTAGAGCTAAGATTTTTACTAATGAAGCAGAAATGGTTACTTTACAAGATGAATTATCTTATTTATTGAATAAACAAACGGATAATACAATCTTAAATTTAGGACATGCTCAGCAATATCATTATGATTTTGAGAGAGAACGCATTAATCAAGATTTACTTGAATTAAAAACAAATGACGCGAATTTAGATCCGTTATTGGCATTAAAGGTAGATGATGACTCTTCTTTAGAGTTAATTGATGCGATACCTCATCAATTTGAGCCTGCAGAATATAAATTTTTTAATCCTCATATTCATAGTGTTTTGGAGTATTACACTCCAGTGGATATTAATGAGTCACCAAATGAGTTGGTACTAACTACATCTACAGTGGAATATGAGGAAGTACAAAATTCTGTATCAACTTTTAAAGATAAAGATGATACAAAGCCAAAACAAGTGGAGCCTATTTTAGATCCTCTATTTTTTATTAAATAACTAAGGAAATCTTATGAAATTAAAATCTTTATTTATGTTTACTGCTGTTGCACTAACTGTGGCAGGATGTTCTTCTGATAATGGACCGAGTGTTAATCCACGTTTAGTAAAGCCATCGACTTATTCACTTTCTATTTACGCAACAGATCGAGCGAACATTAACGTATATTCTCCAAAAGATGATGCTATTGCTGTAGTAAGCGATGAGGCAGCAGCAGAATTCGAAGAGTTAGATGCTTTAAAACCCCAAGCTAAACGTCCAATGACAGCTCATGAATACAAAAAAAATGCGACAGCCAATAGTACCAATTCTGATAAGCAAATTATTGAGCAGGAAAATGGAAAGGCTGACGCTAGAGCAACTCCTGTAATGTTAAAAGTTTTCCAATTAACGGATAAGTCTCTATTTTTAAGTAGTACATATGATGATTTTCGTGGTAATGATTTCACAGAATCATTAGGCAAAACATATGTTTCAAATATTGATTTAATTATTGCACCGAATCAGTTCAGATTTGTGGATTCAGAAGAAATGAATGAAAAAACTCATTATATTGGAGTTGTAGCTCTTTTTAATGGTTATGAAAACCGCAAATGGAAAGGTATTGTACAGGTCAAACCTAAAGGTGGGGAAAGTTATCCGCTGTTAATTCGTGTGTTAGACTCTAAAGTTGAAATTTTTAAGGATAATTAATCCATGTCTTTATCAAATCGTGTTTTGTGGAAAGAAGGCCTATTCATTAGGCCTCAACATTTTCAGCAAGAAAGCCGTTTTTTAACGTCACAACTGAAGCAAGTTATTGATATCTCGGCTTATAATCTAGGTTTTGAGAAAATTGCTTTTGATCAACAGCAGCTTTCTTTTGGAAAGTTTGGCATTACCGAATGCAAAGGTGTGATGCCTGATGGAACACTTTTTGATTTACCTTTAACAGATAGTTTACCTTCTCCAATTGGTGTAACTAGCAATCTTGTCGGTGAAACAATTTATCTTTGTTTGCCTATTGTTACAAATGGAGAAGGTGAAATTAAATATTCACCAAGTAATTCCGATTCAATGGACTTCCGAAGTGAGATTGTTTTTACTGAAGTGAAAGACTCTCATAGTGAAAGTGGAAACTATACTCAGCTTGAGTTGTTGAAAAATCAATATTTTCTAAAATCTTCATTAGATGATTTAAGTAATTATGTTTCTTTACCTATAGCAAAGATTAAGGATATTACATTAGATCATCAAGTTATATTAGATGAAGCATTTTATCCTATGTCATTGCATATTAATGCAATGCCGGCCTTCATGAAAAAATTAGCAGAGTTATCTGATTTAGTTTCATTACGAGCACAAAATATTGTTAGTAGAATAGGTCGTCCTGAACAGTCTGGCGTAGCTGATGTCAATGATTTCCTTATGCTTTTAACCCTTAATAGAGTTTCACCGTTAATAAAAAGCATTGTGAAATTAGGTAAAGTACATCCTTTATCTGTTTATGAATTACTTGCTTCACTACGTAGCGAGCTGACTACCTTTGTTTTAAAAGAACGATTTTCAGAAACTTTTTATGATTATCTTCATGAAAATCCAGCGACTTCTTTAGAACCATTATTTAATGATATCAAGTCCTATTTAAGTATAGTGACAAATACGAAAGTCGTACCATTACCAATAGTTGCCCGTCAATATGGAATTTATACAGCTCAGGTTAACGATGCATCACTTTATTCTACAGCTGAATTTATCATTGCTGTAAAAGCACATTTACAACCAGAATTGTTAAAAAATCAGTTTATTCAACAAACCAAGATATCAAGTATCGAGCAAATCAATCAACTTGTTCATTTACAATTGCCTGGTGTTCCTGTGAGTGCTCTACCTGTAGCTCCTCGATATTTACCTTACCATTCTGGTTTTATGTATTTCCAATTAGATAAAACATCACCATATTGGGAGAATTTGCTGACTTCATCTGGATTTGGTTTCCATATTACAGGAAATTATCCAGGATTAGAGATTGAATTTTGGGCTATTCGTGGAGATTTAGCATAATGAATAATAGAGAGTTGTTGAATACATATAATTCATCAATTGATATGCCTTCAGATCGAGTTTTCATTACAAATAATGTGCCAGTAATTAATGAAAAAACTGATCTTCTTTATGAGCAAGTTGGAAATGTTGATTTTGATATTGACTATGACTTTCAATTACAAACCCACTCCTACAATGCCTTAGTTGAATTGGCAAACCCACTATTAGCGACAGCTCTGAGACTAAGAAAATTATCGTCCGTAGAGGATATCGGAAGTTTATATACTAGAATGCAAAATGAAATCATGGCATTGAGTGAAAAAGTAAAAGAATTGAACTATGACAGTGCATTCCAGCTTTCATTCCGATATTGTGTGTGTACATTTATTGATGAAATGGTGATGGCAACGCCTTGGGGAAGCTCTTCAGTTTGGGGGCAGCGTTCTTTACTTGCTCATTTTCATAATGAAACATGGGGGGGAGAAAAGTTTTACTCAATCTTATCGAGAACGATGCTTGAACCTGAAAAATATCATGAATTGCTCGAATTTATGTACATTTGTTTAGCTCTTGGATTTAAAGGACAGTATGCGCTTAGTCCACATGGTCAAGAAAATATTCAAAATATTTTAATTAAATTACAAAAAACACTGAGACCATTACGTGGGTATGATTATCAGAGAAATCAGCAAATGCATCTTTACAAGAGTGATTATACGGTAAAGAAACCATTGTCATTAAACCGTGTTGCATGGGGAACATTATTTGCTTTTGCGTTAATTTATTTCTTATATAGTATGTTCTTAGATTCATATTCAACTGAGATTATTAATAATGTAAATGACATTATTAATAATATGTAGTAATGAGGGATTTTGCTATGGCACCGCGTTTTTCTTTTGTATGTAAAGCGATGTTTGCTTTTTTCTTATCAATATATTCTGCAAATAGTTTATCTGAAGAAAAAATGGATAAAGCAGAGCAATGTGTTTCAATTAAGTCAAATATTAATCGTCTTGCATGTTTTGATAAGGTATTTAACACACCGGTTAGAGAGCAAATGATAGATGATCGTGTGGTCAGTAATCTTGTTCCTAAATTAGTTGGTGATATTTTTACATTAGCTAAAGTTGATGGGCGAGATGCTTGGGCTGAAAATAATTTAGAACTTGCTTTATTAAGTAATGACGGAAATGCCTCAATATATGTTGCTTGCAAAGACAATATCACAAGATTCCAAATTGCATTAGATAAACCCGTTAAACATAATTTACTGAATGTTCATATTGCCAATAACGATACAAATCATACTGCATCTAAAATTGATTGGCAGAGTGCCGAACGAGGTTATTTGCTAGATGCTGGACGAGGGCTTTATGCAATACAACAATTAAAATCAATCTTATATATTGATACTTTTTCAGTTTCTCTTCCTCAAGAAGATCGTCAGTTTATTTTCAAAAATAACGGACTTGCATCTCAAGTTGCGCCAATAAGAAAAGAATGTGGTTGGTAAAATGAAGTATCAGAGCATTTTAGATGATATTGTTGGAGAATATTTTCCCGTCGGTACACCTGATGAAGAGGGTATTGTTTTTTCTGCACTTGATGAGCAAGTCATGAAGTTTGGTTCGTTGCAGCATGATACGATTGATTGGGAAGGGATTATTTCAAATTCTCATCGGTATTTATCTGAGTCTTGTAAAGATTATAAGGTTTTACAATATCTAGGTTATGCCTTACTTTATAAAGGATTTAAGTCTAATCTTGTTGATTTTCTATCATTGTTTTCAGAATTTAATAAGAAATTCCTGTTTAATGCTTACCCTAAGCCTTCAACTGATAATACAGTAAATCGTTTTAAAGGTAAGTTCATTACACTCATCTTTGAACGCCTTGAAAATGCTGCATCAAATAACACAGATGTAAGATTTACAGCGATAGAATATGAGCAGATAGAGCAACTTATAGAGGAGCTTTCGCTTCAATTAAGTGAAAAACTTCCTAGTGTTGAATCTACTTTATCTCGATTACGGCGTTTCGTAAAAGAGCAGTCAGATTTTATTGTAAACTCTCAGACAAAAGAAGAGAGTAAAACAGTGCCAGGTCAAACGGCTATAGACACACCAATAACTGCTAGCCAAGTTTCTGCAGAGAACGTTCCTTTAAATATTCCTGACGTAAATAAGTTTGAACTGGCAAATGCCCGTCAATTAAAACAATTTTATTTTCAAGTTGCGGATACCAGTTGTGAATTACAGCCTTCATCAATATTGGGTTATGTAAGCCGTCGATTTGGACTATGGCATAGTATTACCCAATTACCAGAGATGAATAGCCAAGGTATTACAGCCATGCAATCAGTTCCACTTGATAAAGTAAGTGATTATCGGGAACTGGTTATTTCATCACCGAGTGTGGAGTTATTAAATCGTATTGAAAAAACGTTAACAACAAGCCCATACTGGATTGAAGGGAGCTACTTGTCTGCAAAATGTTGCCAAGCTTTAAAATTTAAAGAGGCAGCAGAAACGATTAGAAGTGTAACTGAACAATTTGTTAATAGGTTTCCTACATTTCATTTAGCAAAATTCCAAAATGGTGAGCCTTTTTTGAGTGATATTGTTTCGGATTGGCTTTCCGATAATAATAGTGTGAATGTAAGCACTCAAGCTTCAGTACAAAACTCATTAGAGAGTGATCTTGATGAACTTTATTCGGCTGAAGGTTTTGTGTCTGTTCTGAAAAAAATTGATGAACAGTTAAAATCAGTGATTGATGTTAGGACAAAGCATTATTTACAATTTGAGAAAATACGTTTTTTCTTAAAAGAGGATATGTTATCGATTGCGATTAATGAGCTGTCTGAACTGATTAATCACTGTAAAAAATACACAGTTGAAGAGTGGGATAGTACTTTTTTTACTCAAATAGAACAATTAAAAGATAAATTATTAAAGGATAATGAATGAATTATTTGAACCAATTATTAGGAATTTTTCGCCAGTTTACGCGTCCTATTTTTTCACATCTTAGAAATTCACTTCCTGTATTACTTACATTAGGTCTAATTCTTATTTTTGTCGGAATTTGGACTTATGGGACATCTTGGAGTTTTACTGGTATTTCAAATGAAAACGGCTGGGATTATGAGTTAGCGAAACAAGTTGGAATGGGCAGTCGAATTATTGCCACCGTTGTTGTTTTGCTTACTTTAGCAATAATTGCTATTTTGAAACTTCAGCTCAAGAATGCTCGCTTAAACAAAGAAAAAAATGATTTAGAGAAAGAGCAAGAGGAAAAAGATATTATTCTCCCTTATATCAAGGATCAAGATGACAGCCTTGAACTGATGTCTGAAGCACTTAAAAATCATTTATCTAATAAAGATTACATTTATCAGCTTCCATGGTATATGGTTTTGGGTTCTGATGAAGCTGGCAAAACAAGCTTTATTAATCGCTCGAACCAGAAATTTACTCTTACCGCGGTAGAAAGAACGTCCAAGCGTTATATGCGCGAGAACTCTTTATATCAAATTGACTGGTGGGCGAGTGATGATGCGATTTTGCTTGATCCTGAAGGCGGAATGATTCAGCAGTTAGGTACGGAACGAGATCCTGATGGCAAAATTGCAAAAGGATTATGGTCACATTTACTTGATTGGATTAATGATGTTCGTCCACAAAGACCAATTAATGGCATTATTTTAGTTGTTGATCTTCCAAAGTTAATTGCATCAAATCATAGTGATAGACAAGCATTAGCTGTTATATTACGCAACCGAATCCGTGAAGTAACTGAACAGTTTGGGGCGCGTATACCCGTTTATGTTGTTTTAAACAAAGCCGATCTTATTGAGGGTTTTGAAACATTCTATAGTGATTTGAAACAAGCTGAACGTCATAAAAATTTAGGTTTTTCTTTCACATTAAATACAGATGAACAAATCGATAATTGGACAAAAGAGTTAGCTGATAGTTATAGCGCTTTTGTTAAAGAGATCGAGGAAATTGTTTTTGATAAATTAGCAGGAACAATTTCACAAGAAGAACGAGAGTCACTTTACATGTATGCTCGCCAATTAGGCGGTATGCAGAATATTCTGCTTCAATTTATTAGCGATGTATTAGAGAGCGATCGTTTCACAACTACACCTTATGTTCGTGGCGTGTATTTTTCTTCTATCTTCCAAGAAGGCATTCCGATGGATTTTTATCAAGCAGCTATTTCTAAGCAGTTTGATTTACCTCATGTTGTGCCAAGCTATTTGCCAGAGCGTTCTCAGAGAACCTATTTTACGTATAATTTCTTTCAAAATATTATTTATCCTGAAGCTGGCCTTGTTAGCGATAACGAAAAAGAAATTCGACGCAGTAAACGTAAGTTTATTCTAGGTGCTGTTGCGGTGGCTGTTTGTGGTATTTGTGTTTTAGCTACATGGCAAAATTACTTCTATCAAAATAAAACAACATCAGTAAAAATTCTAAAATTGACTGAAGAATTCCGTCAGATGAATATTAGCCAATCCATGGATCCAACAGGACGTAATTTATTAAAACCATTGAACATATTACGTCAGGCAACATATGGTTATGGAGACTATGAAAAGGCCTTACCTATAATTAAAGATTTTGGGTTGTACCAAGGTAAAAAAGTAGGCGGAAAAGTAAGTGAAGCCTATAAAAAATTCCTTGGGGAGCGTTTTTTACCTGAAATTGCGATGGGATTGATTGAGCAAATGGACGCTTTACCTGAAGATAGCAATGAAGGACTTGAGCTATTGCGTGTTTATCGAATGATCGACGATATGGCAAATAGAAAGGTTAAAATTCCAGAGCAGTGGATGACGAAATATCTGCAAAAAAATTATCCTAAGAATCCTGATATTCAGCGTCAGCTTATGGCTCATTTTAGTTATGCAATGGAACATGTAGATCCAGATCTCAGCATGTTTGATAAGAAAATTGCAGATAAACAACAGGAATACAGCAAATTACCATTGGCGGATCGTGTTTACCAAAACTTTAAAATTTTGGCAAATACAGAACTGCAGCCGGCCACTGATTTGAAAGCTGAAATTGGACAAACTTTTACCACTATATTTAAAACCGATTTTACAACTGAAGATCCTAAAACATTCTTTAAAGATAAGAATATTAGTTGGTATGGCACATTAATTAGTCCACTATTTACCGATTGGGCATATAAAGATTTTTATGATCCTAAGGCTCAGGATTTGCTGCAACTTGCTGCGATAGATGCTTGGGTGCTAGGTAAACAGCAAACGACGAATTATTCAAAAGAAGAGCTTGCCAATTTATCTGAAGAGATTCGAGAGCGTTACATCGCGGACTACATTCAGACATGGCAAGATGCACTAAATAATTTAGAGATTATTCATTTTGTTGATTTGCGTCATGCAGTAGATGTATTAGATGCTTTAACTGGTAATGAAAAACCATTACAAAAAATGATTAATTTAATTGATAAGAACAGTGATATTTATCCAAGTCTATCGGGAATTAATGCTGAAAATCGTAATGAAAATACAAATGTAGCTACAGCAAATCAAATGGCATCATTGCAAATTGCACAACATTTTGCTCCTTTGGTTAATGAGGTAAAAGCCGCATCAGATGCTGGACAGCCGCATATGGATACGGTAATGAAAAAATTGTCTGAGTTAAAATTCTATATGCAGACGATTCAGAAATCACCGGAGCCATCTCAAACTGCATTGAAAGCCATTATGGCAGAGCTTAATTTAGAACGAACAAATCCAACTGTTGATTTAAAACGTTTAGCGAATGAAATGGCAGAGCCTCTTTCAACTCAATTAAATAAAGTTGCGGATGAGGCTTGGACACTAGAATTAAAAACGGCATTAAGTGAGATCAATGCATTATGGAATCGTAATGTATATAGTTTCTATAAGAGTAGAATTGCAAATCGCTATCCATTAAATCGTAAGGCGAGCGAAAATATCTCATTGGATGATTTCCGTGAGTTCTTTGGACCAAACGGACGTGTACAGCGTTTTTATAATGATTATTTAAAATTCTTCTTAGAAGACAATGCGGAACTTTCTGTAGTGAATGGTGAAAGCGTGATTTCCTCATCATTCTTGGCCGCACTTCAGGATTTACAAAATATTCAACGAAATTATTTTGATGCTTCAGGTAATGTGAATATTTCTTTCAGTTTAAAACCGCTCGGGCTCTCTGGGAAATTTACGGCATCAACATTTAATATTGATGGGCAGTTGCTGAAGTATAGCCATGAGGTGCCATCTGCAAGTCGTTTAATTTGGCCGAATACGACACGACAAGATGTAGAAACAAGCTTAACGCTCGTTACATCAACTGGGGACACATCAACTCTTCGTCGTACAGGTGAATGGTCATTATTCCGAGTGCTAGATCAAGCAGCGAAGAAGGCGAATGGACAATCAGTTGATCTCTCATTTAAATTAAATGGCGGTGCGATCAATTATAGATTAACGGTAGAAAATGGCACAAATCCGTTCTTTGGTGGCGTATTAAGCAACTTTAGATTACCATCAAAATTACTTGATACGGAAAAAGAGGGTAAAACCTCTTTAGAACCAATGGAAATTTATGAAGAAGAAGTGAAGTTTCCAGAAAATAATTAATTTAAGTAAAAGGGAAATATAATATTTCCCTTTTTTATAGAAAATAAAAAAGCTAAATAGATTTCTATTTAGCTTTTTAATCAAGTAGATAAAATTAAACTTGCGGTCTACGCCAGTCATCAGAACCTGATGTGCCAGCAATAGTGTGATCCCAGTTAATTTTACGGTAGCTCATACTTACTTCTAATAATTGAGTATATGGTGCGTTGCTTGGATCTTGAGCATTTGGCATCACTAAGTTCATATCAACAATTACTGCGTCTTCTAATACTGTTGAGAAGAACTCTTCTTGGCGACCATCGATAGAGGTACGGAACCAAGTTACTTGAACTTTTGGTAACATTTCACCAGAAGCTAATGCGTTATACATTAAAGGTACTGCTTTGTTTAAAGAGCAAGTAAATTTGAATGCTTTGTGAACGCGTTGACCGGATGGTTGACCTGATTGTGGATCAGTTGGAACAGTCACGATATGGCTAATCGCTTGTGCCATGATCTCATCTTCATGACCTTCAACATAAACATTACCGACAGAATCTTCGGTAAATGCACCTGCTGTAATTTTTCCTTGATTACTACCTTCAATGGAAATAAATGCTGGTGTAGGCATAAAATTCTCCTAATGACTTTAAAGATGAATATATTTATTGTCTTTACAGACAAGTGTAACTATATCAAATTATAAACGATTTAACATTAAATTTTAGATGAAATAAGTAAATTTTTTAAATGGTTAGAGTATTTAAATCCCATGATATTTAAGGGGTTAAATAAACTCTACTTTAAAGTAAGGTTAAGTGTTTACATGTTTTAAAAACATTTCAATTCTCCACCGCACTTTTATTAATATTATAACTAAAACCTTGCTAACCACTTAAAGCAGGTGATTTTTCGGTTTCTTCCCAGTCATCATTGACTTCGTTAATTAAGCCCTCTGAAGCCAGTTGTTCATTAAGTTCTTGTTGTTCTTTGACGGCTTTGGCATAACGTTGCATCTGTTGTTTATAAGAAAGCGTATTCCAAAAAGCTTTTTGTTCCGCGATGGCTCGGTCGATTTTCTTCCGATTGGAAATAGGAAAACGAATAAAGCTGAAACTGTTACAAAAAGCAATGGCAGGACGAAACCATGGCGTGCGGTAAAATCTACCGATATGCTTTAAAAACTCAGGGTTTTCTTGAGTAAAGAATTCCCGCATGGCTTTAATCAGATGCATGTTATGCAGAGGATTTGGAAGGGGATAACAACCTAAAAGCTCGGCTTCTGTGTATTTCCCTTCCACCACAAGCCCTGTCATCAACAACGAAAACTGTTTACGGTTACCGAACATATAAAAGCTAAAGCGGTTATATTTCATGCCCATCAATGGGTCACCTTTATCCGGCACTGGAATGACAAAAATTTTATGAAATGCCTGCATATAAATCACCCGCTCTTTACGGTTAAGACGAATAGAGCGGTGGCGGGGATAGAAAAAGAGTATAAATACCAAAAAGATTGGAATTAGCTCAAAGTAAAATACATGTGTTCGCCAAAAATGATTTTCTATATATGGTTTTCTGTATTCTTTATAGCTTTCTATTTTTTCATCTGGAAAATTTTTAATAAATTCAGGAGTGCTTCTAATCTTTATATGTTCTTCATATAAAGGTTTAATTTTTATATCTGGATTAATAGCCCAAATATAATCATTTTTAATTCCTTCTAATATTCCTGATAAGGGAGTTTCTTTGTGTTGGAGATCTAAAAATGCAATTATAGAGAAAATGCCAATAATTAGAGTTCTGAAGAAACCACGTAAATAGCCATCAAAAGTTGAGTTTTTGATTTCAATTTCGTCCTCATTGACTTTGCGTATTGAAAAGCCGAGATCATGGAAAATTTTATTTCGATTCATCATTTTCCTTATTATTTCTGAATCTGATTTTTTGGCATTTAGTATACCTTACAGGATGCTTTCTATTCTAATTTTCACAAAAAATAAAAGTGCGGTCATTTTTAGGGGCGTTTTTTTTAAAACACCTAAAATTTCCACCGCACTTTTGTCTTTAACGACTTATTTTGCCTGATTGTCCAACCCTTCCGCCGAGTGTTCTTCGTTAATTAGCTTTTGTTCTTCGGCGATGGATTTAAACCATTTTTGTTTTTGATTATTCGTTTTTTTATTCCATTCTGCTAGGGCTTGTTCAATAGCCACATCAGCTTTACCTCGGTTAAACGGTACGGGAATGGCGAGAGCATTGCAAAATGGGATGGTGATAATATAGTGCCACACACTAAAACGGGGTTTAATGTGTTTTAAAAATTCAGGGTTATCTTCTTTGAGATAAGCACGAATGGCGTTTAAAATATCAATGCTTTGCTTGGAAGTCACCGACGGATACACACCCAAATAATGACGAGAGGGAAGCATGTTCTTCTCTTCCCGAATGGCCATCACAAAAGAGTATAAACTTTCTCCTCCCAAAGGGTGTGGGCCATAACAGGAATAGACTACGCCGCCCAGCGGGTCACCTTCCTTCGGCACAAAGGCGACGCGATAGGTGCCGTTTAAAATTGGTGCATAAATAATCCGTTTTTTACGGTTTACTCGGATTCCACGCGGGCGTGGCAGACAGAATAAAAATAGCAGAAATGCCATCCAGATTGGGTGTAAAAAGGTGCGAATAATATGCCATTTTGCCCAAGGTTTATCAGTATATAGTTTTTCGTATTCTTCATATGAAAGTAACTTATTATTTGGAAACATTTTTATAAATTCAGGATCATTATGATCCTTTACATGATCCTCATACAGTGGTTTTATAATGCTCTTCTTATTAAAGGTCCATACAAAATCTTCCTTTATTGCAGCGATTTCATAAGAAAATGGAGGTTGTTTATATTTGGCATTTTGATACCAACTCATGCAAAAAATACCGATAAATAAGAGCCGAATAAATCCACGAGTATAACCGTCAAAAAAAGAATTGCGGATTTCGATTTCGTCTTCTCCACATTGACGGATGGAATATTTTAAAGATTTGTATGCTTTATTTTGATTCATATTGCACTCACTTCATTGGAATGGTGGTTAAGTCGGAACTGATTTTGCCGCCAGAGCCTTGGTAATCGGCAAGGTACACTTTTAGGCGAATACTTTTTACCGAACTCGGATCAATTGTCTCCATTTTGGCTTTTTCTTTTCGGGTGCCGGTAACCTCCCAAGAGATACCTTTCCAAGGTGTTGGAAAATAGATCACCGCTTTGCCATTTTCAATAAAAACGATGCGTTCTGGGGGTTGGGTTGATGAATAATGTGCGTATTCCGTCATTACTGTGATTTGCGAATCCACCCGTATGGATTTCGCCATTGCATTATTGTTAATGGAAGGGTGTTCAACCAACACAGCATTCGGCGATTCATATTTTGAAAGTTTGATAGTTTCTTTAAAAGCAAAATAGCGTTGTAGTTCGATTTCATAATACTGAAATACCTTTTGGGATTCTTGAGATAGAATAACTTCATTGGTATTTTCAATATATTTGAAAGAACTATGCCTAAATAATTTATCAAAGTCAGCAACGCGTGTGCCATCCCACTCATAGCCCTTAATTGCATTCCCCCAATATTTTTCACTCTCACCCCAAAAACTATTCTCCATCCAGCTATCCATATCGTCTTTCGATAAAAGACCCATAATCGCGCCAAGCACTACTGCCGCCAAACCAACCCATAATGCAACAGGCACGGCGGCGGCAACACCCGTAACCGCAAGAGCATTTTCCGCCAACAAGCCCAGCACCCCATACGAAGCACCGGCAGTTAGCCCGCCAAAACCACGCAGCATGGCGCCATATTGTCCTAACGCATCATTTTTATATCGTGATTCATACCAGTTGCCATATTCCACCAGTGAATTTAAGAAAACCAATGCTGAATTCACACTGATGAGTCTGCTTGCAATTTGTCTGATAGTGGACATTTGCGAAAGAGATTGGATTTTAAAATTCATCAATTTGAGGTTTTGCCGGTGGGATTTGCCCCCCGAATTAACGAGGTCGGCTTTCACCGTGCTTTTGCTTTTATCCACTTTCGCCTTAAATTTATCTAAAATCGGTGTGGATTTTGCTCCGCCTAAGGCGAGTGCGGCAGCCAAGAACGGGTCATTAGCCAACTGTCCTTCTGCGGTTCGGTATTTTTGGGTATTAAAAAAGCCGATAATCACCTCTAACATTTGCAATTTCACTAACCCGCTTCCCACATGAAAATGGGCATATTCCGATGGTACAGAATGAGAGTTTTTTACAGTATTGAGAATTTTTTCTTTCATGCTGTTAGGCGAGGCCACAAATTTGTCTGTGTAAGAATACCGCCCGGTGACAGGATTGACTTCATATACCCGCTTCCACTTTACAAAGTGAGTGCTTTGTCCTACTTTTTTAACATTATTTGGATTTGCCAATGCACTATGTTTACTGATGAGTACCTCTACAACTAAATCATAATAGGAAATAGCGAAATTACTGCTTTTTGCCAATGTTGTCACCATTTCCAAGGATTTATTCAGCAACTTAACGAGGTTTTGTAGCATTTGAATCGATTCGTTACCTACTTGGAACCCGGCAGGCTCATAGGTCACTTCCATTTCGTTGCCCAAGGCTGCGCTTGACGCATTAAAACCATAAGACGAAATATCCAGTCCCCAAAGTAGCCCGTGTGTATATAAATAAAAGGCATTTGCCGCATAAACGGCAGAAGTATCTTCTTTATCCAGAAGAGAGGCTAATATTTCAAGTCGAGCGTGATTAGCATCAATTAATTTAATATGAGCTTCCACAACAGATTTAAAATGCTTACCGTACAATCCAGGAAGATTAGCCATTTTATGAATAGCATTTTCGCCTGGAATATCTTCCAGATTGAGTTCTTGTTTTAGCAATGAAAATATATCGTTGTGACTATTTTTTGCCAAATGAACTGGTGCAACTTTGGTGTAGTGCTTATAGGATTGTTCTAATGAGATTACCTGAGGAACAGGCGCTTTCATCGGTTTTTTATATAACTGCTCCCACTCCTTAGTAAAGCCAGTATACCAAGGGTTTTTATTATCAATGACATCCTTAACTGCGTCATGTCTTTCTTTTTGTTGTTTAAAATTGTATAAGATTTTATCTTGTGCATGGGAATGAATAAAACTTGCGGTTCTAATAGCATATTCATATTTGGTTAATATTTTTCCCCGTTGTTCGTCTAAATAGCCCTGATAGCGAGCCAGATCACGGATTGTGCCGATAGGATCTTCCAGTGCAACAATAACACCTTTGCCGTAGGTAAGTCGTTCAGAAACATCTTGCCAATTTTTTAATCTACCGATTGGTGTATAGCGATAGCTATTGGAAACTTGATTTTCCATGGTGAGATCTTTCAACGAAAAATCTGCTACTACATCAGTTAATTGTTGAAGGTCGGTTGCAGCTCCCGATGGTGCCTGAAGATTAATTTCTCTCATCCACGATGCTCTACTATCCGGTGATTTTTCAATTTCTTTTAGCAAACTATAAGGTAACTCAAAATCGGAATACATGATATGAATCTTTGATATTGCCGAATTCAATGAGATATATTCCGGTAAAATAAATGTGCCTTTTTCGCCTTTTACTGTAATTTCTTCTAGGTCTACTTTATCCTCTGGAGTAATCTCTTGTTCATCTTCATCAGAATCATTTTGTGAGGAATTCTCTGGTTTAAATTCTTCTTCAGTTCTCTCTATCAGATAATAAAAGTCAGTTTTATCGAGTTGCAAGAATCCTTGACGATTATCAGTATGAGAACACTCATAAATATACCAAGCCTGCCCATTTTCCGCTTCACCGGTGATGGAAAAACAATCAGACTCTGCATTCTCTGCCAATATATAAATATAGCCACTACGCAAACGGCGCAGCTCATAATCATCACCAGCTGTTGGTATGCCTTTTGGCATAACGGGAGTTGTTCCTTCCGTTCTGATTTTTTCAAACGCTTTATCGGTCAATGTCAATCTTGTCGGATAAAGTCGAATAAATTCTTGGCATGGTTTGGTTGCTTCATCGGCAGGTTTTGCTTGTGGTTTATAATCTTGTTCTTTATTTGCCATTTTCTTATTCCAAATTTAAGAGATTAAATAATTGTATTGCACGGGCTAAGGGTGCCGTGAACTCTTGTTCTAATTGTTTTTCAAGTGTTGCAAAATCTCGTCCGTTTTTCACCGCACTTTGTTTGGCAACAGCATATTGCACGATTGCTGTTTCGTAAATATAGTTTTTGTTTCTAGCTTCATCTAAATGTTTAATTAATTGTTCTTGCTCCAGAGGGGAATAAACATGAGGATAAGTTTTTAAAATATATCCAACCATTTTTTCTCTCGTTTCCAGCCACTTTTTATCTTTAAATCCTTTTATTTCAAAATCTGTTAGGATAATAGGAATGTTTCTAGTGTCTTCTGGTAATGCTTTAATTTGATAATAATAAAAACTGTCTCCAATGCCAGAGCCAAAAGCATGAATAATGCGCTTTTCATAACCAAAAAACTTATTAAGTTTTTCGGGGCTGGTGGCGATAACATCTAGATAATTACGTAATACTTTTGGGTCATAAAAACGGAAGAAAAACCACTTTCCATTTTCGTCTTTCATTACTGGAAAGTGGCGAAGATGGTGTAATACGGTATCAAAATCATAACGGGAGTGGATAAAAATGCCTAACTCTTCATGCCAATTGAATCTTGTCATTGCACCTTCATCACTAAACAAGCCCATTAATTCGCTCTCAGCTTTATAGTCTGGGTAAGGGATAACTTCGACTAAATAAGGGCCTATTTCTTTGGTGATTTCCGCAAACTCGCCTTGGAATAGGTTTTCAATTCTACAGTGAAAGCTTTCAGGTTTTAAAAATTTATGCTTATTCGCGTCTAAGATGAAATAACATTTTAATTCAGGTAATGGTTCACCAAACAGTGCGATATCTTTTTTTAGTGTGTTTTCATCCCAAACGGGCAAGGGGAAAACTGGTTCCTGGTGATTTTCAGACCAACCCAGTTGAGTCATATTGGGCGGAATCGGTGTGTTAGGGAAGAGCAGCTTAAAAATCTCATCAGGTGCAAAGATTTTCGGGTGGCGCTCAAACTGTCTATCTAGCAATTCCACATGGTTGATTTGATGACAAAGTAAGTAATTAGTCTCGCTAGCAAAGTTTTCTTTTGGTTTATCCCCAACTAATTCTACTACCCGTACTTCACCTTCTTTTAATCCATTAGCTTGATACGCAAGCCACATTTGCCCATGTCGTTGAAAAAAGATTTCAGCTTTCAGAGGGGCTAATTGATATTGATAATGCGTTTGTTCTGAGTTAAAGGTGGTTTTTACAAGCTGCTCAAATGTTTCTCGGCTATCGGCAAAAGCCAATAATGCGACAAATTTATCCGTACTTGGAGATTCTTGTAAGTATGCAGTGGAAATCCAAAGGGATATAGACATAATGTTCCTTTTAAAATGATTGAAGAGGCAAAATGCCTTCTGAAATCATAGCAATAACTGCTGTGCAGTTCAAATCTAAAGATTGAAATATAAACCTCAAGAAAATAACTTAAAAGATGACTGCACTTTATGAATGAAAGCCAAAGTGCGGTCAAATTTTTAGACGTTTTGTATCATAAATTACGCAATCTTAACGAGGTATTCACCATTCTCAAAATTGATCGTGATATTTGACATTTTCTCACCACTAGCGATGCGTTGAAGCAATGCCAAGGAAAGAGGTGGTAAAAGTTGCCCTTCAAGAATCGCATCGACCAAACGCGCACCATTTGTATCGGCTTCGCATTGTTGCTCAATATGTTTAAGAATATTTTCTGCGATAGTAACAGTCGCTTTATAACGCTCAGCGATTAATTTCTCTAATTTCGCTAATTTTGCTTTTACAATGCGTTGCATTACATCTGTCGTTAAATAGTGATATTGCACAATTTGCATGCGAGCCAGTAATGCCGGTTTGAAGAATGTGAGAAGCGAACGACGTAATTCTTCATCACTTTTCACGGCAAACTGATCATTTGCAGCATCGAAACCACAGTTTGAGGTGAGCATAAAGAGAATATTTTTACAGTCAATTAAACGACCTTCACCATCTGCGAGTTCACCTTTATCAAAGGCTTGATAGAATAAGTTAAGCACATCTGGATGGGCTTTTTCCACTTCGTCTAATAATACAATAGAGTACGGTTTTTGGCGAATAGCTTCAGTCAGTAAGCCACCTTCACCATAGCCTACATAACCCGGAGGCGAACCAATTAAACGTGAAACAGTATGTTTTTCTTGGTATTCAGACATATTAATCGTGGTCAGGAATTGTTTGCCCCCAAAGATATGTTCTGCAATTTGAATTGCGGTTTCAGTTTTACCCACACCACTCGGTCCAACCAGCAATAATGCCCCCAAAGGTGTGCCGGCACGGCGTAAATCCGCCATAGCAGTAAGCAAGTTTTTGTGAATTTGCTCAATGGCTTGAGATTGCCCCTTGATATTGTCATTAAGAATATCAGGAAGCTCAGTGAGTTTAGTAAGTTCATCACCTGTCATGCTATTCACCGGAATACCAGTTAAATCAGCAATCACCGCAGTAATTTGTTTGCTGCCCACTTCTGCATGAATTAAGCATTCTTCAGGCTTGATTGCTTCATATTCCGCTTTTTTCGCTTGTAATTGAGCGATCAATTCTTGACGTTCTTCTTCAGTATATTCTGTTTCAGAATCAGAGAGCTTGGTTCGTAATGATAAAATTTCTTCCACTAATGCTTTTTGAGATTCAAATCGAGAAGAAAGCACATTTTTTTCTTCGGCTAATTCAGTGAGTTGGTTTTCTAGTTTGGTTTTCACGGTACTATCAACTGTTTCACCTAGCTGATAATCACGCTCAAATTCAGCAATGGCAACATTGATTTCATGGATCTTATTATCTAAGTAGCTTAAGCGTTTTGGTGGTGTGTCCTTTGCCGTAGAAACACGAGCGCAAGCCGTGTCTAAAATATCGATAGCTTTATCTGGAAGCTTTTTCGCCGCAATATAACGTGCAGATAGTTTTGTTACGGTTTCAAGTGCTTCACCAGTGATATAAACGCCATGCGCTTTTTCGTAGAGTGGTTTTAAACCACGTAGAATGACAATGCTTTCTTCAATAGAAGGTTCATCTACTTTCACTAACTGGAAACGACGGGATAGCGCAGGATCGCGTTCTACATATTTTTTATATTCAGACCAAGTCGTGGCTGCAATTGTGCGAAGTTCACCACGAGCAAGAGCCGGTTTTAAAAGGTTGGCTGCATCGTTGCCACCTTCGCTACCACCCGCACCAATAAGGGTATGGGCTTCATCAATGAAAAGCACAATTGGTGTTGTACTATTTTTTACAAAATCAATCACCGATTTTAAACGTTTTTCAAATTCCCCTTTGATTGATGCGCCAGATTGTAAAGCAGCAAGATCTAGGCTCCATAGTTCAACATTTTGTAAATGTGGCGGAACTTGTTTATTGACGATGCGTAATGCTAATCCTTCAATTAATGCACTTTTACCGACACCCGCATCACCAACGACAATTGGGTTGTTTTTTCTTCTGCGTGAAAGAATATCGATCATCAGATCAATTTCTTTGTCGCGAGCAAGAACAGGGTCAATATCACCCGCATAGGCTCTAGCCGTTAAATTTTCAGCAAAACGTGCTAAATCAGATTGATCTGTATGTACAGCTGAAGGGGCTGCGGTATTTTCTTGTGTAGCTTGAGACTCTGCGGAGCCTTTAGCAAATACAAGTAAAGATTGGCGTAATGTTTCTTTGTTAATTTGATTTAAATAGCTTGCAACAGCGGTTGGCAAATATCGAGAGGCATTCAATACCAATGCTAAGAAAATGCTTGCACTGCGAATTTGTGTCTGTTCAAACTCAAGTGAGCCGAGTAACCATGCTTCTTGCAACATTTCAATCAATAATGGCGAGAAGCTTGGTACAGAGTCAATATTAGTGTGAGATGTTTGCGTTTTGCTGAGTAAAAGTGCGGTCAGTTCTTCGTGAGAAATGTTAAGTTTATTTAAAATAAAACGAACGTCTGAGAATGGATTTTCCAATGACTTAAGTAATAAATGGGCTGGAAGCACTTCCGATTCACCACAACTAATTGCATAAGCGGCAGATTCTTCTAACATTAATTTAGAAACATCATTTAATGCACCTAGTGTCGCGGCTAAGTTAATTTTGATCATTATTTGAGATCCTTATGTTTAATAAAGCATTTGAAAGATAAATAAACTTGGGTATTTTATTTTTTTATATAGAAATTTACTACAACTATTTTTACTATTTAGAAATAGATGAAATTACATTATACTAGGCGATATTTTACGCGTTAAATAAAGGACAATCATGGCTGTTCAATCCGACTACCGTTACACCCTCGATGCCGGTGAAAAACATACTTTTGATGTGATCAGTTTTAAGCTGACTGAAGGGCTTTCAGAACCATTTCGGTTAGAGCTTATGTTATCAAGTTTTGATCCGAATATTTCATTTTCAGCATTAATGGATCAATCCGTGACCTTCACTTTTTGGCAAGGTGAA